>Ga0209874_1000629_pt1 | contig 10520 bp, 9 predicted proteins | sample GWRWN1_20_30_FD_187216 | JGI IMG/M metagenome (GOLD analysis project Ga0209874, IMG submission 187216) | Riverbed sediment microbial communities from areas with no vegetation in Columbia River, Washington, USA - GW-RW N1_20_30 (SPAdes)... | ecosystem: Environmental > Aquatic > Freshwater > River... | reverse complement strand
GAGCAGGCCGACGCCGCGCTCGAGGCCGCGTGTGCCGCGCGACGCGAGCCGCCGCCAGCGCTTCGAGCCACGCGTCCGGAGCGAGACGGAGCCGTCGAAGTCGTTGGGGTCGGGGAGCTGCAACGTCCCCTCGTCACCGAAGAGCTCGAAGGAGCTCTCCTCCGCGTCGACGTCGAACGACGTCAGGAGCGACACGACCACGTCGGACTCGAGCTCCGCGATCGCCGCGACGTGCGTCGCCGTCTCGACCGGGACGCGCTCGCCGGCGCGGCAGCCGCTCCCGATCGTCCGCTCGGCGAACGCCGCGCTTGCTGCACCGGTCACGCGCCGGATCGGCCCGAGGAGCACGACGAGCGCCGTGAGGTAGTACGGCCCCATGTCGAGCAGCGGCCCGCCGCCGCGCGTATAGAAGATGTCCGGGTCGGGGTGCCAGCTCTCGTGGCCGGACGTGAGCATCGCCGCTCGCGCCGCCACCGGACGCCCGATCAGGCCCTCGTCGACGGCGGCGCGAGCCGTCTGCCAGGCGGAGCCGAAGAACGTGTCGGGTGCCGTCCCGACGCGCAGGTCGCGGGCCCGGGCCGCGTCGAGCACCGCCTCCGCGTCCCGCCGCTCCACCGCCAACGGCTTCTCGCCGTAGACGTGCTTTCCAGCCTCGAGCGCCGCCGTCGCGACAGCGGCGTGCGCGAGCGGCGGGGTCAGGTTCAGGACGAGCCCGACGGCGCCCTCGTCGAGCAGCTGCTCCGGGGTCGCCGCGCGCGCGCCGGCGAGCTCTGCGGCGGCCTTCGCCCGCTCCGGATCTCGATCCGCACATGAGCCGATCGCGACGAGTCGGGAACGGGAGAGGGTCTCGATGTAGCGGCCGCTGATCTTGCCGCAGCCCATGATTCCGACGACTTCGGGGGTCTCCACGCCGTTCGTCTCACTCGAGCGTGAGCCGCCGGCGCACGTTCCCGGCCCGCGTGTGCCGCGCCTCGATCCCGATCCCGGTCCCCGCAGGCGCTTCGACGACCCACTCGAGCTTCGCCAGGTCACCGGTCGACTCGTCGTTTGCCCACCACGTTGTCGAGCGCTTGTCGACGCGGCCCTTGAGCTGACCCACATCGGTCTTCATCTCGCCGCCGACGAGCCGCGCGTCGCTCGGGAGGTCGAGCTCCACCTGCAGGTCGAGCACCGCCTTTCGCTCGAGCGCCTTCTCGGTGACGTTCGTCGGGAGCCAGCCCGTGTTCTGCAGAACGAGCCGCACGAGGAACGAGCTCTCCCCCAGCTTTTCCACTTCGAGCGAGCGCGCCTCGAGCAGTGGCGAGATCAGCAGGTGGAAGAGGGCCCAATCCGAGTGGGGCGCAACCTCGTCCTCGAGCCGGTCGAAGGGGACGTTGAACCAGTAGTTGACGAGGTCCCAGCCGCCAAGCTCGACCTTGCCGAGCTCGGGGTGGTCGAACTCGTACCAGTCGACGTAGGCGCCGGGATAGTTCTTCTTGGCCCACTTGACGAGTGCGAGGTCGTCCTCAACCGGATGCTCCCTGATCCAGTCGGTGAAGTGGTAGTCGGAGAGCCCGGCCTCTCGCTGCGGGCTCCAGAACTCCGTCGTCCAGGAGAAGACGCCGAGGTGGTCGTACATCCAGTCGTGCGCGCCGCCCTTGATCGTCTGCTTCGGGTCGTACTTGAAGTCGTGAAAGACGGAGACCGCGGGATACCCCGTCAGCTCGGTCCCCTTCTCGCCGATGATCTTGAATGCGCGCAGGTCCTGCGTCGGGAAGTCGTCATCGGGACGGCCCGCGTACGGACGCAGGTGCACTCCGCTGAAGGTGTGGTAGGCGATGTGGCCCGTGATGTTCGGGCGCTCGGTGACGGCCTGCACCATCGCGCGAACCTCCGGCTCGGAGGTCGGGTACGGCCCGGCGCCGCGTTGCTCGTGCTCGGGGGCCCACTCCGCGGGGAAGTTGCGGTTCAGATCGAGCCCTTCGAGCGGCGGCGGGATCTTGATCGTGACGCCGTCGTAATTCTCGACCCTGCCCTCGGCGAGCAGCCGGTAGAACGGGCCGTCCTCCGGGCCGTCGACCGGCTCGCGACGGACGAGGAGCCCTTTCTCGTCCGGATGCTCCCGCCACGCGCCGTTCGGATCCTCGACGCGCATGTCGAGCACCCGGCCGTCCCCGTCGACGTCCTCGACGCGGAGACCGTCGTCCTGCTCCTGGTGCGGATACGGACGCACGCTCGACCGGATGAAGCGCCGCTCCTCGAGCCCGCGCTCCGCCCCGTCGGGATTCAGCCGCGGGATGACGTAGAACACGCGCGTGTCGAGCGCCCGCGTGATCGCGTCGTCCTGTCCGTAATCGAGCAGCAGCCGGTGGATGAGATGGAGCGCCGCCGTGCAGCCGGTCCACTCCATCGAGTGGATGTTCGCCTCGATCAGGAAGCCCGGCTTGTCGAGCTGGTCGCCGGTCTCCGTGTTCGTCACGGTGACGAGCCAGATGTCCCGGCCCTCGTACGAGGTACCGATCGACTCGAGGGAGCAGAGCTGCGGAGCCTCCTCCGCCCAGGAGCGGAGCGTGTCGCTCAGCTCCTCGTACGCGTAGAAGTGGTCGTACGCGACCGGGCGCAAGCTACGAGGTCAGCTCTGCGATCAGCGGTGCGGTGTCATAGGGTTCGTAGCCGAGCCGGGCGGCGATCTCCTCGCTGGACGGCTTCGTCCCCTCCGCGAAGAGCCCGCGCAGGATGTTGCCGGTCTGCGGGCTCTTCCACCAGTCCTCCCCCACCTCGTTGCTGAGGTAGGAGCGCAGCTGGGCGTGTCGGATCCATGCACGCAGGTAGTCGGCCGAATAGAAGCCCGGATCCATGTCGGCGAGATATCCGTCGCGTGGGTAGTGGATGCCGGTCGCGCCGCTCAGCCTCAGCGAGTAGTCGTCGCTTTCGAGCCCTGCCTGGTCGAAGTCGGACCACAAGGCCAGCTCGAACTGCAGCTTCGCCGTGTAGCGCCGGAAGAGGAGCGCTTCGAGGAAGATCGTCCCTTCGGCGTTGACGCGCGCCTCCTCGTCCCCGAGGCCGAAGTGCTCCGCGTGCCAGGCCGGCTCGCGCGTGATCGCCTCGCAGATGTAGGAGTAGATCTCCGTGAGCGCGTGGTCGCGGGAGATGCGGCGGAACGTGTACGGCAGCTCGGGATCGACGCCGGCGTAGTGGAGGGCGTGGCCGGCCTCGTGCATGAAGGCTTGGTAGTCGTGCAGCCCGCCCTGTGCACGGGTGATCAGATGGACGACCCGCGGCGGGTCGGATGCGATCACGCAGGCGCGAGGCGACTTCTGCGGCCGGTCGTCGAGGTCGAGCCGGATATTGCGGTCCGACGCGAGATCGAAGCCGAGCGCAGCGAGCGTCGCGAGGCAGACGTCGGTCGCGCGCTCCTTCGTGTACGTGGAGTCGAGCGGCGACAGCCGGCGGATGTAGCCCATGTGCGCCGACGACGGCACCTCGTCGCGCTCCGGTCCGAGCAGGCGTTCGAACCAGCGCTCGCGCATTGCGAGGAAGGCCGTCTCGATCTCGTCGCTCGCCGCGACGAGCACCGACTCCAGCTCGCGCAGCGAGATCTGCTTCTCCTCTTCGCTGCGCGCGATGGGATCGGGCTCCTCCGACAGATCCGCCTCGAGCTCCTCGTAGGCGCGCAGCAGCTCGAGGCGCTGCTCGTTGAACTCGGCGGATTTCTGGCGGTGCAGCTCGCCGAGCTCGCGTCGCTCGCCGTACGCGGGGAGGATCGCGAGGCGTGCCAGCGCCGAGCGGAGCGGCAGCTCGTCACCCTTGTACGCGACGCGCGCCGCGAGGATCGCGTTCTCCAGCTCGTCGTCGCGCTCCGCGAGCTCCGCAGCGACGAGCCCGCTCTCGCAGGTCTTGCGGAGACGGTACAGCCACTCCCGCTGCTCGCCGTCCGCGCGCTCCTCCTCGTCTCGGAGCGCTCGGAGCTGGTCGCGGCTGAAGAGGTCCGAGTAGCGGGCGACGATCGCCGCCTGCTCCGACACCTCCTTCTCGCCGACGCGGACCGCCCTTCCCTCCTCCGATCGCTCGAAGAGGTAGCGCTGAAGGTGTTCCTCGAACTCCGCCGGGCTGCGGACCGCGGTAGTCGACATCGCGAAGACTCTAACCCGCTTTGTGCGCCGTACGCGCTGTCAAGCTGCGAACGGTTTCGTTCAGCTCCTCGAGCGTGAACGGCTTCGCGAGCACCGCGTCCGCCGATACGCCGGCGAGTGTCGACGTTCCGACCGAACCTGTCAGCATCGCGACAGGCAGGCCAGGGTGGTCCCGGCGCAACTCGTCCAGGAACTCGACGCCGCTTCGCGTGCCGATGTGCACGTCCAGCAGGACGACGTCCACGCCACCCTCGGTCAGCTCGGCTCGCGCCCGGTCGAGCGTTCCGGCTTCGCGCACGGCCCAACCGTCCAGCTCCAAGTTGACCCGGCAGAGAAAGCGGATGGAAGCGTCGTCGTCGACGACGAGAACGGTGTGGCTGGGCGAGTCCACGCCGGGGGCAAGTGTACGCGTAACCCGATTCGACTCAGGCACGTTTAGTAATTGAAAATGACAAACGAGCCCACCTCTTCCGGGGAACCGCCGGAGCGCGACGCCGAGCGCTTCGAAGGCCGCGTGCCCCGCCCGACGCCGCAGTTCCGGCGGCGCTCGTGGCTCGCGTTCCAGCGCCTGCTGGACCCGTTGGCGCCGCCTAGACCTCTGCGCCGGCCGCCGCGCTGAGCCGCCTGAGGGTCTCTTCCTTCCCGAGCAGCTCGAGGCTCTCGAACAGGCCCGGCGAGACCTTCGACCCGGTTACGGCGATTCGAATCGGCTCGAACGCCTTGCGCGGCGAGAGCTCGAGGCGCTCGGCGAGGCCGCGTAGGGCGGTCTCGATCTCGGGGGCGGCGAACGGCTCGACCTGTTCGAGCTCGTCGCGGGCTGCCGAGACGACGGGCCTTCCTCCGTCGAGGAGCGCGGGGTCGGGTTCCACCTCACGAAACAGGAAGCCGGCGAAGTCGGGGAACTGGCCGAAGCGCTCGATCTTCTCCTGCACGATTGGCGCAGCACGGCGGATGAGATCCTCGTCCCAGTCGTAGCCCTGGCCGCGCAGATACTCCACGAGCTCGTCCGCGTACTCCTCGGGAGACAGTGCGCGCAGGTAGACGCCGTTCATCCAGTCGAGCTTCTCGTAGTCGAACGTCGCCGGGCTCGGCACGACGCGGTCGAGGCTGAAGCGCTCGATCAATTCGCCGCGCGACATGATCGTCGTCTTGTCGTCGTAGCTCCAGCCGAGTAGCGCGAGGAAGTTCATCAGCGCGGGTGCGTAGTAGCCCGCATGGCGGAACTCGTCAACCGTGACCGAGCCGTGACGCTTGGACAGACTCTTGCCGTCGGCGCCGAGCACGTGCGAGACGTGCGCGTACGCTGGCGGCTCGGCCCCGACCGCGCGGATGATGTTGATCTGCTTCGGCGTGTTGGAGATGTGATCCTCGCCGCGGATGACGTGCGTGATCCCATCCCACACGTCTTCCATCGGCGACGCGAAGTTGTACGTCGGGCGGCCGTCGGAGCGCACGAGCACGAGGTCCTCGAGCTGCTCGTTCGGGAACTCGACGCGCCCGCGCACGGCGTCGTCCCAGGCGGTGACGCCCTCGTCCGGCATGCGGAAGCGGATTGCCCCCGCGTCCTCGTAGGCCTTGCCCTCGTCGACAAGGCGCCGCGCGACCTCGGCGCAGTCCTGCATGCGCTCGAGCTGGAAGGTGACGTCGCCGTCCCAGTCGAGTCCGAGCCAGCGCAGTGAGTTCTGGATCTGCTCGGTCGCCTCGGCGACCTCACGGCTCGTATCCGTGTTCTCGATCCGCAGGCGGAACTCCCCGCCCTCGTGCCGCGCGAACAGCCAGTTGAACAGGGCCGTGCGCACGTTGCCAATGTGCAGAAACCCGGTCGGGCTGGGAGCCATGCGGACGCGAACGGGCATCGAGGAATCCTACGCGTGAGGAATCGCCGTCCCTTCCCGCCGGGTGTGGGCCTTGGGCGGCCGTTATGGTCGCGGCCATGCTGTTCGGCGCGCATTGCTCGGGTGGGATCAAGAAGGCGCTCGGCAAGGCCGTCGAGATGGGCGCCGACGCCGTCCAGCTCTTCGTCCAGAGCCCGCGCACCTGGCGCTTTCCGGACCACGACCCGGGCGACCTCCAGACGTTTCGCGAGCGGCGCGAGGAGACCGGACTGCCTGCGCTCGTGCACGCGCTCTACCTCGTCAACCTTGCGGCGCCCGACGAGGCGATCTACTCCAAGAGCGTGGACACGATGCGCGCAACCGTCGACGCCGCCTGCGCGATCGACGCCGACGCCGTCATCTTCCACGTCGGCTCCCATCTGGGCGCGGGCTTCGAGGCCGGGCTCGAACGCGTTGCTCCGGCGCTGGCGCAGGTGCTCGATCGCTGCAACGAGCGCACCTGGTTGCTGATGGAGAACTCCGCCGGTGCCGGCGGCACCATTGGCCGGTCGATCGAGGAGCTCGCCGTCATCTTCGACGCACTCGGACGGCACGAGCGGCTCGGCGTGTGCCTCGACTCGTGCCATCTTTTCGTCTCCGGCGTCGACGTCACCGACGAGACGGTGATGAACTCCCTGCTCGACGAGCTGGACGAGCGCATCGGGCTCGACCGGCTGCGCGCGCTGCACGCAAACGACGCCAAGGCGCCGCTCGGATCGAACCGCGACCGTCACGACAACATCGGCGACGGCCTGATCGGCGAAGGGCTCGGCACGTTCCTGGGGCATCCCAAGCTCCAGCACCTCCCCGTGCTGCTGGAGGTCCCGGGGAAGGACGGGAAAGGCCCCAACGCCGACGAGATCCGCAAGCTCCGTGAGCTCCACGCCCGCGCCACTTCGTAGCTACCGCTGGACGATCCTCTCCGCGGGGGTCCTGGCGCAGGCGGCGTTCTCGGCGATCCTGCTCGGGCTCCCCGCGATCGCTCCCGCGATCCAGGACCGCTACGAGCTCACGCTGACCCAGATCGGCGTCGTGCTCGCGGCGCTCAACTTCGGCTCGCTCGCGACGCTGCTCCTCTGGGGCATCGTCGCCGACCGGATCGGCGAGCGCGCCGTCATCGCGCTCGGACAGACCGGCACGGCCGCGGCGCTCGTCTGGGCGGCGTACGCCTCGTCTTTTGGGGAGCTCGTTTCGGCGCTCACGGTGGCCGGCGCCCTGGGCGCCGGCGTCAACGCCGCCAGCGGACGAGCCGTCATGGCCTGGTTCGGCGAGGACGAGCGCGGTCTCGCCCTCGGAATCCGCCAGATGGCGGTGCCGCTCGGTGGAGCCGTGGCAGCGGTCGCCCTGCCGGCCCTGAACCAGCACATCAGCCTGCGCGCAGCGTTCGAGGGTCTCGCGATCGGCTGCATCGTCGCAGCGCTGGTCGGCGCAGCGCTCCTGCGCGTCGAGCCGGCCGAGGATCACTCGGTCCTGGCCCGTCCGCTGCGCGACCCCCGCGTCTGGCGCATCTGCGCGGCGAGCACGTTCTACGTGACGACACAAATCGCCCTGCTCGGATTCTTCGTCCTCTTCCTGCACGCGCAGCGCGGCGTCTCGACCGCGGTCTCTGCCGGCGCGTTCGCGACGACGCAGGTCCTTGGTGGCATCGCGCGCATCGCAGTGGGCCGGTGGTCCGATCGGCTCCGGATGAGGATCGTCCCGCTGCGCTGGATTGCGCTTGGCCTGAGTGTGTCGGTCGGCGCCTCGGCGGCGCTCCTGGACGCCCCGGCCTGGCTGGTCATCGCCGCGCTCGTCGTCGCCGGCACCTTCGCGCTGGCGTGGAACGGCCTGTCCTTCACAGCGGCGGCGGAGGCCGCCGGACGGGCTCGCAGCGGCGCGGCGATCGGGCTCCAGCAGACCTTTCTGTCAGCCGGCGCGATCGTCGCGCCGATTGCGTTCGCCACGGCCGTTCAACACTTCTCGTGGCGCACTGCGTTCGTGCTCGCGGCCGTGAGCCCGCTCGTGGGCTACACGCTGCTCAGTCCGCTAGCTGAGCGAAGACCTTGAAGGTCGGAGTGCCGACGGGAAGCTCGTGGAACTCGGGGTTCACGCAGCCCAGGTCGCCCGAGCGTTCCACGCCGTAACACTCCTCGACCTCGACGCGGCACATCGGCAACGGCGCGCGCGTCGCCCGCACGGCGCCGAAGCCCTCGCGTCTCGCCTCGGCCTCTCGCAGCATCTCGAGGTTGATCTCGACTCCGTAGACCTTCTGCATGCAGCCGACGTAGGTGTGCCCGAATTCTTCGAACGCGTAGAGGAAGGGACAGGCCCGTTTGACGCAGGCAGACGGGTAGACCACCTTGTCGCAGTGCACCTCGCAGCGCCGGCACTCGAGCTCGTCCTGCGGCCGGAGAGGGAGCTTCCGTGCGGGAGGGGCTGCGACGCGCTGCGCCTCGGGTGGCATGTCGGAATTTTCCTGTTCCGAACGCCTCGCCGCAAGACTTGACAGGACGCAGTTACATCAGCTAGGCCGTTAGGGTAAGCCGTCGTGGCGCGCCGACTCCTCTGGGCCTCGCTTGCGCTCGCGCCGATCACGCTCCTCTTCGACCTGTTCTTTGATCCGGGCACGACAGTGCTCTTCGTGCTCGCCGCGCTCGCGCTCGTCCCGCTTGCCTGGCTGATCGGCGAGGCGACGGAGCACGCGGGGGAGCACACGGGGGCGCGCATCGGTGGCCTTCTCAACGCGAGCTTCGGCAACGCCCCCGAGGTGATCATCTCGATCTTCGCCGTCGCCGACAATCTGCCGGACGTCGTGCGCGGGTCGATGGCAGGAAGCGTCGTCGGCAACATCCTGCTCGTGCTCGGCGCCGCGATCCTCCTCGGGCCGGACGACTCGGAGCTCGACCGCCGATCGCTGCTCACCCAGCTCGGGCTCGTGTGCGTGGCGATCCTGCTACTGCTGATCCCGTCGATTCCGGGCTGGACGGGCGACCCGAACCGTCACTCGCTGGCCATCCTGAGCATCGGTCCCGCCATCGCCCTGCTCGTGCTGTACCTCGTCGTGACGATCTCTGGCCTGCGCCAGCGGCCCACGCATGAACCAACCGGGGAAATCACGTGGAGCCTCCGGCTCGCACTGGTCACGCTGGCTGTCGCAACCACCGCGACCGCGTTCATCAGCGAGCTCCTCGTCCACTCGCTGGAGGGCTTCGCCGAGGCTGCGAACCTCTCTGAGTTCTTCATCGCGATCGTGATCGTCGCGATCGTCGGCAATGCGGCGGAGCACGGCGGCGCCGTCGTGATCGCGCGGCGGGGAAAGATGAAGCTCGCCACGGAGATCGCGGTTTCCTCCAGCGCGCAGGTTGGGTTGTTCGTGATCCCGGTTGTGGCCCTCGTCTCGTTTGCGTTCGAGAATCCGCTCGCCCTGGCGTTCCGCCCGGTCGAGCTGCTCGCAATGGGCGGCGCGGCGATCTTCGTCGCAATCGTGCTCCGTGATGGGCGGGCGAAGCGCTGGGAAGGCGCCCTCCTCATCGGCGTCTACGCCTTGCTCGCCGTGGTGTTCCTGATCGTCGGCGACCGCTAGCCCTCCGACAAGAAGAGTGCGGTTACCCGAACCCCAAATAGGGGTGAATTCGCATTGAGAGTTGCAAGTGATGGTGGGACACTGGTTGTTACCTACACGGAGGACACATGACCGAAACAGCCGCAGCTCCAGCAGCGGCGGCCGCGGACGCCCGCTCCTCGGGCCCCGTCGTCTCCGCCAAAGACTTAACCCGCCGCTACGGCGAGGGCGAGACCGCGGTCGACGCGCTCCGCGGCGTCTCCCTCGACGTGCCACAAGGTCAGCTAACCGCAGTGATGGGGCCGTCCGGCTCCGGCAAGTCCACCCTGATGCACATCCTCGCCGGGCTGGACAAGCCGACCTCGGGCGAGGTCACCATCGCGGGCACCGCCGTCTCGAAGCTGAACGACACGGAGCTGACAAAGCTCCGCCGCCGGCACATCGGCTTCGTCTTCCAGTTCTTCAACCTGCTTCCGATGCTGAATGCCGAGGAGAACGTCGTCCTCCCGCTCTCCATCGCCGGCGAGAAGCCCGACAAGCCCTGGGTCCGCGAGCTGATGGCGAAGATCGGCCTCACCGACCGCCGTACCCATCGCCCCTCCGAGCTCTCTGGCGGCCAGCAGCAGCGTGTCGCCATCGGTCGCGCGCTCGCGAGCCGGCCGACGATCGTCTTCGCCGACGAGCCCACGGGCAACCTCGACTCGAAGACGAGCGGCGAGATCCTCGAACTCATGCGTGATTCGGTTGACACGTACGGCCAGACGACGGTGATGGTCACGCACGATCCTCGTGCCGCGGCGATCGCCGACCGCATCCTCTTCCTCGCCGACGGCCTCATCGTGAAGGACATCGGCCGCTCCGACGCCCATGAGGTGATCGCGGTGATGGAAGAACTGGCTCGATGATCGCCGTTTCGCTCAAAGGGCTGTGGGGCCGCAAGCTCCGCACGTTTCTGACCGCTCTGGCGATCGTCCTCGGGGTCTCGATGATCAG
>Ga0209874_1000628_pt1 | contig 10521 bp, 13 predicted proteins | sample GWRWN1_20_30_FD_187216 | JGI IMG/M metagenome (GOLD analysis project Ga0209874, IMG submission 187216) | Riverbed sediment microbial communities from areas with no vegetation in Columbia River, Washington, USA - GW-RW N1_20_30 (SPAdes)... | ecosystem: Environmental > Aquatic > Freshwater > River... | reverse complement strand
GGCCCACCCGCCGGAGTAGCTCAGCCAGGCAGAGCAACCGCCTCGTAAGTGGTAGGTCGTGGGTTCGAATCCCACCTCCGGCTCCGAGCGGGACGGCAGGGGTCAAGCGAGGAGGCGATCATGCCCCAACCCATCGACCGCGAGGAGGTGCGCCGCCTCGTCGACCGGGGAGCCCAACTGGTCGAGGTGCTCCCGGCGAACGAATACGAGGAGGACCACCTTCCCGGCGCCATCAACCTGCCGCTTCGCCGGCTCGAAAAGGAAGCCCGGAGCGCGCTCGATCGGGGCAGGGCCGTCGTCGTGTACTGCGCGGATTCGGCCTGAGACCTCAGCCCACGAGCTGCGTGGCGGCTCGAGAGCTTCGGGTTCACCCAGGTGTTCGACTACGAGGATGGAAAGCTCGATTGGCTGGCGGCTGGGCTCCCCTCCGAGGGGACGAACGCACAACGTCCCCGCGCCGGAGACGTCGCCCGCACGGACGTTCCGACCTGCCGCCTGGACGAGCGCCTCGGCGATGTGCGGGACCGGGCCCGGAAGGCGGGATGGGACGCCTGCGTGGTCCTGAATGAGGAACGCGTGGTGTTCGGCCTGCTCCGGTCGAAGGAGTTGGGGGCGAGCCCGGACCTTCGGATCGAGGAGGCCATGCGCCCGGGCCCCAGCACCTTCCGGCCGTTCGTCTCCATCGAGGAGATGGCCGCCTTCATGAAGGAACACGATCTCGACAGCTCTCCCATCACGACGTCGGACGGGCGGCTGGTCGGCTTGTTGCAGCGGCAGGATGCGGCGAAGGCGGCATTGGAGCTCCACGAGCGGGAGCACCATTCCAACGGAGGGCAAAGATGACCGAGCACGATGTGGCCGTGGCCTGTGCGACGTGCGAGTCGAGCATCGAGCGTTGCGAGTTCTGCGAGGAGCCCGGGTGCCGGGTGCCGATCTGCCACCACTGCCTGGGGGAAGCCCTCGGCCAGGCTATGGCGCACCCGCATCCGCACGGTGGGTGATCGCGTTCGGCCGGCGTTCCACAGGTCCTTGCTAGAATCGCGCGCATGCTGGCGCAGGTGTTCGTCAGTCCGAGCGGGACCCCGACGATCCAAACGGGTGGATGGGTCTACGGCATGGCCGTATTGCTCGTCGTCTTGGGGGTTCTCGTGACCTTCCTGATCGTGTTCGGGTACATGCGGTTCGCACCGCGGTTCCAACGTGAGGAGGGTAGGACGAGATCGGTCAAGGCTCCCCGGCTCGAGCCGGGGAAGGAAGTTCGGCGACCGGTGAAGATCACGGGCGCGCCGGTCATGGCTCCGGCTCCGATAACCACAGCGACGGTCGCCGCCCCCGCAGCCGAACCGGCCGCCGCCCCCGCCGCCGCAGCCGCACCGGCCGCCGCCGCAGCAGCCGCCGCCCCCGCAGCCGAACCGGCCGCAGCCCCTGCTGCCGCAGCCCCTGCTGCCGAACCGACCGCAGCCCCCGCAGCCGCACCAACGGCCGCTCCCGCCGTGACGGAGCACGTTGGCGAGGTGACGCTGGATCAGGAGACGTACGAGAAGACGTTGGCCGAGCTGCTGGGGAAGGGCACGGACCGGCGCGTGGCCGAGGGACAGGCCAAGCGGGTCGCCCTGATCGCCGCCCGGAAGAAGGCCGCCGGCTAGCGCCGGACGCCATGGAGATCACCAAGGTCGACTGGTCCATGGGGTCACAGGCGGCCCGATTGGTCGACTGGGAAACTGCCGCCGACATCGGGCGTCGCGTGGGAGGTCGTGGTCCCGCGCTCCATGCGATCGAGCGCGCGCGTCTGCGCGAGGACCTTGCCGAGATCGTCCCGCATGCCCAGTCGCTCGTCTCGGAGTTCACCGGCCTCTCGGTGACGGGGTCGCGCTCCCGGGCGTGGGTCATGTCTCGGGGCGAGTGGGTCTCGACCAACCTCCGGGGGTTGCAGCGGCTGTTGGAGCCGCTCGCCCGCCGGATCCTCGCGGACAATCGGCCCCGTTCCGATCTGCGCAGGAAGGCGCTCGGTTTCCAGGTGGGCGTCCTGCTGGGCTACGTGTCCCGCAAGGTGCTGGGTCAGTACGACGTGTTCCTGCCGCCCGACGACGAGGGGCTCCTGTATTTCGTGGGCCCCAACCTCGCCGAGGTGGAGCGCCGGTTCCATCTTCCGCCACACGACTTCCACCTGTGGGTGGCTCTCCACGAAGTCACGCACCGTGTGCAATTCGGCTCCACCCCATGGCTGCGGACCTACCTCTCGGGGCTCGTGGACGCCTACCTCGACACCGTGCAGCTCGATACCCGCCAGCTCCTGGATCAGCTCCGCCGGGCGGTCGAGGAGGCGCGGACGGGACGCGAGTGGCGCGGCGCCGGGGGGCTGTTCCTGCTCATGACACCGGAGCAGCGCGAACTGTTCTCCAAGATGCAATCGCTGATGTCGCTCCTCGAGGGCCACGCGTCGTACGTGATGAATTCCGTGGCCGTCGGCCGGGTCCGCGATCTGGATCGGATGCGGCGCAGCCTCAAGGAGCGGCGAAGTCCTGGCGGGATGGAGCGAACGTTCCAGCGAGCCATCGGATTCGAGTCGAAGATTCGCCAATATGATGCCGGTGAATTCTTCGTTCGCTCCGCAGTGGAGGGAGCCGGGACCGAGGGATTCAATCTCGTCTGGCAGTGGGAGGACAACCTGCCCTCGCCGGAGGAGGTCGCGAACCCACAGCTCTGGCTGGCCCGGGTCGCCGGGAGCTGATGTCCCGGCCGCCGGCGGTGGCCCGCGTGCTGGAGCGGGTCACGGCCACGGCACGCCGGTACGAGATGTTCCTGCCCGGGCAGACGGTGCTCGTGTCGGTGTCCGGCGGCCCAGACTCCGTGTGTCTGTTGTACTCCCTGGACGGCCTGCGTCGGCTTCTCCGGATCGATCTCGAGGTGTTCCATCTCGACCATCGTCTCCGGCGGGACTCCGGTAAGGACGCGGAGTACGTCCGGCGGCTCGCGGGCCGGGTGAAGCTACCTTTCCATCTCCGTGTCTGCGAGTTCGAGCCCAAGGACGGGGACTCGATCGAGGCGTGGGGGCGCGCGATGCGCATGTTCTACTCGGCCGAGGTCCGGCGAGAGACGGGGGCCGAGCGCCTGGCGGAGGGCCACACCCTGGACGATCAGGCGGAGACCGTGCTGATCGCCCTCATCCGGGGCGGCGGGCTCGACGCGCTGGGAGGGATCGAGCCGGCCATCGGTGGAGAGGTCCAGCCCCTGATCGACGTGAGGCGGTCCGAGGTGGAGGCGTTCTGCCGCGCCCTCCGGCTTCGGCCCCGTCTCGATCCCACGAACAAGGACACGAGGCTCCTTCGAAATGCCGTTCGGCTGAAGGTGCTTCCGGCCATCGAGCGCTCCGTGGGGCGCGACGTGCGCGCCACCCTTGCCCGCACGGCCGACATCATCCGCCAAGACGAGCATCTCCTGAAGCGGCAGGCCTTTGAGGCGGCGGAGCAGCTGGTGGAAGAGCAACCCGGTGGGTTCGGGATCGACCCCGTCGGTCTGCTGAGCGTGCCGCGGCCGATCGCGGCTCGGGTCGTCCGCGATCTCATGTACCGGCTAGAGACGACGCCGACCCACGAGTCGATCGAAGCGGTGCTCGATCTGGCGACGGGGCGTCCCGGCCGGCGGCGCGACCTGGCCGGTGGTTTGGTGGCCTCGCGGGACAGGGAGTATCTTTCCCTCTCTCGCACTTCCCCCGAGAGCCGGGTGTGAAGGGGGGCGAGATGGAAGGCACGGTCGAGCTGACCGAGAAGGACGCCGCAACCTCTCCCGTTGGCGAGCCGTTCGCTGATGGGTACGACGGGGACATCGGCAGGGTGTTGGTCACCAGGGAACAGCTGCAGGCCAAGCTGCGGGAGCTCGGGGACCAGATCACCGGTGATTACCAGGACCGCGACCTGCTCCTGGTGGCCGTGCTGAAGGGCGCCTTCATGGTCATGGCGGACCTGGCGCGGCACATCCACCTGCCCGTCGACTTCGACTTCATGGCGGTTGCCTCGTACGGGGCCGCGACGCAGACCTCGGGCGTCGTCCGGATCCTGAAGGACCTGGATCGCGACATCGAGGGTCGCCACGTCCTGCTCGTCGAGGACATCGTGGATTCCGGGCTGACCTTGAACTACCTGCTGAAGAACCTCCGCGGCCGCCGGCCCGCGACGCTGGAGGTGTGCGCACTCCTGCAGAAAAAGGGGATCCAACGGGTGCCCCTGGACCTGCGGTACGTCGGGTTCGAGATCCCTCCGGACTTCGTCGTTGGCTACGGCCTGGACTACGCGGAGAAGTTCCGCAACCTGCCCTACATCGCCACACTGAAGCCCGAGGCCTACACCGACCCGGCATGAGCCGGAACAGGGCAGGGTTGTCCGCCGTCCAACCGGCCATGAGACGGATGCCGGCAGTCTCGATCCTGATCATGTTCCTCGTGGCCTGCGCCGGCCGCGGCCCGTCCTCCTCCGGCGACAGCGGGATCAGTGGGACTGTGCTCCTCGGCCCGACCTGTCCCGTCGAGACCGTGGAGAGCCCTTGCCCGGACCGCCCACTCGCCGACGTGGAGGTCCAGGTGCTCCAGGGCGATGATGTGGTGGCCACGGTTCGATCGGACGGCGACGGGCGGTTCTCCGTGGCCCTCGATCCCGGCCACTACGAGATGCAAGCGATGGTTGAAGAGGGAGGGCCCGGGATGTCCGCCAAGCCCGTCGACGTGACCGTGACGAGCGGCGAGTTCGCCGACGTGAACGTCCCCGTCGATAGCGGCATCCGGTAGCGAGAGCCGTTCGGCCGTATCGGCCGGACAACACCCCTGTGCTACCATCGGCCAGGGCTCAGTGCGCGGGTCGATCGCGCGGGGCCCCCGTTTTCTCGCAGGTCGGAACGGCCGCACGACCGGAACGAAAGGAGCGCCTCCCTGCCGCCCGAGTCCCCCTATCGCCGGATCCTCCGAGGACCGGCCCTCTACATCCTGCTCGTGCTGTCCGGGCTGTGGCTGTTCGTACTGTTCGCCAACCGGGAGCCCCAGGGCCAGAGCCTGAACTTCAGCGGGTTCCAGTCCCTCGTCGACGAGGACCGGGTCAAGACCGCGACGTTCCTCGAGGGCGACCAAAAGATCAAGGGCGAGCTCTCCGACGGGTCTGGCTACGAGGTGGCCTACCCGGCCGCGGTGCAGGAGAAGCTGACCGAGGATCTCCAGACCAAGGGCGTCGTGGTCACCGTCGATCCGCAGAAAGGCTCGGCCATCCTGTCCTTCCTGTTCCAGCTGATCCCGGTCGTGCTCATCATCGGAGCGTTCATCTGGATCATGAACCAGTCCCAGGGGGCGGGCGGCGGCCGGGTCATGCAGTTCGGCAAGTCCCGGGCCAAGATCGTGTCCAAGGACCAGCCGAAGACCACGTTCACCGACGTCGCCGGCGTGGACGAGGCCATCGAGGAGCTCCAGGAGGTGAAGGAGTACCTCCAGAACCCGGCCAAGTTCCAGGCCATGGGGGCGAAGATCCCTCGCGGCGTCCTGCTGTTCGGCCCGCCCGGCGCGGGGAAGACGCTGCTCGCGCGGGCCGTGGCCGGCGAGGCAGGGGTCCCCTTCTACTCGATCTCCGGCTCGGACTTCGTGGAGATGTTCGTGGGCGTAGGAGCTGCCCGGGTGCGCGACCTGTTCGAGCAGGCCAAGACCAACGCGCCGGCCATCGTGTTCATCGACGAGATCGACGCCGTGGGCCGTCACCGAGGCGCGGGCCTCGGAGGCGGCCACGACGAGCGAGAGCAGACCCTGAACCAGCTGCTCGTCGAGATGGACGGGTTCGACCAGCGAACCGCGGTGATCCTGATGGCGGCGACCAACCGTCCCGACATCCTCGACCCGGCGCTCCTTCGCCCGGGGCGGTTCGACCGGCACGTGGTCATCGACCGGCCAGACCTGGAAGGTCGCAAGGGCATCCTCAGGGTGCACGCGCGTGGCAAGCCGTTCGACGAGACGGTGGCGCTCGACACCGTGGCCAAGCGGACCCCCGGGTTCACCGGGGCCGACCTGGCCAACGTCATCAACGAATCGGCGCTCCTCGCGGCCCGGTGGGGAAAGAAGGCCATCGGGATGCCTGAGGTGGACGAGGCCATCGACCGGGTGATGGCCGGTCCCGAACGCAAGAGTCGGATCATGAGCGACCGGGAGAAGCGCGTGATCGCGTACCACGAGTCGGGTCACGCCCTGGCGGCGCACGTGCTTCCGAACACGGACCCGGTGCACAAGATCTCGGTCATCGCCAGGGGCCGGGCCCTCGGCTACACGCTCACCCTCCCCGAGGAGGACAAGTTCCTCATGACCCGGGAGGAGCTCTCGGACGAGTTGGCCATGCTCCTCGGGGGCCGCGTGGCCGAGGAGCTGATCGTGGGCGACATCACGACCGGCGCCGCGAACGACATCGAGCGAGCGACGAAGATCGCGCGCCAGATGGTCACCGAGTACGGCATGTCCGACACGATCGGCCCGCTCACCCTGGGCCAGAAGCAGCACGAGGTGTTCCTGGGCCGGGACTTCGCCACCCAGCCCGACTACTCGGACCAGGTGGCGTTCGAGATCGACAACGAGGTCCGCCGGATGATCGACCAGGCGCACGACGAGGCCCTAGAGATCCTCCAGGAGAACCGGTCGAAGCTGGACCAGATGGCGGCGCTCCTGATCGAGCGGGAGACGATCGACAAGGAGGAGGTCGAGCGGCTCCTGACCGACGTTCCGAAGCGGCCTCAACGGGACCAGGCTGTGCGCGGCGCGGGGCTCGCGGTGTCCCGGAGGGCGGTTCGGGCGCAGCGGGAGCAGGGACCGAATCCCCTCGGATAGCCTCGGGCTCTGTGGGTGGTCGGGCCGGACCTACACTCCTCGCCATGAGCGATCAGCGGTGGGCCACCTTCGACTGCTACGGCACGTTGATCGACTGGATGTCGGGAATCCGCGACACGCTGTCGGAGCTGTGGCCCGAACGCGACGCCGAATTGCTCCTCGGCGCGTACCACGAGATCGAGCCCGAGGTGCAACGGGGCCGGTCGATCGGGTACCGGCAGGTGCTCATCGAGGCGCTGGACCGGCTGGCCCGCCGGGAGGGTCTGCACCTCGAGGAGGACGACTGGGCAGCGCTGGCCGACTCGCTCCCTGCCTGGCCTCCGTTCCCGGAGGTGCCGAAGGCGCTCGCGGCGCTGCGGGAGCGTGGATGGAGTCTGGCGATCCTCTCGAACACCGACCCCGACATGCTCGACGCCTCGCTGGCGCTGATCGGCGTCCCGGTGGACCTGCGCGTCACTGCGGCCGAGGCCGGCTCGTACAAGCCGGCGCACGGCCACTGGGAACGGTTCTTCGAGGAGACGAGGGCGGATCGCGCGGACCACGCACACGTCGCGGCGTCGCTGTTCCACGACATCGTGCCGTGCCGGGAACTCGGCCTGACGGCTGTGTGGATCAACCGGCTCGGTGAGCGCTCCGAGCTTCCTCGCGCCGCCGAGCTTCCGGACTTCGCTGACCTGCCCGACACGCTGGACCGGCTGGTGCCCGGGTAGAGTTGGGATCGCCGTGAACGACGTCGAACGCAAGAAGGTCGAGGAGGGCGTCCGCTTGATTCTGGAGGGGATCGGCGACGATCCCGAACGGGAGGGCGTGCGGGATACGCCTCGACGCGTGGCGGAGATGTACGAGGAGATCTTCTCCGGAGTCGGCGTCGACCCCACCCCGGTTGCAAGCATCGTCCCCGGCGCAAACTTCGACGAGATGATCATGGTGAAGGACATTCCCCTGCAATCTTTGTGCGAACATCATTTGTTGCCATTCAATGGGAAGGCGCACGTCGCGTACATCCCGAACAAGGATGGGCGGATCACCGGGCTGTCGAAGATCGCTCGGGTTGTGGACATCCTGTCCAAGCGGCCGCAGGTGCAGGAGCGGCTGACCACCGAGATCGCCGACACGATCGACGAGGCCCTGAAGCCACGAGGCGTGTTCGTAATGATCGAGGCGGAGCACCTGTGTATGACCATGCGCGGCGTGAAAAAGCCGGGATCGCTCACGGTGACGTCGGCAGTCCGCGGCCTGTTCCGAAGTGACGCACGGACCCGCCAGGAGGCCCTCAGCCACATCGAACGAGGCTGAGTCCGAAACTCCCGGAACCGCGTTCACATCTGAACCGGTCTTTGCTCCTGTGATGGGGAGGGTGCGAGACGCGCCGGCCGGCGTGCGCCGACACGAGGAGATCGAGCGATGGGTGTGGCGGGCGGCCTTCCGGAACGCTGTCGGCGCGGCGTCGCCTTCGCTGTCGATCCGGGACCCAGGCCATCTGGATGGTGAACTATCGGAACTCGGTCTCGGATGGAGATCGGCCCGACGGACAGAGTCCCACCGTCCCACCCATCCTCCTAGCACGTTCTTCAACCACAGCTACGATTAAAGGTTGTGAGCGAGCTCGTCTGGCGGATCGGGGATCGGAAGCTCGACTGCGGCGAGCGGACGCTCGTCATGGGCATCCTGAACGTCACGCCCGACTCCTTCTCCGACGGAGGCCTGTACCTCGATCACAACGCGGCGGCGGCCCGAGGGTTCGAGATGGTCGATGAGGGCGCCGACATCGTCGATGTCGGCGGCGAATCGACCCGACCGGGCTCGGATCCGGTCTCGCCCGACGAAGAACGCGACCGCGTCGTCCCGGTCATCGAGACGCTCGCCGCGAAGGTCCCCGTCCCCATCTCGGTCGACACGCGGAAGCCGGCCGTGGCTAGGGCCGCGCTCGAAGCCGGCGCGCTGATCGTGAACGACATCTCGGGCGCCCGGGACCCGGAGATGTTCAGCGTGGCCCGGGAGGCCGGCGCCGGCATGGTCCTCATGCACATGAAGGGCGAGCCGAAGAGCATGCAGGTCGCGCCCCACTATGACGACGTGGTGGCCGAGGTCCACGAGTACCTCCGTGAACGGATCGAGGCCGCCGAGTTCGCCGGCATCGCGCCCGAGCGGCTGTCCGTCGATCCGGGTATCGGGTTCGGCAAGGACCTCCAGCAGAACCTGACGCTGATGCATCACGTGGACGCGCTCCTCGACCTTGGCCGGCCGGTGCTGGTCGGCCCGTCGCGCAAGCGGTTCATCGGTTCGCTCCTGGACCTGCCGGAGGACGAACGGGTCGAGGGGACCGCCGGGGCCGTGGCCTGGCTCGTGGCCCGAGGGGCGCACATCGTTCGAGTGCACGACGTCAGGGAAATGATCCGCGTGGTCCGGGTGGTCGATGCCATCGCGCGGGCGGGGCGGTGATCGACCTCCAGCGCCGGCGGGCCCGGGTGTCGGGTGTCGACATGGCTTTCACCGAGGAGGGGGACCCGGAGAATCCGGCCGTCGTGTTCCTCCACGGCTTCCCCACGTCGTCGTTCCTGTGGCGGGAGTTCGTGCCGCTGTTCGCGCCGTGGACCCATGTCATCGCGCCCGACCTGCTCGGATGCGGAGACTCGGGGATGCCGGAGGAGGGCGACCTTCACATCCGAGCGCAGGCCGGATACATCCGGGAGCTCCTGGCGGGACTCGGCGTGGACGGCTTCGCCGTCGTCGGCCACGGCCACGGTGGCGGCATCGCGCAGCTCCTCGCGGTCGACGGAGGGGTTGAGGCCATGGTCCTGGTCGACTCCATCGCGTTCGACGCCTGGCCCAGCGAAACGACGAGAGCCCTCCAGCGATCGGCGCCCGAGGATCAGCGGGAGAACGTGGTCCGCGAGGCGTTCGATGAGTTCCTCCGTCGAGCGATGGCTAAACCCGAACGTCGCACGGACGATCTCCGCGATGCGTACGTGGCTCCGTTCTTGGGCCAGCAAGGGGTGCGCGCGTTCTTCCGGGGGATCGACGCGGCCGACGGTCTCGGGCTCATCGGCCGGGAGGACGACCTCGCCGGACTCGGCTGTCCGACGCTCATCCTGTGGGGCGAGGAGGATCCCTTCCTTTCGGTGCAGGTGGGAGAACGGCTGAACGACGCCATCCCCACTTCGAGCCTGGCGGTCCTGCCGGGTTGCTCCTACCTGTTGCCCGAGGACGCGGCGGAGACCATCGCGCCGCTCGCGTTCGACTATCTTCGATCGAAGTACCTGGGGCGGCCGCACTCGCATGGCGAGCCGGGGGCCGTGCCCATCTCGCTGGAACGGCGACCTCCCGGCGGATAGAGGAGACCGACGTGACGACCTCGAGGCTGTTCCTGACGGGCATCGCAGCGAGCGGTCGGCACGGCGCCAACCCCGGTGAGAAGGATCACCCCCAGGAATTCGTGGTCGACCTCGACGTCGAGGTGGAGGCCTCCTCGGACGACATCGCCGCGACGGCCGATTACCGCAAGCTCATCCAAACGGCCCGGGACGTCGTGGCCGGCGAATCGCTCGACCTCCTGGAGTCCCTCGCCGCGGCTGTCGCCCAAGCCGTAGCCGGTCTCCCGAGGGTCGTCCGGGCCACGGCCATCGTGCACAAGCCCGCCGCGGCCCGGTCGAGCGAGATCCAGGGGATCGCCGCCGCGG
>Ga0209874_1000626_pt1 | contig 10562 bp, 10 predicted proteins | sample GWRWN1_20_30_FD_187216 | JGI IMG/M metagenome (GOLD analysis project Ga0209874, IMG submission 187216) | Riverbed sediment microbial communities from areas with no vegetation in Columbia River, Washington, USA - GW-RW N1_20_30 (SPAdes)... | ecosystem: Environmental > Aquatic > Freshwater > River... | reverse complement strand
ATCGCTGGCGGGGCGTCCGTCGTCCTCTGAGTCGACGCCACGAGCTGGTCGGCCGGGTCGTACTCGAGGTCGTAGACCTTGGCGGGGTCGGAGTCCGTCTGCTGGGTCCAGGTCTTGATGCTCCCCACCACGTCGTAGGTGTAGTCGAACTCGAGACCGTGCTTCCCGTCTCGATTCACCGCCTCGGTCAGGTCGCCGCGGTAGTTCTGCTCGATGAGATGGACGACGACCTCGGCATCCGTCTCAGAGTTGAACGTGTGGCCGTCGCGTTCGAGCGACTCCTTGAGCTCGCGGTAGTTCTCGACGATCCCATTCAGGACAATCGCGAGCTTGGCGTCGTCGCACCCGGTCAGCGGGTGCGCGTTCTGCTCGGTGACGGCGCCGTGGGTCGCCCAGCGCGTGTGGCCGAGACCGTGATTCGACGTGGAGCCGTTCGGGCCGGCCGCGTCCTTCAGAAACTGGAGATTGCCCACCGCGCGCACGTACTCGAGGCTGTCGCTCTCGCGAAGAGCGATGCCCGCGGAGTCGTACCCACGGTATTCGAGCCGCTCGAGACCATGCAGCAGCAGGTCTTTCGCGGCCCGGCTACCGACGTATCCAATGATCCCGCACACCCCGAAGCTCCTCTCAGTTGCCGCCCCGACGTCGGAGTGGATCCAAATCGCTGTGAATGCGGTTTTCCCGGACAGAGCCACCCGAAAACGGCAAAAGCCCGGCTACACGTCCACTTCCTTCGTTGGAAGCGGCTAGCCGAGCTCTCGTCGCACGAGAGCCGCGATGCTAGCACACAGGGTTTCGGCTTCCTCTGCCGTTTCGGCCTCCGTGAGGACGCGGATCACGGGCTCGGTGCCGGACGGCCTGACCAGCACACGGCCCCCCTCGCCCAGCTCCTGGTTGGCCCGCGCGACCTCTTCTTCGATCGCCCTGGTGAGGCGCCGGTCGGTCACGGTGATGTTCTCCTTCGACTGTGGGTACTTGGGCATCACGGCGGCGACTTCCGCCAGCGGCCGGCCCTTCAGCGCCGCGCAGAGCAGCAAGGCCGCGACGAGTCCGTCGCCCGTGACATGCCCGTCGAGCCACATCAGGTGTCCCGACTGCTCGCCGCCGAGGATGCCGCCCTCGCGGCGCAGCGCCTCGAGGACGTAGCGGTCGCCGACCGCAGTCGTGACGACGCGGATGCCGCGGTCCGCCATCAATCGGTGGAGCCCCATGTTCGCCATCACGGTGACCGCCACCAGTTCCACACCGCGGTCGAGGGCGATCACGGCGACGATCTGATCTCCGTCGACGACATTGCCGTCACCGTCGACGGCGAGCATTCGGTCACCGTCTCCGTCGAAGGCGACGCCGAGGTCGAGACCGTTCTGCGTGACGGTCTCCTGGAGCGCACGGAGGTCGGTCGCACCGTAGCCGACGTTGATGTTCGTTCCGTCCGGATCGTCGCCGATCGCAGTCACCTCGGCGCCGAGTTGCTTGAAGGCCGTAGGCGCGAGTCCGGAATACGCGCCGTTCGCGCAATCGACGCCGATCTTCAGGCCAGAAAGGTCCGAGCCGAAGCGCTCGACGACGTGCTCCAGGTAGCTGTCGGTCGCGACGCCGACATCGTCGATCTCGCCTCCGCCGGTCGGCGCCTGCTCGAGCAGCGCTTCGATCTCCTCCTCCTGTGTGTCGGTCAGCTTCTGGCCGTCGCGGTCGAAGAACTTCACGCCGTTGTACTCGGGCGGATTGTGCGAGGCGGTGATGACACAGCCGAGGTCGAGCGTCAGGAGCGCGACGGCGGGCGTCGGCAGGACTCCCGCGACGACCGCGTGGCCGCCGGCGGACGCAATCCCGCGCGCGAGTGCTTCCTCGAGCTCAGGGCCGGACGCGCGCGTATCGCGTCCGACGAAGATGCGACCACGCCCTGACCAGAACGCTGCGGCTCGGCCGAGCGCCTCGATCAGCTCAGGTGTCAGATCCTGGCCGACGACGCCACGGACGCCGTCCGTGCCGAAGTACCGGCGCGGCACTGGGTTGCCTTAGCGCTTCGAGAACTGCGGCGCCTTGCGCGCCTTGTGGAGACCGGCCTTCTTGCGCTCCACGATGCGGGCATCGCGTGTGAGGAAGCCTGCCCGCTTCAGCGCGACACGCAGCTCCGGATCGGCCTCGACGAGCGCGCGAGCGATGCCGTGGCGCACCGCGCCGGCCTGCCCGCTCGGCCCGCCGCCGTGGACGCGGACGCGGATGTCGTAGGTTCCCTCGAGGCCTGCGACCTGCAGCGGGGCGAGCGCCGACGTACGGTGCGCCGCCCGCGGGAAGTAGTCCTCGATCGTGCGGCCGTTGAACCAGGTCGCCCCTTCGCCGGGACGCAGGATGACGCGGGCGACCGACGTCTTCCGCTTGCCGGTACCCCTGTACTGCGCGATCTGGCTCATGCGCCCCCCCACTTCAGTGGCTTCGGTGCCTGCGGGCCGTGCGGATGCTCGGGCCCCGCGTAGATCTTGAGTTTCGTGATCTGCTGGCGCGCAAGCCGGTTCTTCGGGAGCATTCCCTTCACGGCCTTGCGCAGCACTTCCTCGGGCCGGCGATCGAGCTGCTCGCGCAACGTGCGGCTGCGTATGCCGCCCGGGTAGCCCGAGTGCCGGTAGTACCGCTTCTGATCCAGCTTGTTGCCGGTCACGTGGATCTTCTCCGCGTTGACGACAATGACGAAGTCACCTGTGTCGACGTGGGGCGTGTACTCGGCCTTCCCCTTGCCGCGGAGCTGGTCCGCGATCCGGGTCGCCAGGCGGCCCAGGGTCTGACCCTCGGCATCCACGACGTACCAGTCGCGGGCGATCTCACCCGGTTTTGCGTTGTAGGTCTTCATGTGGCAGCAGAAAAAGCGGCGGACGCCCGTCCGCCGGAGCGCGATTGTAGCAACGAGTAGGGGGCCCGGTCTCCCGGGCCCCCTACTAGGAGTTGCCTTACGGCCGCGGCCCTGTGTAGCGGAAGATGTAGAGCCCTGAATCGCGGTCGCTCGCCAGGACGAGATCCTGGCCCCTGGCTGTCGTCGTCAGCTGGACGCCCCAGAAGTCGTTCCCGCCCTCGTCGATGAAGTGACCCACCTCCTGTATTCCGGTGGGGCCGTACTTGACGACACGGAAGCCGGCGTCGTACCAAGCGAGGTACGCAAGGTCGGAGTTCCGGTCGAACGTCACCTCGTGGATGCTCATCGTGCCCGAGTCGGAAGCATTCGCCTCCAGCTTCGTCGCCGGCACGGCGTAGGTGTCGATCTCGTTCAGCGTCGCCGCGTCGAAGAGGTGGATGTAGCCCCACCCGTCGAAGCGCGACGTTGCCCGCACCTGCTCCCCGGTTGTTCCTTCGGCCGGCACGGAGCCGCCGAGGATCTTCTGACCGGTCGAGTGGCCGACGAAGATCCCGGGCAGGGTCGAGTTGACGGCCATGGTCACGATCGCATCGCCCCGTGCTGCGTCGTTGAAGACGATGAACCCGTCGTAGCCAAGCGCCTTCGCGGTGTCGGCCTTCACCTGAAACGCCGCGCAGGCTGTCGGACCGCCGCGCTGCATGACGGCGATCTCATCAGTGTTCGGGTCGCCGTCCTCGGGAGCGGCCGGCCCGGCAGACGGGCAGCCGAAGCCGAGGAACGTCGTCCCGTTGTTCATCGCCTGGTCGGCGAGCGTCACGATGCGCTTGGTTCCCGATCCCTCGGCCGCGGGATACGACCCTGTGTTCGGGCCTGTCTGGATCCGCAACTCGGTGCGGAACGGTCCGAAGTCTTCGTCCGTGCCGATGATGAAGCGGCCCCTACGGTCGAACTCAGCGTAGTGGCCGTTGCCCTCTGCCACCTCGAAGTCTGTGAACTCCGGATCGGGCGAGCTGAAGTCGCTGTCGTCGATGAACCGTGGGTTGGCCGGGTCGTTGACGTTCAGCTTCACGTAGCCCGCGTCCCAGTACGAACTGAGGAGCGTCCACGTGTTGCCGATCTTCTCGACGACCATGTCGTGGTTGAAGCTGCGCGAGCCAAAGGCATTCACGCGCGCAGCGGGCCAGTCACGGAGGCCGACGTCTGCGATCTGCCGCGGGTTGCGCGGGTCACTGATGTCGAAGATGTCGACGTCCGAGATCGCCTGCTCCTCGTCGTCAGAAGCCACGAGATACGCCTTGCCGGCCTGCTGCCAGATGAAGACGCTGTGGTACTGGCGGACGGGAACGGTCGCGCCGGCAGGGCTTGTGGTGTCGCCGAAGTTCTCCACCAGCGCAACAGGCGCAAGCGGATTGGTCACGTTCCAAAGCGAGAAGCCGCCCTTGCCGACCGTCGAACCCGTGCAGATCTCGTTGTTGTGGGCGAGAACGTCGCCGGTGAACGACGCCGTCTCGATGTGGATGACCTGTGCGCCCTCCCCGGGAAACGAGCCCGGCCGCGCCGTGATGAATCCGGTCTCGATCGGGCTGGTGGGATTCGCGATGTTGATGATGTAGACACCTCCGGCCCCACGACTCGCGCAGGCAGGCGAGAACTGCGTCAGGTAGGCAAAGTCCTTGAACGATGCGACGTCCGCCACGATCCCCGGTGCGGCGTCGTGAACGCGGAGTTTCCCGACGAGATCGACATTCAGTTTGGATGCGGGTAGATGGCCGCCTGTTCCACCGTGCTGGCCGTGGTCACCGTCCGCGACCCCTTCGGGATCGTCCGGCACGGTGGCGAAGCCGCCTGTGTGAGCCGTCGCACCGCCCGCGAGCACAAACATGGCGGCAGCGGCAGCCGCGAGAAATCCCAACCTCCTCATGAATCCCTCCCCCGTGTCGGACTCCTGGAAGCGAGGATATTAGAAGACCCGCCCAGCCTCGAGTGCAGAACCTCGATCAGGGTCGCACGGAATGCCGCGCCACCGCCGTGCGACGGGTGACGGACGTAAGGAGCGTCCAACACCGCCTCGGCGAGGCGCCCGACCGCGACGACTCTGCGGCCTGGAAGGAGCTCCTCGAGGAACGGGCGCGCCGCCTCGACCTCAGCGCTGGTGGGGCGTCGATTCGAACTGGCGGTGCCGGGATGGGTTGGAACGATGTTCCAGCAGAGTGCGTCGAGCTCGAGCTCGGCGAGAACGCGCTGCACGATCGTCGCAGTTGCCTCAGCCGGCCCGCGCCCTGTGAGCTGCCTCTCCGAGGTGAACGGAATCCCGGAGATCCGCGCCCCGCGATAGCCCGCCGCTTCGCCCACGAGCAGGAGGCGCGAGGCACTGCGCCGGTCGAGGTAGGCCGCGAGCCTCGCGCAACGTGCACGTGCTCCCGTTCCCTCGCGGTAGAAGTTGAAGGTGTCACCGATGCGCGCCGCAGCAAGGCGCGTGACGAACTCCTCGGGCGGGGCTAGTTCCAGCTTTCCCAACGGACGAGCTCGTCGATCGGCTTGCGCGGGCGCGTTCCTCGGCTGGAGAGCCGGTCGGAGGCAGAGTCTTCGGCCGGGTGGCCGAGCGTGATCACCTCGACGATCGCGATGTCTTCGGGAAGCTCCAGCAGCTCGCGCACTCCCTTCATGCGCTCGGCCGGAATGCCGAAGACTCCCGCGGCGAGCCCTTCGTCCACCGCCGCGAGGAGGATGAGCATCGCCGCCGCGCCCGCATCGGCGTGCCAGTAGGGCACGGGCCAATCGATCTCGGCGCCATCGACCGTCTTGTCCGGCTGCCGGTAGCGGTCGTGGTAGTCGTCCTCGCGCGTGCAGACCACGACGAGTGCGGCCGCGGCGCTGATCCACGGCGGGAAGCCCTGCTCGACGTAGAACTCCTCGGCAGCTGCCTCGGCCAGCGCGCGTCGACGTTCCGGCTCGGTGATGACGAGCAGGCGCTGGCCCTGGCTGAAGCCGGCGCTCGGCGCCCGGCGAATCGTGCCGGCGATGCTTTCGAGCGTGTCACGTGGGATGGGCTCAGGTTCGTAAGCGCGCACCATCCGGCGGCGCTTGAGGATGTCCTTGAACTCCATCGCGCGAGAATACGCCGCATGATTCGCCGTCGCGTGATCGTCCATGGTTGGGTGCAGGGCGTCTTCTTCCGCGACTCCACCAGGCGCCAGGCGCAGCAGCGCGGCGTCGCCGGCTGGGTCTCGAACCGCAGCGACGGCGCCGTCGAGGCGGTCTTCGAAGGCGAAGCCGACGCCGTGGACCGACTGGTTGACTTCGCTCGCGAAGGCCCGCGAGGCGCTCAGGTCGATCGCGTGGACGTCTTCGACGAAGAGCCCGAGGGACTAACCGGCTTCAGTATCCGCTGAAGACACGTCCCGCCCGGCCACGTCTGGGGTCAGACCCCAAGACGTGTCCATTCGCGAAAAGCTGCTGCATCGGCCGAAGAAGGTGCCAGGCACGAGACCTGTCTCTAGATACGTTGCGGCTACTCCCACTCGATCGTTGCGGGGGGTTTCGAGCTCAGATCCAGGGCGACGCGGTTCACGCCGGGGATCTCGTTGATGATCCGGCTAGAAATCGTCTCGAGCAGGTCGTACGGCAGGCGCGCCCAATCCGCGGTCATCGCGTCCTCGGACGTGACGGCTCGGATGACGACGGGATACGCATACGTCCGCTCGTCGCCCTGCACGCCGACGGACTTGATCGCAGGCAGCACGGCGAACGACTGCCACAGATCGCGATAGAGGCCGGCGCGTCGGACTTCCTCCTGCAGGATCGCGTCCGCGCTGCGGAGGATCTCGAGCCGCTCGGCGGTGACCTCGCCGATGATCCGGATCGCAAGACCGGGACCGGGGAACGGCTGACGCCAGACCATGCGCTCGGGCATACCCAGCTCCTCGCCGACGCGGCGGACCTCGTCCTTGAACAGCATGCGCAGCGGCTCGACGAGCTGCATCTTCATGTCGGCCGGCAAACCGCCGACGTTGTGGTGTGACTTGATCTTCGCGGCGACCCCGTCCTCGCCTCCGCCCGACTCGATCACGTCCGAGTACAAGGTCCCTTGCACGAGGAAGCGGACATTGCCGAGTTTCCGCGCCTCCTCCTCGAAGACTCGGATGAACTCCTCGCCGACGATCTTGCGCTTCTCCTCCGGATCGTCGACGCCCTCCAGACGAGAGAGGAACCGGTCCTGCGCCTGCACGTGGACGAGTGGCACGCGAAAATGGCCGCCGAACGTCTCGACCACCTGCTCGGCCTCGTTCTCGCGTAGCAGCCCGTGGTCGACGAACACACACGTGAGCTGATCGCCGACTGCCTTGTGCACGAGGAGCGCGGCGACGGCCGAGTCGACGCCGCCGGACAACGCGCACAGCACGCGCTCGCGTCCGACCTCCGCACGGATGCGTTCGACCTGCTCCTCGATCACCGCGGCGGGAGTCCAAGCCGAGGGCGCGCCCGCGACGTTGTAGAGGAAGTTCTTCAACAGGTCGGTGCCGTGAGGCGTGTGCAGCACCTCCGGGTGGAACTGCACGCCGTAGAGGCGCCGCTCCGGCGCCTCGAACGCGGCGATCGGCGTCGAGGGCGAGCCGGCGACGACACGTGCGCCCTCGGGCGGTGCGGTCACGGAGTCCCGGTGCGACATCCAGACCGTCTGCTCGTCGGGGAGGCCTGCGAACAGCTCCGATTCGGTTGCGGTCAAATCCGTCTTCCCGAACTCGGACACGCCGGTGCGATCGACGGCGCCGCCGAGATCCAGCGCCATCAGCTGCATGCCGTAACAGATACCGAGCGTCGGGATGCCGAGCTCGAACAGCTCGGGATCGACGCGCGGCGCCCCCTCGGCGTACACCGAAGCCGGGCCGCCGCTGAGAATCAGCGCATGCGGGTTCCGTGCTCGCACCTGCTCGGGCGTCACGCCGTGGCCGACGAGCTCCGAGTACACCCTGCACTCACGCACGCGCCGCGCGATCAGCTGTGCGTACTGCCCACCGAGGTCGAGCACCAGGACCGGACGCTCCTCCGGTGGGCGCTCCGGCAGCGGGACGACGCTAGCGCCGATAGTTCGGCGCCTCCTTCGTGATCGTCACGTCATGCGGGTGGCTCTCACGCAGGCCGGCCGCGGTGATGCGCACGAACCGCGCGGACTTCATGTCTTCGATCGTCGCAGCACCGCAGTACCCCATTGCCTGGCGCAGCCCGCCGACGAGCTGGTGCAGGATCGCCGCGAGCGGGCCCTTGTACGGCACCCGGCCTTCGATCCCCTCGGGCACGAGCTTCTCGACGTCCTCGACGTCGCCCTGGAAATAGCGGTCGCGCGAGGACCCGCGCGCCCGCATCGCGCCGAGTGAGCCCATGCCGCGGTACTGCTTGAAGCGTTCCCCCTGATGGAAGATGACTTCGCCTGGAGCTTCGTCGGTCCCAGCGAGGATCGAGCCGGTCATCACCGAATCGGCACCCGCGGCAATTGCCTTCGCAATGTCTCCCGACGACGTGAAGCCCCCATCGCCTATCAGCGGTATCCCGTGTCGACCCGCAACCTGCGCACACTCGTAGACCGCGGTCACTTGTGGGACGCCGACGCCTGCGACGACACGCGTTGTACAGGACGCACCAGGCCCAACTCCGACCTTCACGGCGTCCGCGCCCGCGTCGATCAGAGCTTCTGTTCCCTCAGCAGTTGCGACGTTGCCCGCGACGACCTCCACATCCCACTCGGACTTGATCCGCGACACCATCTCCGGCACCGCCGCCGAATGACCGTGCGCCGTGTCCACGACGAGCAGGTCGACTCCCGCATCGACGAGCGCGCCCGCCCGCTCCCACGCGTCGGGCCCGACACCGACCGCCGCTCCGACGCGCAGCCGTCCCTGCGCATCCTTCGTCGCCTTCGGGAACTCGATCCGCTTCTGAATGTCCTTCACGGTGATCAGGCCGCGCAACTTTCCTTCCGAGTCGACGACGGGAAGCTTTTCGATCTTGTGCCGATGCAGGATCGCCTCCGCTTCCGCGAGCGTCGTCCCGACCGGAGCGGTCACTAGGTCGCGCGACGTCATCAGCGCCGAGACCGGCTGCGTCTTGTCCGGCGCAAAGCGCAGATCGCGGTTCGTCAGGATCCCGACGAGCCTGTCCGCCGCGTCGGTGATCGGCACACCCGAGATGTGGTACGTCGCCATCAACTCGAGCGCGTCGGACACGAGCGCGTCGGCCGAGAGCGTCACCGGCTCGACGATCATCCCCGACTCGGAGCGCTTGACCTTGTCCACCTCTGCGAGCTGCGCGTCGATCGGCAGGTTGCGGTGCACGATCCCGATCCCGCCCTCGCGTGCAAGCGCGATCGCGAGCCGCGCTTCCGTGACCGTGTCCATGGCCGCGGACACAATCGGGATCTCGATCGTGATCCCGCGCGTGAGGCGCGTCGCCGTCGAGACGTCGTTCGGCAGAACCTGCGACTCGGCCGGGACGAGCAGAACGTCGTCGAAAGTCAGGCCCTCTTTCCCGAACTTCCGGTCGAGCTCGAGGAGCCGCTCGACCTGCCCTGCGTCCAACAACTCGCTGTGCGATTCGTGCGTCACGGGCAACTCCGAGCTGGTCTATACGGTCGTCCGGGCGAAGCCCGGCCGACCTCTATGCGGCGTCGCCGAGTCGACGCCTTTAGCTCGACTCCCACTCCCATCGGGTCACGCTAGCACCCCGCCCCGACATCAGCCCGCGACGGGCTCGAGCTCGCGGACCTCCACCGAGCCTTGAAGCCGGGTGGCCTCCCGCGGCTCGAAACGGCCCGCGCCGACCTCGAGCGTGGACGCGGCGCCGGCGGCGACCGCGTTCCGCAGAGAGTCGTCGAGGGGTCGGTCCGCGAGGCGCGATGCGATGAACGCCGCCAGGAGGACGTCGCCGGAGCCGACCGCGGAGATCGGCTCGATGCGCGGGGCGAGCGCGCGGAAGAGCAGACGCTTCCGGTCCTCGCGAAAGAACCCGAAGCTCCGGGTCTCGTCGGTGATGAGGACGTTTCTGGCACCCATCTCCGCGATGCGGACGACGGCCATCAAGTAGTCCTCGTCGTCGTTCAGCTCCTGCCCGACGAGCGCTTCCGCCTCGCGCTGGTTCGGCGTGACGAGATACGGCTCCGCTTCGACGCCGAGCCGCAGCGGCGAGCCTTCCGAGTCGAGCACAGCGCGCACGTTGCGGCGGCCTAGGTCGCGGATCGCGTCGGCGTAGAACGAGTCGTCCACGGCGCGGGGCAGAGTGCCGGCGAACACGACCATGTCCGCGCCACGGGCGAGGTAGCTGATCTTCTCGAGCAGCATGTCGAGCTCCTCCGGCGTCACCTGCGGGCCCCACTCGTTGATCTCGGTGTAGGTGGCAGCGGTCGGATCGACCACGGCCGTCGACGTACGCGACTCGTCCGCGATCCGTACGAAATCGTTGAGAATCGCCTCGGAGGTCAACTCTTCGACGATGCGCGTCCCTGTGCGGCCGCCTGCAAGACCCGTGGCGACGACGGGGACGTCGAGAAGCTTCAGCGCACGCGCGACGTTGATGCCCTTGCCGCCGGCCAGAGTCAGTCCCTGGCTTGCACGATGGCGCTGGCCGAGTTGGAAGTTTGGAACGGTCAGCGTCCGGTCGAGCGCGGCGTTGAGCGTGACGGTGACGATCACGAGAACCAGTCTCCTATGTGCTCGAACGTGTT
>Ga0209874_1000624_pt1 | contig 10570 bp, 7 predicted proteins | sample GWRWN1_20_30_FD_187216 | JGI IMG/M metagenome (GOLD analysis project Ga0209874, IMG submission 187216) | Riverbed sediment microbial communities from areas with no vegetation in Columbia River, Washington, USA - GW-RW N1_20_30 (SPAdes)... | ecosystem: Environmental > Aquatic > Freshwater > River... | reverse complement strand
AATGTCGTTGCACGGAGACGACGTTCACTACGTGAAGGCCGGCGGCGGCCCGGTCGTGGTGCTCATCCACGGCATCCTGGGGAGTCGGCGAAGCTGGGAACAGCTGGTGTCGCTGCTGGTCCAGGATTTCACGGTCATCGCTCCCGACCTGCTCGGGCACGGGGACTCAGCCAAGCCGCGCGGGGACTACTCGCTGGGCGCCCACGCCGGCAGGCTCCGGGACCTGCTCGACGTGCTCGGGGTGCAGCGGGCGACCCTGGTAGGCCACTCGTTGGGCGGCGGTGTGGCCATGCAGTTCGCGTGGCTGTTCCCGGAGCGCTGCGAGCGGCTGGTCCTGGTGAGCAGCGGCGGGCTCGGACGCGACGTCAGCCCGATCCTGCGCGCGCCGACGCTGCCCGGGGCCGAATGGGTACTGCCGCTGATCAGCGCGCCCTGGCTGCTCCGCGGCGGCGAGAAGCTCGCCGCCCAGCTTGCCCGTTTCGGCCTACGGTCTGGGCCCGACCTGGAGGAGCTGTGGCGCGGGTATGTCAGTCTGGGCGACGCCGGGCTACGGCGCGCCTTCCTGGCCACGATCCGCACCGTGGTCGATCCGGGCGGGCAGACGGTCAGCGCGTTGGAGCGGCTGCCGGCGGTGGCGCACATTCCTACCTTGCTGGTGTGGGGCGACCGCGACCGGCTGATCCCGATCTCGCATGGCGTCGCGGCGCAGCAGGCGATTCCTGGCAGCCGGCTGGAGGTGTTCGAGGAGGCCGGACACGTTCCGCATCTGAGCGACCCGTCCCGGTTCGCGGCGCTGCTGCGAGAGTTCGTCGCGACCACGCCAACGCCGGCGACGGACCAGGTTGACCGGCGTCGTCGGCGACCGCGGGCGTCCCGTGCCGTCCGCCGGGCTGCTACCGGGGGCCGAGGGGCAGCGACCTCCGGTCGGTTACCGCACGACCCGCGACCTCGACCAGCCTGACGGGTGATCTCCGGCGCCTGCCTGCTCGTTTCGGCCCGTTTGGCACCGTCTCAATGCTGCCGAGACTGACATCAGCCGCGAGCGGGTCCCCGCCGAGGAGGGCGCGGGAGCTCCCGGTGCGGGCGGTTTACACTTGCGCGGACGCCGCCGAGGCGGCGGCAGCCGGACACGAGGCTGGGACTCGATGGAGCATCCCGACACCCCACCAGCGTCACGCGAGGTCTGGATCTGTCCCAAGTGCGGCGCCAGGCTGGTCAGTCGCAACCTGTGGCACTCCTGCGGGCTGTTCACGCTGGACGCCCTGTTCGCCGGCGCCGCCCCTGGCGTGCTGGAGCTGGCGCACGACTACGTCGCGATGTTGCACTCGCTGGGGGACGTCCAGGTGCTGGCGCAGAAGACCCGGCTGGTGTGCGTCGCCCGGGTCCGGTTTGCTGGCTTGTCCCCGCGCAAACGCGGCTTCCAGGCCACCTTTGCGCTGCATCGCTGGCTGGACAGTCCCCGGATCGTCAAGCAGGTCGACTACGGACCCAGGTGGCGAGGCCACTATGTGAGCATCCAGACCAGGACCGACCTGGATGACGAGCTGCGGGGCTGGCTGCAGGAAGCCCATGATGTCGTCGGGTTGCAGGCCGATCTGCCGGAGCGAACCAGCCGCCGGCCAAGTGCGAGCCCAGCTGATTTGAGGCGGCCTCGGCCAGTACGATCCCTACCGTGAGGGTGGTTTGTACCGCGATGCTCACCGGAGCATGATGCCCGTGCTACCGCCGCTTGCAAGGAAGTCAGCATGAGTCTCCGGTTTCGGATCCTCACCGCGATCGTGGTTGTCGTGGCCAGCGCGACCGCTCTGTCCCTGGCCCGGCCTGCCCTGGCCGCTGACACTCCGGTCTCCACCACCCTGCCGATCGACGGCTTCGCTGCGCTCGCGCTGGACGAGCCGGGCGGCCGCCTGTTCATCTCCACCGGCCCGGACCGCGCCGAGGTGCTCGTCACCGACCTGGCCGGCTCGGAGCTGCGCCGTCTCGGCAACCTGCCCGGCGCCTCCGGCCTGCTGATCCAGGACGACACTCTCTACGTCGCGCTGCACGACGCCAACGCCATCGCGGCGCTCGACCTGGCGTCGCTGGCCGAGACCCGACGCTACGCCCTGCCCACCGGGACCTGCCCGGACGAGCTGGGCTGGACGGCGGGCCGCCTGGTCTTCACCGCCCCGCCCTGTACTGGGTCGCCGCCGTGGCCGCAGCTCGGCGCGCTCGACCCGGTGAGCGGCGACGTCGCTGTCGCCATCGGTCCCGCCGGGAGCAGCGCGCACCTGGTGCTGGCGGCCAACAGCGCCAGCAACGGTCTGGTGGCGGTCGCCAATGCGGACATCTCCCCGACCACCCTGATCGTGTATGACGTCCGCAATGGTGCGCCCAGCGAGGTCCGGGCTGACGACGGCAGTCACAACATCAGAGAGATGGCGATGGCGCCCGACGGCCGCTCGGTGCTGGTGTCGGGCGAGTTCGTGGTGCCGCTGGACACCCTGGCGTACGGGCGCCCCGTCACCGAGGGCGGCATCGGCGCCTGGTCGGCGGATGGCAGCCGGCTCGTCATCGGGGACGCGGGATTCCTGATCGTCTGGCCGGTCGGTGGCAACGCCAGTCTCAGCGGTCTCCGGACGCTCAGCGATGGGATCGCGCACCGTGGCCTTGCGATCGACGCGGCGGCCTCGCAAGCATGGGTGGTCAGCAGGGGGACCTTTCCCACCGACCCGATCGTCCTGGCGCGCTACGACCTCGCCCCCAACGGCACCGACTGGAGCGTGTCCCCGCCGCGGACCGTGCTGCCGGAGCTCACGCCGGTGACGCTCAGGGCGGACCTGCGCGTCGGCGGCGCTCCCGTGTCCGACGGGACCCGCCTCGTGGTCCTTGTCGACCAGCCCGACGGGACCACCCGCGCCGACGAGTACTTCACCCAGGACGGCGGCATCACGATCTCGACGGTCGCTCTCCGAGGAGCGACCCGCTACCGCTTCTCCTACTACGACGACCCGACGCGCACCTTCGCGCGCGCCGTCGCCGACGTGATCGGCACCTTCACGACGCAGTTCAACGTCACGGAGCCGCCCTCGCCGGTCAATCCTGGGCAGCAGCTCTCATGGTTCGCCCAGCTCACCGACAGTGACGGTCGCGCGCTTCCTGGCGAGCGCATCCAACTCCTCCGCACGGGTGGGGACAGCGATGTGGTCGTGGACGAGGGCTTCACCGACCAGCTCGGATACGTGGAGCTGAGGGACACCGCTGACACGGTCGGCACGTTCACCTACCTGCTGCACTATGCCGGAACGGAGTCCGCCTCCCCGGCACGGCACGAGACGGTCCTGGTCGTCGAGAAGTTCACCGGCTCCGTCAGCATCTCGGCGACCCTGGGCACCCGCCGTGATCGCCGGACCGCGACCGTCACCGCCAGCCTGGGCGCGTGGCATACGAATCGGACGGTCACCATCACGGCGCTCCCGGACGGTGGGACGGCGACGGTCATCGCCACGGGCGAGGTTGCCGACGACGGCACCCTGACCGTCAGGTATGCGATGCGCAGGGCCACGACCTTCACCGCCACCTATGCCGGCGACGACTGGTACACGGCGGCGGAGGCGTCGACGCGGCTGACGCTGCGCTGACGGATGAGCCGGATGGCTTGGGTACGCCATCCGTGGCGCAGGGGATAATGGACATCGACCCGCGACCAGCACCGCCGCCACCGCCAGGGCAGCCGGGCGCGTACAGGGCCCGTGACAGCCACAGGATTGGCGACCAGGTTCCAGGTCACGGCGACAGCCAGGACCAGCCAGCGGGCACGGCCGCCGTCCCGCCCTGGCGGCTCACCACCGGGAAACCGTCGCCCAACCGCGGGAGTGACGAGGCAGGCCAAGCCGTCGTAGCCTGCCGGCCATGACCGACTTGCGCGATCCCGACGGCATCCCGACGTCGCCGGCTGGCGCGCCGCCGGCTCCCGGCCCCAGGGCGATGCCTCCCTGGCTGCCGCGGGCGATCGGCCTGTGCCTGCTCGGCGTTGCCGGGCTGTTCGTCGTCTGGTGGCTGCTGCTGCGACTGCGCACGCTGCTCATTCTCTTGCTGGTGTCGCTGTTCCTGGCGATCGCCATCGAGCCGGCGGTGAACAGGCTGGCCCGCAGGGGCTGGCGCCGGGGCGTGGCCACCGCGGTGGTCTTCCTGGTGCTGTTTGTCGCCGCGGCCGGGTTCGTGGTCGCCATGGGCTCGCTGGTTGTGGGCCAGGTGTCCAACCTGGCCGACGCCGTCCCAGGCTATGTCGAGGAGACGATCGCCTTGGTCAACCGCACCTTCGACGCCAACCTGTCCAGCGACACCCTGGTCGCGCAGCTCAGCAGCGCCGAGTCGCCGGTGCGGAGGTTCGCCACCGGCCTTGCCGGCAGCGCCCTCGGCATCGGGGTGCAGCTGCTCACGCTGCTGTTCCAGCTGCTGACAGTGGCCCTGTTCACCTTCTACTTCGCCGCCGACGGGCCGCGCTTCCGCCGCGCGGTGTGCTCGGTGCTGCCGCCGCAGCGTCAGCGTGAGGTGCTGCGGGCCTGGGACGTGGCCGTCGAGCAGACCGGCGGCTACGTCTACTCGCGGGCGCTGCTGGCGGCGGCGTCGTCCACCGCCACCTGGGCGTTCCTGTGGCTCATCGGGGTGCCGAACCCGCTCGCCCTGGCCATCTGGGTGGGGCTGGTCTCCCAGTTCGTCCCGACGGTCGGGACCTACCTGGCCGGGGCCCTGCCCGCGCTGGTCGCGCTGCTGTCGAGCCCGCTCGACGCCGTCTGGGTGGTGGCCTTCATCGTCGCCTACCAGCAGGTCGAGAACTACCTGCTGGCCCCCAGGATCACCGCCCGCACGATGTCGCTGCACCCGGCGGTGGCGTTCGGGGCCGTGATCGCCGGGGCGGCCCTGCTCGGCGGCGTCGGCGCGCTGCTCGCGCTGCCGGTCAGCGCCACCCTGCAGGCCTTCGGCGCCACCTACATCCGCCGCCACGAGGTGGTCCAGGAGGCCGGCCCGGCCCCCGCCTGAGCCGCGCCTCAGGGATGTTCCAGGGCGATCCCAGGGGTGTTCCGGGCGATCCCCGATGGTGCCGCGCCGTGGATGCGGCCAGGCTGACGCTCGACCGACCCTGGGTCTGAGAGAGTACGGAAGCACAGCAACAGGCTCGGTCGGCCAGAAGTCATAATGGCACGAGCAGATTCCGAGCCTTTGCCACCTGGTCGATGCCCGTGACCGCCGTCGCATTCGCCCTCGCCGCGTCGCTCCGGTCAGACTCGACAGCGCCCGGCGCGGTCCCGAGGACGCCGGACCTCACCCGTAGAGCGCCCGCCGCCCTACCGTAGCGGTGCCCTGACCAAACACTGCGGTTCGGATCGGGAGGCATCCACGATGCGAGCCCGACCGCGCTCCAGCACGATCGAGGCATGGAAAGCAACGGCTCAATCGCGACGCGCGTCGAGCGTCTGGTGCCGGAGCTGAGGTCGGACCTCGAGCGCCTGGCGCGGATCCCGTCGATCGCATTACCCTCCGCAGGGTGGACCCCATGACAGAGCTGGCCAGCATGGGTGGCGATACGGCGGCCGACAGCGACGCGACCGGTGGCGGGGAGACGCGTGCCCCGGAACCCTACGTGCTGGCCGACGTGCCCGGGCCGCTCAGCGGTGAGGAGCTGCGGCTACTCGATGCGTGGTGGCGGGCGGCCAACTACCTGTCGGTGGGGCAGATCTATCTCATGGACAACCCGCTGCTGGCCGAACCGCTGCACGCCGAGCATGTCAAGCCGCGGCTGCTGGGCCACTTCGGCACCGTGCCGGGGCTGAATCTCCTGTACGCGCACGCCAACCGGGTCATCAAGGCACGGGATCTGCACGCCGTCTACGTCGCCGGCCCCGGCCATGGGGGGCCGGGCCCGAACGCCTGCGCCTGGTTGGAGGGGACCTACTCGGAGCTGTACAGCGACAGCTCCCGGGACGCCGAGGGGATGCGCGCGTTCTTCCGCCAGTTCTCCTTCCCTGGCGGGGTGCCCAGCCACTGCGCGCCGGAGACCCCCGGCTCGTTCCATGAGGGCGGCGAGCTGGGGTACGCGCTGCTGCACGCCTACGGCGCCGCGTTCGACAACCCGGACCTTGTCGTGTTCTGCGTCGTCGGTGACGGCGAGGCGGAGACAGGGCCGCTGGCGACGAGCTGGCACTGCGGCAAGTTCCTCAACCCGGCCCGGGACGGGGCGGTGCTGGCGGTGCTCCACCTCAACCAGTACAAGATCGCCAACCCGACGCTGCTGGCCAGGATCCCGGAGCAGGAGCTGCTGAGCCTGCTGCGCGGCTACGGCTACCAGCCGCACGTTGTCGCCGGGGACGACCCGGCGGCGGTCCACCAGGCGATGGCCGCGACGCTGGAGCGCTGCCTGGACCGCATCGCCGAGATCCAGCGCACCGCCCGACAGGGAAGCGACACCTCGCGTCCCTCGTGGCCGATGATCGTGCTCCGCACGCCCAAGGGCTGGACCTGCCCGCCGGTGGTCGACGGCCAGCAGGTCGAGGGCACCTTCCGCGCCCATCAGGTGCCACTGCCGGCCGCCCGCACCAACGACGAGCACCGGCAGGTGCTCGAGGCCTGGCTGCGGTCCTACCGGCCCGAGGAGCTGTTCGACGATGCCGGCCGGCCGGTGCCCGAACTGCTGGCGTTGGCGCCCACCGGCGACCGACGCATGAGCGCCAACCCGGTCGCCAACGGTGGCCGCCTCCTGCGAGACCTCCGGCTTCCCGACTGGCGCGAGTACGGCGTCACCGTCGAGCGGCCCGGCGGGAGAGGGCACGAGGCGACCCGGGTGCTGGGGGCGTGGCTGCGTGACGTCACCCGGCGCAACCCGGACAACTTCCTGACCTTCGCCCCCGACGAGCTGGCCAGCAACCGGCTCCAGGACATCCTCGAGGTGACAGGTCGCAACTGGCAGGCCGAAATCGACACCAACGACGAGCAGCTCGACCGAGCGGGCCGGGTCGTCGAGATCCTGTCAGAACATGTCTGCCAGGGGCTGCTGGAAGGCTACCTGCTCACCGGCAGGCACGGCGTGTTCACCTGCTACGAGGCGTTCATCCACATCGTCGATTCGATGTTCAACCAGCACGCCAAATGGCTGCAGGCCAGCGCGCAGGTGCCGTGGCGGCGGCCGCTGCCAAGCCTGAACTACCTGCTGTCCTCGCACGTGTGGCGCCAGGACCACAACGGCTTCACCCACCAGGACCCGGGATTCCTGGACGTGGTCCTGAACAAGCGGCCGGAGATCGTGCGGGTCTATCTGCCACCGGACGCCAACACCTTGCTGTCGACCTTCGATCACTGCCTGCGGTCACGGCACTACGTCAACGTGGTCGTCGCGGGCAAGCAGCCGCAGCACGACTGGCTGTCGGTCCAGGACGCCGCGCTGCATTGCGCGCGGGGTGCCGGGATCTGGGAGTGGGCCAGCGCAGCAGGGGGATCGGACACCCTGCCCGATGTGGTGCTCGCCTGCGCCGGTGACGTGCCGACCCTGGAGACCCTCGCGGCCGCCTCGATCCTGCGCGCCGAACTGCCCGAGCTGCGGGTCCGGGTCGTCAACGTGGTCGACCTCATGCGGTTGCTGCCGGAGTCCGATCACCCCCACGGGTTGCCCGACCGCGAGTTCGACACGCTCTTCACCGAGGACCGGCCGGTCATCTTCGCCTTCCACGGGTACCCGTGGCTCGTGCACCGGCTCGCGTACCGTCGCCGCAACCACGCCCAGCTCCATGTCCGCGGCTTCAAGGAGATGGGCACCACGACCACGCCGTTCGACATGGTCATGCTCAACGACCTCGACCGCTACCACCTCGTCATGGACGTCATCGACCGGGTCCCCGAGCTCGGTCCCCGCGCCGCCACGCTGCGGCAGCGGATGGCCGATGCCCGCCTGCGGGCACGGACCTGGACCCGTGAGCACGGCGAGGACATCCCTGAGGTCGCGCAGTGGACCTGGCCGGGCTGAGTCCTGCGGTGTGGGGTCGAGCGAGGGCGGACGAACGTCGTTCTCCTCGGCCGCCTAGAGAGGATAGTGCTGCGTTCCTTAAATTCGGTAGGTGAGGACGCGTCGTCGGTAGCGCGGTGACGGCGCTGGGCGGCCCCATACCCACGGCCGGGCACGCGCGTTGAGCTGGCAGGTCGCCACCTCAGTGGCGAGGGTGATCTCGTCGGGGCACGCGAAGGCCTGTCCAGCAAGGGCGGCGCGGCGAAACAGCCGCCACCAGCCCTCTTGGAGGTGCAGCCAGCACGCCCCGACCGGGATGAACACCTGGCGGATACGGGGATGGGCGGCCAGCCAGGTGCGGGTGGAGACGCTGCTGTGGCTGGACAGGTTGTCGGTGATGACCGCGATGGCGCCGGTTGGGTTGGCCAGCTCCGCCCGCCACCCCGTCTCAGAGGCGTAACCGCGACAGCCGAGCGGCGGCGGGCATCGCCCGCCGCCGCTCGTGGTGTTGGCTGCTTCCCTTCGGCTCAGTGGTTCCGGAGCAGCCTCCGCACCTGCGCGACCTGCGCCGACGCCCAGCAGAAGCCGGCCGCCATCGCGATCCACAGGGGCACGAAGTTGCCCGTACCGTTCGGCAGGGCTCCCAGCACCTGGATGACGACGCCAACGGCCACGCACAGTACCGCCCAGCCGCGCTGCCGCAGGCCGGCGGCCCGGCGGGCGAACACGAAGCACGCCAGGCTCAGCGAGAGGAAGCCGAGCGGTGGCGCGACGCCGTGCAGCTTCCCGTGCCAACTCAGCTCCGCGAAGCTGACGTCGTGGACGGTGGTCTGCGGCGCTCCGGGCGGGAAGCCCAAGCCAGCGTCGGCGAGGAAGACGCCCCCGGCGACGAGGGCGACCCCGAACGCGCCGAGCAGGAGCGGCCCCCAGGTGCCGGCGCGGCCACCCTGCAGGACCCGGCGGACGCCCACGGCGGCGCCGAGGAACAGCAGGCCGGCGGTGACGAAGTTGGTGATCTGGAGCCAGCCGAGGTCGCCGAGGCTGAGCAGGCTCAGGGGGTGGCGGACGGGGTCGAAGCCGGCGCGGGTGAACGCCTGGGCCAGGCCGACGGCGACGAACAGCGGCCCGGCGACGACCCCGCCGGTCAGCAGCATCCTGATCCTGGTCCTGGTCCTGGTGGTGGTCGCGGGTGCCGCGGTGGTCTGGGTCGAGACGGTCGAGGTCATCGCAGGTTCCTCTCATGCTCTGGGCGGCAGGCAGGCCCACGCGGGCAGGGCCGCCGCAGTGTCGGCTCAGGCCGCGAGCGGCTTGCCGGTCTCCAGCAGGGACTTGAGGTCGCTGAGCACCCAGGCGTGGCCGCCGCCGGCGCCCTCGTCCTCATAGGCGCCGCTGATGATGGCCGCCAGCACGGGCGCGCCCTCCAGCTCATGGGTCAGGGTCAGCGAGCAGACGCCGTTGCCGGTGTCCTTGATCTCGTGGGTGATGCGGGTGGCCGGCTCCGCCGCCGTCTGCGGGTCCATCATCATGTGGAAGGTGGTGACGAGCTTGCGCGGCGGGTCGGCCTCCAGGACCTCGCCCTCGATGATCACCTCCGGGAGTTGGTTGCCCCGCGCCTCGGCGCCGGCCCTGAACTCCGGGGTCGGGCGAACTCTGTAGTGGCCGCCGGGGCGCAGGTCGTAGTCGACCAGGCCGGTGTAGCCGTACCGCTGCGTCCATTCGGGCTTGGTGATCGCGTCCCAGATCGCCTCCGGTGTCGCCTTGATGTACACGCGGTAGACCTGGGTGGTCGTGGTCTGGGTGGTGGTCATGCGTTCTCCTCCAGCTCGCTCTTGAGGTCCGCCAGTGCGGACACCTGCCGCTCGGTGTACTTGTCGATCCACCGGTCATGGATCTGCCGGATCGGCACGGGGTTGATGAAGTGCAGCTTCTCCCGGCCCGACCGGCGCGTGACGACGAGGTCGGCCTCCTCCAGCACACGCAGGTGCTTCATGACGCCGAAGCGCGTCATCTCCAGCTGGGACTCCAGCTCGGTGAGCGTGCGGCCGTCACGCTCGAAGAGCAGGTCGAGCAGGAAGCGTCGCGTCGGGTCAGCGAGTGCCTTGAAGACGCGGTCGTCGTCGCTCATGCGCTCGGTCATGCGCACAGAATACGTGATCGAAGGGTCACGTGTCAATACGGTCACATGTCGTGTGGCGCCGCCGCCTCTCGCGCCGGGCTGTCTGCTCTTCCCGGACGCCTTCGAGGCCGGCAGCCTGTCCGATGGCACCTGCGGCCAGCGGGTCGAACAACAGGGCGCCAAGCTTGCCGAGCTGCGGGTCCGCCAAGACGAGCTGCGCCGCGCTCTGGACGCGGCGCAGCTTCAGCCGCCCACTCGCCAGGGTTGGCCGACCTTGCCGAGCAGGTCCGGCTGGCCGTGTCCGAGGGACCGACCCCGGCCTCTCGGACGGCTGCTGCATACCCTGGTCCACGAGGTGCAGGTCCAGGGCCGCGACGCGATCCTCCCCGTGTTCCGGGTGCCAGGGCGCCAGGCCCGGCACCCGACAAGGGCGTTCGGACAATAGACGGGTCGGTGCGCCATTCCCTGCACCGTATTTG
>Ga0209874_1000623_pt1 | contig 10584 bp, 14 predicted proteins | sample GWRWN1_20_30_FD_187216 | JGI IMG/M metagenome (GOLD analysis project Ga0209874, IMG submission 187216) | Riverbed sediment microbial communities from areas with no vegetation in Columbia River, Washington, USA - GW-RW N1_20_30 (SPAdes)... | ecosystem: Environmental > Aquatic > Freshwater > River... | reverse complement strand
GCGGGTCTAGCGCTTGAGCTCGGCAGGGTGGATGAAGGTCGCAGTTGAATTCCAGTTTGAAGCCGTACTGGGGAAAACCCGCTGTACGGAATTTTAGAGAGGGAGGAGGAGACGTGCTGATGGTCTGGTGGCCATTTGCCACGAAGCCCGAAAGGGCGGATACATCGGAAGTCACTGACCTGCACAGCGGCGCGCCTCTTCTCTACTCGACGTCCTTCGTGGTGAATACTTCTCTCGCGCACGACACTTCGCATTTCTACTCACCGGAAAAGACCTTGCGTTCTACTGCTTCCTGATCGTAGGGGACAAATTGATTCTCACCTGGGCCGCGCAGATTCGGGATCTCGCCTTCGTCGAAGAGAGCGGCGGCGCTTTTTATGATCTCGCCACCGACCAGCGGCGGCGAATGGGATTCGACCACCACTGCATCGGATTGAGAACGATTCCACGCCCAATGAACTTTGTTCGCTGGGATGCGATGGAAATCTCCCTTCTGGCACAGGCAGCCTTGGTCTTCGACAAAGAACCAGATCTCGCCTTCCAGGACGTGATTGATCTGTTCCGAGACATGCATGTGGGGTTTCGTGTGGTACCCCGGAGGCCGCGTGGCCATCATGAGACTGCTTTCGTTGCCATAGGCCTGCTTCACGACCATCGAGCCTTGTCCCTGGTCAGCACTCAATACGACTTTTTTCACCGGCACGTTTTCTGCTTTTACGCGCAGCGCCATGGATCACCATCCTTTCGAAATTGCTTTGCCCTCACCCCAGCCCTCCCACTGCTGTGGGAGAGGGTGATCTTAGTTTCCTCTCCCTCGGGATGAAGGTGAGGGTGAGGGTGCGTCAGTTTCATTTCCGTCCTGCTTGTTTGACTGCGGCTTCGGCATAGGAGAGATCGAGCAGCTCTTTGATTGGTTTCATCTCCTTGTATTTCAAGTAGCCGAGACGCAGATTAAATTCCTGCTGAGACATCATCACCTTCTCTTCAAGCTCCAGGTTGGGACTGAAGGAAGGGGCACGGGTCTTCACTAAGACGTTCGCAGACACGCCGGTGTGTTTACTAATAATCTCCGTGTGCACGGGCGCCTTCCAAGCGTTGGGCTCGCTCAAGTCCCGCACTGCCCGCAGGTAACCGGCCATAAACCCTCTGGCGGCAGCATCGTTCTTTTTCGCCCAATCGCTATTCCAGAAGGCTACCGTTATCGGCACGGGCTTGGCTCCCGGTTTCGCCTTGAGGGGCCGCACGCCTATGCCTTTCTCCTCTGCTTGAGTCGCAAACGGCTCGGTTATGATTCCGCAGTGAATGGCGCCATTATCCAGGGCAGGTAACATTTCCGGAAACGGAAGTGTCTTAACGTCGATGTTATCGATCCTAAGTCCGCCGGTTTGTAACACTTCGTCCAGCACCCATTCGGTTGCGACGCCTTTGGCATTGATGGCGCAGGGTTTGCCGCGCAGGTCGGCGACGGCCTTGAAGCGGCCCGCATCGATCTCTGCTTTGCGAACAACCAAGTAATCTTCGTTGTAGGCATAGTGCATGGGGGCGACGAACGCGACGGGGAGCTTCTGATGCGCCGCATTGAATCCCGCCGCGCCTAGCGCGCCACCGCCTACCTGCAAGTCTCCGGTGGAGACCTGGGTGAGAATGGCCGCCCCGCTTGGCAAGCGGACGAGCTCGGTCGTCAGCCCTTGCGCCTTAAAATGACCTCGCTCGTGCGCAACGAAAAGTGGTGCGAACGATTCGGAAGGGACGAAACCGATCTTTACGACAGATTGCGCAGAAACGGGGGGGACCATGCCGAGTAAGATCACTGTTAAGAGGGGTATCATCCAACTCAGCAACGACTGATTAGCGCTCATATTGTTTCCTCCTTTAGCCGTCGCACAGAACACTCCGTCTTCCTGACGGAGGTTCTATGTTCTAATGCAATTTGAAGATCTTTCCTGAGATCCATAACCTCCTCGCCCTTCTCTGGAGGGAGAGGATAAGAGGTGAAGGTGGTTCATCCGGATTTTGCCCTCATGCATAGGTGAATATTGACTGCCCCCTCATCCTTACCTTATCCCACAAAGGGGAGAAGGGACAATTCGGCGGGAGTGAAAATCAGTTAAGTCAATAAACATCCCGCAATGCAACTACGGATTTGCAAAAAGTTAACAGATTAAATCATTATCACAAAAACATCGCCGCGCTTGACCGCTCGCGCCACGGCATCAGCCAGTTGCCGATCCGCTCCAGACCGTAGGTGAGAGTCAAGCCAACAACGCCGATCACAATAAAAGCCGAGAACAAATTCTTTGCGGAGAAAGTTTGCCCGGCCGTCCAGAGGAAAGCTCCGAGACCTTCCTGTGCCGCCGTCAGCTCGACGGCGATCACGAGCACCAGAGTCAGACTGAGTCCGATGCGCATCCCCGTGAAGATGTCGGGTAAAGCCGAGGGGAAAAGCACGTAGCGGAACAAACGCCAGCCGGTTGCGCCGTAATTTTTGCCCGCTTCGAGGATACTGCGGTCGACCGCCAACACGCCGCCCATTGTGCTCACAGTCATCTGGACGAAGCTTGTAAGGGTAGACGTGAAGATCAGGGTGCGCTCGTTCACGCCCAACACCAACATGACCAGAGGGAGCAGCGCGATCTTCGGGATCGCGTAGAGCGAGGTAAGAATCGGCTCGAGAGCTAGCCGCGCGGTCCGAGACATGCCCAGGCTCAAACCGAGCAATATAGCCGGGATCAATGCAAACACGAAGCTCAGTCCAAGCCGGTACAACGTTACCCCTAAATGGCGCCACAGCTCGCCGCCTGCCAGAAGCGCGAGGAGATGCGGTCCGAGCTGACTGGGTGGAGGCACATAATTAGGTCGAAGGATTCCTGCGGCGGACAACAGCTCCCATACGACGACGACTATCAACGGAGAAACAAGAACACGCCAGCTCGCTTGGGGCCTTGCCATTACCGCTGCCCTTTCAATCGTAACAGATCGACTTGCCATGGCATCATCCGATCCGCGAGGGCTTCCAGCCCATAGGTCACCAAAATTCCAAGAAGACCAATAAGCATCAAGCCAACGTACATCTCTTCGATGCGCAGGATCTGCCACGAATGCCAAAGAAAACCACCCAAGCCGTGTTTGGCTGCCACCATCTCGACGGCCACGGTGACGATGAATCCGACTCCTAGAGCGAGGCGGTAACCGATAAAGAGACGCGGCAACGCCGCCGGCAGTATAACCCGCAGAAACAATCGTCGGCCGCGCGCGCCATAATTCCTACCTGCTTCCAACAAGGTCCGCTCCAGACTTTCGACGGCGGCAGCGGACTGCACCGCGATGAGCAGGAACGGCGTGATCGCCGCGGTCAGGAGCAGCCCCCATTCGCTGAGACCGAGATAGAAAATAACCACAGGAAAAAAAGCAATGCTCGGGATGGGAAACAACAGCCTCACGAGCGGGTCGGCTGTCAATCGCATTCCGATCCACCAGCCCATGGCGAGGCCGAGCGCCGTGCCCGGTATCAATGCCATCAGAAAAGAAACGATAAGCCGCCCCAGGGTCGTCCCCGCATGGAGCCACAACTCGCCGCTAACGGCGAGACCAAACAGCGTGCTCGCGATATTCGTCGGTGGCGGAAAAAAAGCGGCGCGCAAAAAACCAGCATGGACCAAGGCTTCCCAGGCTGCCAGCACAACGAGAGACGTTGCTAGCGGAATGGTTAACTCCCGGGAAAAAAGCCAGGTTACGCGTGAAGGAACCATGCTACTCCATTGACGAGCGCGGCTAACTGGCGCGTTAGGCTCACTCATGACTCATCGCCGTTTCTACTTCTTCTCGAAGACAAGCCCAGATATCCAAGGACATCTTCGTGTACGAATTCCAGCCGCGCATTTCCATGTTGCGGGGGCGAGGTAGCTCGACGGAATATTCCGCTTTGATTCGCCCCGGCCTGGCAGTCAGTAGCACGACTCGGTCGGACATATACACGGCTTCGTCGATGCTGTGGGTGACGTAGAGGACGGTTTTGCGCTCGCTTTCCCAGACCCGCAACAGTTCCTCCTGGAGGACAGTGCGGGTCTGCGCATCGAGCGCGCCGAAGGGCTCATCCATCAGCAGCACCTCGGGTTTTGCGGCCAGGGCGCGGGCGATTCCCACCCGCTGGCGCATGCCGCCGGAGAGCTGGTGCGGATAGGCTGCGCTAAAGGACTCAAGTCCGACACGGCCCAGCACGTCCCGCGCCTGAGCCAGCCGCTCAGCGCGTGGAATGCCGCGCATCTCTAAAGAGAAAGCGACATTTTCAAGCACGGTGCGCCAGGGGAAAAGCGCATACTCCTGGAAGACGAGCGCAGTTTTCGGACGGCCGTTTTCTTTGTTGGTTGAAGAATAAATTTGCACCGAGCCGGCCGTCGGGCGCAACAGCTCCGCTACGATACGGAGAAGGGAGGACTTGCCGCACCCGCTCGGTCCCAACAGGGCGACAAATTCACCGTCATTCACTGTGAGGTTCACGCTTGTTAATGCGGGAACGGATGAGAAATCGCTTTGGTATACGTGCTCCACATCGCGAATCTCGATCTTGGTTACTGCCTCCATGGGCCCAACGCTCAAGCGGGGCGGATTATAACACGGGTACCGGTGATGACAACGAGAATATTGACAGGGAGATTTTTGGGTGATACGCGTGCGGCAACATAGGACGGGACAGAAGAAAATGATTCTTAACCACAAAGAACCCAGCGCGGCTAAGCCGCAACCAAGACTCGGAATATCTCGCACAAAGGCGCAAAGGCCGCAAAGAAATTAAACTTCCGGACTTGGCGTTCTTGGCGTTTTAGCGCGAGCAAATCCCCGTTTTGGATAGCCACGGGCCGCCGAAAAATTTGCGCAAGCTGCGAAAACTTTCAAGCATTGCATAGAACACAGTACGACGAGAGGAGAACAAGAGAATGAAATCCTTTTTGTCTCCCATAAAGAAAACGATTCTTCTAGGCACTTGCCTCTTTGTCTTGCTCCCAGTAACCCCGGGTCATGCCGCGGAAGGACTCCAAAGGCTCCGTGTTGCCTACGCCGCGATCACCGCGGCCTTCTCTATACCTTGGATTGCGAAAGAGGCGGGAATATTCCAGCGCCATGGTTTGGATGTTGAGCTGGTCTATATCGCCGCCGGATCTCGAGCGATCCAGACGCTTGTGGGCGGGAGTATCGACGTGGCAGCGATCGGCGGACCGGCGGGTGTGGACGCCAAACTCGCGGGGGCGGACACGGTCTATGTCGCCATACCGGTAAATCGGGTGCTTGTCTTTACGGTGGCCGAGCCGAATATTCAGCGTGTCGAGGAGCTGCGCGGTAAAAGCATCGGCGTTACCCGGGTCGGAACCGTCACGGATTTTTTTACGCGAATATTTCTCCGTCAAAACGGACTTGTGCCGGACCGGGATGTGATGATTCGGCAGATGGGCGGTTTGCCGGAGATAGTGGCCGGGCTCAAAGCCGGGCAGATCCAGGGCGGCACGTTCGGTTTTCCGGCGGTTCTGCATGCGCGGGCGGCAGGGTTTCGCGTTTTGGTCGATTACAACACGCAAGGCTTCCGGTATCCGCTGTCGTCGGTGATCGTGACGGAAAGATTGCTGCGGACCAGGGAGTCTGCGGTTCGTGGCTTTCTCGAAGCCCATATCGAAGCGGTGCATCGGTTCAAGACCGATCCAAATTTTGCGATGAATGTCATCGGAAAATACACGAAGACCGCAGACCGGGCGATGCTCGATGAGACACAGCGGGTTTATGCCGCGGCATTCGAACGAATTCCCTATCCGAATATCGAAGACATGAACCTCGGAATAACCCAGGTCGCCGAGACCAATGCGCGGGCCAAGGGCGCTGATCCTAAGGACTTCGTCAATCCACGACTCCTGCGCGAGATCGAGGCCAGCGGATTCGTCAAGCGGCTCTATGGCGAGCAGGGGAAGTGAATCAGAAGGCTGACAGGTCTCATAGACTGCCGAAGAGACCGACGAGACCCGTCGCGCCCTTGGTGCGGCCGGTCAATTTGGCAAAGAGCTCGTCCCGAGTGAGACCGGGGGACAAGTCGCCCGGCTCCAGATCGGTGGCGATCAAAGTGAAGGTATAATGATGCGGCGCGCCGCGAGGCGTGCACGGTCCCAAATAGGTTGCGGCTCCGTAAGTGCCCTTTCCGCCCACGTAGTTAGGCGAAGGCTTGCACACCTCACCCTCCGCGAACCCGGTCACCGAAGCGGGAATGCCGTAGGCAACCCAATGAACCACACCCAAGCCGCCTCTTTGCAACTTCGTCTCTGTTTCTCGGGTTTGCCGGATCGTATAGCAATTGCTACAATATCGTAGTGGAGGTGGTCTTTGCGGGTTCAGCATTTCGTCACGGTTACGCGAAGCAAGACTTTTACGAACTATTGGCCGGCGAATATCTCAAGATCCGAAGCCAGCGCGGAATTAACGACGTCTATGAGTTGCTTGGAAGAAATATAAACGGGGTATATCTACATGTTGTTTATCGAGTGTTGCCGGATCGTCGGCTCCGGGTGTTTCACATGAACCGTATGACTGAGACCCAGAAAAGACGCTATCAGAGGTATCAGAAATGAAAAAGACAAAACGCAAAATTGCCCCCCTGCACAGCGCGGCTAGCGATGAAGAGATTGTCCGCTGGACAGAAAAACATGATGTTTTTGATCGCTTGGACGCCGGAGTATCGGAAGTTGTGGAAGATCATGGTGATCTCGATCGCGTATTAGAGGAGGCAATCTTCCAAGACAACACTGCCCAGCTCAACATGCGTCTGCCGCCGGCAATGAAGGCCGTTCTCAGTAAGCTCGCCCGCCAACGCACGACCGATGCGACTACTCTCGCTCGCATCTGGCTTGCGGAACGGCTGAAGCAAGAATTGAAAGCCAGTTGATTTGGCTTGCTGAGTGATTCAGATACTTTTGGTCCTGTTTTGTTCGAAGGTCATGGTTCGGGACATTCCGAAGAGCTCCCATATTTGAAAAATTGAACTTGTTCTTTTCTCTCTTTTAGTCCTCTCAGCCCTACTTCTGAAGATTTTCACGCCGTTTTTGTCGAGATTTACTGGCACGGCCGTTGCTGATTCTTTTTCGACCAAGTCGCCAGAGGCACAATAGCTGCCGGGTGTCCTGCGGTTTCACTTCTTGTCCAATCATGCCCTCAGAAAAATATTCGATGCAGGAGCCGGATGCGCAGATTTTTGGAGAGAATTGTACAAGACGCCGATCTTAGAGCAAGAAAAACGCAAAAGTGCTCAGCTTATAGGAGGTGCCCATGCATCAATTTAATGATACGGAACTCCAGCAGAGCGAGACAGTAGTTGAACTAATCAATAATGAGCAGGCTTCTGTTGGGAAACAGGACGGCATCGGCAACAACAACGTCGCACGAATTGCGGTCCTAGCGGTTGTTGCGATTGGAATTCTGGTGTTACCTCTTGCCACTTTGCTTTCAAACCGAGCGCATCTATTGCCGAAGCTGCCGATTTTTATCGGGTCGCGGGCTCGTCCCGTGAACGATGGCAGTGCGGTTCTTGCGGTGGATACATTCGGTCTTAGCATACAAGCTAAGAACAATTCTGCATCAACACGAGAAGTGCTAGAGCAGGTCGCCGTGGAACACCTCGCGAGGCTGCACCGCACTTACAGCCGCTGGGCCGACACAAACGGCGATTTGATGGGGAGTCTCCTGCTAAAATTGACGGTGGATGCGACGGGGAAAGTGGTCGACGTCGATCCGCTGGCTTCGCACGTAACGAACACCAGTTTTACAAGAACCGTGATGGACGATGTTCGCAAGTGGAAATTCCCTAAAGCAGGAGTGGAGGCCGCTGAAATAACGGTTCCACTATTGTTTATCCCGAAAGGAATGGATCCGGACACGGTTGTGCACTGGGAACGCAAGGTCAGGAGCTCTCAGGAAGGCGAAACCTCGGCAGCGGACCTGCGTGTCGCCACTAAGGCGCCCATTTCCACGGTGGGCGAGCGTACCCTAACTGTCTTACCCTCGGTGCCCCGTTCCGATCAGCCGAACATAACCAAGTCGCCCGCCGTTCACCTTCCTAAACCAAAGACTGAAGAAGTGCTCATCGCCGTTAAGACAAACCGCTCCGTGGCTCTCAGAGAAAATCCTCGCTTCTCCGCCAAAACAGTTCATGAAGTTGATGAAGATACCCAGTTAAGCATTGTCGAAGCCAAGGGGGACTGGCTCAAAGTAAAAATAGCCGATGCCGGCTTCATCGGCTTTGTTAGAAAAGAATTTGTCTCTCCGATCAATTAGCGAACTGTAACGGCTGACTTGGTTGCAGTTTAAACCCAAGCAGGCTGTGAACCCAACGAATCACGCCGAGCCTTGATGCTTGAGACGCAAGGAAAGTCGCCAGTTATGCGCCGTAAACAACCTCCCCGCTCTTCGCTAGTTCCACAACTCTCATTTCTCCCTTCTCCCATTCTTCAGGGGTCAGGGCTATAGCCTCTATCGGTTCAAAGACATTATAAATTGCGTCCGACAGTATTTCCGTCCGTTCCCAATAGCCCTTGTCGGCAAAGTCTTTTGATATAACAACGACGTCTATGTCACTCCCCTCCCTATTCGTTCCTGTGACATAGGACCCAAAAAGGATGAGTTTGTCGACTCGAATACGTTGGGATTCAATGGCCCTTCGAAAGCGGGATAAAACTTCTAAAGCTGCTTTTTTATCCATCCTAGGGTTTCCCTTCCTTTGGCGAGAATCTCTTTAACGATTCCCTGCGTGAAATCTTTTTGGAGCTTGCTGATTTCTTCGGGGTAGCGGGTCGCGACGCTGGCTTCATTCAGTTTCACCATGAACCTGGCGATGGGCTCCGGTGGTTTGATGCTGACTTTGTTCAGCAAGTAAATCAGATTATGAACTCTCGGAGGATCCTGATTCAGTTTTTTTCGGTAAAGCCCCCTTAAGAGCTTTTTCAATGGAGAGGTGACACATGAACACGGCATAGAAATATCTGCCACCTCCGAACATATGATCGGCAGTGTCCATGTCGTAATCGGCCTGTCTCAGCCATTCCTCGGGTGGTTGCGGCATGACTGCTCAAAACGCTATCCGTAAGTCAGAAATCTTATCACCTTCAAGAACGACTTTCGACCTTTCGTTTCTTGAGGTGTTAAGACCTCGCCAAAAATTTCCTTTCGCTCTCAACCTTCCGATAGCAGCTGAACGCGATTGGGATCTTAGCGCGAGCACCCCGCACTGTAAATTTTTGGGCGGCAGCAATCTTCGTGTTCCAAGCACGATTTCAGCGAAGCAAGGCATTCATAACCCCCCGGGCACTTCAGGTTGACACAAAAGTGGCTTATCAGATATTTTCCGCCCCAAACGATCAACGCTTCAAGGGGAAGTGACAATGAACCTCGCGGGCGGTCCCAAAGCCGTACTCTCCGCCCAGAGTGACCAAATGAATTTGCCATCATGCAACCTGTCCAGTGCAACTTGAAATCACCGTAAAGAAATAAGTCAGCTGACAGCCAGCGAGATCAATCCACGCTAACTGAAACAAGAGGGAAGGGTAGAATCATGGCGCTGAGCTTTGAAGAAAATGAAATGTATACCCGTGTCGGTCCCGGAACGCCCGGCGGCGAGATGCTGCGCCGTTATTGGCATCCCATCGGGTTTTCTTCGGAACTAAAGGGCAGACCCAAGCGCCGAAAGCTTCTTGGCGAAGACCTGGTTCTTTTTCGCGATGACCGCGGCAGATTGGGTTTACTTGAGCTACGGTGCTTGCACCGGGGTACGTCTCTTGAATTCGGTCATATCGAAGACGGCGGCTTGCGTTGTTGCTACCATGGATGGCTTTACGACGTTGACGGGCGTGTGCTGGAGCAGCCGGGCGAGCCGCCCGAAAGCAGCTTTAAGGAGCGCATTTCTCAACGCGCTTACAAGGTTCAAGAGCTTGCCGGGATTATCTTTGCCTACCTCGGTCCCGACCCGGCGCCGCTCTTGCCCCGCTACGACGTGTTGGTGCGAGAAGACGGAGTACGATCCTTGAGCGCGCGGCTGGTCCACTGCAATTATCTGCAGATGGTGGAGAACAGCGTCGATCAGCACCATTTCAAGTGGCTCCATCGAACTCCCAAGACCAGGTACTGGAAAGAAGAAAAGCTTACTTCTGAAGTTACCGATTTCGGCGTCCGGGATACTTTTACCCGCCGGGTTGAGAACGAATATTTCAGGACCATAAGCCTATTTCTTATGCCCAACATGAACAAAGTTGGCTATCACCTTCCAGAGGAGCATCCGGCTGCCTTTGCCGCCACTCACGAGGGATATGAGGCGCTGCGTTGGCGTGTTGCAGTGGACGACACTACGACCATGCACTTCACGCTCTATTTCGCTCCCAGGGTCGATGGCAAGGTAACAGCGAAGATACCCGAAGATCGACAGGACGAAGGTCTCGGCGACAGCATCCCGGGCAAATATCGCTGGGATGAAGAGACCGGCTGGATTGCCCGCGGCGACCAGGACCGCTGCGCCCAGGAGAGTCAAGGACCGGTCTTGGACCGGACGGCGGAACACTTGGGCGT
>Ga0209874_1000622_pt1 | contig 10584 bp, 11 predicted proteins | sample GWRWN1_20_30_FD_187216 | JGI IMG/M metagenome (GOLD analysis project Ga0209874, IMG submission 187216) | Riverbed sediment microbial communities from areas with no vegetation in Columbia River, Washington, USA - GW-RW N1_20_30 (SPAdes)... | ecosystem: Environmental > Aquatic > Freshwater > River... | reverse complement strand
ATGGCCGCGGCCGCGATCTCGTTGGCCAGGCGCATCCGCTCGACCTCCTGCGGCGTCTTGACTGCGCGTGCCTGGGCGAGAAGCGGCGTGGCGTCGCCTCCTGTCGGGAAGGCGTCGAACCAGGCGCGGGTGAAGGTCGTCGGCTCGCCGACCATGCGATCGGAGCCCTGGGTGCCGAGCGAGGACTCCAGCCCGATCCGCCCATACGGCTTCGCCGCCTCTTGCGTCGCCTCGAGCGTGCGCGCGAGTGGCGGCCGGGCGTCAGTGGGGTCGTAGCCTGGAACGAGGTGAACGTCGCTCGTCCAGGCCTGCTCGGCCGCGTCGTCCGCCGACGGCTCGATGGTGATGAGGATCGGGTCGCCTTCCCGCGGGAACACTGCGGCGTCGTAGCCCTTCATCCCCCAGAAGTTCGTCAGGTAGAGGACGTTGTCCGGCGCGCGGACGACGAGCGCGTCGAGATCCGACTCGGTCATCAGCGTCCGGACCCGGTCGAGCTTCGCGTCGTCGCGCGGCCAGCTCACGGCGACAGACTCTGCCTCACCAGCGGACGCGGGGCGGCGCCGGCTCTCCGTGGCCTTCCTGCCAGGAGATCACCGGGTTGCGCAGGACGCCGATCTTTTCGATCTCGGCCTCGATCACATCGCCGGGCCTGAGATACAGCGAGGCGGCGTCCTCGCTGAAGCCTGCGACCCCGCTCACGGTTCCGGTCGAGACCACATCGCCTGCCGAGTAGCCCAGCGCCGAATAGTGCGACAGGATTTCCGGGATCGTCACCGACATGTTGCCGCTGTGCGACCCCTGCCGCGGCGTCCCGTTGACCCGCAGCTCCATGCGCAGGTCATGCGGGTCGCCGATCTCGTCGGGCGTGACGATCCAGGGGCCGAGCGGGCAGAAGGTGTCGATTGACTTGCAGAAGCAGAAGACACCCGAGCGCATCTCCCGCCGCTGGATGTCTCGTGCGGTGATGTCGTTGAAGATGACGTAGCCGCCGATGTAGTCCATTGCCTCCTCGGCGCCGAACCACTTGCCCGCCTTGGAGATGACGACCGCGAGCTCCAGCTCGTAGTCGAGCTCCTCGGTGAGATGCTCGGGATAGACGATCGGCTCGTCGGGGCCGACGATCGCGTCCACGTTCTGGAAGAAGACGATCCACGGCGCGATCTCGTGCGACCAGTCGACCACCTTCGACTCGTCCTCGTGCTCCCGGAAGTTCCCAGCGGTGTGGAAGAACTTCTTCGGGATGATCGGCGCGCGCAGCCGCACGTCGCCGAGCTCGGCTTCCCTGCCGGTTGCATCCGCGCCGCCGCGCTCGAAGTACTCGCGCATGCTCGGTGCGTCGAGCTCGACCACCTTGTCGTCGCGCAGCTCTCCGACTCGCCCTTCGTCGAACGTGACCAGCTTCACCTGTTCGCCTCGATCGGCCTTTCGGCGCGCCGTTTGGCCGCCCGCAGCACGGCGACGCGAATGAGTCCGCTGAACGGTCGCGCGATCCGCCAGTAGCGCGCGAACCTCCTGCGAGAGGACGGGTCTGGAATGTGGACCCGCGTCTCGGTCGTCAGGCTGCCCGGCACGGCCCGGAAGTCGACCACAGCCGTGGCGGGCGGCTCGGGCCCACGTCCCCGGAGCCGCCAGAACTGCCCCGTGAGCGTGAGCACGATTCCCTCTCCCGGAACATCCTCGAGGACCGTGGCACGAGGAACCATCGTCGAGAGCACGTTTTCCGTCCCCTTGCGTGGCCCGAGGCCGCGGGCGAGAAGCAGACCGCGGACGAGGGGGATCTCGCCGTACGTCAGCTCGCGCAAAGCGCGATCGGCCTGAACCGGATCGGCGTCGACGGCGACTCGGTGGCGAGTCGCGAATTCGTAGTTGGGCAGGAACTCGTCGAGGCTCTTCACGCGGCCTCGCAGATGCGTTGCGCGACAAGGGCATAGACCCTGGCCATCTTCACGAGCCCGTCGATTTCGAGATTCTCGCCGAGAACCGGGTCCGGGAGCCCACTCGACGTGCCGTAGTTCACAGTCTCGATGCCGTAGCGCGTGAGCGCCGAGGCGTCAGAGAACCAGCGCACGGTGTCGCGCTCCGGCTTGTTGCCGAACACCTCCGCGTGCGCGCCGTCGATCGCGCCGACGAGCGGGTGGTCTTCGGCGATCTCCGACCCTGGCGCCGTCACGTAGATCTCGGACTCGATCCCGTGGTCGGGGAAGCGGTCCCGCAGACTGCGCACGAATTCGCCGAGCGCCGCGCGCGCCTCCGCCATGGGCATCGTCGGTGGGACGCGGAAGTCGATAAACAGGTCCGTGCGGTGAGGGGTTCGGGAGACGCGCCACGGAAAACCACCGTTGATCGCGCCCACGTTGACGATCCCCGGCTTGCCGCCGTAGGAGGTCCGCTCCTCCCACTCCGGCGCGAACTCGAGCACGGCGTCGAGCACCTCGCGCATCCGAACGATCGAGGTCTCGCCGCGGCGCCCCTCGCTGAAGGCCGTGTGGATGAAGGGCCCGCTCGTCGAGATGCGCATCCAGATCGCGCCGTAGTGTCCGAGGACGATCTTCTGCTCGGTCGGCTCACCGAGGATGCACATGTCCGTAACCCCGCCGTGAGAGACGAGAAACCGTGATCCAGCGGCGTAGCCCCGATACTCGCGGCCCACGTAGTCAGGGTGCCACTGCGTCTTCTCGATTTCGCCGGCGACCGCGGCGATCATGACGTCGCCACGCAGACGCACGCCGGCGTCCTGCAATGCCCGCACGGCCTCGATGTAGCACGCCAGCGCGCCCTTCATGTTCGAGATGCCGAGCCCGTAGACGCGGCCGTCCTGCACGAAGCCGTCCGGCTGAAAGCCGCGGATTCCCGCCAGCCACTCTTCCCGGCCCGAGTACGACGTGTCCATGTGGCCGTTGAACATCAGCGACTTTCCGCCGCCGGCCCCCTCCCAGAGGCCGACGACGTTGGGTCGCCCCTCCTCCACCTCCTGCCACTGCACCTGGAGGCGCATGTCGGCGAACTCCTCGCGCACGCGCTCGCCCATCGCCTGCTCGTCGCCGGTCGGGCTCGTGATGGAGACGAGGTCGACGGCCAGCCCGACCAGGCGCTGCTCGTCGACGCGCGCGAGAATGTCCTCCGCCCTCACGGGCGCAGTCTACGAGCCGCGCGGTCCAGGGACGCCGGGGACCAGCGCCGCCCTACGCGAAGATCTCCGTCGTGCAGTCTCCGTTTTGCAGACGCACCTCGTGTGCGCGCGCCGGACCGCCGGGACGGTCGTGGAGATCGACGAAGAAGTCGCGGTCTACCTCCATCCCGCCATCGGGATCGCAGTCGATCTTGATCAGCCACGAGCGCAGCCCGGGATAGAACTGATTGTCCCAGGTCGAGTAGAGGGAGTTGGTGACGTAGAGGCGCCTCCCGTCAAACGAGAGCTGCAGCATCTGCGGCCCGCCGGTCAGCTCGCGACCCGCGTCGCCCGCCCGGCCGAGCAACCCGCCGAGCCAGAGCTGCCCCGTCAGCTTGGGATTGCGCGGATCGGAGACGTCGTACTGACGAAGGTCGCCGTGGAGCCAATTGGAGAAGTAGAGGAACCGGTCGTCCATCGACAGCACCAGATCCGTGATCAGGCCCGGCACCGGGAACGGCCAGCCCTCGAGCTCGACGCTCTCGACCGCGATGACCTGCTCGACCCCCCACTCGGCGCCGTCGCGGTACCAGTGCCACATCGTGCTGGAGAGCGCCGCACCGACGAAACCCTCTTCGGCTTCCGGATCGTGTAGCCAGCGCACCTCGAGCGGGATGAGGCCGTTGTCGCCCAGGTCAACCGTCTGCTCGAGCTTCCTGTCTTCCAGATTCCAGAAATGGAGTCGCCGTCCGTAGCGGCCTGCGCCGACGTCGTCGAGGTCGAACCCCGGCTCGTAGGCGTTCGGCTCCCCGAACTCGGATGAGACGACGACGTTCTTCCGCGGCTGATACCAGAAGTCATAGTTCAGCGGCGGTCGCTCCCCACCGTCCTCCCAGCGTCCCTTGAGCTCGAACGTCTTTGCATCGAGGACCGCAAAACCGCCTGCTCCTCCGCCCTGTGCGTCGCCGAGCATGCTGATCACGACGTTGTCGCCGGGCATGCAATGCACGGTGTGCGGTCGGTGTAGCCCGTTTCTCGCACGACCTCGTCCGGCTCGATCACCTTCTCGATGCGCGGACGGCGCGGATCGTCGGCGACGTTGACGACGTGGATGCGCGAGGACCGGAAGCCGGGCACGATCAGATGCGAGCGCTCGGGCCCGTGGCAGGCCGAGCTGCAGCGGTTCCAGCCGTAGTGGTGCAACTCGTCGCCGACGTTTGGCATCGGCGTCTCATGGATGACTCGCCCGTCTTCCGCATCGACGACGGCGATGAAGTCGGGTGCCTCGACTCCCGTGCCCTCGTGCAGGCATGCCAGGTACAGAAATTCCTCCGCCGGTGCCCCCAGCGCCTCTTGCGGCGAGGAGTAGAACGAGGCAGGGCGGCTGCTGTGGTCGGAATGATCGTGGGCCATGGTTTCTCTCCTTCGATCCTTAGACCTCTGAAGGGACGGTCTAACCGTTCACCCGGCGTCTGTCAAATGGGCAGTCAGCGGCGACCGAAGTGAGGCAGCACCTCCTTCCCGAAGAGCTCGATCTGATCGTGACGCCGGTCGCCCCAGAGCTCCAGCATGATGTGCGTACACCCCGCGTCGCGGTACTCCTCGATCGCCGCAATGCAATCCGCAGGCGTGCCCGCGATCGGTTTGCACTTGTCGAGAATCTCGTCGGTCACCTTCGCTTTCGCGGCGAGTCGTCCGCCTTGCTCCATGGCTTCGGCGACCGGGCGGATCTCGTTCTGCGTCAGCCCCGCGAGATCGAGCAACGTGTCGGCAGCGCCCTGGATGTTCTGGACCTTGTTGGCGAGATACATGCCGGCGATCTCGCGCGCACCGTCGCGACCGGCGTCCCGATCCGATTCGTGGATCGAAGCGACGATCGTACAGCCGATGTCGATGTCGGCGGCTACGTTCTCGCGCGTGTACCGGACGAATGCCGGGGTCGTGATGGAAGGGGTCAGACAACCGTCCGCGATCTCGCCGGCGAGCGCCTGCATCTTCGGCGCAGTGGCAGCGACGTAGACCGGCGGGACGTCCCGCGGCGTCTCTGCTTCGTCCTGCAAGCCGGGCACGGATGCACCGAAGGTCTGGCCCTCGTACTCGAACGGTTGGCCGGAAAGAACGCCGCGGACGATCTCCACGGCCTCGCGCATCGGGCCGAGCGTGCGCTTGGTGGGAATCCGCGCGTTGTTGAGGAAGATCTTCGACGTCCCGAAGCCGAGAAGAAACCGTCCTGGCCCGGCGGCCTCCTGGACCACGCGCGCGTCCATCGCGACCTGAACGGGATGGCGCGTGAAGGGGGAAATGATCCCCCAGCCGACGGCCAGGCGCTCGGTCTCTTTCGCGATCAGCGCAGAGGTGACAGTGGACGATCTCGCCTCCATCCCGTGCTTTCGCCACCACGGGTAGGCCTCGGCGAGCCAGATCGTGTCCATGCCGGCGCGGTCCATGGCGCGTGCCGACCCGAGCATCTCCTCGAGCGGCTCCATCGTCAGCTGCATCACGCCGATGCGGAACGGTTGCGCCATCACCACGACCCTCTCACGCGGTCAATTCCCGGAAGTAGAAGGCACCCGGCCAGAGCGTCCCGTCCGGCCGTCGCGAGTAGTTCGGCATCACGCCGAGCTTGGTGTACCCGATCGCCTCGTAGAACCCGCAGGCCCCGGTCTGGTCGTGCGTGGTCAGCCAGAGCAGCGTCACCCCACGCTGCACGGCGGCCTCCTCGAGAGCGCGCATCAGCCGTGCACCGATCCCGGCGCCTCGCGCCGCCTCGCCGACGGCGACTCGCTGAACCTCTGCTCGATGGGCCGCGTTGCCCACGCCGCTGAAGACGACCTGCGCCATTCCGACGAGCTCCCCGCGCCGCTCCGCCACCAGGAGTAGCCGCTTGCGATCGTCGAGGCGGTCGACCGCGTCGTGATAAGAGCGCCTCAACGTCCCGGCCACAGCCGTCCCGGCGGCTCCCAATGCCATCCCGGCGCGCATCGCGTCCAGGTGGAGCTCTGCCAGTCCGGGTGCAAGCGCCTCGGCCTCGGCCGGCTTTACCAGGCGGATGAGGATGTCGCCGGCTACGGATCCTGTGTCGACGTCGTCGGTCCTTCAGGATCCGAATGTGCTCATCCGGCCTTCGCTTCCTGCACCTGCTTCTCGAGCGCACCGAGCACCTGCGTCACCTGCTGGTTGACGATCGGTTGCAATACGCGCTGGCCCATCGACGCAACCGGACCAAGCAGGTGTACGTCTGCCTCCCATTTCATGTGAGTGGACTCACCCGCCTCGCTCAGCTCGAACGACGTGTCCATGTTCATCACCGCGCCGACACCGTTTCCCTTCGCGTGAAGCCTTGCGAACTCTGGCTCACGCTCATCGGTCTTCTCGAAGTCGATCGACATACGCAGTCCGCCGAGTCCGAGCGGGATCTTGACGTGAGCGCGCCAGTGCTTGTCGTCCTGGATGTCGAACGACTCGACGCCCGGCATCGTCTTCGCCATGCGCGACGGATCGTTCAGCACCTCCCACACCGTCTGGCGTGGTGCTTGAAACTCCCTTTCGCCGCTGACTTTCACCGGCTCTCCACATTGACCAGTTTGCGGGTCTTCTCAGGACTCTGCAGCAGCTCCCAGACACCCTGGGAGGGGTTGCAGCTGCGCCAGACGATCGGCCCTTCGCCGCGCCGTCCCAGCGCATCCTGGAGAGCAGCGCAGACCGCATGGATCCCGGCGCCGCCGCCCTCCCCCATGCCCTTGGCCCCGAGCGGCGTGAACGGCGACGCCGATTCGATGAAGCCGGTCTTGATCGGTGGCATGTCGAGCGCGTGTGGCACGTGGTAGTCGTAGAAGTTGGGGGTCAGCAGGTTTCCTTCCTCGTCGTAGGTGAAGATCTCGTGCGTCGCTGCTCCCAACGCGTGTGCGGTCGCGCCGTGCACCTGCCCCTCGACGATCTGGGGATGGATCCTGTTGCCGCAGTCGTCCACGGCGGCGTAGTCGACGATCTCGTAGACGCCGGTCTCGGGATCGATCTCGAGGGCGCAAGCATGGATCTGCGTTGCGTAGGTGAGGGTCAGGTTTCCATACTTCCGCTCGAGGTCGGGCTTTTCGAACGGCGGGCGGTACACATGGCGGACGTTCAACGTGACGTCGAGCTCCGGGGGGAGCCCTGCGTTGTTCGCGTTGAGGATGGCACCGAGCGCCATGAACGGCAGCGCCGCCTCGGGATTCGCCTTGATACGTGCCTGACTCTCCGCCAGCTCGATGTCGTCCGGGGAGCAGCCGAAGACCGCCGCCGCAAGCTGCTTCATCTCGACGGCGAGCTTGTCGGCCGCGCCCTTGACCGCACCGAGACCTGTGACGGCGAACTGCGAGGCGTACGTCCCGGAGAAGCCGGCCGTCGAGTTCCAGTAGGTGTCGTGGCCCGCACGAACGTTGATGTCGTCGGGAGTACAGCCGAGGATGTCCGCGACGACCTGTGCGCTCGTCGTCTCGTGACCCTGGCCCTGCGGAACGGTCCCGAGTGTGACCACGACCTCGCCGAAGATGTCGAGCTTGACGGTGGCGACCTCGTTGTTCCCGGAGAACTGCAGCTCGGGATTGAGGATCATCGACTGGCCGAAGTTGTTCGTACCCGAGTCGAGGGTCGAGCCGATTCCGATGCCGAAGAGCTTTCCACGTGACTCCGCGTCGCGTCGCTTCTCCTCGAGCGAGGAGTACCCGATCAGGTCGAGTGCGATGTCCAGACACCGCGCGTAGTCGCCGGAGTCGTAGATACAGCCGTTCGGGGTCTCATACGGGAACTCCTCGTGCTTCACGTAGTTCTTCTTCCGCACCTCGATTGGATCGAGCCCGAGCTCGTGGGAGACGATGTCGACGATCCGCTCGGTCAGCCAGAGGTGCTGCATACGAGAGTAACCGCGGTTCGGAGCGACCGGGGACTTGTTCGTGCACACCTGGGTGAAGTCGACCCGGACGTTGCGCCAGCGATAGCAACCGGGCGTCACCTGCGCCCAGATGATGCAGCCGAGCGGCTCGTAGCGCGGGAACGCGCCGCAATCATCGAGCGCGCGCACCGAGAAGCCGAGCATCGTGCCGTCGGCCTTCACCGGCACCGTCACGTCGAGAAAAGTGCGTTCGTTGCCATGCGTGTTCGCCGTGTGCTGATCCGTGCGCCATTCGGTCCACTGCACAGGCCGGTTGAGCTTGCGGGCCAGGAGACAGCACGCCGTGTATTGCGGATGGAGCGTGATCTTGTTGCCGAAGCCACCGCCGATGTCCTGGCTGACGAAGCGGAGCTTGTCGATGCCGACACGCAGCGCGGGCGCCATCCAGATCGCGCCGATGCCCGGCATCTGGTGATTGCCGTGGATGGTCCACTGTCCGGTGCCGCGGTTGAACTCGACGACGCATCCGGAGCACTCGAGCGGTGTCGACGAGAAGCGGTCGAAATGCAGCCGTTCGATGCGAACCACGTGGTCGGCTTCCGACAGGGCGGCGTCGAAGTCTCCCCAGTCGAACACACCCGACCAGACGGTGTTCGAGGCTGCGTCCTCGTGGAGGATGACGTCGTCCTTCAGCGCCTCCTCCGCATCGAGGATGAGCGGGAGCGGCTCGTATTCAACCTCGACCAACTCGGCGGCGTCCCGTGCCAGCTCGCGCGTCCGAGCGACGACGGCGGCGACAGGGTCGCCCACGTGGCGCACCTTGCCCACCGCCAGGGCGTAATCCTTGATGCGCGCGCCGGGGGGCGTCGAGAGCTCGAAGAACGGGTCGGTCAGGATTGCGACCTCGTCGCCGGTCAGCGTTCCGTAGACGCCGTCGAGCTCGAGCGCCTTCGCAACATCTACGGACTTGATGCGCGCGTGCGCGTACGGCGAGCGCACGAAGTGGACGAAGCCCATCTCGTGCCGCTTGACGTCGTCGAAGAACACGCCCTCGCCTTGGACGAGGCGCTTGTCTTCCTTGCGGGGAACGTTCGTGCCGATGAAGCCGCGCTGCGCCTCGCCGCCTTCCTCGACGACCAGCGCGCGCTCCGGACTGACGGTCGTCTCGGTCACTCCGCGGCCGCCTTGACGGCCTCGACGATGTTGACGTAGCCGGTGCAGCGGCAGATGTTGCCCTGGATCGCCTTGCGTATCTCGGGCTCCGACGGGTGCTTGTTGACCCGGAGCAGCGCCGTCGCGCTCATCAGCATGCCGGGCGTGCAGTAGCCGCACTGCAGCGCGTGGTGGTCGGAGAAGGCCTGTTGAAGGGCTGTCAGCTCACCGTCCCTGGCCAGCCCTTCGACCGTCTCGATCTTCGTGCCGTCGGCCTGAATTGCGAGCATCATGCAGCTCTTGACGAGGACGCCGTCCACGAGGACGGAGCAGGCGCCGCAGTTCCCGGTGTCGCAGCCGATGTGACTGCCGGTCAAATCGAGGTCGTCGCGGATCAAGTGGATCAAAAGGCGGCGCGCCTCGACCTCACGCTCGTAGCTCTCGCCGTTCACCTCGACCTCGATCGTCTTGCGTGCGACGACTTCCATCTACCCCCTCCTCGCGGCCTCAGCCACGGCTCGTAGCGCCAGCACTTCAGCCAGATGACGGCGGAAGTCGGCCGTCGCATGGACATCGGACGGTGGGTCCAGCGCGGCGTCACGCACGGCGCCGCGCACGGCATCCTCCTCGGCGGATCCGGGCAGAACGACGACGGGAACGGCGTCGACACAGCCGATCGCCAGCCGCGGCGCCCCATTCTCGAGCGAGGCGGCGACATTGACGATGCACGTGCCGTCCTTCCCGATGGACACCGACGCAAAGCCGTCGGTCTTGCCCGCCGGCACGGAGATCTTCGTCAGCAGCTCTCCAGGCCCGGCGGCGGTCATGTACACGCCGAGGAAGAACTCCTCCGCCGGGACGGTCCTTGCTCCGTCCTGGCCGACGATGGTCATGGTCGCCCCCACCGCGACGAGCAGCGGCGGCAAGTGGTTCGTCGGGTCGTTCGAGCAGACGTTGCCGCCGATCGTGCCTCGGTTGCGCACCTGCACGTCGGCGATCTGCTCGCAGACCTCGCCGAGAATGGGACGGGCCCTCGCCTCGGCGGAGCCGATGAGATCCGAGTACGTGGTCATCGCGCCGATAACGACCGTTCCGTCGCTTCCGAGCTCGATCCCTCTCAGCTCCTGGAGGTCGGTCAGGTCGACGAGCACGTCGGGCGCTGCGGCCCGAGCCTTCATCACGTTGATGAGCGTCTGCCCGCCGGCGAGCGCCCGCGCGTCGTCGTGAGCGGAAAGCAGCTGGACGGCCTGCTCGACACTCGACGCGCGCGCGTAGGACACCTCCCGCAGCAGCATGGCCAGTATTCAGACCAGAACGCGCAGCACGCGTCAAGAACGAAGCGACCGTGGCAGGCTTCGTCCGGCAGGTCGCTTCGCCCGAAGGCAGGCGCGAGGTTCATCCTCGCGCCAAGCCACGATCCGAGAACGAAACACGCCCGCAAAAGCGCAGCTGT
>Ga0209874_1000621_pt1 | contig 10602 bp, 9 predicted proteins | sample GWRWN1_20_30_FD_187216 | JGI IMG/M metagenome (GOLD analysis project Ga0209874, IMG submission 187216) | Riverbed sediment microbial communities from areas with no vegetation in Columbia River, Washington, USA - GW-RW N1_20_30 (SPAdes)... | ecosystem: Environmental > Aquatic > Freshwater > River... | reverse complement strand
CTTGCGCGCGCGCTCGACGGCGCCTGGATCTCCACGATCCACGGCTTCTGCCACCGGCTGCTGCGCTCGCATCCTTTCGCCGCCGGAGTCGACCCGCGTTTCCGCGTCCTCGACGAGAGTCAGGGACGCGTGCTGCGCGGAGAGGCGTTCGAAGTCGCACTGACGCAGTTCTGCGCGAGCGACGACTCGGAGCGCCTTCGCCTGCTGGCCGTCTACGGCGCCGGCGGTCTGCGCAGAATGCTCACGGGCGTCTACGAGACGCTCCGGTCGGCGGGGCGCGAGCTCGTCCTCGAGCTCGGCGAGCGGCCTAGTCTCGCGGCACGTGTCGAGGAGCTACGTGAAGCCGCGCGCGGTCTCGCGGAAGACGAGGGCTCGGGCGACGCTGCCCGCGACACTGCCCGGCAGGCGCTCGCCCAGCTCGAGCCCGATGCGCGCGCCGACCGGCTCTTCGATCTCGGCGACCTGAGGCTCCGTGGGGAGCGCGCTGCGAGCTATGAAGAGTCGCGCCGCGCGGTCGAGCAGGCTGCGTTGGACGAGCTCGCCGCAGCCGACCGCGATCTCCTCCAGGAGCTCCTCACCGGTTTTGCCGCCGCGTACCAGGAAGGGAAGGACCGCGAATCTGCCCTCGATTTCGAGGATCTCCAGCTGCGTGCGCGTGACCTTCTCCGCGACGACGAAGCGATCCGCGAGCGCGAGCAGCTGCGCTTCCGCTCGATCATGGTCGACGAGTTCCAGGATACGAACCGGCTCCAGTGCGAGCTGATCGATCTCCTCTCGGGTGGGCCCGGGGAGTGCGAGCGCTTCTTCGTCGGAGACGAGTTCCAGTCGATCTACGGCTTCCGGCACGCCGACGTGCAGGTGTTCCGCGAGCGTCGCTCCGCTGCGGGCGACGGGATGCTGCCCCTGACGATGAACTACCGGTCGCGCCCGGAGGTGCTCGCCGTCGTGAACCACCTCTTCGGCGCCGACTTTGGCGAGGAGTTCCAGCCGCTGACGGCGTCGGGTGACTTTCCGGATCCAGTCTTCGGCCCTCCGGTGGAGCTGCTCGTGACCGACAAGTCCACCTACTCCGGGACGGACGTCCACTGGCGGCGGGGCGAGGCCCGAACGATCGCGCGGAGGATTCGCGACCTGATCGACGCGGGTGACGCGAGCGCGGGGGAGATCGTCCTCCTGTTCGCCGCCGGCACCGACGCCGAGTGGTACGAGGAGGAGCTGCGGACGCTCGGCGTCCCCACGTACCGGGGGACCGGACGCGGGTACTTCGGCCAGCAGCAAGTGGTCGACCTCCTCGCGTACCTGCGCCTTCTGCGCAACAGGTACGACGACGAGGCCCTCGTCAGCGTCCTCGCCTCACCCTTCGTCGGCATCTCGAACGATGCGCTCGTCCTGCTGCGGCGCGCCGCGCCGAAGCGTCCGCTCTTCGTCGCGCTCGAGCGCGATCTTCCCGAGACACTGCCCGAGCGAGACGCTCAGCTGCTGCGCGCCTTCCGCCAGCGCTACGACCGGCTCTCCGCAGCTCTCGCGAGGCTCTCGCTCGAGCGGCTGTGCGAGCGGATCCTGTCCGAGCACGACTACGACCTGGCAGTGCTCGCTCGTTGGGACGGCCGGCGCCGATACGCCAATCTGCGCAAGCTGGCGCGGCTCGCACGCTCGTACGAGGAGCTGCGCGGGCCGGACGTCGAGGGCTTCGTGCGTTTCGTCCGCAACCAGGAGGCTCTCGGCGCGCGCGAGCTCGAGGCCGTTGCCGAGGAAGAAGGCGGCGATGCGGTCCGGCTGCTGACGATTCACGCCGCCAAAGGGCTCGAGTTCAAGGTCGTCGTGGTCGCGGACGCGGGACGCGACAAGGCGCCGCCGGCGTCCGACGAGATCCTCGCGCTCTCCGACGGGCGCTTCGGCTTTCGGGTCGCGGATCCGGTCACGAGCGAGCGACGCGGCGCCTACTCGTACGAGGCTGTGAAGGAAACGCGCAAGGCCGAGGAGCGGGCAGAGCGCCTGCGTCTCTACTACGTCGCGATGACGCGTGCGATCGACCGCCTGATCGTGTCGGGCTCGATCGACCCGACGCGCACGTCCGACGAGTCGACACCGATCGGGTGGGTGCTCGGCCGCCTGGACGCCCACGAGGAGATCGAGCGCGCCGGTCGAGAGCCCGTCGAGCTCGACCGTGAAGGTGCGCGAGTCATTCTCCGCGTCGACCGCTTCGCCGAAGAGCCGGCGGCAGCGGCGGAGTTCGAGCCGGAGGACGGACAGCTGGCCCTGTTCGACGAAGCGGGTGGTGGCTCGCTACCGGCGCTCGTTCCGGCGCTCCCCCCTCTGGCCGAGGTGCCGGCGCCGCCCATCCACCGCGTGCGGCGTCTCTCCTTCAGCGCGCTGGCGCTGTTCGAGCGCTGCGCGTACCGCTACTACGCCGAGCGGGTCGTCGGCATGCGTCCCACCGTCGAGCGCGGGGCCGCGCCGGGTACGCGGGGGCTCGCTGCCACGGAGATCGGCGACGCGGTTCACCGCCTGCTCGAGCTGGTCAATCTGCAGGAGCCCGTGCCACCGGACGATCTCGGAGACCGCGTGCGCGGCTGGTATCCGAGCGTGACCGAGGACGAGATCGAGCGGATTTCCGGCTTCGTTCGGTCGTACTGCGACTCGGAGCTCGCGCGACGCGTGGCCACGCTTGCGGGCGCCCGTCCGGAGCGCCCGTTCGCGTTCGAGCACGACGGCGTCCTGCTGCATGGCCGGCTTGACGCCCTCCAGCTCGTCGGCGACCGTGCGGTCGTCGTCGACTACAAGACGAACTCGCTCGAGGAGGGAACGCCCGAGGAGATCGTCGAGAACGACTACCGCCTCCAGCGACTCGTTTATGCACTCGCGTGCTTCCGCGCCGGCGCGCAGGAAGTGGAGGTCGTCTACCACTTCCTCGAGCGTCCCGACGCGGTCGTGTCGTCGGTTTTCCGTCTCGACCAAGTGACGGAGCTCGAGGCGGAGCTCAGTGCAGCAATCGCGCAGATCAACGGTGGCGAGTTCCGGCCTACGCCGGACGAGTACATCTGCTCGGGCTGCCCTGCGCTCGACGTTGTCTGCGCGGGCCCTCGGCTTCGCGCGAGCGGCTACCTCGAGCACGCGCTCGCTACCGTCCCGTAACGGTGGCCCGCAGCTACCTCCACGAGGCGCGCAAACGCGTCGGCCCGAAGCGTGCGCGCATCATGCCGATCATCCAGCGACTCGCCGCCGCACATCCCGACGCGACGATCGCGCTGAAGTCGCGCTCCGATCTCGAGCTGCTCGTCGCCGTGATGCTCTCCGCACAGACGACCGACGCGAACGTCAACCGGGTGACGGAGAAGCTCTTCCTCAAGTACCGCAAGCCGGAGGACTACCTGGCGGTGCCGCCGGAGGAGCTCGAGCGCGACATCTTCACGACCGGCTTCTTCCGGCAGAAGGCGAAGTCTCTGCGGGGCACGATGAAGATGCTGCTCGACGAGTTCGACGGGCAGGTGCCTCGGCGGTTGGAGGAGCTCGTTCGGCTACCCGGCGTCGCCCGCAAGACCGCGAACGTCGTTGCCGCGGAGCTCGGCGAGCCGCAGGGGATCGTGGTCGACACCCATGTTCGCCGCCTCTCCCAGCGTCTCGGTCTGACCAGGCAGGAGGACCCGGTCAAGATCGAGCGCGACCTGATGAAGCTCGTGCCACGTGAGTACTGGGGCATCTTTCCTCACCTCCTCATCTGGCACGGTCGCCGCGTCTGCGACGCTCGCATGCCGCGCTGCGAGGAGTGCGCGCTCAACGACCTCTGTCCGTCCTCCCGTGTCTGAGCTTCAGCATCCGGAGTCGCAGGCGTTCGAGCTCGTCGCCGATCTCTACGAGCGCGTTCGTCCCGAGTATCCGTCGGAAGCAATCGTTTGGCTGGCAGATCAACTCGATCTGCGCGCAGGCCGAACCGTGCTCGACCTCGGGGCGGGGACCGGAAAGCTGACGCGTGCGCTCGTGAGGACCGGGGCGAGCGTCATCGCAGTCGAGCCCGGCGACGCCATGCGCGCGGAGCTCGAGCGAGCGGTACCCGAGGCCGAGGCTTTACGTGGATCAGCCGAACGGATTCCCCTTGCGGACGGCAGCGTCGATGCGATCGCGATTGGCCAGGCCTTCCACTGGTTTCGATACGACGAGGCAATCCCCGAGCTTTACCGCGTGCTCCGGACCCGCGGTCACGTTGGGCTTCTCTGGAACGTGCGTGACCAAGACGACGCGCTTCAGCGGGAGATCAGTGACTTGATCGCGCCGTTTTTGGCCGGCCGGGCCGGGGCCAGCGACTCGCACCGCTATCTCAAGGAGAGCGAGCTGTTCGGTCCGGTCGAGGAAAGGCGGTTTCGGCTCGTTCAGGAGCTTGATGCGAACGGTCTGGTCGACCGCATCGCATCCATCAGCTTCATCGCCGCTGCTCCCGCGGAGAGACGAGACGCGTTAAAGCAGCAGATTCGCAAGCTTGTCGCCCCGTACAGCGGGCGAATTGACTTTCCCTATGTGACCGACGTGTACGTCAGCCGCGCGGTGTGAGCGCCACGAGCAGCCCACCGTCCTCGTCGTAGGCGGGGAAGAAGTCGGCGGTCACCGGCTTCTGCTGCCCTGCACGGGTCCGGAGCTCGAGCTTCTCGCCCAGGCGCCGGACGCCCCAGTCGAGCGCGAGCTTCGCCGGGTTCTGCTCGGCCTCGAAGCCGTTCAGCGCAAGCCGCTCGACGAGATCTGCGCCGAGGAGCTCCTGTTCCCTGAAGCCGGTCAGCTCGAAGACACCGCGACCTGCCGCGAGGACGCGACCCTCCCGGTCGCAAACGACGAAGCCCGCGTTCGGCGCCGGGTAGTAGTCGTCCATCAGCTCGAAGAGGAAGCCAAAACCGCACCGCTCGCAGGCGACGGGCACGTTGTCGAGATCCTGCAGCCGGTCGTGGTCGATCGAGCGGTTCTTGCAGTTCGGGCAGATGAAGTACGGCATCCGACCAGAGTAGCCAGGCGCCAGAGGGCTCCGAGAAAGAACGAGTCCACTCACGCCGAGCCCGAAAAGGCTTGGTCAGACCCCGGTTCCGGCCATGCCTGTCCTGGCGTTCGTGCCAAGAGTGTGACTTCTCTTCCACAGCTGTCTCGGCCGGCCATGGAGGGGTCTGCTGTCCCCGGACATGTCCTTCGCGCGAACGGCCTCGGACGCCGGAACCCTGGCTAGATCCAGCGTCTCTGGCGAAAGAAGATCAGCTGGGCGATCGTGACGAGCACGATCACGCCCCACGAGTAGGCGTAGCCCAGGTGCCACTTCAGCTCTGGCATGTGCTCGAAGTTCTGGCCGTAGACCCCGACGATGAAGGTGGGGAGGAGGACGAGCGACGCGACCACGGTGAGCCGCCTGATGGTTTCGTTCTGCTCGTAGGCGATCTGGGTTGCCTGATAATCACGGACCGCCGCGAGCAGGTCACGTGAGAACTCGAGCGATTCAGTTGCCCGAAGGAGCTTGTCGAGCACCCGCTCGAAGGCGCGCTCGACCTCTTCGGGGAAGACTTCCCGGCGCAGCAGGCCCGGGTCGATGTCGGTCCGTCCGTCGACAACGCCGCGCACGGCGTCGCGCGTCGGCGAGAGTGTGCGCCGGAGATGCAGGAGATCGTGCCGAATTTCGCTGAGTCGTTTGCGCAGGCGTTGCGACGGCCAGACGTCGACGTTCTCTTCGAGCTCGTCGATCTCACCGTCGATGCCGTCGAGCAGATCGAGATAACGCTCCGCGACCTCGTCCACGATGTGGTACACGATCTTGCCCGCCGGGACGTGCTGGCGAACCGCCCAAACCTCCTGAACCCCGGCGGGATCAAACGGTTCTCCGTCGGGCGGCGTCTTCCGAACTGTGAGCACCCGGTCTCGTGTGACTACGAGGTCGATCTCTTGGTAATACAGGCGATCCTGCTCCGGCTCGAGCACAGCGGAGAGCAGGACACCGAACACGTAGTCGCCCTGGCCGCGGAGCGTCGGCCGCACCCTGCCTTCGGGATCCGCCCGTGCAAGCAGCTGCTCGAGCGTCCCCGGATCCAGGTCTGGCGTGTGCGCCCGCAGCTCCGCTTCGCCGGGGTCGAGGAGGTCGATCCACTCGGCCATAGCGGCCGAGAGTAGAGCGCGGGTCGGCTAGACCTTCGCCTTCTCGGCCTCGAGGCGCGGCGCGATCGACGCCGACGCCTCGTGCCCTTCGAGCGCCGCCAGATAGCGCTCTGCATCGAGCGCGCCCATCGAGCCGGTGCCTGCAGCGGTGATCGCCTGGCGGTACACGTGATCCTGCACGTCGCCGACCGCGAACACGCCGGGGACGTTCGTTTCGGTCGAACGCGGTTTTGTGATCAGGTACCCGTTCTGGTCGTGCTCGATCTGATCGAGAAAGAGCGCCGTATTCGGGTCGTGTCCGATCGCCGCGAATACGCCGTCCGCCTCGAGCTCCCACATCTCCCCGGTGTTCACGTCCCGCAGGCGAACGCCGGTGACGCGGTCCTCTCCGAGCACCTCCTCGACCACGGCGTTCGTGATCCACTCGATCTTCTCGTTGTTGCGGGCTCGGTCCAGCATGATCTGCGACGCGCGGAAGTCGTCGCGCCGGTGGACGATCGTCACCTTCGCGGCGAAGCGGGTCACGAACGTCGCCTCCTCCATCGCCGAGTCGCCTCCCCCGACAACGATCACGTGCTTGTCAGGGAAAAACGCCGCGTCGCAGGTCGCGCAGTAGGAAACCCCGCGACCCTGAAGCCTCTGCTCGGACTCGAGCCCGAGCTGACGGGCGCTCGCACCGGTCGCGATGATGACCGCACGCGCACGGTACTCGTCGCCGCCCACCCAGACGCGATGCGGCTGCTCCGAGAAATCGACCTTCGTCACGTCGTCGGTGATGAACTCCGCGCCGAAGCGCTCTGCCTGGCGGCGGAAGTCCTGCATCATCTCTGGCCCCATCACGCCCTCGTAGTAACCGGGGTAGTTCTCCACGTCGCTCGTGATCATGAGCTGGCCGCCCCAGTTGAAGCCCTCGATGACGAGGGGCTTGAGGTTGCCGCGCGCGGCGTAGAGCGCTGCCGTGTAGCCGGCCGGGCCGCCGCCGATGATGATCACGTCGCGGACGTCGTCTTTGGTCATGGTCTTCAGGTTCCCCATCTCTCTGTATTAAACGAATCGCGTCGGCTGAAGCTTCCTAGCCGACCAGTTGCCCGCAGGTGTACAGGTAGCCGCCGCGGGCCTCGGACCCATGGTAGAGCCGGTGGGGCTCCCGTCGCCCGGGGCCGAGGAGGTGGATGACCGGGTGCCCCTTGGCGACCAGGAGGTCGCTGATCAACCGCCGGTGGCACCGCGTCCACATCGTCTCTGCGCACAGGAACTCCGCCTCGCCGGGCTCGTCGCTGCGGAGCCCGCCAAGCTCGACTGCATGGCGGTACGTGATGCCCTCGGCCTCGGGCGCCGCCCGGAGCGGCGCCTGGTTGAACTGTGGATTCCGTCGCGAGAAGGGGAATCGCCGGACGTCGGCCAGCGTCTCCCGCCCCGCTTCTCGCAGTGCGGAAATCAGCTCGGAGGTGGGTCTGACGCCGTGGCCGACGGTGAAAACCTCCAGTTCATGCATACAATCGCCGCCGCGATGGTACGTAGGAGCGGCTGATGGCAGGAATGGTGACGTGGTCGCTCCTGCGGGAGCTGGCGGGGTTCCGCGCGGAGAAGGGCTGCGCGACGAGTCTGCACGTGAATCTCGATCCTTCGGACGTCCCGACCGCCGGTGACGCGCAGACGCGGATGAACGCGCTCCTCAATGCGGCGGAGAAGACGGACCGCACCGACCTGACGCACGAGCAACGCGGCGCGCTGAAGGCCGATTTCGAACGCATCGGCCGTTGGTTCGACGACGACTTCGATCGCGACGGCGCGCAGGGCCTCGCCGTCTTCGCAGCCGGGCTCGACAACTTCTGGCTGACGCTGCCGCTGCCCGAGCCCGTTCCTGACAGCGTCAGGGTGGGAAGTCACTTCTACCTCGCGCCGCTCGTGCCGCTGGTCGCCCGCGCCGAAGGAACGATCGTCGCCGTCGTTGGCCGTGAGCAGGGACAGCTGTATCGGCTGCACGCCGGCCGGCTCGAGGAGATCGCCGAGCACTACGACGAGCAGCCGGGACAGCACGACCAGGGCGGCTGGTCCCAGAGCCGCTACCAGCGCCACATCGAGAAGCTCGTGCAGGAGCATCTCAAGGGACTCGCGGAGGAGCTCGATCGCAGCCGGCGGCAGATGCGGTCCCCGAAGATCGTGCTCGTAAGCTCGGAGGAGATGCGCTCCGAGTTCATCGAGGCGCTCTCGAAGGAAGCCCGCGAGGCGCTCGTCGGCTGGACGCAGGCAAGGTCCAACGCAGGCCCGGCCGAGTTGCTCGACGCCGTGACACCCGTGCTGGAAGCGGCTGAAGCGAAGGACGAAGCCGAGGCGATCGGGCGATGGCGCGAGGAAGCCGGCCGCAATGGGCGAGCCGCGTCGGGTTGGGAGCAGACACTCGAGGCCGCCTCCGACGCGCGCGTCGAAGTGCTCCTCTTCCAGCAGGGTGCAGACCGGCAGGCATGGCGCTGCCCCGCCTGCGGACGCGCCGCTGCGTCAGAGGGAAGCTGTCCGCTCGACGGGACGCGCCTCGAAGCGACCGACGCCGGGCTCGACCTCGCGGTCCATCAGACGCTCGCGCACGGTGGCGCCGTGTGGGCGATCCGCCACCACGAGGACCTCGCCCCGGTCGAGGGCATCGGCGCGCTGCTGCGCTTCTAGTTTCTGGCTAGGCCGCGTCCGCGGCGACGCCGGGAAGTTCCAGAACGGTCTCACCCTCGAGCTCTTCCTGCTCCTCGACTGCGCGCTCGAGCTTCGTCTCGAGCCGATCGAGCCGTTTGCCGGCTTCGTGGTACTTCGACTGCGCATGCCCGAGATGCGTGCCGATCTTGTCGAAGTCGTCGGTGAACCGGTCGAAGTCGCGCTGCAGCTCGGCGACGTATGCCATCACCTCGTGCGCGTGCTCCTCGATCTGCATCCCGCGCAGGCCGAGTGCGATTACCTGGAGGTAGGCCGTGAAGGTCGTCGGGGATACCGGGAAGACGCGGCGCTCGTGGGCGTACGATAGGAGTGCGCCGGTCTTGCCACAGGCGAGCTCGTAGTAGACCGCCTCGACCGGGATGTACATGAACGCGAAGTCGTACGTGCCTTCGTCGGGCCGGATGTACTTCGCTGCGATTGCGTCGATGTGCTGCTTCACGTCACGGCTGAACTGCCGCTCAGCGAGCACCCGCTCGTCGTCGGTCTCAGCCTCGACGACCCGGATGTAGTTGTCGAGCGGGAACTTCGAGTCGACCGGGATGCTCCGGTCTGCGTGCACGATCGCGTCGACCCGCTCGCCGGAATCGAACGTGTACTGCATCTCGTAGGCCGACGGTGGCAGCCGGTCGCGGAGCAGGTTCTCGAGCAGGAGCTCGCCGAACCCGCCGCGCGCCTTCGGCGGTCGCAGCGCCTGCTCCAGCCGGGCGAGATCCTTTGCCCTTTCGAGCATCTGGGTCGTGGCCTCGTCGACCTTGCCGAGGCGTTCATGGATCTTGCTCGTCGTCTGGGAGGCGCTCTCGAGTCGTCGGTCGACCTTCGAGTCCAGCTCTGCGAGACGCCGGTCCATCGTCTCCACCAGCCCCTGGAGGCGCCGGTCGACCTCGGCGTTCCGCTCCGCGAGCTGGGCGCTGGAGTCGGCCCGGAACGAGCCGAGCTCGCGCAGCATCGCCCGACCGACGAACGCGAGGACGGCGGCGATTGCCGCTCCAAGCAGGAGGATGAGGATCACGTCGACCATCGGGCCGACGAACGGTAGAGAGGGGATCGGACGGAGAGAGCGGGGCGGCTCTCAGTGAGCCGCCCCGCAGTTCACCTAGGTGTTCTCCCGCTCGGCGCGGGCCTCTGCTGCCTGGTCGCGCTGCTCCGCTGCCAGCTCTTCGTGTTGCGAGGCGCGATCTTCCGCCGCGCCCTCGCGTTCCTGGGCGGCCCCCTCGCGTCGCATCGAAGAGTCACCCATCAGGTCGCCGGCCGCCTTCTTGCTCCGGCCGAGCAGCTTGTCGAGAAGTCCCATCTTGGCCTCCAGCTAGGTCGAGGACGTGCTTCGAGCCCCTCAGTATCCGTTGCGGGCGATCCGAAGCCAAGGAGGGACCATACAAACGCCAAAGCCGGCGAACCCGAGGGTTCATCGGCTTTGGCTCGCGGAGCATATGACGCAGGCTCGCCGCTCGTCAAGTGCGCGCCGGAAAAGGCCCACGTTGCGAACTTCCGCCTCGAGGCGCCCAGACCGCTGACCGACGGGTACCCTGGCACGCGAAAATGGCGAAAAAGGTCCGCACACCTCCACCTCCAAGGCGAGTCCAGACGCCCCAGCGCCGCGAGACGCGCCGGACCGCCCCCGGCGGCGGTCCAGGGGGTGGACGCTCACGCTGGGTCTACCTCGCCGTGGGCGCGGCAATCGCCGCTCTCGGCGCCGCGCTGATTCTCGGGGTCGTCCTGACCCGCGACGACGCGGGTGGCGGGACTCAGACGAAGACGACCGCCACGAACTACAACACGCTCCCC
>Ga0209874_1000619_pt1 | contig 10624 bp, 6 predicted proteins | sample GWRWN1_20_30_FD_187216 | JGI IMG/M metagenome (GOLD analysis project Ga0209874, IMG submission 187216) | Riverbed sediment microbial communities from areas with no vegetation in Columbia River, Washington, USA - GW-RW N1_20_30 (SPAdes)... | ecosystem: Environmental > Aquatic > Freshwater > River... | reverse complement strand
CGGGGAGCAGCGACACGCCGGACTCGTCCCAGAACACGATGGCAGCGCGACGACGCCGCGCGCCTGCCCGGATCCTAGGGCCAGTCCTCGGCCACCCAGCGGGCGATCGCCCGCCCGCCGCGCTCGACCGCGCGGCGGGCGGGCCGTTGCAGGCGGTAGTGCAGCCGGTGGCGTAGCAGCTTCCAGGGATGGCCGGGATGGTAGGCGACCCCGGTCAGCTGCTCGACCACCGTCGTGACTCGGGCAAGGGTCCACTGGTCGGTGTCGAACCCGTGCGCGCGGGCGCCCTGGCGCAGCGCCTGATCAATGGCGGCAAGCTGGGAGTCGGACAGGCGCGGGGCCTGCCCGGTGGGGCCGGCGCTGCGCAGCGCCTCCAGCCCGCCCGCTTGCCAGCGAGCGTGCCAGCGGCTGACGACGTGCCGGGCCACACCCAGCTGGTGGGCGACCTGGGCTTGGGAGCGGCCGGCGGCAACCAGCGCCCCGGCCTGCATGCCGACGACTTCGAACGCCTGGCGGTCAACCAGACCCCGAGCGTTGCGGCGGTAGGCGGTTGGTCTCATACCGCCATCCTGCCAGGACAGCCCTGACCATGTCACCGGAAAGAGCGAACCTCTTTTAAGTGCTCACTTCGCGCGCCGCATTTCCTCTCCTGCCGGACGAACGATCCGCCCTTCTGCACGCTCGCATCTCACTCAACACCGCCATCGACCTGCACACATGCATCTATACGATACTAGCTCACCACCTCCATCAGCGGCCTCCACCACTCCTCACGCAATCTCAGCTCACCCGCCCTTCTCTCATTACCCTCCGCAGTACCATCAAATTCAACCGAGGGAAGCAATGCACAACCGGTGCCCATCACGGCGACTGCAGCCGCAGTGGTGCCCTATCTGGCGCAGGATCACCGTGGCCGCTACGCTTCGCGGCCACCTGCCCACTGGCCGCGTCGACCATGGTCCGGTTTCCTGCTAGCCGGAATGGCCGATGGCAGCTACCGGTAGCGACACCGGATCACCCAAGCCCCATCCTGAGCGTATGGACCGGTCGCCGGTGCTTCGCCGGTCCGAAGCGTTGACATCACCCATGGTCAGACGAAGCCCCTCTGGACCTCTACTTCCGATCAGGAATAGCGCTACCAACCTCGTCAGAGAAGGGAGCGGCCATGGCACACCCCGATGAGGAGTTGGTTCACCGAGCCTACGAGGCGTTCAACAACGCCGACGTGGCGGCGCTCCGCCAGCTGTTCGCCGACACGACGACCTTTCATGAGCCGGGCCGCAGCCGCATCTCCGGCGACTACCAGGGCCTCGACCAGGTGCTCGGCTTCTTCGGGACACTCGCCGAGCGTTCTGGCGGTACCTTCCGGGTCGTCCTCCATGACGTGATGGCCAACGACGAGCATGTCATCGGGCTGCACAGCTCTGACGGCGAACGCGACGGGCGCGCTGTTCGCAGCCCAACGGTGCTGGTGTTCCATGTCCGGGATGGCAGGATCGCCGAGACTTGGTCGCACCACTACAACCAGCACGAATTCGACGAGTTCTGGGCGTAGATCGGCTTGGTCCGTGGTGGATCCACACCCGGCCGGCGAACGATGGACAACAGCGAGCAGTAGCGGTCGCCGACCATTCATCGAAACCGCAGGTCATCACTCCTACAGCCTCCTGACCCCCGGGTAGAGGAGACGCCCGAAGCGCATTTCGAGCCTCCCCACTTCGGTTGTCGTCACAACGCCGCACTATCAATGGTCGTCCCCTCGACTAGCCAGATCACGATCTACGGCTGGAGTAATAGCTTCTCTCACTGATCGTCGAGCTCTGGATCTACTCTCGATAAGACCGACGTTTCCCTCCGAAAGGGGGCCATGATGGCTGTTGTCGCACTGACCGGTGGCTTGAAGGTCACCACGTATCAGCCGCCACGGGATTTCGATCCGCTGACCGCCGACGCCCGCGACCTCCCGAGGTTCGGGTTGCCTCGCCGACCTGACGACGATCCCCACCTCAGGGCTCGCTACGAGCAGGTCGCGAAGCGGCTCAAGGGAAAGCTCAACTACATTACGCCGACACTCCGACGGAATGACGAGAGGTTCCACGGTCCCCGCAAGCGACTTCCTGACGCTGCCACCGAGACATCGACCAACTGGTCGGGAGGCGTCGTTTTCGCTCCGGCCGGGCAGTCGTTCAGTTGGGTCGAGGGCGACTGGGTGATCCCCGACGTCGACGCCCCCACGGAGAACATGTGGTCCTACTGCTCAAGCTGGATCGGCATCGACGGGGACGGCTCGGGAGATGTCGCCCAGATCGGCATCGAATGCGACGCGTTCCGGAGCGGGGCCTCGGTGACCAAATACTTCTACGCGTGGTTTGAGTGGTTCCCGGAACCGGAGATCATGATCACCAACTTCCCTGTCAGCCCTGGGGACATGATCACGGCCCTGCTATGCGCCGGACCGGGCGCGGGAGCGACCGAGGCGTTCGCCTTCCTAACAAACCGCACCAGCGGTGACTCCACCTCGCTGAGCTTCGATGCCCCCAGTGGCACGACGCTTATCGGGAATTCCGCCGAATGGATCGTGGAGGCGCCGACCGTCGGCGGCCAGCAGAGCAGTTTGGCCGACTACGGTGAGGTGTTCTTCTCCGTTTGCGAGACGATGCTCGGCACCCTGGGAACCGGTGGCACGACCGTGAACGGCGGCACCGGTGACAACATCAACATGGATGACAGCAGCGGCTCAATGGTTTCCCGAGGAACCCTGATCACGCCGACGATCATCCAGTGCGAGTACGTGGGCGCCCTGCCGTGACGCAAACGGCGCGTGAACCAACGAAGCGACCTGATCGCCCGGGATTTTCAAAAGGCGAAGGTGAATAGCTGGATGGTTGGAACCCTTTACAGGGGCTGCGGCAGCACACGCTGATAGCCGGAAAGACCACGGCCCTGAGGCTGTTCTGTGATGCTCCCACCCTTGCCAAAGCCGACCGCATCAAGGCGACCGTCCTTCGTCCCGACGGCTCGCGGGTGGCGGCGTCCTGGCCACAGACCGGCTACGTCACCATTCCGACGGGTGGTGAAGGTCCCAGCCTTGTCGCTCGGCTGCCCGGCGCCTTCTTGCCGTGGACCGGGCCCTACTATGTCCGAGCCCAGGTCCTCGACAGCGCGGGGATGGTCCTCTCCGACTACGTGCTGGACCCAGTCGAGTTGCTGCCGACCAAGGACTTGCGGGTAATGGTGTCTCGGCTCTGGTCTGGAACGCCGACCAAACCCGGCGAGCTCGCTGCGGCGCAAGCGGCGATGGCGCGCCTGGCGGGGCTGTATCCGCTGCGGGACGGCGTCAGCAGCCTGAACGGGGACCGCAGCGCTGGGTTGCGCTACAACCTGGACGACAACCCGATGGGGCCACCGAATCAGGACGGCCATCTTGGCCCGCTGTTCGACCAGTGGCTGGATCGGCCCCCAGACGAGGACTCGATCGATGTCGCAATCACCTATCGCTTTCCCAATCCCGGCGAAGGCTCAGGCGGGAACGCCAACCACACCTGGAAGACGCTGCAATTCTCCGTCATCGTGTGGGGGGCGCCCCTCGCGAATGTGTTCTGCCAGGAGTCCTGCCACAACTTTGGCCTTGAGCCACCACAGGATCCGCATCTAGATCCAAACCATGGACCCCACTCCAAGGACGTCACGGTCGACCCGCAAGAGGCGGAGTCCGGCTTCGACCCGCAGTACGACGAGGCCTGGCCGGATCCCACGTACGACCTGATGTACTTTGCGGGCCCGGACCCAGGCTATCCGGACGGCAGGATCACCCTCAATTCCTGGGACTGGGAGTACCTGCGTCAGCAGCTCGTGAAGCTCCCGTCCACGGGCCCAACCGGGCCGTTCATCTGGTGGCAGAGCCTCGAAGGCCACGACCTGCGGCGCTACCCCGTCACGGGCAGGAACGCCGACGGCCGGCAGGAGGTCTTCGTCCTGGGCGGGGACCAGGCGATCTATCACCGCTGGGAGACCAGCCCCGGCGGGCCCTGGAGCGACTGGGCCTCATTGGCCGGGCATGATCTCCAACTCCCAATTCGCGTGGCGAACACTGCGGACGGGCGGCTGCAGCTGTTCGTGCTCGGCGGAGACCAGAGGATCTACTACCGCGGCCAGACCGCACCGAACGGCGGCTGGGGCGATTGGGCCCTGCTTGGCGGGGATCAGGTCAGAGGCTTCGCGGTCAATCGCAACATCGATGGGCGCCTAGAGGTCGTCGCAGTCTGGGGCGACGGGGCGTTGCACGACGCCTGGCAGACCGCACCGAACGGCGGCTGGAGCGGTTGGGCGAGTCTTGCTGGCCACGACCTACACGGCGAGGTCACGCTCGGCCAAAACGCCGACGGCCGGCTGGAAGCCTTCGTGGTCGGCGGCGACGGTGTCGTCTACAACCGGTGGCAGCTCGGCCCGAATGGCCAGGGAGGCTGGAGCGCCTGGAGCAGCCTCGGCGACCCGTCGCTGCCCCGGATCGCTGACCTGACGGCAGCCAACGGAGCAGACGGCCGCCTCTTCGTGTTCCTCATGCGGTCCGACGGTGCACTCTCCTATCGAGCACAGGGCGGTCCGAATGCCGGCTGGGCAAGTCCGGTGCACCTGCAGGGGCACGATCTACTTTGGCCCTGCGCGGTGGGGCGCAACCCGGATGGCCGGCTGGAAGTGTTGGTCATCGGCGGTGACCGGCAGGTCTACCACCGCTGGCAGACCGATCCCCCCGCTCCCGACGCGTGGTCGGATTGGGGCAGCCTGGGCGGGCGGGAGATCCAGGCGGGGATCGGCCTGGGGGCGAACCCGACCGGTGCACTGGAGCTGTTCGTGATCGGGGGCGATGGGCGACTGTATCGCGGGCCAAGGCCCGACGCAGAGGTGCTCTTCGCGCAGGCGAGCCCGACGCACATGACCAGTTTCGCCATCGACCGGCCGCGTGAACTGATCGATATCCACGCGCGCGGCACTAGGCTTGGAGCGGCGGCCACCAGCAAGGTCTGACGACGAAGTAGCGTGTTACACGGGGTCCTATCCGAAATTGGCTGGGGCCGATCTCAGACTATTCGCAGGGCGTGCCGTTGCTCGACCCGGCCGATCCAGGACCAAGGAGCGCTACGGCCTCTAGCACGTTCCAGCCTCTGCCGCTGCGACCTCTACCGAAACCACTCTGCCGTGGCAGTTGCCAATGCGACACAACGACGACGGTGGTTAAGCGCTCTCTGGCCGCTGTCCGCGCTCCCTGGGAGAGTGCAGCCAACCTAAGAAAGTGCTGGCCAGAGAGCCGATACCGTCACAGCGATCCCAACTCCGCAGACCTCTTCCCAAACGGTTAAGTGCTGTCTTCCCCCATGCGGGCGCCTCAACGCATTGGCTCGCCAGAGTTTCCGCTGGTCAGCGCGTTGATGGTGGGCGCGACAGGGTTTGAACCTGTGACCTCTTCCGTGTCAGCAAAACCACCGGTAACCGCTGTGCGGACGGCCGTTTCCCCAGGTCGCCGATGACCGTAGGGGGCGAAGTTAAATGCTCTCTTGGCGTTCAGTTATGCGCTCTCCTACTTCAAGCGTACGGCACTGCGATCTGGTGGCACGCACCGCCCTTGGGGCGGCTGCGTCGAGTTCAACCATTCGGCTCTACCAGGCGCAGACGATGGGCGATTGCGGCTGCCTCTGATCGGTTAGCCGCACCAAGCTTGCTCATGATGTTGGAGACGTGGACGCTGGCGGTCTTCTCGCTGATGAAGAGGGCACGGGCGATCTGCCGGTTGGTCCGACCCTCCACGACGTATTGGAGCACCTCTTGCTCGCGCGAGGTGAGGCCCTGTGCCGTGCCCGCGCGTCGGGTGCTGGTGTTCCTCGGTTTGGAGCTTGGAGGCTGCAGGTCGATTCGTGCGCGCTGGGCGAGGCGCTCGATCTCATGGCGCAGCGGTCGTTCACCCAAGTCGACTGTCTCGTGATGGGCTCGCCGGAGCACGCCGGCGGCAGCCCTTGGCGCTTTGGTGGCAAGTAGTGCTTCTGCCTGCCGCCAGCGAGCGTAGACCGCCTCATAGGGCCGGAAGAGCGCATCCCAGGACGCCGCGAGAGCCTCCCACTTCTGGGGATCCGAACGAAGCTCCAGCCTGGCGAACTCTGCCTCGCAGCCGGCTGCCTCGGCCTTGGCACCAGGATGGTTGATTCCGAGCTGGGAAAGCGATTGGCGGGCGTGTGCGAGCAACCGCTGGCCGGTGTTGTGGATGTCAGCGACCTCAGAGGGGCCGGCGCGCCGGTCGTGGGCACGCTGGGCGGCGTCTGCTGCGGCTCGAAGGCCGGTGCGACACCATCGCACTGCGAGCGCGTGCTCCTCGGTGTCGGCGAGGTGGTGCAGTGCCTTGGCCACCGCCGATCGGGCGGTGCTGTAGTCGCCCTGGAACGTGGCCAGCTCAGCGAGGTAGGCTTGGAGAAAGCTGTGCAATAAGGGGTCGATCAGGTGCTCGACCATGCGGGCGGCGGTCTGGCCATGCTCGCGGGCCGGGTCGAAGCGCCCCCGGGCCATCTGGAGACGGCCCGACAGCAGCCATAGATGAAGCGCCAACGCCACCGGTAGCTGCCGCGTCAGTTCCTCGCTCACCAGCTCTTCGGCTTCCTGCCAGCGGCCAAGATCCCATAGCTGCCAGCCCAGTTCGCCGCGAAGTGTGCTGCTCGGCAATGCGAACTCGAGTCCAAGCTCGCGCATTTGCTCGAGGCCTCGTTGGGTTAGCTGCAACGCCTCGTGTAGTCGCCCCGCGTCGAGCCCCAGGACCACGCTGAGGTTGAGGTACACGCGGTGGAGGTCATCGAAGGTCCCTGCCGCCCCGCTCAATATGAGCGCTTGGCGCAACGCTGCGATGCCTGCTTCTGGGTCACCCAGCGAAGCAAGGTCGCATCCCAGCGTGTTGAGCGCGCGGCCCTCCTCGGCTTGGGCGCCGACGGCGCGTGCCACCGCGATGGCTTGCTCGCAGAGGGTGCGGGAGGCCGAGTAGTGGGCTTGCCGCATCAGTTCCGTGCCGTGGCCGGCCAGCACTCGTGCCTTCTTAGCAGAGGCGGGTTCGTTGGCGACAAGGCGGGATGCCTCTTCGTAGGCAACGAGGGCGGCCTTGCTGTCGCCTGCTTCGCTTCGGCACTCGGCCAACCGGGCATAAAGCAGGCCTGCTCGTGCCGGCTCGACGTGACCCCCGATGTCGGCCAGCGCCTCCTGGAGCAGCACAGCTGCACGGTCGGGCCGCCCTACCCAACGAGCTGTCTCGGCCGCTTCCAGCCGCAGCTCAGACAACGCCAGGCCGGCCTGCTCGTGGGCATCGGGCACCTGACCCCACAGCGTGAGCGCGCGTTTGTACTGGGTGTGCGCCTCAGTGAACCCGTGAACATCGGCGGCGACTCGGGCCGCCGCGATCGACGCGGTGAGCGCCTGGGGGTATCGGCGAGCGGCACACCAGTGATGGGCCAGCTCGGCAGCGGTTTGTGGGAACGCGCCCGCGTGCGGATCCTCAGAAAGGGCGTGGGCGACAGCCGCATGGAGCTGATCGCGTTCCCCGGGAAGCATCTCCTCGTACACCGCCTCCTGCAGCAGCACGTGTCGAAATCTGTATGCGTCATGCTCGGCGATGAGAAGCTGACGATCCACCGCCTCGCGGAGGGCAGTAAGTAGCCGCTCCTTGGGCAGCTCCGCAGCGGCGGCCAGCAGGTGATGCTCGGTTGGTCGTCCCACTGAGGCGACGACACGGAGGGCGTGCCTAGTATCTGGTGTCAGGGCTGAGATTCGGGTCAAGAGCAAGTCCTGAAGCCGTGGAAGCTCCAGGTTGGGCTGGGCGCCTTCGGCAGCGAGTAGCTCCTCAGCCAGAAACACATTCCCCCCTGACCGGTCGAAGATCCGCTGGACCATGGCTGAGGAGGGCGGGCCGCCCAGAATGCCGCCGAGCAGCGCGGCGAGTTCCGCGCGATCAAACCGCCCCAGCTCCAGATGTTCCACATGCTGGCTGCGCTTCAGCTCGGCGATGGTCACGCGCAGCGGATGCTGGGGGTGGAGTTCGTCGCTGCGATAGGTCGTCACGAAGAGCAGGCGCTGCTGTCGTACCATGCGGACGAGGAACATGAGCAGGTCCAGGGTCGAGGCATCCGCCCAGTGGACATCCTCAATGATTACTACGACCGGTCGTAGCTGAGCGAGCCGGTCGAGAAAACGGAGCATCAGCTCGAACAGCCGAGCCTGTGCGAACTCGCCGATTTGCTCGGCCGGGCGCTGCGGCGGCGGCGTTGCGGATGGCAGCAGGCGGGTGAGGTCGCCCAGAGTCCCACCGAGTAGCTCGTCCAGCTCGGCTGGGTCCAGGTCCCGGACGAGCGTACGTAGCGCATCAACGATCGGGCCGTAGGGGAGGCCGCCACCACGCAGCAGGATGCAGCTACCGAACAGGACCTGCGCTTCACCGCCCACCCGTCTGGCGAACTCGTGCGCCAGTCGTGTCTTGCCCACTCCTGCCTCGCCGGCGATGAGCAGCGAGCTGGGGGATCCGTCGGCCGCTGCGGCCAGAGCGGTACCGAGGCGCGCCAACTCCTTCTCCCGGGCAACAAAGCTTGTGCCCGGGGTGCGGAGGTCAAGCGGGATAGGACCGATGGTCATCATTGTCAGGGATAGCTTGCCTGCCTGCTGGGATTCAGTCGAGGGCCTCTTATGCTCCAAGTAAGTCGTGGGGCCCAGATCTAAGGGAATCGGTCAACCAGATCTAGGGCTGTTTCCCGATGTGCCAGGCGCCGGGCCGCTGCATTGTCGATGCCACATACCGCTTTGGGCGTCGCAGGGGGACATGATGCAGCGAGCAGCAGTCCTCGATGGAAGTCTCGACCATGTCAGCCAATCCGAACACCAGGCCGAAACGGCAAGCGACCAAGCCATGGCGCCAGCGGAGGCGATCGTACGGCAAGCGGAAACTTCCGAGCTGGTTGCGCGGGCCAGCCTCGGCGATCAGGTTGCCTGGGACCGGCTCGTCGAGCGCTACGGTGGGATGGTCTGGGCCGTCGCCCGCGCTCATGGCCTTGGCCCGCGGGACGCGGCCGATGTCAGCCAGGTCGCCTGGCTGCTGTTGACGCAGCATCTCGGCTTGCTGCAACAGCCCGAGCGGCTGGGGGTCTGGCTGCATGCGACCGCCACACGTGAGGCGTTCCGCATGTGCAGGCTGCGCGGCCGGGAGGTTCACCTCGCTGGCGAGCACGACCTTGGAGAGCTCGTAGCGTCAGGGATCGCCCACTGAGGCGGACTTGCCAGATGATTAGGCCAGTGCACGTGCTCACGGCGGATGGTTGATCTGCTGTTGCCGGCGCCTGAGCTGAGCTGATCCCCCTCAAAACGGCTTGTCTAACTCTAGCCAGCCCTTACAGTTACATGATGTGATAGTGATGAAGATCACAATAAACGCGTGACGCGCATCACTGCTAACCATCTACAACCAGCCAACAATCAACGTAGCTCACGGCCTACCGGAAGAACGGGCCCTCGAGCCGAAGGGCCCATGAGGGGCACGGCCCCATGTTCAACGCCAACCGGGCACGCCAAGACCAAGGTGCAGACGACCGGATCAGCGGCGGCACCTCCACTCAGCCTGCCCGTGATGGACCACCCGACCGCCTCCCCAGGAACTCCTCGCGGAACCAGCGAGTCACCGTGCATCGCCGGTCGGCGGTCCGTGACATCAGTGTCCGGCCCGGGCGCCTCCTGCTGGCGCTCGCAGTCCTCATTGTTCTCGGTGGGCTCCTGGCGGGCACAGCATCCGCTACCTCGCAAGACGCGGGTGCGTCACAAGCCGAGCCATCCCGAACCTCAACGATCGGCTTGCCCCAACGCCTCGTGCAGACCACTCAGACGATGCAGGCCAACAAGACCCGCGAGCAGCCGCCCCGTATCCCGGCCCACGCGATGGTCTACCTGCAGCTCGACCCGAACCCGGCGCTAATCGCTTCCGGTGAACCAAAGGCCTACACCGCTATCGCCATAATCCGCGTGGGTCCACGCCAGCCCTCCATTGCCAAGAATCCCGACACCTACAGCTACAGTCGTGACGTTACCCGCTGGACCAGCTTCCGGATCACCCAGTCCGGCTCCTGTGATGGCGCCACTTGCACCCCCACGAACGCCGGCAAGCACCTCGTCACCGGAACCTTCCCCCCATGGCCTCAATGGCCATACCGCATCCACGCCACGGCGGTCCTGTACGTCGATCCAGTGGTGGATCACCTGGTGCTCAAGCCGGACCCGGAGACGATCCCGCTTGGCCGCGGCGTGACCTATACGGCTCGCGCCGCCGACAAGGACAACAAGGAGCTGGGGGAGGTCACCGGGCAGACCGTCTTCTCGATCAGCAAAGACGGCAAGCCGTCCGGTACCTGCAAGGAGGCCACCTGCACCCCCGACACGGACGGCGACCACCTCGTCACCGGCACCTTCACCCAAGACGACCGCGTCCAGGGCACCGCGGTCCTGCACGTCACCAAGCCGCCGCACCACCTGAGGCTCGACCCGGTCGAGCAGACGATCAAGCTGGGCGGCAGCGTGGACTATCAGGCTTTCGCCGTTGCCGAGGACAACAAGGATCTGGGGG
>Ga0209874_1000616_pt1 | contig 10633 bp, 13 predicted proteins | sample GWRWN1_20_30_FD_187216 | JGI IMG/M metagenome (GOLD analysis project Ga0209874, IMG submission 187216) | Riverbed sediment microbial communities from areas with no vegetation in Columbia River, Washington, USA - GW-RW N1_20_30 (SPAdes)... | ecosystem: Environmental > Aquatic > Freshwater > River... | reverse complement strand
CCGCCGCCGCTGTCAAGGATCGCGGAACTTCCCCACTGTCGATCATCGAAATTCCCCACGTCGCCCGGCACCCGATGGTGGGCTGACTACCGTGTGGTCGTTGGCGTCACCTCCTCGGCGATGAGGTCAGCGACCGCCACCGGCTCGTCGCAGTGCGGGCAGGTCCCACCCAGGCCGACGCGGTGGCAGAACACCCCGCAGTCGCCGCAGCGTTGCTCGCCGAGGTAGCGGGCCTCACACGACGGGCAGGCGTAGACGGTGATCGGCCGGCGGGGGCGAGCGGGTGGGACGACGACGGTCGCCGCCGGTGGCGGCTGGTGGCGCCGGCGCCAGGCCGCCTTGCGGCAGGCGTCGGAGCAGAACCGGCGCCGGCCAGCGGGGGTGAACCGGCGCTGGCAGACCGGGCAGACAAGGATGCGCTCGTCGGGGATCGTCGCGGCGTCGTCCCCGGACGGGGACGTGAGGTCAGGCGCCACGGCGGTCGGTCTCCTTGGCCCCGCCGCGCAGGCGCTCGGCTCGGGCCCGGTGGGCGCGCATCCGGTAGGACTCGCCGTCGATGTTCAGCACGACCGATCGGTGCAACAGCCGGTCCAGCATGGCCGCAGCCACCATCGGGTCGTCGAAGATGCGGCCCCACGACCCCACGCCGAGGTTGGTGGTGAGCACGATCGAGCCCTTGGCGTAGCGTTGGGTGACGACCTGGAACAGCGCCGCAGCACCCTCGCTGGGCATCGGGAGATAGCCCAGCTCATCGACGATGAGCAGCCTGGGCCCGGCGTAGAAGCGCATGCAGGTGGCCCAGCGGCCTTCCAGCGCCGCCTTGTGGCAGCGGGCCACCAGCTCGGCAGCGGTGGTGTAGTAGGTGCGCATGCCGGCCTCCACCGCGGCGTGGCCGAGGGCGACCGCCAGCATCGTCTTGCCGACCCCTGGCGGGCCGATCAGCAGCACGTTGCCCTTGTCGGCGACAAAGCGCAGGGTGGCCAGCTCCGTCACGAGCTTGCGGTCCAGCGAGGGTTGGGCGTCGAAGTCGAAGTCGGCGATCCGCCAGGGTGCTGGCAGGCACGCGAACCGGGCAAGGCTTGCCTGCCGGCGTGCCTCGGCCGCGGCCACCTCGACCGCGAGCAGCCGCTCCAGGAACGCGGTGTGGCTGGTGCCATCGGCGGTGGCACGCTCGAGCGCTTGTGGTAGCACCTCGGCGGTGGCGGTCATGCGCAGCGCGGCCAGGTGCCCGCGGAGGCGCTGGTAGACCGACGCCTCGCTCACCGGTCTGCTCCGGCCAGCTCGGCGTAGCGGCCAAGGTCGACGGTGACCTCACGCCCCGCTGGCCCGAGCAGCCGGGCCGCCTCGGCCAGCGCGGCCGGGCCGGGCGGGTGGTTGCCCTTGCGCACACACGGTCGGTCACTGGTGAGCCCGCCGAGCACCACACCCTCAAGCGCCGCCCGGTGCTCGGGGGTGCGCACCAGCTGGCCGGCCCCGGCCGACGCCAGTCGATGGGTCGCCAGCAGCGATCCCGCCGCCGAGTACACCTCCAGCGTGGCGGTGCCCAGCCGGTGACGCAGCCTGAGCTCCGCGCCGATCAGGCCCGGCGGGACCGAGTAGCGGTTGCCGCGGAAGGCCACGGTGGCGTCGACGTCCACCGGGCGGGTGACCTCCACGGTGGCCGGGTACGGCGCGGCCGGCAGCGCCAGCAGCGGCTCGGCGTCGGCCAGCGCACCCACGGTCGTGCGACCGGCACCCTGGCCGTCCGGCCACGGGCGGGGCCGCCCATCGCCGACCGTGGCCAAGAACCGGTCCAGCGACCCTTGCGCCTCGGCGATCGTGGCGGCGGTCATGGTCCGCCACCAGCGGCCGCACACAAACCGCACCGACGCCTCCACCGAGCCCTTGCGGTTGGCCCGCCGGGCCGGGCACGGCTGGACCGTGACGCCGTAGTGCTTGGCGACCGGGACAAAGCTTGGCTGCACATCCCCCGTGCCGGGCACCACGACCGTCGCCAGCCGATCGGTGCGCCAGACCCGCGCCGTGCCCCCGAAGCGACGCAGCACGCCGTCGATCGCCTCCACCAGATGGGGTTGGTCGGTGGACTCGGCCAGCACCCCACGGACCCGTCCGGAGTGCGGCAGGCTGCCAAGCAGCACATAGCCGGTGCCGCCCCACGGCGCGCGGCGGCGCTCGAACCAGTCCCACTGCAGCTCCGCACCCGGCGGATGGGCGATCTGGATCGTGGGCCGACCCCGCACCCCCGAGCACGCCTGGCAGTGGGGACGGAGCTTGTGGGTGCGCAGCTGGCGGACGAAGCTCACATAGCTCAGCCCGTAGCCAAGCCTGCTCACCTCGTCGTACAGGGCGCTGGCCCAGATGTGCGGGTCGTCGGCGAACCGAGCGGCCAGGTAATCGGTGAACGGCCCCAGCGGGTCGGCCACCGAGCGGCGCCGCCCGGGCTCGCGCTCGCCGTTGACATACCCACGGATCGTCTTGGGGTCACGGCCAAGATGGCGGGCGATGGCCGCAATCGACCACCCCCGCTCGCGCAATGCATGCACCTCCACGTCTTCTCCCCATGTGAGCATGGAGCCGGGACTCCTTCAGGCTGAGGGCTTGGACACCGTCAGCATCGAGGGAGTCCCACTCCCGTTGGTGGACCTTGGGACGGCCCACCCGGGTGCTCAGGGGTAGGGAATTTCAGTGATCGAGTCTGGGGAGTTTCCCGTGATCCTCAGCAGCGGCGCGCAGCAGCAGCGGCTGGTTGGCCAGCAGCGCCGCCCCCAGCCAGGAGGCGCTGGCGCCAAGCGCGGTGAAGGTCGCGCCGAACCCCAGGACAAACAGGCCGGCGGCGGCCGTCGTCCGCCGCGGGCCCACCGGGCCGGCGCCGCCGCCGATGTAGGCGAGGTAGCCCGGCAGCAGCGGCAGGCAGCACGGCGAGGAGACGCTGACCAGCCCAGCCAGGAACGCGGCCATCACCAGGAACCCCGCGCTCACCCGCCCCACCGTCTTCCGTGGGCGAGCAGCCTGTCCAGCCGCGCCGACAGGATCGGCACGGTCGTCTTGCCGGTCAGCCGGTAGGCCACCACCCCGTCGCGGTCAAGGATGAACGTGCTGGGCAGCGCGAACGCCTGCAACCGCGCCGCGTTCAGGGCGGCCTGGTCGTGCAGCGACGGGTAGGGGATCTGGAACTCCTCCACATAGCCTTGGGCGGCGCCGCGGCTCTCCCGCACGTTGACCCCGATGAACCGCACGCCACGGACGCGGTAGGCGCGGGAGACCCGGCTCAATGCCGGCTGCTCGGCGCGGCAGGGGCCGCACCACGACGCCCAGAAGTTGACCACCAGCAGCGACCCGCGGACCGAGGTCGACGACCAGGGCGAGCCGTCGGCCACCAGCACGCCCTTGACCTCGACCATCCGGTGGGGGACGTCGGCCTCGACCGCCTCCTGGTCGGCGACCGTGAAGCCGGCCCCCCCGGTCGCCTCCACCCGACGCTGCACCCGCAGGACACCGACCACCAGGACCGGCAGCAGCACCGCGACCAGGACCAGCGCCGGTATCGCCCGCCGCAGCCGCCGGCCGGCCGGCCGCGGCGGCGGCTGCTGGTCGAGGGTGGGTGTGGTGTTCGACATCGCCGGCGACTATGCTACGACGTATCGTAGGAGAAGTCAGCGGCCCGTCGGACGCACTCCAGGAGGCGGCATGCTCACCCGACTGCTCACCATCCTGCCCCTGCTGCTGTGCCCGCTGCTGATGCTGGCCTGCATATGGACGATGCGGAACCGGCAGACACCGCGGCGGCACGCCGGCCAGCAGCAGCTGCCCACCATGGACCGGGTCGCCCAACTGGAACGCGAGCTCGCCGACCTCCGCGGCCGCCTCCCCCAAGCCGGCACCCTGGCCGCCGACGCGCCGACACCGCAGCCCACAGACCGGCAAGGCTCCCGCAACGGCACACCGGTGCGGCCGGGTTGACCGGCCGGCGATGATACCCGGGTCGGCCTCGCCCACCGGGGCCGGCGCCTGAGGTGAGCGTGGGAGGACGGGTGCGGTTACGAGGGCTGGGTGAGCTGGAACGGGCGATCATGGAGATCGTCTGGGCCGCCGACGGCCCGGTGACCGGCCGCGCCGTCGTCGACGCGCTGACCCAGCAGCGTCCGGTGGCCTACACCACCGTGCTCACGGTCATGGACCGCTTGGCCGGCAAGGGCATGCTGACCCGGCACCGCCAGGGTCGCGCCCACACCTACCAGGCGGCCAAGTCCCGCGCCGCCTACACCGCCGAGCTCATGGCCAGCGTGCTGGGCAGCAGCGACGACCGCCCGGCGGTGCTGCTGCACTTCGTGGAGCAGATCCCACCCGACCAGGCCGAGGCGCTGCGGGCGGCGCTGGACACCGCCCGCACCCACCCAACCCCCAGCCGCCGCAGTCGCCCATGACCCCCCTGCTGGTGGTCGCCGGCTCGGCCTTGGTGCTCGGCGCTGGGACCCCGCTGATCCTGCGACGGCTGCGAGGGTTGGCGCGCTGGCCGACGCTGGCCGCCTGGCTGTGGCTGAGCAGCTCGGTCGGTGCGCTGGCCGCGGTGGCGCTAGCCGGGCTGCTGCTGCTGCTGCCGACCGACCCGCTGGGACCTGATGTCGCCGAGCTGCTGCGCACCTGCGTGATGGCGCTGCGGACCGCCCTGTCGACACCCCCCGACGGCAGCGCCGCAACGGTGGCCGGGACGCTGCTGGTCGCGATCGTGGCTGGCGGGCTCCTTGTCGGCGGCTCGGTGGCCGGGTTGCGAGCCAGGCGGGCGGCTGGCCGCCACCAGGACCTGCTCGCGCTGGCCGGCAGACCGGCGGTGGGCCTGCCAGGGGTGACCGTGCTGGAGCATGGACGTCCGTTCGCCTACTGCCTGCCCGGCCAGCACGGCCCGGTGGTGCTGTCCAGCACAGCGCTGCGCCGCCTCGACGCCGGGCAGCTGGACGCCGTCCTGGCCCACGAGCGCGCCCACCAGGCCGGCCGCCACCACCGGCTGGTGCTGCTCGCGCAGCTGCTGCAGGTGGGCTTCCCCTGGCTGCCCGCGGCGCGGCTGGCCCACCAGGCGGTCACCGTGCTGGTGGAGCTGGCCGCTGACGACGCCGCCGCCCGCGCCCACGGCCGCCGGCAGGTCGCCGCGGCGCTGGCTGCCCTCGGCGATGCCCCCGCGCCCACCGCGGCGCTGGGTGCCGCCGTGGGCTCGGCCACCGAGCGGGTCAACCGGCTGCTGACACCCCGGCGGCAAGGGGGTGCGCTGACGCTGGTGGCCGGACTGCTGCTGCTCGGGTTGCCGCTGGCCGCGCAGCTGCTGGCCGTGATGGTGCCGTTGGCACGGGTGGCCGGGGTGCGGGTGTGCCCGCTGGGCTAATCGCGCACCCACACCAGTCAGCGCCGGCCATCGGTCTGCCAGCAGCGTGATCCAGCCAGGCGGTGCGGTGTCGTCGGGCAGCCGGAGGTGGTCAGGTGGGCTTGCCACACCAGCGCATGCGGTTATGGTCGGATGGTGACCGGGGTGCCGAGCGGGAGGGTCTCGGCCAGGGTAGTGATCGCCTGGTTGGCCAGGCGGACACAACCGTTGGACACCTGGTTGCCGAGGTCACTGGGGTCGGCGGTGCCGTGCAGGGCGATCTGCCCGTCGCCGGTGCCGAATTGCTCCAGCACCTCCGAGTAGCCCGACAGCCCCAGCGCCCAGGCGCCGTAGACGGCCGGGATCTGCGGCGGCCGCAGCTTGACGGTGAGGTAGAACCGTCCGGTCGGGGTGGGCGTGAGCGGCCGGCCGATCCCGGCCGGCCAGATACGCTCGGTGCGGCCGTCGCGCAGCAGCCGCACCGTGCGGGCCGACAGGTCGACCTCCAGCGCGTAGCCCACCGGGCGCACGCGGACCTGCTCGCGGCGGATCCAGCCGACCGACCCGTTCGGTCGGCGCGGCAGCAGCGCCCTGAGCCAGGTCGCCCCTGCGGCGTCCCGGTAGGCCTGGGTCACCAGGAACGCCGTTGGGCTGCCCCACGGGGTCCTCTGCGGGAACAGGCCGACGACGCGGCTGCCGTCGCCTGGCTTGGCGTGGGCGGCCAGGTCGGTGGTTGCCACGGCCACGTAGCTGGGCGCCGGACCCAGACGAACCCGGCCCGGCTGGGGACGGCCCGGCGCGGCTGGCGCGGCCGTGGTGGACGGGGCTGGGCCGGATGCCGCCGAACGCTGGCAGCCGGCTAGGATCGGGAGCGCGACGAGTAGGCCCGCTAGCAGGACGGCCGATGGGGCGGCGGCGGGTTTCAGCGCTGACATTTCGACAATGGTACCTCTGCGGCGATCTGGCGGCGGCCGACTGCCACCCAACAGCATCCCATGCGGCCGCACAGCATCCCCATGCGGCCGCGGTCATGAACCGGTAATGACCGGCCACGACGCGGTGATCCCTGGAGGTCCACCTGGCCGAGGATCTGGTCGACGTGGCTCATGGGACGCTCGCCGCGTGCGGGGAGTCGCCGCGGCTGATCCCAGCTGGCGTGGCCTGTTCGGGGTCGAGATGGCCGGCGAGGTCCTGCTCCCAGGACCGGATGCGCAGCTCGCGCCGACCACCTCTGGAACATGGTCATTCCGGCTGGGTTGCGCCTTCCGCGGTGACTGGTTCCGATGCCGCCGACATGCGTGTGGGATTCCGATCCGGGGAATTGATCCGGTTGTCCGTGGCGAGGGCTGGTATGCGCACGTGGAGGATGAGGCCGCCGTCGCGGCGGGGTACGGCGTGGACGTCGCCCCCGTGGGCGTGGGCCACGGAGCGAACGATGGACAGGCCCAGTCCTGCCCCATGGTTGCCGCTCACGGCTGCGCGTCGCTCGGTGGTGGCGAGTCGACGGAAAGGTTCGAACAGGCTGGGGAGCTCGTAGGTCGGCACAGGAGGGCCGGGGTTTTCCACGGTGAGCTGGGCGGTTCCATCATCGAGGCCGCTGGTGACGGCGACCCATCCGTGTTCGGCGAGGTTGTAGCGGATGGCGTTGTCGATGAGGTTGTGGACCAGTCGCTCCAAGAGGGCCGGGTCGCCTGCGACGGGTGCTGAGGCGAGCGCGGTGCGGAGCTCGACACCGGCTTGCTGGGCGGCGGCGTGGGACTCGCTGGTGACGTGCCCGACGATCTCGGCGAGGTCGACCGGACCATGCGCGCTGAGGCGTTCTTGGCTGCTGGCGAGGGTGAGCAGGCCGTCGATGAGGCGTTCGTGGCGGTGGTTGACGGCGAGCAGGGCGGTGCCGAGCTGACGCAGCGACTCGCTGGCTTGCGGGTTGTCGAGGGCAACCTCGATCAGCGTGCGGTTGATGGTCAGCGGGGTGCGGAGCTCATGGGAGGCGTTGGCGACGAAGCGGCGTTGGCTGTCGAAGGCGCGGTCCAGCCGCTCCAGCATGGCATCGAAGGTGTCGGCGAGGTCTTTGATCTCGTCGTCGGGCCCATCCAGAGCGATGCGCTGGTGGAGGCTGCGGTCGGCGACTCGGCGGGCGGTCGCGGTGATGTCCTGCAGCGGCCGCAGTGCCCGCCCGGCCAGCAGCCAGCCGAACCCGCCAGCGGCGACGCCGATGACACCCAGGGACACCAGCGAGGCGATAAGCATCGCACGCAGGGTGTCGTCGCGGCCCTGCCGGAACTGGGTTTGGAGCTGATCGACAAGTCCGGGCGGCACCTCGTGCGACCGCAGTTGCTCGGTCGACACCGCGCGTCCGCTCAGCTGGTGGTCGAGCGACAGCCCGAGGTAGAGGTACATAAGGCCCACAAGGATCGCGCCGGCGAGGAAGAACGCCCCGGCATACAACAGGGTGAGCCGGACCCGGATCGTGGACCGCCACCAGCGTTTCATGGGATGCGGTAGCCGACGCCGGGGACGGTCTCGATCACCGGTGGTTGGCCGAGTTTGCGGCGCAGCATCATGACGGTGAACCGGACGACACCGGTGAACGGGTCGATGTGTTCATCCCAGGCCTTCTCCAGCAGCTGTTCGGCGGACAGCGCGCCGCCGTCGGCGCGCAGCAGCTCGGCGAGCACGGCGAACTCCTTGCGGGACAGCGGAATCTGCTCGCCGTCGCGGGTGACGGTTCGGAGATGGGGGTCGAGCCGGATGCCAGCGCATTCCAGCGCGGGGGGCGCGGCGGGCCGCGCCCTGCGCGCCAGCGCCTGGATCCGGGCGCTGAGCTCGGCGAACGCGAACGGTTTGGTCAGGTAGTCGTCGGCGCCGAGCCCGAGACCGGCGACGCGTTCTTTCACCGCGGTGGCGGCGGTGAGCATGAGGATCCGGGTCGGGGTGCCGGATTCGACCAGCGTGCGGCACACCTCGTCCCCGGACACGACCGGCAGGTCGCGGTCGAGCACGACCACGTCGTAGTCGTTGACCGCCAGCCGCTCCAGCGCGGCATCGCCGTCGTAGGCCACGTCGACGGCCATCGCGTGCTTGCGCAGCCCCGCAGTGATCGTGTCGGCAAGCAGCCGTTCGTCTTCCACCACCAGCACACGCATCTGCCCATCATGCCCGGTCCCGGTGTTAGGGCGGTGTTAGGGAACCCCTCGCGCCGCTCTAACGGCCTGTCGGGTGAACTGGTGCGCATACAGCGACACCCACCACAGGAAGGACGCGCATGACAGGAAGGCGGCAGGCTCGACGTCTGGTGCCGGCGCTGCTGGTGGTGGTGCCGCTGCTGGTGCTGGCCGCGTGCGGACAGAACAACCGAAACGGCGTCACCTCGGTCGACAAGGCGGAGGCGGGCCGGGCGTACGCGCAGTGCATCCGGGACAACGGTGTGCCCGACTTTCCCGACCCGGACGCCAACGGGCAGTTACGCGGCCCCGCCCACGAGAAGCAAAGCGACCCGAACTTCCGAGCCGCGCAGGAGAAATGCCGCAACCTGGCCCCAGGCGGCGAACATCAACGATCCGACCCAGCCACTGTGGAGCAGATGCGGGCGTTCTCGCAGTGCATGCGCGACAACGGGCTGCCCGACTTCCCCGACCCGGACGCCGACGGGCGGTTGCGCGGCACCGGCCACGAGCAGCAAGACACCCCGACGTTCCGAGCCGCGATGGAGACCTGCCGCCAGAAGCTGCCCGGCGGAGGCGACCATCGATGAGGCCCAAGCTCCTGACCACCGGCGCCGCGGTGGTGATCCTCGGTGGCACGGTCGCCGGAGTGGCGCTGGCCTTGGGATCGGCCGCCAAGGAACCAGCAGCCAACCCCGCGTTGCCTCCCGCCACCGCGAAGGTCACCAGGACCACGCTCGTGGAAACCAAGAAAGTGTCGGGCACGCTCGGCTACGGCGATGCGGTGCCGGTCGGCGCTGCCCAGACCGGGACACTCACCTGGATCGCGCCGGTCGGCTCGACGGTCAAACGGGGCGAGCCGCTGTTCAAGCTCGACGAGCAACCGGTCGTCACGCTCTATGGATCGCTGCCGCTGTATCGGACGCTGCGTGCGGGTGTCGAAGGAACCGATGTCGAACAGTTCAAGAAGAACCTGTCGACGCTTGGCTACACCGGGTTCACCGTCGACGACACCTACACCGCGGCCACGGCCCAGGCCGCGCGGAGCTGGCAGGCCGACCTCGGCCTCCCCCAGACCGGAGCTGTGGAGCCGGGCCAACTGGTGGTCACCCCAGGCGCAGTACGAGTCGCCGAGCACACCGCCCGCGTCGGTGACAGGATCGGCGGCGACATCGGTGGCGGCGCGTCGGTGCTGTCCTACACCGGCAGGACCCGGCTGGTCACCGTCGAGCTTGCGGTGGCCGACCAGGCGCTCGCCGCCAAGAGCCGCACGGTCACGGTCACGGTTCCCGGCCAGGGCCCGGTGAAGGGGAAGATTTCCCAGGTCGGCACCGTCGCCACGGCGCCGGAACCAACCAGCAACGCGTCTGGGGACCAAGCGAGCAACGCGCCTGGCGGGAGCAGCTCGACCGCCTCCGACGCGCGTATCCGGGTGACGGTGACGATCGCCGATCAGAAGAAGCTCGGTTCGCTGGACGCCGCCCCGGCGGATGTGGAACTCGTCAGCCAAGAGCGTGAGGACGTCCTGGCGGTGCCGGTCGCGGCGCTGCTCGCGCTGCCCAAAGGCGGCTACGGGGTCCAGATCGTCGAGGGCGGTGCGACCGCATCGTCGCGGTGAAGATCGGCATGTTCGCCGCCGGGCGAGTCGAGATCAGCGGCGACGGCATCGCCGAGGGCGTCACGGTCGGGGTGCCCAGGTGAGCGGCCGGGCCGAGGCGATCGTGACGCTGCGCGGGGTCGGCCGCGACTACCCTGGCGGGGTCGTCGCGCTCCGCGATGTGGACCTGGACATCGACCGCGGCGAGATGGTGGCGATCGTCGGGCCGTCGGGGTCGGGCAAGTCAACGATGCTCAACGTGATGGGCACACTGGACCGGCCCACCAGCGGGGAGGTCGTCATCGACGGGTTCGACGTCGCGGGCCTGTCCGACCGCGAGCTGTCGGCGCTGCGGGCGCGCGGCATCGGGTTCGTCTTCCAGCAGTTCCATCTCGCCCCGGGGGTGCCCGCACTGGACAATGTCGCCGACGGGCTGCTCTACACCGGCGCCAGCTTGCGGCAACGGCGCGAACGGGCAGCACGGGCGCTGAAGCGGGTCGGGCTGGGGCACCGGTTGAC
>Ga0209874_1000615_pt1 | contig 10634 bp, 11 predicted proteins | sample GWRWN1_20_30_FD_187216 | JGI IMG/M metagenome (GOLD analysis project Ga0209874, IMG submission 187216) | Riverbed sediment microbial communities from areas with no vegetation in Columbia River, Washington, USA - GW-RW N1_20_30 (SPAdes)... | ecosystem: Environmental > Aquatic > Freshwater > River... | reverse complement strand
TCCGGACTAGTTTGGCTCTTTGGCACCTTCCAGATTTTGACGACTCCGCCATCCTTCCTCATCAAAGACGTCGTCGTGCTGAAGAAGAACCGCCCGACGCTTGCCAGCCATTATGGCAATAAATGCCATAATCCAGGCGCTGGTTCAAGCTTATGTATTTGCCGTATCTAAGAGAGAATGGTGAGCGGAGCTGGCTTTTCGCGCACTATGCAGTGGCACGGAAGTGGGTGCCGTCCGAATAATTTTACCAAATTCCTTTAAGATTCATTGTAGGCATGCAGTTGCAGCCGGCAAACAGTCGGTCAACCAAGCGTCTTAGAGGTCAAAAAACCGTGGTGGAGGACCTGCGGCGGAAACGCCCCATTGACGACGAACTATTGCGCGAACTTTTTTCTCATCTCAGGCAGGAAGCCGCTCTCCTCGAGATTTCGCACTGCGCTGCTCACAATCAACTGGTCCAGGTCAACTTCCTGAACCTTCGGGTTGATCCGCGAAACGATCCGCTGAATAAGCCGCCAAACGTCGGGGCTTGGAGCGACATCCAGACTCGGCATCTGCTGGCGCGTGACTTTATAAGACGCTTCAATGTCTTCCTCCCTGCTCAACCGGAGATTCTTTTTCAAAACTTCCATGACGTCGCGTTTGTGACTCGGATCCTGAATATAGACCAGCGCTTCGACCAAACCTTTGGTCAAACCGGCCATGGTCTCTGGCGAGATGGCACTGGAATCCTTTTGGGAACAAATCGCCGTTGCTTGATAAATGACTTTCACGGCCCCAAAATCCGCCAACGAACGGGCGCCCGCTCGCTTTGCCATGTCGGCAAAACTATAGGGGAGGACGGCCGCATCGACGTTTCCCGAAATCAGCGCCTGAGTCACCGTGGTGGTGTCGCCGATGACCCGCATATTGAGCTTGTACTTTTCGGGGTCGAGACCAAGCCCATCGAGGGCAACCATGGTGGACAACCAGAAGCCGCCGCCGATGCTCTGCACGCCGAAAGTTTTGCCGCGCAGATCTTCAATTGAGTCGATTCCCTTTCGGACGATCAATTCACGCGGCATCTTGTTGCTGCCGACGGCAAAGCAACCGAGTTTCATGCCGCCGACCGTGGCGCTCAAGGCGCTGCTGGGTGCCGCCCAAACCAGAGGCGCCCCGCCCGAGGCAAGGGTCGCCATCATGATCGGTCCGCTGCGGGTTTGTAACACCCGGGGATCGAGCCCGTGCTTTCTGAACAAACCCTTTTCGATACCCACCCACAGCGGCGCCATCGTCTCGTTATGGCCGCCGTAGGCGATCAACAACGGGCCGGCGGCGAGGGCAGTGCCGAAGATCAACAGCGAAAAGATGATAAGAGATAAAGCTAAGGACGAATGTCTCAAATTCGCCAGGTTCATTATTCAACTCCTCCCTGTAGTTACTGCCGCTCCTATTACCACAACTTTTGCTGGTTGAGGAATAGCGTTGGTCGTTGAATCATTTTGCTTTCGTTAGTTCGGCAAAGCATGTCTGGGCATCCACCGGCTTGTCGATTACCTTTAACTCAACAAGCTGCTGAACCAGCGTTTGCCAACGATCGAGGGTCATCACGCCCAGGCCCAACCGCTTTGTCTCTGTACTCTCGATCAGCGGCTTCTGGGCTGCCGCGCTGTCCTTGAACGTCTGGGCATCCATCGTCGGATTGAGCCGGCCCATGTACTCGTTGGCTTTCGCCGGGTCGGCAAGGTAGGCTTGCCATCCTTCGCGCACCGCTTCGATCATCGACTTGACGATCTGCGGGTTCGATTTCAGATAACTCTCGCTGGTAGCCAGGACGGTGGTGTATGGATTGTAGCCCGACTCGGCAATCAGAAACGTCTGAGGCTCGATGCCGGTTTTCTTCGCGGCCAGCGGCTCCGATGTGACGAAGCATTGCATCGCATAGTTTTCCTGGGTGCGATACAGACTCAAGTCACCGAAGGGCGAAGGGACGATTTTCAACTTGCCGAAACCGTATTTCTTCTGGAGGAAATCGGAATAGGGAAGGCCGCGCTCCATCGCCAATATTCCAGGGTGACTGAAGACGTCTGCCAGGGCTTTGAATCCGCGCGAGGCACGGGTCATGATGCCCTGCGGATTGGTCTGGTAGACGGCAAACAGCGCCACCACCAAATTCCCCATGGCCCGAGCGCGAACGATCTCATCGGCGCTGACGATGGCGAACGGCACTGTGCCGGCGCCGATCATATCGACGGTAGGCGCGCCCGCACCCCCCGCTGTGATGGTCACATTCAGTCCGTGTCGCGCGTAGATGCCATCAACCTCAGCGGCATAAAATCCTCCGAACTGCGGCTCGGGCTTCCAGTTGAGCTGCAAAGTGACCGCCGGGCGGCTCGAGTCGTTTCCTTTGCCGCATCCCGCGCCGATAGCCGCCACCACAATCGCAACCACGATCATTCTAAACATTTGGTTTACCTTTTCGTCGAATCAAGATTCGGCTTCGGAGGCGTGCCAGTGCCTGAGTGACAGCCGGCTGATAAGGTTGACCAGGGTGAACAGCACAATGCCGAGAAGCGACGCCAGGAGCAAGCCGGCGAAGACTTTATCGACGCGGTTCTGCTGGCGTGAAACCATGATGGAGCCGCCGATACCGCTGCCGGTGATGAACTCCCCGACGATGGCGCCAATCACGGCAAGCCCGGCGGCGATGCGCAGTCCGGTCATCACATGAGGCAGCGCAAAGGGGAGGCGCAGCTTCAGCAAAGTCGCCAGACGCTTGGCATCGTATAGTCGAAACAGATCGCGCAGGGCCGGATCGGTGGACAACAAGCCCGTCAACGTGTTCGCGATCACTGGAAAGATCGACACGATGAAGGCCGACGCAACCACCGTGCGATCCCAGCCGAACCAGATGACTAGCAGCGGCGCGATGGCGATGATCGGCACCGTCTGAAAAAACACGGCATAGGGATAGAACGCGCGCTGCACCCAGGCCGCCGAAGACAGTGCAATCGCGACCAGGCTGCCGATGATTGCGCTCATGCCGAAGCCGAGGAGAGAGGCATTCGCGGTATTCAACGTCGCCCGCCACAGCTCCGGCCAGTCACGAAACATCGAGAGGACCACACTGGATGGCGCGGGAACGAGAAATGACGGTACCCATCCTTGGCGCACGGCGAGCTCCGTAGCCACCGTTACGACGACGAACGGCACGATCGGCGGCAGCACGTTGCGCACAAAATTAGGCGCGCTCATGCTTGTCTCCCGTCGTCACGTTCCAGAGCCGCGAACAAGATTCGCATCTGCTGCGAGAACGGTGGATCAGTACGCAGCGCCGCAGTACGCCGCTCGGGCAGGTCGAGGGTGTGGTCGAGGATGACACGAGCCGGACGGCGCGTAAGCACCACCGCGCGCTGCGCCAGAAACGTCGCCTCGATGATCGAGTGCGTCACAAAGATCACCGTCATCCGCCGCTCATACCAGAGCTGGTGCAGGTGCTCGTCGAGCTGCTGGCGGGTAATCTCATCAAGGGCGGCGAAAGGCTCGTCGAGCAGCAGCAATGACGGACTCGTGACCAGCGCCCGAGCGAGGGACACGCGCATCCGCATGCCGCCGGAAAGCTCGGCGGGATAGCGCGTCATCGCGTCGGCTAATTCGACCCGCTCGATGACTTGGGCAGCGGCCGCCAGGCGCTCGGCGCGCGGTGTCCCGCCCAGCTCCAGCGGTAGCGCGACGTTGTTCAAAGCGTTGCGCCAGGGCAATAGATAGGCATCCTGAAAGACGTAGCCGATATGTCGATGAGCATTTCCGCCGGCACTGGCTTGAATCGAACCGGAGTCGGGTTTGTCTAAGCCGGCGATGATGCGCAGGAGCGTCGATTTACCGCAGCCGGAGGGACCCAGGATTGCGACAAACTCGCCGGGCGCGATGTGCAGATCGACGCCATCGAGCGCGGTGACTGGCCCCGGAAAGACCCGCCGGATCCCGCGCAAATCGACCGAGATGCCTGACAGTGGCGCTGCCGTGGGATCAAGCTGCATAGTTGAAAAGTTTGAAGGACTTGCGCGTCAGGATTTTGTTATTAACTTGCTTGCAGGCAAGACACAGAGCAGCGATTTTCGTTAGAAGTGGTATCCCGTGGCTTACAAGTTCTTCGGAAGAAATACTCAACGATCGCTCGCCTGTCAAGTTATCACTAGTGCAAAGTGCTGGGTTGGTGTATACGTTGTACGGCTCTAAAACTAACGGCATCGTGACATCGGAACAGCGCGAGCGATAGCACTATGAATATTGATTTACACTCTCATTTTTTTCCTATCGAGGCGTTATCCAATCCCGGCAGGTATGCGGATCGCGCGCCGAAGATTGTGCTTGAAAAAGGCAAGTTGAAGGTCACATCGCAAATCGGAATGAGGACCGGCCTCGCCGAAGGGGCCTACGATGCGCTGGCGCGTATCAAAGCGCTGGACGAAATGAGCATTGATCTCCAAGCCATTTCGCCGTCGCCGATTTTGTTATTTTACTGGGAAGAGCCGGCGGTGGCGGCGCACTTTTCGCGCAAGCAGAACGAAGCGATCCAAGCGATTGTCAAAAAACATCCGGATCGTTTCGTCGGCTTCGGCAGCGTGCCGTTACAAAGCATTCCGGAAGCGATCGCCATTGCCGGCGAGGCAAAGAGCATGGGCCTTAAAGGTTTGGAGATCGGCAATGTAGTTGGAGAGCGGCAGCTGGACGATCCGATCTTTGAGGCGTTTTTTGACGCGGTCCAGGCTCTGGACATGTTGTTGTTTGTCCATCCCTTGGAAGGGGGCGTTGATGCCGACGATCCCATCGCTGGGGTGCTCGGAAACGTATTGCAGTTTCCGTTTCGGACGACGTTGATGATCGAACGCATGATTCTCAAGGGAATGTTCGAGAAGTACCCGAACCTTCGCCTTTGCCTCTCCCACGGCGGCGGATTGTTGGCGTTTAATATTTGGCGCCTCGATCACTCGTACAATCTGCGGCCGGACTTTAAAAAGATTATTCCGCAGAAGCCGTCGGGCTACTTGAAAAAACTTTACTTCGATTCCATCGTCCACTCCGCCGCGGCATTGCAGTACTTGGTCCAGGTCGTCGGCGCAGACCGGGTAGTAGTGGGAACGGATTATCCAATGGCGATGGGCGATTTTGAGCCTGTTCGCAAGATCGATTCGCTGAACCTCACAGATGAAGAACGGAGCCAAGTCCTTGGCGCCAACGCCGCCCGAGCCTTGAATCTTTAGAGCCAAAAGCATAAGAGAGCTGATCGCGTAAACTAATAGGCTCGGTGACCTTGGGGCAGGCGAACTCTAAGGCAGTACTTTAGCTCACAAAGGGAGGCTCGCATGAAAACGTTGATGATTCCCCTCGTGGCGATTTTTTTCGGCGCATGCGCCACCATGCAACCGCGAAGCCCCGCAGTCTCGATTCTGGTTGATCTCGATCCAGCAAGCGTTGACCGCACGATAATCGTGGAAAGTATCACCGCCAATAAAGAGGGCCGGCTCTATATGCCGGATCGAGTCACAGGGAACATCCTGAGAGTAGATCCCAAGCCTCCCAAACCCGTGGTGGTGGGCCGAATTGAGGCACGGGAGATAAAGGGCAAAAAAGTCAACGCTGAAGGCGGCGGTATCGCTTTCAACCAGCAAGGCGATCTATTCATCGCCAGCGGTCCTTTTGCCGAAGTGGTGCGTATCAGGGCCGCTGACCTAAACGCTGCGAAGCCGGGAACGGCCCAGACCTTTGCCACTGGTACGGAAGGCGCCAATGGTATCGTCTTCGACAAGCAAGGCAATCTCTTCGTCTCCGGCGGCCGAAGCGGAGTTGTATATCGGGTCGGGGCCAACGGCGGTGCGGCGCAGCCGGCGGTCAAGATCGAGCTGCACACACGCAAGCTTCCCGACGGCAAGACCGAGCAGGCAACAGTTGCTAACGGTTTAGACTTTGATGCAAAGGGCATCTTATATGTGGCGGATACGTCTCGAGGCGCGATTTGGAAGATCGAGATGCAGCCCGACGGCAAAGGTAGCAAGCCGGTGTTGTTCGCTCAGAGTCCGTTGTTGGAGGGAGTCGATGGCACAGCCTTCGACGCTAACGGGAAATTGTGGGCTACTGTGAACGAGCGCAATGCGATTGTGACAGTCACGCCCGACGGGACAGTGCAAGAGATAGCCAAAAATGGGAGCGCAGGCCCTCTCGAGTTTCCTTCCGCGATAGTATTTGTGGGAAACTCGGCCTACATCACCAACTACGACACCCCCCGACGAGACAACATGGATGCCACTGGCCAAGCCGCGAAAGATGGGATCGGCGCTTCCATCGCCCAGATTACTCCATAGTTAACTTAATCGATGGCGCCGTTGCTCTCTATTGAAGGTGTGAGTAAGGAGTATCACGTTCGTGGCAAAAATGTTCTGGCACTCGATTCCATCGATCTCTCCGTGAACGAAGGGGAATTCGTCACGATTGTTGGCCCCTCCGGATGTGGCAAATCGACATTATTGAATCTGATCGTGGGCCTGCTGCATTCCAGCTCTGGTCGTATTCTGTTTCGCGGGAATGTTATAAACGGCATATCGACAAAGATCGGTTACGTCACGCAAAAGGATAATCTCCTCCCTTGGCGCACCTTGATCGAAAACGTGGAGATCGCATTGGAGATCCGTGGTTTGGAAAAGAGTCAACGAAGACAACGAGCGGGCGATCTAATCGCGCAGGTCGGACTTCACGGATTCGAAGACCATTATCCCCACGAGTTATCCGGCGGGATGCGCCAGCGGGCCAACATCATTCGCACCTTGATCTACGATCCTGAGCTTATCCTCATGGACGAGCCGTTCGGTCCTCTCGACGCCCAAACCCGAGTTGTGCTGCAGGAGCAGTTGCTCGCTCTTTGGTCCAACACGAAAAAAACGATCCTCTTTATCACGCACGACCTCGTGGAAGCGATTGCCCTGGCCGATCGGGTCGTGCTCATGACTTCCAGACCGGGAAAAATCAAATCCGTTGCGCGGGTCGCTATCCCCAGGCCAAGAGACGTTTATCAAATTCATGAACACCAGGAGTTTCGCGCAGCCTATGAAAGTCTGTGGCGAGAGTTGCGCCCGGAAGTCAAAATGGCGGAAGTATAAACAAAGAAAGAAAGGAGAATCCTATGAAACATTTCATCTGCATTATCTATGCCCTGGTTTCCTTGCTCATGCTCTTTCCCGCTGACCTTCGCGGCCAGACCCCCAGGAAAGTCAAGTTGACTATTCCGGTCGTCGCTCTTTCAATGACGCCGGTTTATCTGGCTCAGGCGAAGAATTTTTTCGCTGAGGAAGGTTTGGATGTGGATGTGACGTCCACAGGTGGAGGCGGTCCCGACATCAGAGCCTTGATAGCCGGGGAAGTAGATTTCAGCTTTACGACCGGCGACAATGTGATTCTCGCCTATCAAGAGGGCAAACCCCTCGTCATGGTCTCGAGTGCTCTCAACAAACTGTTCATCAATTGGGCGATTCACAAAGAGTCGGCCAAAGCCAGGGGAATCACCGAGACCAGCCCGCTGCAACAAAAGCTTAAGTCGCTTAAGGGACTCACGGTCGGGGTCACGAATCCAGCGGCTCTGACGGCGCATCTGGCCCATTTCGTGATCCGCAAAGCGGGGTATACTCCGCAGCAAGACGTGCAGATCATTCCCGTCGGGGCTGGACCGACGTGGCTCGCTGCTCTGGAAAACCGCAAAGTCGATGTGGCGTTGACGGCTCCTCCGGTCCCCGAGACCGCAATCAATCGAGGGTTCGCAATGATGTTTATAGAAAACACCAAAGGGGAAGATCCGTCGATCTCCGAATTTCTCATGGAGAACCTCATCGCGCGTCCGGAGACGCTAAAAAAAGATCCGGACCTAGTGCGCAGAATGGTGCGAGCGTTGTTTAAGGCCAACCAGTGGGCGCTCAGCAATACCCCGGAACAGGTCGCGGAGGCACTCCGACCGACCTTCTCGAAGACAGATCCGGCGATTCACCTGGCCGGGGTGAGAGCGGTTCTGCCGACGTTAAGTCAAGACGGGCGAACCACCGAGAAAAGCGTTCAGGCGACTCAAGACGTCCTCGAGCAAGCCGGACTGCTAAAGAAACGAGTGGCTTACGGCGATATCGTCAGCAACGAATTTTTACCGAAATGATTTCGCGCGGTCGGCTATTTCTTTATCGGCTGCTCTTCGGGCTCGCTCTGCTGTCTTTTTGGGAGCTGAGCTCCGGCAGATGGATCGATCCCTTTTGGGTGTCGAGCCCGTCGCGAGTTTTTGGCTATCTCTATGAGGTGATTGCCGACGGCTCGATATTCGGTCACCTCGCGATCACGTTGTATGAAACCTTCACCGGGTTTTTCATTGGCGCCATCTGTGGCATCGGTTTAGGCTTTCTGCTCGGCCAGCGGGAGACTCTGGCACAGATCATCGATCCTTACATCGTCGCCTTTAACGGCATTCCGCGCATCGCCCTTGCGCCGTTGTTCATCATCTGGTTCGGCATCGGCCCGACTTCAAAGGTCGTGCTCGTCGTGATCGTGGTGTTCTTTCTCACCTTTTTCAATACCTATGCCGGGATCAAAGGCGTGGATGCGGAGCTTAAGAACATACTGCGCATCATGGGCGCGACGGAACGGCAAATTTTGATGAAGGTCACCGTGCCGGCGATCGTTCCGTGGATTACCACAGGTTTAAAAATCAGCGTTCCCTACGCCATCGTTGGCGCAGTCGTGGGAGAATTCATCGCCGCCAGCAAAGGATTGGGTTATCTCATTAATTACAACACGTCGCTTTTTTCCACCACGGGCGCTTTGGGCGGCATTCTGGTTCTCGCCATGATTGTCGTCGTGTGCAACGAAGCGATCAACCGGGCGGAAGCCTATTTGCTACGGTGGCGTCCGAGAGAAGAGCGAAAGAACGAAGGGGAGTTGTTTTAGTCGATAAACCGATGGCCAAGAAAGAAAGCGCCGGCTTACTGATGTATCGATCACGAAATTCAACACTCGAAGTTTTTCTAGTTCATCCGGGCGGGCCCTATTGGGCGAAAAAGGACCTGGGAGCTTGGTCCATACCGAAGGGTGAATTTGAAGAGGGTGAAGATCGCCTCGACGCGGCAAAGCGGGAGTTTCAGGAGGAAACAGGATTTCTCCCGGAGGGGAATTTTATCGCTTTCGCGCCAATCAAGCAGCCAGGTGGAAAACTCGTTTATGGTTGGGCGGTCAGAGGTGACTGCGATGCGAAGACGATCGTAAGCAACACTTTTTCAATGGAGTGGCCGCCGCGCTCCGGTAAGCGTCAGGAGTTTCCCGAAGTAGATCGCGCCGAATGGTTCACGATGGAAGTTGCGAGGGAGAAAATTTTAAGGGGTCAAGTCGGTTTTGTGGAAGAATTAAGGCGAATAGTTGAAAACGATTTGGCCGGTGAAAACAAACAAGCAGGATAGCGAACGCTCGCTGCTTAGGGCCGTGCCCGAAGTATTTGACTGGAATTGGATCAGGAGCCTACTTAAAGTGGAACTATAACCGAGAATGCGCTGCGTCTTACTTCTCTGCCCGGGTCGCGCTCCAGTTGCAGTTGCTCCCGCTTGATTTGACGCTCGCAAGTCCCTGGTCCGATTTTCGCTCTCAATGGGATCTGATGTCAAAACGGATACGTTTGATAGCCTCACTTGCTTGCAACATCTACTGGCGAAGTGCAGGATACGGGACATGATGGCAGATCGTGAGTGACATAATGGAAATATTTTGGAAAAAACGCCCACATTTTAGGGGTCGGTTTCAATATTCGTAGTTCAGACTTGGTTCTGTGGGTCGATATTACGTCGGGCAAGCAAAGTAAAGATTTAGTACGTTAACACTTTTCTGGACGGTTTCGCCCGGTCGTCTCCAACAGTATGAAAAGATCATCACCCCTTTTTCTTCTTTAAACGCTTGTTCTATCAGCGACGGCCCATCTTAGGCTTTTCCGCTCCTTGTCAGAATGATGATGTCTAGGTATCAGTTTGTGACTTTTTGACACTTTCGTGTCAAAAATTTTTGGTGTCTTCGTCGAAAAGATCGAATCAATCGTTTTGAACGTAATTTGGTACATCCATTGCTGCAACGAAAGTTGTAAATAGCCTTCAACGCCCGGAGGGGAAATTTTATAGCTGGCTGTGTCGTTCTCAACGAAAGCTATTGGAAGGTGAAGCAAGACATGAATCTGAAGACAAACGGCGTACAACCAGTTGTTATTGGGGCGTTAACTGACGGTAAGCCGTCACAAAACCCCAAACGCCGTTCAGATCTCAACTACCGAACTATTGATGGAGAAACGGTGATATTGAACCGTAAAGATGGACGCCTTCATCAGCTCAACCCGACCGCCAGTTTTATCTGGGATTGTTGCGACGGCAACTCGAATATTGCCGAGATTATAGATCGTCTCGTTCGTGCATATGCGGTAGATTCTAGTACGGCTCGCAAAGATGTGGGGGAAGTCATCTCGAACCTACGAAACTCAAATCTTTTGGAAAGCAATTAGCAGTGACGAGAGACAAATCTGTAAAAGGAGACTTGCGATGTCTGAAGAACGCATAACAAGAAGGGACGTAATAAAAAAAGCCGCTTATATAACTCCG
>Ga0209874_1000614_pt1 | contig 10642 bp, 10 predicted proteins | sample GWRWN1_20_30_FD_187216 | JGI IMG/M metagenome (GOLD analysis project Ga0209874, IMG submission 187216) | Riverbed sediment microbial communities from areas with no vegetation in Columbia River, Washington, USA - GW-RW N1_20_30 (SPAdes)... | ecosystem: Environmental > Aquatic > Freshwater > River... | reverse complement strand
ACCGCCGGCGGGACCACCTTCCTGAACCTCGAGGACGAGACCGGCCTGATCAACGTGATCTGCTCCAAGGGCGTCTGGGCCCGCTACCGCCGGGTCGGCCGGACCGCGGCCGCCCTGCTGGTCCGCGGGCGGCTGGAGCGCGCCGAGGGTGTGGTCAACGTGCTCGCCGACCAGCTCCGGCCCCTGCCGCTGGCGGTCGCGACCCGCTCGCGCGACTTCCGCTGAGCGCCTCCTCGCCAGCAGGCTTTGCGGCATTTCAGAAGAACTGCGACGCTGTAGCGGTATGGACGCCGTCGAGTTCTGCTACCTGCTCGGCAAGCGACGGGATCCGGATTCGGTGGCGCACGTGGTCGAGGGCGACCGCGCCCTGGCGGCCACCCTGCTGCACGCCGCGGCCACGCTCGGCTGCGACTGACCGCGCGGCCGGCGCCCGCGCGGTCCGTCAGGCGCCAGCGCGCAGCCCCGCCTCGCCGAGCAGCAGCTCCAGCAGCCCGTCGGGGTCGGCGACGTCGTCGGGCAGCCCACGCGAGCGGAACCAGGCGCAGACGGCCTGCACGTCCCGCTGCAGGAACGCCAGGCCCTGCGGGTTGCCCACGACGTCGACCAGTTGCGGCAGGTCGATCAGGACCAGCTCTCCGCCGTGGACGAGCAGGTTGTAGGCAGACAGGTCGCCGTGGGTGTAGCCGCCACGGGCCAGCAGCACGGTCGCGTCGACCAACTGCCGCCAGAGGTCGTGCAGCTCCCGCCGACCGGGACGGAGCTGGACCAGGCGCGGCGCCGCCTCACCGTCGGCGTCACCGATGAACTCCAGCAGCAGCTCGGTGCCGACCCGCTGGATGGGATAGGGAACCGGCGCCCCGGCCGCCCACAGCCTGCTCAGGGCGGCGAACTCCGCCACCGCCCACTGCTGCGCGATCAGGTTGCGCCCGAAGTCGCTGCGCCGCCGCATCGCCCGCATCTCCCGGGACGCCCTGACCCGCCGTCCTTCCAGGTAGCCGGCGTCGCGGTGGAACAGCCGGTGGGCGCCGTCGCGGTAGCGCTTGGCCGCCATCAGGAAGGCGCGGCCGGCGGCCGGCAGGGCGCGTTCGAGCAGGAACACGTCGGCTTCCTTGCCGGTCTTGATGATGCCGAGCTCGCCGTCGACCGCGGCGAGCTCGGTGATCAGCCAGCTCGGGTACGGTTCCGGTCCGCGTTCGTCGGCGTCGCCCCAGGTGGACCAGCGGTCGCCTTGCGGGGGGCCGTCGTCGACCGCGCGCTGCCCGCGCTCGCGGGCGAGGCGGGCGCGTGCCTGCTCGGTCAGCCGGCCGCGTGAGCGGGACGCCGGCTCGCCTTCACGGTCGCGACGCATCCGCTCGGTGGCGGGCGCGTCGTCGTCCTGGTCGTACAGGTCATCGAGGGATTCGAGGTCGCGTTTGCGCACGTGGGCTCCTTGTGGGGATCGCATCCCCCGGGGAGCCGCGCGACGCTTCGGGTCAGCGGCAGGGGAGATGCGCGGGAGGTCGGCGTCCAGCCCCCTCCCTGACGGCGGGCATGGCCATGTCGCACCTCCTCCAGCTTCCCCGGCGGCTCGTGCGCCGGTCGACGACAGCGTCAGCCAGCACTGTGCAGCGCCCCGCAGGTGCGCGCAAGCGATTTCTCACGGAGCGAGGGCGTGGCGGAGGGCGGGTTCCAGTTCCGGGAAGCCGAACCGGTGGCCGCTCGCCAGGGCGGCCTCCGGCAGCACCCGCATGCTGGCGAACAGCAGCTCGTCGGCGAGGCCGTCGAGCAGCAGCCTGGGGCCGAACTCCGGCACGTGCAGCAGGGCCGGCCGGCGCAGCACCCGCGCCACGGTGGCGGCGTGCTCGGCGTTGGTCACCGGGTTGGGCGCGGCGGCGTTGACCGGCCCCTCCAGCGTCGCGGTGGCGAGCGCGTGGCGGTACAGCCCGACCACGTCGTCGAGGGCGATCCAGCTCCACCACTGGCGGCCGGAGCCGAGCCGGCCGCCGAGGCCGAGCCGGAACAGCAGGAACTGCCTTGCCAGAAGGCCGTCGGCGGCCTGCACCAGCGCGGTGCGCAGGTGCACCACGCGGATGCCCGCCGCCCTCGCCGGGTCGGCGGCCGCCTCCCAGCGCCGGCACACCTCGGCCAGGAACCCCTGCCCGCTCGCGCTCTGCTCGGTGAGCAGCTCGTCGCCGCGGTCGCCGTAGTAGTTGATCCCCGAGGCGCACACCAGCACCCGCGGGCCGTCGTCCAGGCCGGCGATGGTCTCGGCGAGCAGGCCGGTGCCCTCGACGCGGCTCTGCAGGAGCTCCCGCCTGACCCGCCTGGTCCAGCGGAGGTTGTCGCCGAGGCTCTTGCCGGCCAGGTGCACGACCGCGTCCGCCCCGGCGAGCGCGCCGGCGTCGATCCGGCCGGCCGCCGGGTCCCAGTGCGCCTGCTGGGGGCCTTGCGGCCGCGAGCGGACCAGGCGCAGCACCTGGTGGCCCTCGCCGGTCAGGCGCCGCACCAGTGCGGTGCCGATCAGCCCGGTCGACCCGGTGACCGCTACCAGCATGGCGCAACGCTACCGGAGATCCCTGCTGGTGGCGCTCAGGGTGTGGAGACGGGGAACGCCGGCGGCCCGGCCACCACCCGGTCCCGCCCGGCCTCCTTGGCCGCGTACAGGCCGGTGTCGGCCCGGCGGACCAGCCCCTCCCAGCCGTCCTCGACGCCACCGGCGACCCCGACGCTGGTGGTCACCGCGAGCGGCTCCCCGCCAAGCGGCACCGGGCTGGCCGCGATCGCGGCCCGCACCCGCTCGCCGAGCGCGGCCGCCTCCGCCGCGCCGGTCCCCGGCAGCACCACCAGGAACTCCTCGCCGCCCCAGCGGCCTGGCACGTCCCCTGGCCGGGTGGCGTCGCGCAGCCGGCCGGCGACCACCCGGAGGACCTCGTCGCCGGCGGCGTGGCCGCGCCGGTCGTTGACCAGCTTGAACCGGTCGATGTCCAGCAGCAGCACCGACAGCTCGCCGGCCACGGCCGCCAGCTGCTGCAGGTGCTCCTCGAGGTGGCGCCGGTTGCGCAGCCCGGTCAGGGCGTCGGTCCGGCTGACCAGCTCCAGCTCGGCGTTGCGCAGGCGCAGCTCGTCCTGGAGCGCCTTGATGCGGACGGCGGCGTGCACCCGAGCCAGCAGCTCGCTCGCCTCGAATGGCTTGCGCAGATAGTCGTGGGCGCCGAGGCGCAGCCCCTCGACCACGTCCTCGGTGGTCACCCGGGAGGTCACGAACACGACCGGGATGTCGGTCAGCTCCGGCTCCGCCTTGATGCTGGCCAGCACGGCGTGCCCGTCGAGCTGTGGCATCTCGACGTCGAGCAGCACCACGTCCGGCCGCTCCCGCCGGCACGCGTCCATCGCCTGCGCGCCGTCGCCCGCCTCGACCACCCGGTAGCCGCGCGACTGGAGCTGCTCGCACAGGACCGCCCGGATCACCACCGAGTCCTCGGCGACCACCACCACCGGAGCGCTCACCGGTGCAGACCTTCGATGAGGACGTCCAGGTCGAGCAGCAGCAGCATTCCGTGCGACCCGTCCTCGCCCTCCCGGTCCCGGTTGAGCACGCCGGCCACCAGCGGCGACCGCTGCCCGGCGGGTGCCGGGCCGACCGCCGGATCCTCGACCCGGTCGATCCCGGTGACCTCGTCGACCAGCAGGCCCACCACCGTCCCGCCGTGGTCGAGCATGAGCACCTGGCCGCGCTCGGCGCCGAACGGCGACAGCACCGTGACGGTGTCGCCGCCGTGGCGGAGCAGGCCGGCGACGCCGGGTCGCGGGTCGGGCAGCGGCACCAGCCCGGTCGCGCCGAGCACCCGATGCACCCGCTCGGCCGCCACCGCGTAGTCCTGGCCGCCGGACCGGAAGGCGACGACCGCCCTCACCGGTCGGGCTCCCCGGCCGGCGCCCGCGCCCTGGCGAGCTTGTCCCGGAGCACGGCGCCCAGCTCGCTCGGCCGCCAGCCCTCCAGGCCGCTCGCGACCGTCTCCGGGTCGCAGCGGTCGAGGGCGCCGAGGGCGGCGGCATAGGCGCGCCGGGCGCTGCGCACGTCACCGCCGGCCTCCAGCGCGAGCCCGAGCTGGAAATGGGCGATCGGCTGGTCGGGGTCGAGGTAGACGGCCTTGCGGAAGTCGCCGACGGCGGTCCCGAGGTCGCCCCGGGCCGCCGCCGCCTCCCCGGCGGCCACCATCGCCAGCGCCTCCAGCGTTCCTGCGGCCCCGGCCCCGGCCACCTCGGCCCGGACCGGCGTCGCCTGCGGCCGGCGGCGAGCTGGCGCCGCCCCGGCGCCGGACGTCGGCGCCGGCCGGCGGAGCACCCAGGCGTCGCCCAGCCGCTCGACCCGCAGCCGGCCGGTCGGGGCGGTGAGCGTCTCGGAGTAGCCGAGGAAGACGGCCCCGCCGGGCGCCAGCCAGCTGCCGAGGCGGTCCATGAAGGCCGCGACCTCGGCCCTGGCCAGGTAGATCAGCACGTTGCGGCAGAACACCACCTGGCACCGGCCGGCCTCGCAGGGGAACCGCTCGGTCAGGTTGATGCGCTGGACCTGCAGCCGTTGCCGCAACGCAGGATCGACCTCCCACGCCTCGCCGGCCTGACGGAGCCAGCGACGGTGTGGCGCGGGGAGGCCGGTCAGCTCGGCCGTGGTGTACCGGCCGGCGCTGGTGCGGGCGACCGCGGTCGACGAGATGTCGGTGGCCAGGACCCGCCAGTCGCCGCAGCCGGAGCCGGCGAGCACCATGGCCAGGCTGTAGGCCTCCTGGCCGTTGGCGCAGCCGGCGCTCCAGATCGTCACCGGCGGCTGCAGCGCCGGCAGCAGGTTCCGCTCAAGGGCGGCGAACTGGTCGGGGTGGCGGAAGAACGAGGTCTCCTGGATCGTCACGCAGTCGAGCAGCCGCTGGAAGGCCTCCGGGTCGGCGGCCAGCCCGGCGACGTAGCGCTCCGGGATCTCCTCGCGGGCCTTCGCCTCCCGCTGCACGCAGGCGGCCAGCCGCTCCTGCAGCCCGCGGCTCAGGTGCAGGCCGGCCCGCTCGGCCAGCAGCCTGGACGCCACCCGCACGGCGGCGCTCACCTCGCCAGCCTCCCGACCGCGGCCCGGATCGCCCCCGGGATCCTGTCGAGCGGCAGCACCTGGGCCGCGGCGCCGAGCTGCTGGGCCGCCCGCGGCATGCCGAAGACCACGCTGGACCGCTCGTCCTGGGCGATGGTCGCACCGCCGCCCTCGCGCAGCGCCAGCAGCCCCGCCGCGCCGTCGTCGCCCATCCCCGTGAGCACCACCCCCACGCTGGTCCTGGCGGCGCTGGCCGCGACCGACGAGAACAGCTCGTCCGCGGAGGGCCGATGCAGGCGCGGTGGGGCGGCATCGAGGGCGAGCCGGGTGCGCGGCGCGAGCTTGAGGTGGCTGCCGGCGGGGGCGACGTAGACCACGCCAGGCTGCGGGTGGTCGCCGTCCGCGGCCATCACCACCCGGAGCGCGGTGACCCGCTGCATCCAGCTCACGAACCCGTCGACCAGCTGCGGATGCAGGTGCTGGACGAGCAGCACGGCCGCCGGCAGCTCGTCGAGGCCGGGCAGCAGCTCGGCAAGGGCGGCCGGGCCACCGGTCGACGCGGCGATCGCGACCAGCGGTGGGCTGGCCGGGGCGCGAGCGGCCGGGCGCCGGCGTCCGCGCGGGTGGGCGACCACCGTCACCTTGCTCAGCAGCCGGACCCGGCCACGCAGCAGGCGCTCGGCGTCGTCGTCCCAGCGCTCCGGCTTCGGCAGCGCCTCCAACGCCCCGGCCAGCAGCGCCTCCATCGCGGCGCCGGAGGCGGCGCCGCTCACCTGGGCCGACAGCACCAGGACCGGCGTGGGGACGTCGGCCATGATGTGCTCGATGGCGGCCATGCCGCCCTCGCCCGGCAGCCCGAGGTCCATGGTCACCACGTCGGGCCGGAGGCGCCGCACCAGCGCCAGCGCGTCGGCACCGTCGCCGGCCTGCCCGAGCACACGGATGTCGCCCTCGGCCTCGAGGGCGGCAACCAGCCGCGCCCGCTGCACGGCGGAGTCCTCGACCACCACCACCCGCACGGCCGGCGTCACCGCGGGCCTCCGTCCGCGCTGGTCGATGGCGCGCCCACGGCGGCCGCGCCACCCAGCAGGCGGGCGACCACGTCCAGCAACGCCTGCTCGTCGAAGGCGCTCTTGACGACGTAGGCGTCGGCGCCGGCGTCCAGGCCCCGCCGGTGGTCGGCGTCGTCGGCCTTCGAGGTGAGGATCACCACCGGCAACCCGGCCAGCTCTGGCTCCGCACGGATGGCGCTGGTGAGCTCGAAGCCGTTGCAGCGGGGCATGTCCACGTCGGTGATCACCAGGTCGCCGGGTGCGGCGGCGAGCATCGCCAGCGCCTCCTGGCCGTCGGCCGCGGTGCGGACCTGGTAGCCGGCCCGCTCCAGGATCGAACGCTCCAGCTCGCGGACGACCGGTGCGTCGTCGACCACCAGGATGCTGGCATGGGCGACGGGTGGGGCCTGCCGGGCGGGCGTCCCCGACGGGACGGGGACGCCCGCCACCGGCACGGTCCGCCTCGCCCGCTCGACCAGGCCGGAGGCGTCGAGCACCAGGAGAATCGCGCCGTCGGGCTCGACGCTCGCTCCGCCGAGCAGGTCGACCCGCGGGAGCAGCCGCCCGAGGTCCTTGAGGACCACCTCGCGCTGGCCGAGCAGGGCGTCGACCTGGAAGGCGTGCCTGCGGGTGAGGCTGGCCACGACCACCGCCGGTCCGGCGGCCGCCTCGCCGGTGCCGAGCGTCGCGGCCAGGCTGGACACGGGCAGGACCTGGTCCCGCACCCTGATGACCGGACGGCCCTCCACGCTGGCCTCGGTCCAGCCCGCCGCCTCGGTGGTCAGCACCGAGTGCATCGGGATGCCGTAGCGCTGGCCGGCCGCCTCGACCAGCAGGCAGGGAAGCACGGCCATGCTGATCGGGACGCTGACGCGGAACTCGCTGCCGCCGCCCGGTTCCGTGCGCACCTCGACCTGGCCGCGCACCGCCTCGAGGCTGGCCCTGACCACATCGAGGCCGACGCCGCGCCCGGACACCTGCGAGACCGACGACGCGGTCGACAGCCCGGAGCGGAAGATGGCGTAGAGCGCCTCGTCGTCGTCCACGCCCTCCAGGTCGTCGCCGGCCTTCCTGGCCTGCTCGCGCACCCGGCCGACGTCGATGCCGCGGCCGTCGTCGGCCACGGTGACCACGACCTCCGAGCCGAGCTGCATGGCGTGGACACGGACCGTGCCGGTCGGCGGCTTGCCGGCGGCCTCCCGCTCCGCCGGCGCCTCGAGGCCATGGTCGACGGCGTTGCGCACCAGGTGCAGCAGGGGGTCGGTGACCTGTTCGAGCACGCCCCGGTCGAGCTCGGTCTCCTGCCCCCGCAGGTCGAGCTCGACCGCCTTGCCGAGCGAGCGCGCCAGGTCGCGGGTGGCTCGCCGCAACGGCTCCACGATGGTCGCGAACGGCACCATGCGGGCGCGCAAGGTGCGTTGCTGCAGGTCGCCGAGCACCCTGGACAACTCGCGCAGCTCGGGGACGCCTGCGGGGTCCAGGCCGAGTCGCTCGGCCATCAGCCGCCCCACCCGCAGATAGGCGGCGGCCGCCTCCCCGACCAGGCGGACCAGCTCGTCCAGCCGCTCCACCGGCACGCGGATCGTCTCGCCACCGCGGATCCCGCCGGCCGGCGCCGCGATGGTCTCCGCCGGCCTCCCGGCCTCGGAGGCCGGCTCGGGCGGCTCCGGTGTGGTGCCGGCGGCGGAGGGTTCCTGGAGCGCCGCCACCAGCCGGTCGGCCTCGGCGGCGCGGTCGTCGCCGCCAAGGGCGGCCGGGATCAGCTCGCGCATCCCGTCGACCGCCCGCAGCAGGGCGTCGACCAGCGTGGGGGTCGCGGCCCGCTCGCCCCGCCGCAGGCCGTCGAGGATCTCCTCCATCGCGTGGGCGACCCGGCCCACCTCGCCCAGCCCGACCACGGCGGCGGAACCCTTCAGCGTATGCGCCTCCCGGAACACCGACGCCAGCACCTCGGCGTCGCCGCTGGCCGCCTCCAGCTCGAGCAGCAGCTCGCTGAGGGTCGCGAGTCGGCCCTCCGCCTCCTCCGCGAACAGCTGGCGGAAGCGCTCCTCCTGGCCGGTGACGTCCACCTCAGGTCGCCGCGCCGGCGCCGTTCGGGGCGAGCAGCACCGCCGGGTCGAGCAGCGTGGCGATGCGATCGCCGGCGGCGTAGGTGGCCACCGCTCCTCTGGAGTCGGCGGGACCGATCCGCCTGCCCAGCTCGGCCGACTCGGGGACGCCGGTGGTGGCCAGGCCGGCCAGCCCGTCAGCGGTCTGCACCACCGCGGCGAACGGCACCGCCGACATCCGCCCGAGGCCGAGGAGCACGGCGGTGTCCAGCAGCGGGACGATCTGGCCGCGGACGTTGAACAGGCCCCGCACCGTCGCCGGCGCGGCCGGCACGGGCGTGACCATCGGCTCGGCCACTACCTCCTGCAGCGTGTGCATGGGGAGCGCGAACCAGTCCCGCTCGACCGGCAGCAGGACCGCGCGCGTCATCGCCGGCCTCAGAGCCGCTCGCTGGTGGCGACGGCTGCCCGCTCGAGGTTGCCCGCGAGCGAGGCCAGGTGGTCGGCGGAGGTCGCGATCTGCTGGGCGGTGGTCGAGACCTGGCCGCTGGAGTTGGAGATCTGCTCCATCGTCACCACCACCTGCTCGGTCGCCGAGCGCTGCTGCTGGGTGGTGAGGCGGACCTGGGCGGTGGCGTCCGCGACCTGCCCGAGCAGCGTCAGCCCTTCCCGCATCTGCTTGGCGGTGCGTTCCATGTCGAGCACGGTGGCGTTGGACTCCGACTGTGCCCCCTCGATCACCTTGGCGATCTCGCCGGCCGAGCTCTTGGAGCGCTCCGCCAGGCGGCGCACCTCGTCGGCCACGACCGCGAAGCCGCGGCCGCCCTCGCCCGCCCTGGCGGCCTCGATCGCGGCGTTCAGGGCCAGCAGGTTCGTCTGGTCGGCGATCTCGTTGATCAGCGACAGGATGACGCCGACCTCTCCGACCCGCTCGACCAGCGTCAGGGTGCGTTCGCCGGAGACCCTGACGTCGGCTTCGGCCTGCTCCAGGTTGGCCCTGGTGGTGTCCGCCTGGGCCGCGACGTCGTCGACCGTGTCGGCGATCGACGCCGCCGCCCTGGCCAGCTCCTCCATCGTGGCCGAGGTCTCGGCGACGCCGCTCGACTGCTCCGCGGTGGTGGTGGCGAGCTGCTGGACCGCCGTCGAGAGCTGGTCGGCGTTGGTCCTGACGTCGGTGCCGGCCGCGCGGAACGGCCGCGCGATGCCCCGGAGGATGAGCTGGATCAGCAGCACGGCCATGACCACGCCGGCCAGGACGACGGCCGCCGGCAGCAGGACCGCGAGACGCCCGGCGCCGGCGATCTCGCGGTCGGCCGTGGTGGCCTGCGCCGCGACCTCCCGGCTGGCCCGGTCGGTGAGCCGCCGCAGCAGCACCGCCTGCCGCTCGCCGGCGGGCTCCAGCACCCGCTCCTTCAGCCGGCCCGCCTCGGCCGGCCGGCCCGCCTGGCGGAGCTCGATCGCCTGCGCGGCACCCGCCAGGTAGTCGCGCTCCAGCCTGTCGATCTCGGCCAGGGCGGCCTGCTCCTCCTGCCCGAGCCGGCTGGAGGCCAGCTCGCCGCGCCAGCGGGTGAAGTCGCGCTGCGCCTGCCGGTACTCGTCCAGCTCTTCCGGCTCCCCGTTGAGGAAGTAGTCGGCCAGGCCGTGCTGCTCGAGCAGCACGGCGGTCCGCAGCTCGGCGGCCGCGTGGGCCTTCGGGTACTCGCGGTGGGTGACGTCGTCCAGCGTCCGGCCGAGATCACCGATCAGGTTGCGGTTCACCACGGTGACGGCCAGCAGCCCGGCGACGAACACGCCGACCAGCAGGGCGAGATAGCCCTTCACGGACAACCGCACGTCGCGCTCCCGTCTTGTTCGGACTCCTCGCTGGTGATATCGGGAGCCGGTGGGGGCGGTTGAGCCCTGGTTGACCGCGACCGCCGGCGCCCGCTTGGATGGCGGGCGTGGACACCTGGGACCCCGAGCGGTACGGCCGCTTCGCGGCCGAGCGCGCGGCGCCCTTCCACGACCTGCTCGCGCTGGTCAGCCCGGTCCCTGGCGGCCGGGTGGTCGACCTCGGCTGCGGCAGCGGCGAGCTGACCGCGCAGCTCCACCGCCTCCTCGCGGCCGGCGAGACGCTCGGGCTGGACAGCTCGCCGGCCATGCTCGAGCGCGCCACGGCGCTGGCCGCCGACGGCCTCCGGTTCGAGCTCCGCGACATCGCCGGCTTCGGGGACGGCGGCTGGGACGTGGTCTTCTCCAACGCGGCGCTGCATTGGCTGCCCGACCACCGGGCGCTGTTCGGCCGGCTGGTCGCCGCCCTCGGCGGCGGCGGCCAGCTGGCGGTGCAGATGCCCGCCAACCACGACCACCCCACCCACCTGGTCGCGGCGGAGGTCGCCGGCGAGGAGCCGTTCGGGTCCGCGCTCGGCGGCTACCGCCGCACCTCCCCGGTGCAGGCGCCGGAGTGGTACGCGACCCTGCTGGACCGGCTCGGCCTGGTCGAGCAGCAC
>Ga0209874_1000613_pt1 | contig 10647 bp, 9 predicted proteins | sample GWRWN1_20_30_FD_187216 | JGI IMG/M metagenome (GOLD analysis project Ga0209874, IMG submission 187216) | Riverbed sediment microbial communities from areas with no vegetation in Columbia River, Washington, USA - GW-RW N1_20_30 (SPAdes)... | ecosystem: Environmental > Aquatic > Freshwater > River... | reverse complement strand
GCTCATCCAGACCCTGCGCGCGGAGGGCTCGATCCTGAACGAGATCAAGGAGTCCGGCGACCTCACCGACGAGACCGTCAAGAAGCTCGACGAGGAGCTCAAGAAGGCTCAGAAGAGCTTCAACGTCCAGGAAAAGGCGTCGTTCGTCAGCTAGATGGCCACGGTTCAGGACATCAGGCGGCGGATCCGCTCGGTCGGCAACACGCGCAAGATCACGCGTGCGATGGAGCTCGTCGCGGCCGCCAAGCTCCGCCGTGCGGAGGCGCGGATCGAGTCGATGCGGCCGTACGCGGACCGGATGCTCGAGCTGATGTCCGGTACGGCGCGTGCCTCCGCCTCGGTGCGAGGGCTACCGCTCTTGCAACGGCACGAGCAGGAAAACGCCGTCGCAATCGTGCCGCTAACCGGCGACCGCGGGCTCGCCGGCGCGTTCAACTCCCAGATCCTTCGTCGCGCACTTGCCCTGGAGCGCGAGCTCCGCGGCGAGGGAAAGGAAGTGCGCTGGGTCGGCGTCGGTCGAAAGGGTGTCGGCTCGCTGCGCTTCAGGCACTTAGAGCTCTCCGGCGAGTACACCGGCTTCACCGACCAGCCCACGTACTTCGACGCCCAGGCGATCGCGCACCGTGTGGCCGAGCTCTACACGAACGGGGAAGTCGATCGCGTCGTCGTGATCTATAACCAGTTCGAGTCCGCCCTCACGCAACGCGTGACCGTGCAGGAAATCCTGCCGCTGTCACAGGACCTACTGGAGACGGACGAGGAGGAACGCCGGGAGGATGCCTCCCGCGGCGACTTCATCTTCGAGCCGGAGCCCGAGCAGATCCTCGAGCGACTGCTGCCCGTGTACGTCGAGACCGAGCTCTACCGCGCGCTACTCGAGTCGGCAGCCTCGGAGCACGGTGCTCGCATGACCGCAATGCGCAACGCCTCGAAGAACGCCGGCGAGCTGATCGACAGCCTGACCCTCGCCATGAACCGAGCCCGCCAAGCCGAGATCACCCAAGAAATCCTCGAGGTTGTGGCCGGCGCCGACGCTCTCACTAACTGAGCAAAAAGGGAGAGGTGTTTCCGCGTCCGTGCGGCAGATCCACCCAAAGCCGGAGACTAAGCGACGCGAAGCGGCTTAGCCGGAGGCGGACTGACTTGGGCCGGGACGCTTCAGCGCCCCGACCCAAGCGGTAGAGAAACAATCGCCGACCGCACCCCCATAGGAGCCCACGGGCTTAGCCCGTGGGCGTTCCGCGCGAAGCGCCGTACCCAAGCCCTGTGCGAAAGCGCAGCTTTCGCACAGCCCTAACAAAGAGGCGCCAAAGGCGTCTCTTTGTCTGTCAGAATGCGGCCCGCCCCGAGGAGGGTTGGGGCGCAACTTAGGGGCTGCGGCCGCAGTCCCTGAAGAATGAACGGAGGGAGTAGATGCATCGACGTAAGCTCTGGCTCTTGGCCGGGGTGGTACTCGCAGCGCTTGCGCTAGCGGCTACCGGCTCGGCGAGGGTTAACGGACCGGATGCTGCCTCGGCCTCGAAGGCCGGCACGCTGGTCTTCGGAGCGGAGCAGGGCGGCGGTCCGGACTGGTGTCTCAACCTGATTCTGGACGTGGACTGCAACGCGTTTTGGAACGTCGTGTTCCAGACGCCGGTCGTCCGCGGCGCTTTCCTGTTTACGCCCCAATTCACCTACAAGCCGGACCTGATCAGCAAGTACACGCTGAAGCTCCGCCCGATGCGGGTGACGTACTACATCCGCAAGAACGCACGCTGGAGCGACGGCACGCAGGTCACCGGCAAGGACTGGCGCTTCACGTGGCAGACCACCACCAACAAGAAGTACGCCGAGCACATCGATCCGCTCGGTTGGGAAGACATCCGCAGCATCAAGGGCAACGGCAAGACCGTGACCGTGACGTTCAAGCGGAACTTCGCCGCGTGGCGTGGTCTGTTCGGCTATGTCCTTCCTGCGCATGCACTGGCGGGCTCGGACATGCTGACGGTCTGGAACGACTGCATCTGTAACCCGAAGAAGGGCAACGCCCCGATCGGGAACGGTCCGTTCCTCCTGACCCGGTTCGATCGCGGTTCCGGCATCACCCTGACGCGGAACCCGCGTGCCTGGCACGGCAAGAAGGCGAAGCTCGACTCGATCGTGTTCCGCTTCATCACGAACACGAACTCCGAGATCCAGGCGATCCGCTCCGGCGAGGTCGACGCGATCTATCCGCAGCCCCAGCTCGCGCTGGCCGATCTTCGTGGCCAGGCCGGCTTGCGCGTGATCTCACACGTGGGTCTACAGTGGGAGCACATCGAGATCCAGCAGGGTGCGAAGGGCAACCCGCTGGCGAAGCAGATCTGGCTCCGCCAGGCTCTGATCACGGCCGTCAACAGAACCGCTGCGGCGAGGGCCCTCTACGGGACCCTGAACCCGAGCGTCGGCCCTCTGCAGAGCCTCGTCCGGCTCAAGGGCGAGAAGGGCTATGCGAACGACTTCGCCAAGTGGAACTACAACGTGAACAAGGTCAATTCGATGATGGCCGCCCATAACTGCTCCAAGGGCGGAGACGGCATCTTCCGGTGTGCGGGGACGAAGGTCTCCTTCGACTTCGCTTCGACCTCGGGCAACGCTCTGCGTGCGCTCGCGTTCACGATCTTCCAGGACCAGGCATCGAAGGCTGGCATCGAGCTGCGGAACGGGTTCGTCCCGGCCGGAACGCTCTTCGGCAGCAAGCTGCCGGCGCACGACTTCGACCTGGCGATGTTCACGTACCTCGTCACGGTCGATCCGCACTACGTCGTCAGCATCTTCTCGTGCGGTAACGCGGGTAACTACACCGAGTACTGCAACCGAACGGCGACGAAACTGCTCGGACAGTCGGACCGTGAGCTGAACGACAAGAAGAGGCTCGCGCTCATCACACGCGTTGGCAAGATGTTGGCCAACGACGTGCCGATGATCCCGCTCTTCCAGCGCCCCACGTACCTCGTCTACAAGACGAACGTCAAGGGCATGGTCGACAACGCAAGCAGCCAGGGACCCAGCTTCAACGCGGAGAACTGGTCGAAGGGCTAAGGAACGCGCACTAAGCCAGAAGCGTTCTGAATCATGAGTCCCGCCCCCGGTCACCCGGGGGCGGGACTGCTTTTAAAGGGAAGTGGCGTCTAGATGCTGATCTACATCTTCAGGAGGATCCTCTACAGCATCCCCGTCCTCGTCGTGACGAGCTTCCTGATTTTCACGTTCGTCTCCATCTCGGGAGACCCGCTGGGCCGGCTCCGTGCGAGCCCGAACATCACGGCTGAGCGACTCCATCGGATCGAGCACGCGAAGAACCTCGACCGCCCGGTGATCGTTCGCTACGGGTATTGGGTGCGCGACGCCGTCACGAACAAATTTGGTACCACGCTCTTCGGCAACCGCAGCATCTGGCCGGATCTCAAGCGTGTGATGGGCCACACGCTGCAGTTCGTCCTGACGGCGATCATCATCTCGGTCATCCTCGGCGTCGCGATTGGCGTGTACTCGGCATTACGCCAGTACTCCGTCTTCGACTACGCGGCAACCACGTTGAGTTTCATCGGCTTTGCGACGCCGGTCTTCTGGCTCGCGTTGATGCTGCAGGTACTGGTCGTTCAGATCTACCTGACCTGGGATGTGCGTGTCTTCTATACCTCCGGCTTATCGTCGGTGGATGCAGGCGGCGGTCTCCACTGGCTTCTCGATCGCGCGCAACATCTCGCCCTGCCTGTGATTGCGCTCGCCATCCTGAGCACCGCCGTGTACAGCCGCTACATGCGCACCTCGATGCTCGAAGTGCTCAACTCCGACTACGTCAGGACCGCACGGGCCAAAGGGCTTCTCGAGCGGCGAGTGATCATGAAGCATGCGTTCCGGAACGCGCTCATCCCGCTGGTGACGATCGTCGCGCTCGGGTTCGGAGACCTCTTTGCCGGGGCAATCGTGACGGAGACGATCTTCACGCTCGACGGCATGGGCTTCTACTTCATCAATTCACTCCAGGCGAGCGATCCGTATCCAGTTATGGCCTGGCTCATGGTCGTGGCGACCATGGTGGTCACCTTCAACCTGATCGCGGACGTCCTGTACGGCGTCCTGGATCCCCGGATTCGCTATGACTGATCAGACCCAACCCAGAGCGCCGGTGCTCGTTCATAATGAGGAGCCCAGATGCTGACGTACATCCTCCGAAGAGTCCTCTACAGCATTCCGGTGCTCGTCGCGACGAGCTTCCTGATTTTCACGTTCGTCTCCATCTCGGGAGACCCGCTGGGCCGGCTCCGGGCGAGCCCGAACATCACGGCCGAGCGCCTGGCCCGAATCGAGCACTCGAAGAACCTCGACCGGCCGGTGATCGTCCGCTACGGCTACTGGGTCCGGGACGCGGTCACCAACCAGTTCGGGACGACCCTCTTCGGCAACCGTAAGATCTGGCCGGATCTCAAGCGCGTGATCGGCCACACGCTGCAGTTCATCCTCAGCGCGCTCATCATCTCGGTCATCATCGGTGTTGCGATCGGCGTGTACTCCGCATTACGTCAGTACTCGCTCTTCGACTACACGGCAACGACGTTAAGTTTCGTCGGCTTTGCGACGCCGGTCTTCTGGCTCGCGCTCATGTTGCAGGTGCTGGTCGTTCAGATCTACCTCAAGTGGGACATCCGAGTCTTCTACACCTCGGGCCTCTCGTCGGTCGATCCCGGAACCGGGTTCCAGTGGCTTCTCGATCGCATCCAGCACCTGGCGTTGCCCGTCATTGCTCTTTCCGTCCTAAGCACCGCCGTGTACAGCCGCTTCATGCGGGCTTCGATGCTCGAAGTTCTGAACTCGGATTACGTGCGGACGGCACGCGCGAAAGGGCTCGTCGAGCGTCGCGTCATCATGAAGCATGCGTTCCGGAACGCGCTCATCCCGCTGGTCACCGTCGTGGCGATTGATTTCGGCGCCATCTTCGCCGGCGCAATCGTGACGGAGACGATCTTCACGCTCGACGGCATGGGTTACTACTTCATCAATTCGCTCCAGGCGAGCGATCCGTATCCAGTTATGGCCTGGCTCATGGTCGTGGCGACCATGGTGGTCACCTTCAACCTGATCGCCGACGTCCTGTACGGCGTCTTCGACCCGCGCATCCGTTATGACTGAGCGAAGCCGCCACACCGATCCGGACGTCCTGGCTGTCGCACCGCCCGGCACGGACCGCGCCGTCGATGGAGCATTGCCTGCCGATCCGCGAGAGCTGCTCGTGGACGATCCGGGCGCCCTTGTCTACGAGTCGGGGCTCGAGATCGAGGCTCGGAGCCAGTGGGCGTATGCGCGCCGACGGTTCATGCGCCACCGGCTCGCGCTCGGCAGCCTGATCGTGCTGATCGGGATCTTCGTGTGCGGCATCTTCGCGAACGTGATCGCGCCGTACTCGTACCGCGAGATTCCTTACACCGACCTTGCCGGCGTCAGCGTCATCGACGTCAATCAGGTGCTCTCGCCACCGAGCACGAAGCATCTCTTCGGAACCGATTCTGCTGGACGCGACACCTTCAGCCGGACGCTCTACGGAATCCGGACCTCGGCTCGTGTCGGCATCCTGGTCGGCGTGCTTTCGACGATCATTGGAACGATCATCGGAGGGCTGGCCGGCTTCTACGGCGGCTGGATCGACAACCTGTTAATGAGGCTGACCGACCTCTTCCTGACGTTACCCCTGTTAGCGGTGCTGCTGACCGCGTCGAAGTTCTTAGGCTCGAGCACTCCGACGAAGCTCGCGCTCCTCTTAGCGGCCTTGATCTGGACCACCATCGCCCGCGTCGTCAGGGGAAGCTTCCTTTCGCTGCGCGAGAAGGAATACGTCGAGGCTGCGCGCGCGGCGGGCTCGGGCGACGTCCGCATCATGCTGCGCCACATGCTCCCGAACACGATCGGGCCGATCGTGGTGGCTGCGACGCTGACCATCGGCGTCGCGATCCTCCTCGAGGCCGTGCTGTCATTCCTCGGTTTTGGGATCGAGCCGCCGACGGCCGCCCTGGGCGCACTCCTGAACGACGGGCAGGACACGGGCATCGAGCAATGGTGGCTCGTGACGTTCCCGGGACTCGTGATCGTGCTGATCGTGCTGTGCATCAACTTCATCGGCGACGGGCTTCGTGACGCCCTCGATCCCACTCAGCGCCGCGTCCGTGCCTGATCCACTTCTCTCGATCAAGGACCTCGTGGTCGAGTTCTCAACAGAGGACGGCGTCGTCCAGGCGGTGGACGGGGTCAGCTACGACCTCTATCCGGGCGAGACGCTCGGCATCGTCGGCGAGTCCGGGTCGGGCAAGAGCGTCAGCACGATGTCGATCCTCGGGCTGATCCCCCAGCCGCCGGGACGGATCGTGCGGGGGGAGGCCATGTTCAACGGCACCGACCTCCTCAAGCTGTCGAAGAAGGCTTTGCGCCACGTGCGCGGAAACGAGGTCGCGCTCGTCTTCCAGGACCCCATGACGTCGCTGAACCCGGTGCTGAAGATCGGGCATCAGATCGGGGAGGCGATCCGCACGCACCACTCGGAGCTCAAGGAAGACGCCATCAAGGAGCGGGTGCTCGATTTGCTGAGGGTGGTGGGCGTGCCGAACCCCGAGCGGAGGTACGACCAGTACCCGCACGAGTTCTCCGGCGGAATGCGGCAACGGGCGATGATTGCCATGGCGATCTCGAACTCGCCCTCGCTGCTGATCGCGGACGAGCCGACGACGGCGCTCGACGTCACGATCCAGGCGCAGATCCTCGAGGTGCTGAAGAAGGCGCAAGACGAGACGCACGCCGCGACGATCCTGATCACGCACGACCTCGGGCTGATCGCGGAACTCGCCGACCGCGTGGTCGTCATGTACGCCGGCAAGGTGGTCGAGCTCGGCGACGTGAACACGATCTTCGCGTCGCCACGGCATCCCTACACCGTCGGGCTCATGGACAGCCTGCCGAAGATCGGCGTCGACGAGGACTGGCTGCGGCCGATCCCCGGCCAGCCGCCCAGCCTCATCAACCGCCCGCCCGGCTGCCCGTTCCACCCGCGCTGCTTCCTGTCGCAGGGTCGGGCCATCTGCCGAGAGGACGAGCCGCCGCTGCGGCCGGTCGGAGACACCAAGCATCTCTCGGCCTGCCACTTCGCCGAGGAGCTCGAAGGACGTACCGGGCTCGTCCAGCCGGTCGGAGCCGAGGTATGAGCGAGACGACGCAGGCACCGGTCGAGGAGAAGATTCACGAACGCGCCCAGGAAGGGCGCGAGATCCTTCGCATCGAGGGTCTGTACAAGCACTTCCCCATCACCTCCGGCCTCTTCAAACGCCGCGTGGGGCATGTGCATGCGGTTGACGGCGTCGATCTTTCGCTGCAGGCGGGGGAGACGCTCGGGCTGGTCGGCGAGTCCGGCTGCGGCAAGACCACGCTCGGGCGCACCGTGCTCAAGCTGCTCGAGCCGACCGAGGGAAGGATCATCTTCAACGGCCAGGACATCACCGGCTTCACGAGACGCCGCATGCGCGAGGTGCGCCGCGAGCTGCAGATCGTGTTCCAGGACCCGTACGCGTCGCTCAACCCGCGCATGACCGTGCGCGAGATCGTGGCCGAGCCGTTGCGCGTCCACGGTCAGTACAGAGGCCAAGAAGGCAAACGGCGAATCGACGAGCTGCTGAGGACGGTGGGCCTGAGCCCCGAGCATGCGAACCGCTTCCCGCACGAGTTCTCGGGCGGCCAGCGCCAGCGCATCGGTTTCGCGCGCGCACTGGCGCTGAACCCCCAGATGGTCGTGCTCGACGAGCCGGTGTCGGCGCTCGACGTTTCCATCCGCGCGCAGGTCGTGAACCTGCTCGAATCGCTGCAACGCGACTTCGGCCTGACCTATCTGTTCATCGCGCACGACCTCTCGCTCGTCCGGCACATCTCCGACCGTGTTGCCGTCATGTACCTCGGCAAGGTCGTCGAGATCGGGACGAGGGAGGACATCTACGAGCGGCCGTCGCACCCGTACACGCAGGCGTTGCTCTCCGCGATTCCGATCGAGGATCCGACGCACCGGGGCAAGCGCAAGCGCATCGTGCTCGAGGGCGACGTTCCGAACCCCGCGAACCCGCCTTCGGGCTGCCGCTTCCGCACGCGCTGCTGGAAGGCGCAGCCGATCTGCGCGGAGGAGGAGCCGGCGCTCATCGACCGCGGTCAGGGCCACCCGAGCGCGTGTCACTTTGCGGAGATCGTGAAGCCGCTTCAGATCTCGGGCAACTCGCAGCCGGCTGCGTAGCGCAAACCGACTGCGCGGATTCACCGTCAAATAGGTGTGTGGCTACGATGGCTCTCGTGACGCGACTCCGCCGGCTGGCGGTGCTGCCCCTTGCGCTCGGGGCGGTCTTTCTGTTCCCGGCCGCAGCGTCATCCGGTCCGCCTCCCGGCGGCATTCGCATCGATGACGGAGGCGGCAGGACCACGTACCTCTCGCGGTGCAGTCTGCTGCGCAGCGAGACCTCCAAGTGGAACTGCTACGTAACGCGCCTGCTCACGGACATCGAGCGCTCGAAGGATCCCGCGAACGAGCTGCCGCGCATCGACCGGAAGGTACGCGCCGGCGGCGGCTACCTGGAGCAGAGCTGCCACATGATGATGCACGTCGTCGGGCGGATGTACGCGCGCAAGCACGACGTCACGCTGCGCAACCTCCAGGACAAACTGCCGCGCTCGAACGACCCGGGCTGCTCGGCGGGATTCGGGATGGGAATGGTGATGACGCTCGGAAGCGAGATCGGCCGCCTCGGCCCCGACGGGGCGATCAAACTGTGCCTGCGCGCCCCGACGCGCTTCAGGTCGTACACGTGCATCCACACGCTCGGACACGCTTACATGCGCCTGTACCACGGGAAGCTGAAGTTCGGGATCAAAGCGTGCCGAACGCTGCCGGCCGAGCAGGCGCCCGACTGCGCTCAAGGTGCCTACCACGACTACTGGCTGTCGATCGCCGGCCGGGACAGTGCCGAGCGGCCGCAGAACGCGCAGACCTCCGCCCGCATTCTCTGCGGCAAGGCGATCCGTGCGTTCGTCAGGCCCTGCTGGTATCGCTACTTCCTCGAGCTGCCGCCGACGAAGCTGCCGGCGAACGCCGCAGGCGTCCGTAGGCTCTGCGTCGGCGTCGCCGGTGAGCAGCGCGCCGGTTGCATCGCCGGTGCCTCGCTGATCACGTCGGCCGATCCGTTTCAGCAGCTGCGCGTCTGCTCGAAGCTACGCGGCTCCGATGCCGTCAGCTGTCTCTACGGCGTCAACGTCCAGAACCTCGCGAGCGCTCCGGGAGCTCGTCGCGTTCTGCTAATCGAGCGATGCAGAAAGATGATCGCCGGGGCGAGAGAGGGCTGCTACGAGTGGCTTGGCACCGCCCTGGCTGTGGTCACCAATGGCCGCTTCCGCGAGCGCGCTTGCCCATTCATCAGCAAACCCGGGCGAAGCGGGTGCCTGGCAGGCGCCAGGCGCATGAACCAGGCGCTCGTGACCTTTAGCTAAGCGCCGACCGGCGGTGCCGCTAAAGGTTTCCTGTCCGAAGACGAAGAATTGTCTAACTTCTCCTTGTACAGGCCGTCAAAACTGAAGTGAGACTCAGAATGGGGCAGCTTCCTACCACCGATTGCGAGCAGATCAGGGGCGCGATCTCAGAGTCCCTGGACGGCGAGCTCTCCCAGGTGGAACGCGCGCGGCTCGAGGCCCATCTGGGGCACTGTGCCGCGTGCCGCGCGTACTCGGCGGATGTCGCGCGCACGGCTCGCCTGCTGCGTGAGGCGCCGCTCGAGACGCTGGACTTCCCCATCGCTCTGCCTAGCCGCCGCCTGGCGATCGCCGGGAGGATGCAGGTTGGAGCCGCTGCAGCCGCGCTCGTCGTGACGGTCAGTCTGAGCGCCGTCGTCGGATCAGTCGGCGGCGGGGACTCCGGTCTTAGCGCGAGCTCTGCGTCGGCCTCTTCCGCACAGCCCGCGAAGCTGCGCTTCACGGAGCAGGAATTGCGGATGCTGTATCGCGCTTCGTCGGCCCGTGACGGGCTGAACGTGCACGGCCGCATGACGATGTAGAAGCGTCCGGCGGTTCCTGGCTCCCGATAGACTGTCTCGCGCCGAGCGCACCCCTGCGCTCCCTTCGTCCTCGCAACACGTCGCCAGGAGAACCATGCCCGAACGCCAGGAGCCCGGTCGAATCATCGAGATCAAAGGGGTCGTCATCGACGCCGTGTTTCCGGAAGGCCTTCCCGGGATCTACAACGCGTTGCGGATCGACGTTCCCGCGCAGGACGGCCAGGAGGCACGGTCGCTGATCGCGGAGGTCCAGCAGCACCTGGGTGACGACCGTGTCCGCGCAGTCGCGATGGACTCGACGGACGGGCTGGCACGGGGGGTGGAAGTCCAAGACACCGGGCAGCCGATCTCCGTCCCGGTCGGCGACGTGACGCTCGGCCGGCTCTGGAACGTACTCGGCGAGCCGATCGACGAGAAGGAGGCGCCGAAGGACGCGGAGCGCTGGCCGATCCACCGCGATCCGCCGCAGTTCCGCGACCTGTCGCCGACGACCGAGATCTTCGAGACGGGAATCAAGGTGATCGACCTGATCGCGCCGTACGTGAAGGGCGGCAAGGTGGGCCTC
>Ga0209874_1000612_pt1 | contig 10655 bp, 8 predicted proteins | sample GWRWN1_20_30_FD_187216 | JGI IMG/M metagenome (GOLD analysis project Ga0209874, IMG submission 187216) | Riverbed sediment microbial communities from areas with no vegetation in Columbia River, Washington, USA - GW-RW N1_20_30 (SPAdes)... | ecosystem: Environmental > Aquatic > Freshwater > River... | reverse complement strand
GTCCTGAGCCCGCCCGAACGCGCTTCCAAAGGCGGTAGCTGACCACGGCGCCGACCCACCCAATGCCGAGCGCCAGCGCTATTAGGGATACCTTGGTTGCTCCGGAGCGCGCAACCATCGCCGTCCCATGCTCGCGTAGGCTGTACCCGAGCATGACGAAGACCGACACCCACAACAGGGCGCCGATGACATCAAAGGTCAGGTACGTGCGGTAGGGGATGCCGCTACTGGCGGCCAGCGGCGTCACGACGATGCGTACCGCGGTGGAAAACCGCGCGAGCAGGATCGCGAGCCCACCGAACCGCTCGAAGTACCTGTTGGCGTTCTGCACGCAGTCGGGTGAGCTGAGGGTCAGTCGGCAGTAGAGCGCCATCAGGCGCTGCCCACCGAACCATCCCGCCAGATACCACACGTGGTCACCGAGCACCGCCCCCGCGGCGCCCAGAAGGATGATCAGCAGCGCATTTGCGCCGCCCGTTGCAGCGAAGGCACCGGCGGCGATCAGCAATAGGCGTCCTGGGAACGGCGTACCCGTCGCGTCGATGGCCGTCACGACGAACACGAAGCCGTACGCGTGCCGGGTGAAGAATGACCACAGCGGAAGCAGCGCGTCTTCCATCCGGTGCGGTTTTCCCTGGAGCTACGTTCTTACTTCGCTCTACTCGATCGGCAGCTTCGCCTTCAGTTCGGTGGCGACCCCATGCACGTCCGTCTTCTCCGTCAGTTCCGTCGCGTCGTGCGTTTCCTCGTCGAGGCCCACGTGCCGGCAGAGACGCTGGAGCACTCGTAACGTCGCCGTCGACTCCTGCTCAGCGAGCAGGTTGATCTGCAGGTCGAGGTGAGCCCGTTGTTCGGCCTGCCGGGTCAGGCTGTTCTGGCTGATCAGCACGAGAATGGACAGGAAGATCGCTTCTAGCGAGACGACAAAGGTCAAGAAGCTGAACGGGTACGGATCGACGGCGGTGACCCCAGGGATCAGGCCCACGTTCGCGAGAACCCAGAGCCCGAACCATCCGACATGGAGGAGAGCGAAGGTCCCGCGGCCGGTCAGACGGACGACCCGGTCCGCGATCCGCTCGGCGGCCGAGCGTTCCAGGAGCGCCTCCTGCTCGAGGTCCGCGATGGTTCGAACATTGGTAGCGAGCGCATTGGCCGGCGCGGCGCGCGCACGATGCTCCGGAGGCTGCGATGTCCGCGTCATGCCCACAGGAATGGAGCAATCCGCGTGCCGGAGGGTTTCCTCCCGACCCGGCGGATACGCGGGTCAACCAAGCTGAAGCGTTCGCCGGCTCCGGAGGCCGAGTACGTCATCGTGTCGTCGAGACGACATCGTGGCGCGGCCCCGTGAGGGAATCCGCTCCTTGCGGCTTGACCAGGTAGAGCCCCCACTGGCGCCAACCCCATCTTCACGCGCTCGGCGCCCGCTCGGCACGCGAATTGCTCATTCAGACAGTTGAGAGACGCGTTGGGGTCGCGACGAAAGACGGAAAAGGAGAGGGAGGAGGTCGGTCATGCCGTTGATACTCTGGCTACTCGGCGTTCCCTTGGGTCTGATCATCGTCCTCTGGCTGATGGGCGTCGTTTGAAGGACGAGCGGCGTTCTCCGTGAGTGGAAGCATCGCGACGAAGGTCACCTGTCACTGCGTCGCGGTGCCGAGGGAGGTTCCGACGTGAGCGCTGAGCGCCTGGAGCCTCCCTCTCTTTGTGTGGGTCCCGCTGTTGGGCTCGGCGGCTCAAGAGAGCTTGTGGACGAGCCGGGGCTCGGCACTGGCGCGGTCGCCGAGGATGCGCGGCTTCGCCACTCCGCGCCGGTCTACTCTGCGTCTCGACGGCCCTGGCTGATTTCGGCGTCGATCTCTGCGCCAACGAGGAGAACGACGCCGGTGAGGTAGAGCCACGACAGCAACAGGATGACGCCGCCGATCGAGCCGTACGTCTTGTTGTAATTCGCGAAGTGCGCCACATAGACGCGAAGCCCGAGCGACATGAGGATCCAGCCCGTCACGGCAAAGATCGAGCCGGGGGTCACCCAGTGCCAGCGCCGTCTACCCGCAGGTGCGAGGGAGTACACGAGGCCGATGACGGTAAGTATAGAGGCGACCACGACGGGCCAGCGCACAAGGGTCCAGGTGAAGGTAAACACCGATCCGAGCCCGGCCCAGCCAGCCAGCGTTTGGCCGATGCGTTCCCCAAACACGAGGAGCAGCAGCGCCGTGGGGATGAACAGGGAGAAGCCGAGCGTGAGCGCGAGTGCGATGAGACGCCGCTTCCACCATGGTCGTCGGTCCTCGACATCGAAGGCGATGTTCAACGTGGCCATGATCGCCGTCATCCCGCTCGAAGCTGTCCACAGGGCCGCGCCGATGCCGATTGAGAGCAAGCCCGGGTGGGCGCCCCGGACGATCTCCGCCAGCGTGCGGCTTATGAGGGATGCGGTGTCACCCGGTAACACGCGGTCGAGGTACCCCATCAACTGATCCATAAGGCGCCACGGGAGGAGCCCAAGGACGGTCGTCATGAACAACAGCGCTGGAAAGAGGGCGAAGAGGAAGTAGTAGGAGAGGGCCGCGGATCGGTCCAGGACCTCATCCTCCCAGAACTCCCCCCAGACGCGTCGCCCAAGCTCGCGGACGGACAGCCCCCCGAGTCTCCAAGGAGAGCTTCCGAAGGGTTCGCCTCGGGCAGGCTTGTTCATCGCCCCGGTCGAAGGTGCATCACCCGTACCACAGAGGCGGACGTCAGCGGAGACGCCCGACGATGACCTCGCGAGAGAGTTCCGGACTGCTTCTACGTGCAACGCTGGCATGAACGTTCTGGCGACAGGATGGCGCGAAGGCGTCACGGTGTCGCGTCCGGCGCTCCACCCTCTGACGGTCAACGCTGTTTATGGCCTCTTGAGCTGTCACAGTTCTCCTCAATTTGTGTCAATACGCGTCGCGCGCCGAGCTAGTGTCACGGCATCTTAGTTGCATTGGCAACGGGCCGGAAGTGGGTTGCCGGCCAGCCGGGCCAGGCACGCGCGGAAGAATCCGAGCCGGTGTGACCTTTCAAAAAGGGGGGGGCCAAGGCCATGCGTGAGGTACTCCGATCCATATCAGTGGCGGCGCTGCTCGTCGCGCTGCTCGCGGGCTGCACCGCGATGACGGGCAAGACGGCGGGGCAGAACGTAGACGACGCCAAGATCACCGCGGCCGTCAAGTCCAAGCTCGCGGCGGAGAAGCTGGGAACGGTGACCAGGATCGACGTCGACACCAACCTGGGAACGGTGTATCTCACCGGGGTTGTCGAGACGGCCGCAATGAAGCCGCGGGCGGTCGCCCTCGCCCGGCAAGTGGAAGGGGTGCGCCAGGTCGTCGACAACCTGAAGGTCCAGGATACGATGCAGGCGCGTACCCCCGGGCAAACGATCGACGACGCCTCCATCACGGCGGCCGTGAAGACCAAGCTGGCCGCGGAAAAGCTGGCGACGCTGACGAAGATCGACGTCGACACGCGGAACGGCGCCGTCACCCTGACCGGGAACGTGGAAAGCGAGGGGATGCGGCGGCGCGCGGCCGAGATCGCTAGCGGGGTCAACGGAGTGCGCGAGGTCGTCAACAACCTGAAGGTCCAGTAGCCAAGCCGATCCAACCCTATCGCGGAGGCGTTCCATGTTGTGGACAATCTTCGTCGTCCTGCTGGTGGCGTGGGCGCTAGGGCTCGTGAGCGGATACACGGTGGGGAACTTCGTCCACGTGCTCCTGGTGGTCGCGCTCGTGGTGCTCGTGCTGCAGCTCGTGAGCGGTCGCCGCTCCCTACCCTGAGGCGGCGCAGGTACCGCGGCAAGCGGGAAACGAAAGCGGCCGGCGGCGCCTCGAGGCGTGGCCGGTCCGCTTTTTTTCCTTGTGATGAAGCGCGGGCGCTATCGTGCCCGCGTGCTTTACTCGCCTCCCCACTGGACGTAGCCCCGGGGTCGTCTGCGCGCCAGAATCCAATAGTCGCCGCGACAAGACGACGGTAGAGTGTCGTTATCGCGACGCCCCAGGCATAGAGCGGAGGTCACGGTCGAATGCGGAATCCTTCACGAGCGATCTCGTCGCAACCGCCCACGCCCCGCCCTTACGGCCAGGCGCGCGTCTGGCCCGGTCGGCCGCATCCGCTCGGCGCCACCTGGGACGGGCGAGGGGTGAACTGCGCCCTCTTCTCGGGAAGCGCGGAGAAGGTCCAGGTCTGCCTCTTCGACGCGCGGGGCGAGCGGGAGCTCGAGCGGGTCGTCCTGCCCGAACACACGGACCAGGTGTGGCACGGCTACCTCCCCGACGTCCGCCCGGGACAGCTCTACGGCTACCGGGTCTACGGCCCCTATGACCCGGGGCGGGGCCACCGCTTCAATCACCACAAGCTTCTCCTCGATCCCTACGCGCGGGCGCTCCACGGCACCCTCCGGTGGTCGGATGCCCATTTCGGCTACCGGGTCGGCAGCTCGCGTGGGGATCTCTCGTTCGACCGGCGCGACAATGCCCGGGGCATGCCCAAGTGCCAGGTAGTGGACACGGCCTTCACGTGGGGTGACGATCGGCCTCCCGAGACGCCGTGGCACGAGACCGTCCTGTATGAAACCCACGTGCGGGGCTTCACGATGCTGCACCCGGACCTGCCGCCGGCCCTTCACGGGACCTTCGCGGGTTTCTCCCTGCCGGGCATTGTCGCGCATCTCCGGCATCTCGGCGTGACGGCGGTCGAGTTTCTCCCCATCCACGCCTTCGTCCAGGACCGGCACCTCGTGGAGCGAGGGCTTCGGAACTACTGGGGGTACAACACGATCGGCTTCTTCGCCCCCGAACCGCGCTACCTTGCCAGCGGTGAGCTGGGCGAGTTCAAGGCGATGGTCCGATGTCTCCACGACGCCGGGATCGAGGTCATGATCGACGTCGTCTATAACCATACGACGGAAGGCAACCACATGGGACCCACGCTCTCGTTCCGGGGCATCGACAACGCCGCGTACTACAAGCTCGTGCCGGGCGACGCGCGTCACTACTGGGACTCGACCGGCTGCGGGAACTCGCTGAACCTCAGCCACCCGCGGGTGCTCCAGCTCGTGATGGACAGCCTGCGCTACTGGGTGCAAGAGATGCACGTGGACGGGTTCCGTTTCGATCTGACGTCGGCGCTGGCCCGGGATCCGTTCGCCTTCGACTACGGAAGCGGCTTCCTCGACGCGGTCCGGCAGGATCCACTGCTCTCCCGCGTCAAGCTCATTGCTGAGCCGTGGGATCTCGGCGACGGCGGGTACCAGCTGGGCGGCTACCCACCCGGCTGGTCGGAGTGGAACGGCCGGTATCGGGACACGGTGCGCCGCTTCTGGAAGGGTGACGCCGGGCAGATCGGCGACCTGGCCGCGCGCATCACCGGCTCCGCCGACCTTTTTGGTCACCATGGACGGAGGCCCTCTGCTGCCGTCAACTTCATCACGGCCCACGACGGCTTCACGCTCCGGGACCTCGTGAGCTACGACGCGAAGCACAACGAAGCCAATGGCGAGGACAACCGGGACGGCATCAACGAAAACGACAGCTGGAACTGCGGGGTCGAGGGCCCCACGGACGACCCCGGGATCCTGGACCTGCGCAGGCGCCAGCAGAAGAACCTCCTCGCGACCTTACTCCTGTCGCAGGGCGTGCCGATGCTCCTCGCCGGCGACGAGCTCGGCAACACCCAGGACGGGAACAACAACGCCTACTGCCAGGACAACGAGATTAGCTGGATCAAGTGGAAGGAGGCGGACGATGATCTCGTCGCTTTCGTCCGCTCCCTCACCCGGATCCGGCGCGAGCATCCCGTGTTCCGTCGGCCATACTTCTTCCGGCGGCAGACGATCCCCGGCACCGACGTCAAGGACATCGTGTGGCTGACGGCCGAGGGACGCGAGAAGACCGAAGAGGACTGGAGGTTCCCCGAGGCCCGGTGCCTCGGGTTTCTGCTCGGGGGTGACGCCGGAGAGTACTTCTACACCGAGATGGGCCAGCCGGAGCTGGATGACGGGTTCCTCGTGCTCCTCAACGCGCACCACGAGGACATTCCGTTCACCGTCCCTCCGGAATCGCTGGGCCGGCGCTGGGACGTCCTGATCGATACGGCGCGCCCGGGGGGCGACGGCGGCGGCCCGACCGTCGCGGCTGGGGACGTGTACCCACTGAAGGGCCGGTCCCTCGCGCTTCTCATCCGTCGGGAAGCGGCGGCGGAGCCACCGCGCCCCGGGGATGCGGCCTCCGCCTTCGGCCCGCCATCGGCCACCGAATCGGCGGCGGTGGCCCCGATGGGCGCGCGCGCGGTCGAGGCAGCCGAGGCGGCGCTGAGCGGCCCCGCGGTGCCACCCCCCGATCGGCCCGGCGCGCCCCCTGAGGGCGGGTCGGGCTCCGCCCCGCCGCCGGTCGGTGCAGACGGTGAGCCGTCAGGAGCGAAGAACCCCCGATGACCACGGATCCCTGGGGCGTCACGGATGGTTACGAGGACGTGCTGGGCCGCTGGCACGAGACCTCACCCGCGACGCGGTCCGCCGTCCTCGCGGCGATGGGCGTCGTCTCCGGGACCGGCGGCCCTCCCGACCAGCCAGCCGTGCACGTAGTCCGACCAGGCCGGCTACCACGCGTCCCGGGGCCGGCTGAGGTGATCCTGGAAGACGGGGGCGTGCTGAGGGTCGACACGACCCTGCCGCCCGACCTGCCGCTGGGGTATCACGACCTGCGACTCCTCGGCGGCGAGCGGCGCGTCCGGCTGATCGTGAGCCCCGGGCGGTGCTACTTGCCGGAGCGCTTGTCGGCCTGGGGCTGGGCCGCTCAGCTCTACGCGGTGCGGTCGGCCACGAGCTGGGGGATCGGCGATCTCGCCGATCTTCGGCGTCTCGCGCGCTGGGCGACGCGCGAGCAGGGCGCGGGCTTCGTGCTCGTCAACCCCGTGTGCGCGGCGATGCCGCTCCTGCCTCAGCAGGCCAGCCCCTACTCCCCGAGCAGCCGGCGCTACCGCAGTCTCCTGTACCTGCGGATCGAGGAGATTCCCGGTGCGCCCGAGCTTGGCCCTGACCTCGATCGTCTCGCCGCCGCCGGTCGCGCGCTCAACCTGGATCGGCGCATCGATCGAGACGCCGTGTTCAGGCTGAAGATGGAAGCCCTCGATCGTCTCTGGTCGCGTTTCGCGGGACATCCGGCGTTCGACCGCTACGTCGCCGATCAGGCCGAGGGCCTCAGAGCCTTCGCGACCTTCTGCGCGCTTGCCGAGCATCACCGCGCCGGGTGGCGCACATGGCCATCCGAGTACCGTCACCCCGGCTCCCCAGGGGTCGGACGGTTCGCCGCCGAGCACGCCGACCGCGTGCAGTTCCACCAGTGGGTCCAGTGGCTTCTCGATGAGCAGCTGACCCGCGCGGCGGCCGAAGGGGCGCGCGTGCTGCAGGACCTTCCGATCGGGGTCGATCCCGGAGGCGCCGATGCCTGGGCCTGGCAGGACATGCTGGCTACGGATGTGACGGTGGGCGCGCCGCCCGACGACTACATCGCGCTGGGCCAGGACTGGGGATTCCCGCCCTTCGTGCCGCACAAGCTCCGGGCTGCGGCGTACGGCCCGTTCGTGCAGACCATCCGCTCGTCGCTGCTCCAAGGCGGTGGCCTCCGGATCGATCACGTCATGGGACTCTTCCGGCTCTTCTGGATCCCGAAGGGTGCCCGTCCGGCGGACGGAGCGTTCGTGCGGTATCCCGCCGACGATCTCCTCGACATCGTCGCCCTGGAGAGCCATCGCGCGGGGGCCGTCGTCGTCGGGGAGGACCTGGGCACCGTCGAGGCGGACGTCTCGACGCGGCTCGCCGGGCACCGCCTCCTCTCCTGCCGGGTCGTCTGGTTCGAGGCCGAGCCACCTGCCCGGTATCCAGTGCTTTCACTCGCCGCCGTGACGACCCACGACCTGCCGACCATCGCCGGTCTGTGGAGCGGCGCTGACCTGAAGGTTCAGCATGAAGTCGGGCTCCAGCCGAACGAGGAGGGGACGCGAAAGGTTCGCGCCCGGCTTGGCGCGATGACCGGTCTCCGCGCGGACGCCGACGTCGACGAGGTGATCCTCGCGACTCACCGGCTCCTGGCCGACGCCCCCTCGATGATGGTCACAGCGACGCTGGAGGATGCCCTGGCGGTGGAGGACCGCCCGAACATCCCCACGACGGGCACGGAGCGGCCGAACTGGGCCCTGGCGCTTCCCGTGGCGCTCGAGCAGCTCGAGAGCCATCCACGAGCCCTCGCGATCGGTCGGATCCTCGCGGCGCGCAGGGGTCGAGCCGACTCCGGCTCTTCCTCCCCGGCGTAGTTCTGCGGCCGCGGCCCCAGATTGCAAGCTTGCCTTCAGGCCGGGCTCACCGCCTCACGCCCTATCTGCGCGACGCTCGGGTCGGGGTCGGGCACGGCGACGGATGGGGCCGGAGGAATGAGCTGGAGCGTCTGCGAGAGCTGGGTGCGGCTCTCCAGGAGTGTCGTGCCGACCGCGTCGGCGCCGGCCGCCAGCAGGAGAGCGCGATTCTCCTCGGCGTTCCCCCTGAGACCCCAGCGCCCGACCAGGATCCTGAGGTCGGGAAGTCGCTGACGCAGCCGCTTACAGAGATAGCGGCGCTGAGCGAGCCCCCCGGGCGGCAGGGCGGCGATACAGACCACCGCGGCATCCCGCTCCTCCACCGCTGCGACGATTTCAGCCGAGAGCATCTCCGGCGACAGGACCTCGATCTCGCACCGCATGGACTCGAGTAGCCGGCGAAACATGAGCAGGGCCAGCTTGTCGGCCTCGCCCCGAGCCGGACAGCCGATGACCAAGACCTTCCGGCCGCTCGCAAAGCTCTCCTCGACCGGCGCCGCGTCTCCGACACCAGTGGTCGTGCCCAGCGGCGCGATCTCTTCGGCGATCTCGCGTGTCGCCCGCAGGGCGAACTCCTCGTCATCCTCGGTCGCCCGGTCACGCTCGCGGTCCCGCCTGACGTAGGTCAGCGCCGGCACGAGCACCGCGTCGTACAGGTCCTCACGGCTGTGTTCCTTCAGGTAGCCCTCCACGATCTCGCCGGCCTCGTCCTGATCCCTTGCCAGCAGCCGCTGGTAGTAGCTCACGTCGGTCTCCAGGACCGGCTCGTCTCCCATGAGCACCTGGATGAACTCCATCTCGGGGACATACTTGCCGAGAACGACGAGGCAGACCGTCAGCGGCGCGGCGAGGATGAGCCCATGTAGCCCCAGAGCCACGTCCAGAAGGCAATGGCCACAAGGAGTGCCACCTGGGACACGCCCACCGTCGGCCCATAGAGCCAGGGCTCCATGACGTTGTTGCTCAGGAGCTCCGCGACGACGAAGAGCCCGACGACCAGAAGCGGCCACTGCCAGCCCTGGAAGACCACCAGGCTCAGCACGATCGGAGGGAGCGCCGCCGCCCACGGTCCGATGTACGGAATGTACCGGAGGACGGCGGCCAGGACGCCCCAGACGACCGCGTAGGGGAGGCCAATGACCAGGAGCCCGAGTCCGATCGCCAGGCCGAAGCTGCCGTTGATGATCGACTGCATCAAGAGATAGCGGGTGATGCGCTCCCCGGCATCGTCCAGCGCCCTCGTCGTGATGGTCAGGCGGCCGTGGCCGATCAGACGGATCAGCCGGTTTCGCAGCTCCTGCCGCTCGAGGCAGCATGAACGTCACCAGAATGATCACCAGGCCGACGGTTCCCAGCACCTCGAGGAGCGACCCAAAGCTCACGGGAAGGCTGAGGCGCCCGGTCTTCTCGCCCGTGACGACGACAGGGACCGGCTTCTCGGCGGGCTTAGGCTCATCGTCTTTCGCGATCTCCTCGGAGACCTCTTTGGCGGTCCCTTGGAGTTTTTCGAGCGCCCCGTTTTTCCCCATCGCGCGAAGGTCGGCGATCTTATGCTTGATGTTGTCCCGATACTTCGGGATGTCGTGCGCGAGGCTCGAGACCTGGAGGGCGATCCCCCATCCGATGCCCCCGAGGAGGGCCATCGCCAGGCCGACGACCATGATCACGGAGACGACCCTGCCGAGACCAAGACGTCGGCCGGCATTCACGGCCGGGGTCAGCATGAAGGTGAGCAAGATCGAGAGCGCCACTGGCATCAGGACCGCTCTCCCCCAGTAAAGGCCCGCGACGACGACCAGGAAGCCGCCAAGCACGATGAGCGGCCACAGCTTGTGAACGATCGCGCCGCGACCGCTGCCTCTCTCAACTGGAGCGTGGCAGTTGGATGGGTCGGATCCGAGAGCACGGCCACGCGGGAGAGTCCGGGAACGGCCTCCTTGAGCAACTGCAGCCGCTTGCCGACCAGCTCCGTAGAAAGGAGGGACAGTCCCGTGACGTTTCTCTCCGGTCTCGCCAGGCTGACCACGAGCCCACTCCCGACCGGATCGGCGTGATTCGCGAAGACGATGGGGATCGTTGACGTGGCGCGCTGGGCCGCTTCGGGCGCGGGTGCGGCCCCTGCGACGATGACGTCCACTTTGAGCCGAACCAGCTCGGCCGCGAGGGCGGGGAGTCGTTCGGCTCGCTCCCCGTAGAAGCGGCCCTCGATGAAAATGTTCTGGCCCTCGACATACCCCAGTTCCCGCAATCCTTGGAAGAATCCCTCCCAGATGCGCGAAGCC
>Ga0209874_1000611_pt1 | contig 10664 bp, 8 predicted proteins | sample GWRWN1_20_30_FD_187216 | JGI IMG/M metagenome (GOLD analysis project Ga0209874, IMG submission 187216) | Riverbed sediment microbial communities from areas with no vegetation in Columbia River, Washington, USA - GW-RW N1_20_30 (SPAdes)... | ecosystem: Environmental > Aquatic > Freshwater > River... | reverse complement strand
AAGGAGAGTGCCCGTGGTCAAGCAGGCACCCGTCAAGGGTCGTCAGGCCGTCAAGGTCAACTTCGTGCTGGCGGCCGACGCAGTCGCTGGCAACGTCTCGGTGGTCGGCGACTTCAACGGCTGGGATCCGCTCGCCCACCCGCTGCGGCCGCGGCGTGACGGCACCCGCAGCGCCATGGTGACCCTGCCGCGCGGGCGCCGATTCGCGTTCCGCTATCTCGCCGAGGGTGGCCGCTGGCACGACGACCCAACAGCCGAGGCATTCGAGCCCAACGGCATCGGCGGTCACAACGCCGTCATCCACACCTAGCAGCACGGCGTGGACCAGGCCACCGTCGGCGCCGGCTGCGGCCACGCCTGCAGAGTGACGCCCCGTGGGGGGCGTCACCCCAAGTCCGCCCCGTAGCCCGCACCATGCCGGTGGGCCGGGCGAACAGGCCAGCCCACCGGCACGTTCGCCGTGGACACCCAGCGACCGCCGTCCGCTGCGGGTTCCACCGCGGCGGTGCTGTCCGGCACCTCGCTGGTCGGGCTGCGGGTGCGGCCCGCACCTGGGGCGGTGATCGTGGTGCTCGCCGCCGCACCCGGCCGAGGAGCACGAGCCTGCTCTCCGACCGGTGGCCGTCCGCCGGGCTGCAGCTGCGTTCGGCGTCCCGATGGTGGCCGTCGTTCTGTTCGGCGTCTGATCGGCCTGGGCGGCGAGGGCGACGACGCTGGACCCTGTCACCAGGCGGTCCCATACCGCGGACCGGCTCAGGGGCTGAGATGAGCAGCGCCGTTAGGCGGAATAAAGGACACCAGTTGGCGACCTGACCGACAGGTTCGCTCGTCCAAGGGCGTCCAACTCATGAGGTGGTGGCGGCTGATGTGGCGGCGGGACGAGCGCCGCCGTCCGTGACCAGCGGGTCTCCGCACACCGTGAGGGATTCGAACCTCAAACCGCCAGATCCGTAGGCTGATGCTCAGGTCCAGACGGCTCGCGCCGGATGCAGCCGAACGACTGGATGATCAAGCGTCTTCCGACGAGGATCGAAAGTCACGCCAACCGGGAGGGCCCGAGGGCACGGGGTCGAGGAGCCTGGTGCTGCAGAGGGGCACGTGACCCGCTGACTACGGGATGCGCTGCAGCCTCCACCCGTGCGTCCGGATCGGCGCTTCGTCGCCAGCGTGAGCGCTGTCCTTCGCGTGCCGGAGAGACCATGCCAGTGTCACGATGAGGGTTGCGTCCAGCGCGGTGGCGAGCGCGGCGCTCACCCATCCCACGCCCATTCCCGCCATGGCACGAGGCGCCAACCCGACGGCGGCGGCGCTCCCGAACGCGCGAAGCGCCGCCGCTGAGGCGAGACCAGCAGTGACACCGCGGTCAGTACCGACTGCGGCCACGCGGGCATCCATGTCCCCCTCCAGCGCGCTCATGCACAACCCGGCAAGGAACTGCGCGGCCAGGAGCCCAGCGGGATGCCAGGGAGCGATGATCCAGCCGGCGACCATGCCCACACCCAACGCCGGCCATGTGAACGATGGAGGCAGCGCCTGCCGCTCGAACCGAGCCACAGACATGGGCGCGAGTAGGCTGCCGAGCGCGAATGCGAGCGCCGAGCCGGCTACCCATCTCGTGCCGTGCAGTTCGGCGGCAAGGCCCACGGCGAGCAGGGTCGGGCCTGATCCGAGCAGCATGACGGCCGCGCCGCCGGCCAGGAGCGCGATCGGGCGCCGTCGAGCGGCCGCGCGCTGCGACCGCTGGCGGCTCACCCGCGCGTCGCGCGCGATGTGCCACGTCGGGAGCAGGCAGCCAGCGTAAAAGACGATGATTCCGACCAGGAGGGCGCCGCTGACCGTGCCTCGCGGCCCGGTCGGGAGCAGGGCAGCGATGGCGATGCCGGCCGCCTCGATCGCGGCAACGGCTACCATGTACCAGGTCATGCCCGCGCCCCGCGGATCAGCAGCGGCGACCTCGGCCCGCATGCCGGCGTAGCCGGTCCAGGCCACCACATTGGTGGCGGCCACCGCGACCGCCACCGCCAGCAGCGGTGCGCCGATCAGGAGGAGCGCGAACGTCCCGACGCGCAGGACGGCCTCGGTCGCGGCGGTGACCCGTAGCAGGGCTCGTCCGTCAAGCCGCCAGCTGAGCCGGGCGGTGGCAGGTGCCGACAGTGCCACGCCCACGAGCATGGCCGCGGTGCACATGCCGAGCCCCGCAAGCCCGTGCGTCCGAACGACCTGCAGGCTGAACACCGTCCAGCCGAGCGATAGCCCAAACGAGTCAACGAGCGCCGCCGCGATGAGGTGGCGCAGTCGATGACCAGACTTCATCGCTGCCCGACGAACACCGGCGTGGGCGGCGGGAAGCCGTTGAAGCTGGAGGCGTAGCTCAGGGTGTAGGCCCCGGCCGACCCGATGTACAGGCGATCTCCGGCATCAAGGGTGGCGGGCAGGTGGACCCCATAGAACATGGTGTCAGAGCTGTCACAGCTCGGCCCGGTCACCGTGAACGGCACCTGATCAGCGGCATGATCCGGACGTGAGCTCCAAAGCGGATAGCGCCACTGGTTGACCGTCTGCTGGGTCTCCATGAGGCCGTTGTAGGCACCGACATCCAGGTACGCCCAGTTCTCACCCGCTCGCACCTCTCGGCCAAGCACCCCGCTTACGAGCACCGCACACTCGGCGACCAGGTAGCGCCCGGGTTCGACGGCCAGCAAACCGGGCCGGTATGGAAGCAGTTCGTCCAACGCGGACTCGATCGTGTGCGCGACCTGGTCGATCGACGGCACTGGCTCGATGTAACGCGCGGGGAAGCCGCCACCCAGGTTCAGCATCTCCAGCGTGATGCCGTCGCCAGACAGCTGGGTGAGCAGGCGCCCGACGGCCGCGATCGCCTGTCGCCAGGCGCTCGTGGTGGTGCACTGCGACCCGACGTGGAAGGTGACTCCGTAGGGGCGCAGGCCCAGGTTGCGGGCCAGCAGCAGCAGCGCCCGGGCCTCCTGCGCTTCGGCGCCGAATTTGCGCGACAGCGGGAACAGGCTCGTCGAGTCGTCGACGCGCAGGCGGACGTAGACGGCGGACCCCGGTGCGTGCTCGGCCAGCTTGTACAGCTCGCCTTCGGAGTCAAAGGCGTAGCGCCAGAGACCGGCGGCGAAGGACCCGGCCACGTGAGAGGCGGGCTTGACAGTGTTGCTGTACAGCACCTCGTCCGGGTCGACGCCGAGGGCCTGCAGCATCTGCAGCTCGGCGTAGGAGGCCACCTCGAAGCTCGCGCCCAGACGGGTGAAGGCTGAGAGCAGCTCGGGCAATGAGTTGCACTTGAGCGCGTAGAAGCAGCGAACACCGGGCAGAGCCGCGGTAAGGCGTGTGTAGCGCTCGCGCACCGTCTCCAGGTCGCAGACCAGGAAGGGGGTCGGGTGCCCCATCTGGTTGAGCGCCTCGGGCCGCAGCGCGGCGGGCCATTGCGTCGGCAGCTCGAGGCGAGCTTGGTAATCGATCACCTGCATCCGCATCCTGCCCTCCTTCCGTGGGAGCGCTGAGCCACTCGCGTCGCCTGGGCTTCGTCGGCCCTTCTGCCGCACCTCCTGATCGACCGGCCTGACGGCAATCTGAGAAGGTCAAGAAACAGTCGCATCGGCCGATCACTGTGGTCAGATGGACGAGCGACTCATTCCGGTGCGGCACCGCTTCGCGGCCGAGTGCACAGGCACGGCCGTCATGGCCGTCCTCTGGCTGACGTGCCTGGTGTGGGGCCTGGGGGGGCCGCAGACCACGCAGGCCGTCTCCAACTTCGGGCTCATCGCTGCGGCGGCCGCCGCAGGGATCGCCTGCATCAGCGCCGCCCGTAGGAGCACCAAGCGGCACCGACGGCTGTGGAGCCTGCTCGGAGCGTCCGCGCTGTCGTGGGCCGGCGGGCAGTCCACCTGGACCTGGTACGAGACCGTCCTTGGCCGGGATGTCCCGTTTCCCTCGCTGGCCGACGTCGGCTATCTCGCGGCGGTACCGCTGGCTGCGGCCGCCCTGATCAGCTTGCCGTTCGCCGCCCAGAGCCTGGCCGGACGGGTGCGGCAGGTGCTTGACGGCCTGATGATCGCGGCTTCCCTCCTCCTGGCAAGCTGGGTCCTGGTGCTCGGCACGCTCTTTCGGACGGGAGGCGACAACGCCCTCTCGCAGGCAATCAGTCTCGCCTACCCGATCGGCGATGTCGTCGTGGGCACCATCGTGCTGTTCGTCCTCGCGCGCGCACGGCGCAGCAGCGGCGCCTCCGGGGTCCCGTTGTCGCTGCTCGGTGGCGGGCTGGTGGCCATCGCCGTCGCCGACAGCGGGTTCACGTTCCTCACCGCCAGCGGGTCCTACTCCTCCGGGGCGCTCATCGACGCTGGCTGGTTCCTCGGCTACATCCTCATCCTGCTCGCCGCCCGGAAACCGACCGACGGTGCGGTCGACGAGGTGGAAGCACCCACGGGCATCGACCGGGTGGGGTTGTTCCTGCCCTACATCGCCGTCGTCGGGGCGCTGCTGGTCAGCATGGTGGCGCAGCTCCAGCAGGGCAACCTGGGCTCGTTCGCGGCGTGGATTCGCTCCTTCATCATCCTGGCGCTCGTCGGCCGGCAGGTGCTCACCCTGGCCGAGAACCTCTCACTCGCCCGCCACCTCGAGGCCCGTGTGGTGGAGCGGACCGCAGAGCTGCGAGCGAGCGAGCAGCGCTTCCAGGCACTCGTTCAACACAGCTCCGAGGTCGTGATCCTGGTCGGCATCGACGGGACCGTCGAGTATGTCAGCGAGTCGATGGGCCGCGTCTTCGGGTACAGCGAGGCCGACCTGCTCGCCCGGCCGCTCGGCCGGATCCTGGACGCGGACGCTGCGGCGCGCTTGCTCGAGGGCTTGGCCGATGTCGCCCAGCGGCCCTACGGCGTGCACGAGCTCGAGCTGCCGCTCCAGCACCGCGCTGGGCACGGCTGCACCGTCGCGATCACCATCACCAACCTGCTGGATAACCCGAGCGTCGGCGGGCTGGTGCTCAACACCCGAGATATCAGTGAACGCCGGCAGCTTGAGGGCGAGCTTGTCCACCAGGCCTTTCATGACTCCCTGACCGCGTTGGCCAACCGCGCGCTGTTCAAGGACCGGGTGGAGCATGCCTTGCTCCGAACCGGCAGGCTTGCGCCTTCCGTCGCGGTGTTGTTCCTCGACCTGGACGGCTTCAAGGAAGTCAACGACAGCCTTGGTCACGCGGCAGGCGACGTGCTGCTCACCCAGGTGGCTGAGCGCCTACGCTCCTGCGTTCGCCCCGGCGACACCGTCGCGCGCTTCGGGGGTGACGAGTTCGCGGTGCTCGTCGAGGACGCGACCGACGACGGCGACATCGCCACGGTGGCCGACCGGGTCCTGGACGGGCTTCGCCAACCCTTCGTCGTCAACGGGCGTGAGCTCCACGTGCGCGGCAGTATGGGCATCGCCAGGATGGACGGCGACGTCGAGGGCGCCGACCAGCTCCTGCGCAACGCCGACCTCGCGATGTACCGGGCCAAGGCGGCCGGTCGGGGTGGTTTCGAGCGCTACGATCCGGAGATGCACACCGAGCTGGTACAGCGAGTGCAGCTCGAAGCCGATCTGCGCCGGGCGCTGGACGACGGTGAGCTGTTCCTGCACTACCAGCCGACGTTCGAGCTGACCTCGGGTCACATGGTGGGGGTCGAGGCGCTCGCGAGATGGCGCCATCCCAGCCGAGGACTCGTCCCGCCAAGCGAGTTCATTCCGCTCGCGGAGGCGACGGGGCTCATCCGGCCAATCGGTACCTGGGTGCTGCGCGAGGCGTGCCGGCAGGCGGCGGCCTGGCAGCGTGCCCACCCTCACCGCGACAAGCCGCTGTCGTTGAACATCAATCTCTCGGGCCGGCAGCTCCAGCATGCTGAAGTGGTCGATGACGTCGCGCACGCGTTGCGCGAGAGTGGCCTACCGCCCGAGGCGCTCGTGCTCGAGATGACCGAGAGCATCCTCATGGACGACAGCGAGAACGTCCTTGCCATCCTGCAGCAGCTGAAACAGCTGGGCGCCCGGCTTGCAATCGACGACTTCGGCACGGGCTACTCCTCGCTCAGCTATCTCCATCGCTTTCCCGTCGACATGCTGAAGATCGACAGGTCGTTCGTGGAGCGCCTCAGCCACACGTCCGACAATGCCGAGCTGGCCCGGACCGTCGTCCGACTCGGCCAAAGCATGCAGCTGGTCGTGGTCGCCGAGGGGGTCGAGGACCATGCCCAGTTCTTGGCGCTGCGGCGCATGGGCTGCGACATCGGCCAGGGCTACTACTTCGGGCGACCGATGGAGCCAGAAGGGATCGAGCGCCTCCTCAGCGACGAACTCACGCCTGCAAGAACGTCGCCAACCACTCGCTGACGCAAGCGGTCGGATGAGGGCTGCTGTGGAAGCATGCTCGCCGAATGGGTGCTGGGTTGGCGGTGCCACGAGCGGTGCCGGTGTGCCTGGCGGGTTGGACCGGTCGCTGTCAGCGCTGGCCTGCTCGGCCGGCCGCGAGGGTGACGGCGCCGTCCAGGGTGGCCCGTAGCCGCTGGGTGGTGCAGTCCTTGGCCAAGTAGGCGACTGCCCCAGCATCCAACGCCTGGCGCTTGAGCGCCGCGCTGTCGAATGCGCTGAAGACCACCACTGGCATGTCGGGTAGGGCCTCGCGGAGCAGCCGGGTCGCGTCCAGGCCGTTGAGCACCGGCATCGACAGGTCCATGAGCACCACGTCGGGCCCGAGTTCCTTGGCCAGGGCCACGGCGTCGACACCGTCGACGGCCGCACCGACGACCTCGAAGCCAACGTCGTTGAGCAGGTCGACCAGGGCCTCCCGCAGCGCCTGGTGGTCGTCGGCGACCAGCACCCGCACGCGCCTCACGGCGCCACCTGTACCGCTACCTGGGCCTGGATGCGGGTGCCGGCGCCGGGCGCGCTCCGCAGCGTGAACTGGCCGCCGATGGCCTGGAGGCGCTCACGCATGCAGGTCAGCCCGAAGCCGTGGGTGTCGGCGACCGCTTGGGTGTGGGTCGGCTCGAAGCCGCAGCCGTCATCCTCGACGACCAGGACGACCTGCGACCCGTCACGGTACAGCGCAACCCGCAGGTGCCGCGCGTTGGCGTGCTGCTCGACGTTGGCGAGCGCCTGCTGGGCGACGCGGAACAGCGCGGTCTCCACCATCGGGTCAAGCGGTAAGCCATCCAGGTCCACGGTGATGTCGCAGGCGTCCAGGCCAGCCCGGCGGCGGGTGGCGGCGGCCAGCTCACCCACGGCCGCGGCCAGGCCGCGCTGGTCAAGTACCAGCGGACGCAGCGCGGCGACGGTGCGCCGTAACGCGGCCAGCTCGTCGCGGACCTGCTGCCGCAGGCGGCCGAGCACCCCCCTGACAGGGCCGGCCTCGCCCCGGTCCAAGCGCACAGCGGCATGGTCGAGCCGCAGGCCAATGGCGGCCAGGCCCTGCAGGTGGCCGTCGTGCAGGTCGGCGGCCAGCCGCTGATACTGGCCATCCAATGCCGCATACAGGCGTCCGAGCAGCCGCTGGCGTTCCTGCTCGGCTCGCTTGGCCTGGGTGATGTCCTGGTTGGTGCCGACCACCCGCACCACCCGCCCAGCCTGGTCACAGATGCCCTGGGTGTGGGCCAGCATCCACACCACGGTCCCGTCGGGGCGGACCGCGCGGAACTCCGTCTGAAACGGCGACGGGTCACTCACCACACCGGCCAACAGCTGCTCCCGCATCGCCCGATCATCGGGGTGGATGAGCTCGCGGGTAATCTCACGGGTCAGCACGACGTCGAGGTCCACGCCCAGGATCCGATACAGCTCTGCCGACCAACTGACGCGATCGGTGGCAAGATCCCACTCCCAGCTCCCGACCCGAGCGAGCCGCTGGGCCTCCTGCAGCTGGCGACGGTGCTGCCGCAGCGCCTCCTCGGCCCGATGCCGCTTGGTGATGTCGCGCCAGAACGCCAACCCACCGCTGACCTCGCCGCCCTTACCGCGCAGCGGCACGACATCGACCGACCAGTACTGGCCTGGGTCGCGCCACCCCGGCCTCTCCAAGTGCTGGCGTTTGCCGGCCAACGCAGCCCGGTAGGAGGCCATCAGCACGTCGGCCTGCTCAGCTGGGACCAGGTCGACCACGGTGCGGCCGACGCCGTGGTCCGAGCACCAGGCGGGGTCAGGCAGGGTGGTTCCGGTGGCCAGCCGAATCCGCAGGTCCCGGTCGAACAGCACGACCGCGGCGTCAGGCAGGTGCTCGGCGACCGCGCGGTAGGGATCGTCGGCAAGCACGGGGGCGGCGCCATTGGTCCTCGCCGTCTCCGCCGACATCCCAGCCCCCCATCCCGAAGGCCGGATACTACTGGAGACGGCTGTTTCCCCCCAAACCGATGACACCCAGAATCAGCGCGCCCGTCCCATCCGGCTCCAATGCCCTGTTTGCCTGGGCTTCGAATAGATCGCGGAATGGTGGACGGTCGCGCTGCCGCAGGGGGAGCTCGCCAGGTCGCTGCGGCTCGCTTCCCAATGCCGTCGGTTGAGGCCGGTCAGCCGCCGGCTGCGGAAGGATGGTCCTGCCGGTGCGCCTCGGTGCGGCGGGCCAGCTCGAGCTGCTCGGCCACGGCCGGACTGGCCGACCGCAGCACCAGGTCGCCGCCCTTGCGGCGGGTCCAGGCCGACACCCGGGCCAGGACCTCCACCCCGGCTGAGTCGATCAGGATCATGCTGCGCAGGTCCAGCACGATGTGATGATGACCCTGCAAGATCAGGTAGCCGAGGTATTGCCACAGCTGGGGGGCGGTGTTCGCGTCGATGTCACCCCGCACGGTGACGATGGCGGGGCCGTCCGCTGGGGTGGTGGCGGACTGCAACAGTGGGGCCATGGCGGCCTCCTTGCCCTGGGAAGCGACGTGGCCGGCTAGCTAAGCCGTAGGGCCGCCACGCCCAACCGCGGGTGATCGATCCAGCGGCGCAGCTACTGGGTGACAACCGGTCGCACGTTGGCGGCCTGCGGGCCTTTCTGGCCCTGGGTGATGTCGAACTCCACCGCCTGGCCGTCCTTCAGCGAGCCCTCGCCTTGGATGGCGCTGACGTGCACGAACACGTCGTTGCCGGACTCGGGCTGGATGAAGCCGTAGCCCTTGTTGGCGTTGAACCACTTGACGGTTCCAACAGTCATGCTGCTTGTCCTCCCTCCGTCACCTCGGAGGTATCGGTCCACACCAGCGCCAACGGCGCTGGCCGGCAAGGGACAAGCTCGACCGTGCTGCAAGCCAAACGTGACCTGTGCTAGGTCGAGGGTAGCACCTCGCAGGACCCGGTGCTGTTCGCGCCATCGCACCGCGACCTTGTCCGTAGGTGACGATGGCCGGTGCCACCCTGGCGCCAGCGTCAGTCCTGGCGGACACTGTTGCCGATTCAGGTGGGAGCGACGCAAGGCGCACGGCGGGTGGCGCGCCCGATGCCTGGCGCCTCCCCCCGATCCTCCAACCTCGGCTGAATGGCGACTGGGGCATAGCGATGTCGATGCGCACGCCGAACACCCGGCCGATCGTCGTCTCCGGCAGCGACGACGCGACGGTGCGGGTGTGGGACCTGGACTCCAGAGGGCTGGTCTCCGAGCCGTTGAAAGGCCACAAGGGCACGGTCAACGCGGTCGCCGTAGGCAAGCTGCACGGCCGTCCGATCGCGGTTTCTGGCGGCAACGACCGCACGGTGCGGCTGTGGGACCTGGACGCGGGGCGATCGCTGCGCGCGCCGCTTGAGGGCCACCGCCGCAAGGTCCTGGCGGTGGCCGTGGGGGAGCTGCGCGACCGTCCGATCGCGGTTTCTGGCGGCAACGACAACACGGTGCGGGTGTGGGACCTGGAGGCGGGGCGATCGCTGGGAGCGCCGCTGGAGGGCCACCGGGGCAACGTCCTGGCGGTAGCCGTCGGGGAGCTGCATGGCCGCCCGATCGCGGTGTCCGCCAGTGATGACTTCACGCTGTGGGTGTGGGACCTGGAGGCAGGCGAACCGCTGGGTGGGCCGCTTGAAGCCCACGAGAACTTCGTCAACGCGGTGGCGCTCGGGGAGCTGCACGGCCGCCCGATCGCGGTGTCCGGCGGCAACGACAAGACGCTGTGGGTGTGGGACCTGGAGGCGGGCGGCCTGCTGGGTGGGCCGCTGGTGGGCCACGAGGGCTGGGTCAACGCGGTGGCGGTCGGCGAGCTGGGTGGCCGCCCCGTCGCGGTGTCCGGCGGCAACGACGGGATGGTGCGGGTGTGGGACCTGGCCGCGGGCGAACCGCTTGGTGAGCCGCTGACGGGCCACGACGACTGGGTCAACGCGGTGGCGGTCGGCGAGCCGGGCGGTCGCCCGGTCGCGGTGTCCGGCGGCAACGACGAGATGGTGCGGGTGTGGGACCTGGCCGCGGGCGAACCGCTTGGTGAGCCGTTTGCAGGGCACGAGGACTGGTCACCGCGGTGGCGCTCGGGGAAGCTCCACGACCGCTTGCTTGGTGAAGGGTCCGGGAAGCCGCTGTCGGGTCACCCCAGCCGCAGGCGCCGGCCGGCTGCGTGCCTCACCGCAGGGCGGCCTGGGAGCCGGGCGCAGGGGGATCGAGCTGGAGCCGCCCTCCGGAGCGCTGGTCCAGCGCCTGGCGGAGCGCCGCGCGGGTG
>Ga0209874_1000610_pt1 | contig 10686 bp, 11 predicted proteins | sample GWRWN1_20_30_FD_187216 | JGI IMG/M metagenome (GOLD analysis project Ga0209874, IMG submission 187216) | Riverbed sediment microbial communities from areas with no vegetation in Columbia River, Washington, USA - GW-RW N1_20_30 (SPAdes)... | ecosystem: Environmental > Aquatic > Freshwater > River... | reverse complement strand
GTTTTTCATCGATTAGCCTCTCGCAATTTATTCGCAATTCTTTCGATTACATTTTTAGGCAAGGACGGTACTTCGAGCTTCTCCCGCATTCGTGTCGTGTCGAACAAAATGTTGCCGTCCTCGCTGAATTCAACGTCCTTATCAGGCCGGAGTCTTGTCGAGAGCGCCCAGACGATCTGATTCGAATTCTGCAGGTCGATGTCATCGCCTACGATGATGTTTACTTTCGCCTCAGCCGTCGGTTGATGGGAAATAACTACCTCGGAATTCCCCGATACTAGCTTTGCAAAGTCTTTCGTTACGACTTTGCGATATGCGAGGCCGGAGTTTTTCGTTACGATGATCATTTTTCCGTTGGTTCCCTCGGGAGTCGTGGTCGGATCGAGCTTGATGGCGAAGACGTCGGTAATAATGTGCACGTTCTCCCCATTCCGCGCTCCGGTAACCGACAGGTTGGCAAGAAATCTTTCCAGTTCCAGTTCGCAATCTCCTTCGTTGACCATGACTATTTTTGAAAGCAACGCATTCAAGGCCAAAAGCCCCAGTCCGGCCTGCTTGGCAATGCCGGGTTCGGGATTCGGTATCGAGCAAAGCGCCAGCAGAGAGGCGGAAATCAGCGGCCATTCGATTTTATATCTTGCGCCGGGAGGCAAAACCTCCGCCAGCATCCTGCTGATCTTTGCGTTGCGCGATGTCGTGAAGAGACCGTTGTGTTCGTTGGAGTTTGATGGCTGAATGTCGTAATAGATCGGCTTGGCTCTGCTCAAGATCGCTTTTACCGTGGCAACATTACCCGTTGTTCTTGCGGCCATATAGCCGGTGAATTCGGCGCATGGTCCTTCCTGATAAAATTCATCGGGCATAACATCCGCTTCGATGACAATTTCTGCCTCCGAGGGGACCGGCACATCATGCGTCACTCCGTTTGTGAAGTTTGCGCCAATTAGCTTTGCCGCTATGGAGTATTCATTCTCAATGAACGATGCTGCGAGCATGTAGAATATCGGATGGGCGCCGACGACTACGGAAATGGGCAATGATTTGCCGGCTTGTTTGGCGGATTGCACGTATCGCCAGAAATGGCTCCTGCTTCCCATGTCGAACGCGTACCTGTCCTTAGCTATAATCTGCATTCGAGTGAAACTTATATTGATGGTTTCTGGGTAGAGTGGATTTCTTGCCACGGCGAGTCCGGAGGTGATGTATCGCCCAAATCCCGTGTTAGAGCCATCGCCGGAATAATGCGTGACAATGGGAAGGCTGTAGAGGTCGACATTCTTCCCTCGGAAGATTCGTTCTTTGGTCGGCGGGCTCTCGTCCGAAATTTGGATCTTGTCCTTTGAGTTTAAAACCTCATTCCAAGTTTCGTAAAGCCTAGATTCGGAATCAAGTCCTAGCGCAAACGCCATCCTTGCTCTTGATCCCATTACATTCGTCACAAGTTGAAAATTCGGATAGCCTTTGACCTTAGAGAACCAGATCAATGGGTTCTTTTCTTCCAGCAGTTTGTAATGAGCAGTAGTTTCGTACTCCACGTCGACTTCCTCATCTACCAGGAATACGTCCTCTGCATGATGCCGTCTGTACTGCTCCAGGAAGCCAGCGAGAGAAGATGTTCGGTTCATAGGTCACCTGACTTTGTCATCGGACGTGCACGCCGGTACGGGCATTGTTATATGCTACTTTTGCGCAACCACGACGTGAGCCTCCATCGGAAACGCCAACCCGTCAGGATCCACAAACGGCTCGAATGCCTCGTGGAGTGCTGCAACTAGGGCCGTGCGTGTCTCATCGCTCAGTGTGCTGAACGCGCTAGCGAGACGGCCGCCGACCTGATACTCGATAAAATCACTAGCCGAGGCAAAACGAGCCGGCAGGGTCTTGGTATTCATCTGTACAGTCGACAATTCCACCATCCTTAAGAGTCCAGAAAGTTCATCAAGATCAGCGAGAGCGAATGGTTCTCTCATGATGACCGCTGCTTTCTCTCCCACAAACTGTGCCGCAGTGCGCTCGAAAATTTGATAGCCGATGCTCTGGCTGAAGACGCTGAGCCCTAACGTTCCGCCCGCTACTAAGACACGCTTCATCTCCCGAAGCGCAGCGGGACGATCCGGCACGTACTGAAGGCCGTGCTGGCAGAGCACCGTGTCAAACTCTGCATCTGGGAAGGGTAACTTGGTTGCGTCCCCCTGCCGCCACTCGACGCGCGCCCCGGTCGGCTGCGGCTGCGTACGGGCCACTGCGAGCATCGCTTCGTTAGTGTCTACTCCTACGACCCGGCCAGTAGGACCAACCTGAGGTGCCGCTATGCGGGCAACGACGCCGGTACCGCAGGCCACATCCAGCACCCGCATGCCGGGCGCAAGCGCTACTACATCTAACAAGTCCTTCGCCCAGGCAGCAAAAACTGCAGGTACCATGACCCGTTCGTAGGCTGCGCTCGCGCGGGTAAAAGTGGAACTGCTTTCAACCATGATAGCCTCCTCAACGTTGTCGCCTAAGCTTTAAACGCTATCCAACCTCCCAGTATGAAAACCTGAAAGAAACGTTGAATCCGGTGAAATCCGGCCTCGGTCAATAGTTGCTCCATGCGAGCCGACGAGACAAGGTGAATAGTCTTCATGCGCTCCTTCATACCGCTTTCAACTTCGTCCCACTTCACGCCGGCAAGATTTTGCTGGTGCTTCCATGCTTGCAGAAATAGCTTCGATCCCGCAGCGCTTAGATCGCCATGGGCGTCCATCAGCACCAAGGGCGCACCTCATTTGAGCCGTTTCGCAACCTCACAAAGAAGTTTTAACTTTCCACCATCATCGGGAACAAAGTGTAAAACCATCGCCACCGTTGCCCCGTCATAGAGTCTGTCAGCTGGGAGATCGTCGACATAACCATTCAACAGGTGGACTCGCTCGCCCAGTCCTGCGGCTTGGATCTTTTCCTTGGCGAGATCCAGCATCGGCTGTGCCGGATCTACGCCGAGAAAACGCCACCCCGGATTAGTTTTGCCGAGTTCAAGGATTGCTCCGGTACCAGTACCAACGATCAATAGTTCGCTTTCGGGTTTTAAGCAGACACGAAGTACCGCGTTGATTGCTGTGTGAATTGTTTCGTAGAAAGGAAACGTTTTGTGTATCCGCTCATCGTAGCCTGCCGCGCCTTTGGCATACCTTTCTTGCTGGAAATCCATTGCCTTGCTCCTCCGCCTTATTTCACGTGCATCGCAGCGATGTTATCCAACAACGTAGCAAGCGATGTGGGCACCGTAACGTGAGGGCTGTGACTAGCATCGATCTCAAAGTAGCGCCAGCCCGTCTCGCTGCGCGCTCGCTCAGCAAACTGCCGAAAGACATCTCCCGGCGCCGGCCGGGTACAATAGATATAAGCTTTGGGGAGTCGTTCGCCGGCACCAGTCAGGTGCAGCGGCTGCTCGAACGTCCTCAGAGGCTGCATGACGCGCCGGGCCGTTACCCAGGTAACGTCCGCTTCGGATGTGTCCGGTGGCACAGGATTAGGAGGAATCCGCCATCCGTCGCCAACGGCGCGCGCTGCCTCATGCATGCGACTGCGGGTCTCGGCTGATTGAAGGTCAAATTGGCATTGCCCGTCGCGGGGCACGAAAGCATCAAGGTACACGAGCTGAGACAGGCGCTCCGGCGCTCGGTCGGCCACACCGGTGACCACCATGCCGCCATAGCTGTGCCCGATAAGGATGACATTGCGAAGGTCCTCGAACTGAAGCACACCGAGAATGTCGGCGATGTGCGTCTCCAGTCCGACATCCCGGCTGGCGAGATGCACTCGCTCCCCCAGCCCGGTGTAGGTTGGGGTAAATAGCTCGTGTCCCCGTTCGCGAAGCAGCGGCCGCATCTTTTTCCAAGCCCAGCCGGCTGACCACGCTCCGTGAGCTACCAGAAAGGTCGCCATAAATTTGCCCTCGCGATGTTATTTGACTTACACGAACCAATTGCCGCCGAAGCACGTATCGACGTTGATGCGGCAACTTGGAGTCTCGACCACGAATGCATGAATTGACAAACGCAGTTCACCGTTTTCGGTCATGAAGTAAGGCTTGAGCCACTCGATGTCTTTGCAGGCTTCTGGGATGGCTCCAACAAGAGAAAGCGGTGCACGCTCCCCGCAAATTCCTGCTCGACGAACTTGGAAATGCGAACATCCCCGATTTGCCAGTGACTCACGAGAACCTCCCTCAACGGAGTAGCCAGCGGTGTCGTTGCGACGCCTCTATGTTCAAGTCATGCTCAAATCCAAGGTCACTGCGAATAATCGAATGCTCGCTCCTAGTCGGCGACGCTCCTTCCGTGATGATTATCGCTCGTCGTTTACGGTCGTCTAACGCCCAGGCTGAGCCGCGCCTTCGGCGCCGGTCTCAAGTCGAGTGCGGCCTCTTTCATTCGTCCAAGACGGTTTGCTATTTGCAAAAGCAAACATTCAATTGATGCCGCCAACCAGCTCAGCTGCCGTGCCGCCCAAAATCATGCGCTTTTCCGCATCTCCGATGTCAGGACACCGGCTTACGAAACCGACCGGGTCGGGTTCGCCCACGGGATAATCCGACCCAAGAACCAAACGGTCGGATCCCACGATCTTGATCAAGGCGCTCAGTACGCTTGGATCAAAGAGGCAGGTGTCATAGTGAACGCTTCTAAGATACTCACTAGGTTTCCGAGTGATGTTCTTCATACTCTGGGGCGCATTTTTCACGTTGCGGTCGAGCCGGCCCATGTTGTGTGGAAAATACCCGCCACCGTGAGAAATGACAATCTTGAGTTTGGGGAAGCTTTCCAGGACGCCCTCATAAATCATGGAGACCATGAACTTTGCTTCTTCTAACGATTGAGCGATCGAGTTCCACATGCCGAATTGCTGAAACCATGCGCACTTCCCTCCTTCCGGGTGCATGAAGGACACCACACCGAGGTCCTGCGCCGCCTCCCAGAACGGCCAAAACTTGCGGTCTCCAAGATAGATACCGCGCACCTCAGACGGAATGTTTGCCACCCTGAGCCCAAGTCCAAGGCGCGCGTGAGCTCCTGGAGCGCCAAGTCCATGTCTTGCAAGGGTGGGGCAAAACTTCCGATGATGCGCCGTGGAGAATGTGCCGCCCATTCGGCGATCGTATCGTTCAGCCGTCGAACCAGTTCAAGTTCGACTGCGGGTTCAGCCCACGACGTAGGCTCGATCACGGTCGCCGATGAGAATACGCTCATGTCAATCTTAAGGTGGTCCATGTCTTCGATCGCCAGGCGCGGATTCTTCATCTTCTCGAAGAGCGAAACGAGGTGGGCAGGCGCCTGATGATGTCCGAAGCCGCTAGCGGGCGAATGGCTATGGCATTGGTCAAACACCTCTTGCACAAGAAAGTGTGAGTGAAAGTCGATGACTGACGTATCATTAGCGAGCTGCATTGTGGCCTCCTTCAAGGCAAAGAAATTTGTAGCGGCTTAATCCGCCGTCTCGGTATTGCCTTCGGCAAACGATATCGCGGCAATCGCAGAACCACATGGTCATCTTCAGTGCAGCCTATGTCGGGACCACGAAATCGTGCTTCGCGGCGATCGTCGCGAAGTCTGAGGTCCTCCAACAGTGGCCGCGAAATTTCATCGGGTTCCGCCACCCCTTCGTCGGAATGCCTGTCCTCAGGGACATTCATGCCTGTCTTTGTCACATAGTCATCTACTGATTTTTTGTAGTCGGTAAACCACACATCTCCCTTCGCTAAGCTCTCTTTTAGATCAGGCGCGATGATGAGCCTCGTTCCCGAAACGGATTGTAAGCGGCCCAACAAAGTTACGCCGCCAGCAGCCATACGCCGCAGGTCCACGTCATGGCCGCCATTGGCAGGCGTGAGCAAAGGCGACGGCCAGTTCTTAGCCTCCGGCGATGGAAGCCTGTCCACTGTCTGGTCCATTATTCCCATCGCTGAACTCCACCAACTGAAGTCCTGCCCGCAATACCGCCGTGGAACCCGACGATGACGACCCACAGAGAGGTAAACCTTGTGTCCGCTTTCAATCAATTCCTCCGCGATCTGGCAGCCCGAAGAACCTGCGCCCACGACCAAAACAGCGCCCGGCGGGAGCTGGTCAGGGTTGCGGTACTTGCTTGAATCGACCTGGAAGACATCAGGTGGAACTTGTGCGCTGACCGGCGGAATAACGGGCCGTTGAAACGGACCAGTGGCAACTACTACGTTGGCGGCTTCGATCGTTTCATCTTGAGTGTGAATCAAATAACGCCCCGGGCGTGAGCCGTGCTCCAGGGATGTGACTGTAACTCCACAACGGACCGGCGCTTTGATTAAGGCAGCATAGTGATCGAGAAATCGGACGACCTCATGACCCGGCGCAAAGTCGTCTGGGTTGTCGCACTGGTATTTGTACCCCGGCAACTCAATGGTCCAGTTGGGAAACTGGAAGTGAAACGAATCCCAGCGTTCGCTGCGCCAACGTTCACCCACGCGGCCCCGTTCGAGGATCACGTGTTCTTGCCCAAGTTGGCTGAGAGAATAGCTCATGGTCAGCCCGGCGTGGCCGCCGCCAATGATGACCGTCTCAACGTGCTCCGGGTCTCCTGTCATAGACCAGCGCCTCTTTTTCGATGAGAGCTTGCCCGAATTCAAAAAGTTTCTGGCGCCTTTTCGCTTCTTGATAGCGAGATGCCCAAGAGGCGCGCCGCGTTGCCGGCGTAAATATCGTCCAGCTCCGCAGCCGTTAAATCTAGCGCTTCAATATCGCGCCGCTGCAAATCGATGTCTTCCCGTAAGGGAATGTCGGTACCGAACATGATGTGTCCTATCCCAAACATAGAGAGGGCCATGCGGAGGGCCGGCACGTTCCGGCAAACGGTGTCGTAGTAGAAGCGCTTGAAGTAGGCTTCGGGCGGCGCGCTAATTTTCTCGCTGCACACTGGGAACCGCTCGTAGCCCCATTGGAGCCGACCCATGAGGTAAGGCGCGAGTCCGCCCAAGTGAGGGAAGATCATCTGTAACCCGGGGTAGCGCTCGAAGACACCGGCATAGACCAGGCGCACGGCCGCAAGCGTCGTCTCGAACATGAACCCCACGACATTGGCAAGGTTCAGCTCTAGCATGCAGTCAAGTCCCGGCGGCGAGATGGGGTGTAGCAGGAACGGTAAACCGCGGCGCTCAAGCTCGGCATAGAAGGGCATGAACGCCGGGTCGTTTAACTGCCGTCCACCAGCGCTTCCTGCCAGGATAACACCCACAACTTCTGTGTGGCCGGCGAAACGGTCCAACTCCGCCACTGCCAGTTCTGGAAATTGCAGCGGCATCGCCAGCAATACGCGGAACCGGTCGGGATGACTATGGGCTGCCTGAACCACCACGTCGTTGGCCAGTTGTGCCAGTTCAACGGCCGCTGCCCTATCCTGCACCAGCGCGCCGTGGAACGGCACCGAGAGGATCTGCATGTCGATATCCCACTTGGTCATCTCCTCCAGGCGGCCCTCTACGTCGATCATGCGGGGATCGCTGCTCATCCAACGGATCAGCCGCTGCGCGTCCTGGCCAACGGGCGTGCTGTCGTTCCCGAAGATGCGCTGAAGGCCTTGAATATAAGCGGGCGAGAAAAGGTGGGCATGCACATCGATCTTCATAACTCATCACCTCTACTTCGTTCCGACCCCAATGAGAACCTCACCGGGCGCTTCGAAACCGTTCGGTCCCTCGAACTGGCACAGTTGCTGCTCAATTTCGGCCCAAGCCAGCTCACGCTCGGCCTCGTTCAGTCGGCTCATAAGTTCGCTAACGTCACTGGCAGAATTTCTCATACTTCGAATAGCGTCAGCAGCGGATGGCAAACGTCGCTGTATAGAAACCGCATGAACCGACACATTCAGCAAACCGGCCCGACTGTAGACGTCTTCAAGCGCTCCTGGATCTCCGAGGGCGTACATCCAGGGTTCTCCTGGCGCTGGAGGCGGTATGTTTCCTAAGCGGCGAATAATTGCGAAGGGAATCCCATGGTGCGGATTCCTTTCTTCAGCGGAAAATACCATCACTGCGACTTTGCTTGCAGGCCTTACCACGCGGCGCATCTCGGTTAGCGCTTTCGCCGGGTCCGGAAATAGCATCAGAGCATTCCGACATATCACCGCGTCAAATGAGTTCGCGTCGAGCGCGAGGTTCTCAGCGTTCATTACGCGGGTTTCTACGTTCGTGAGGCCTTCTTTGCGCGCCGCCTCGGCGGCAACGTTTAGCATGGCAGCAGAAATATCTGTGGCAAGCACATATCCCGATGGGCCGGCACGTCGAGCCGCCAGAAGCGTCTGCTCGCCTGTACCGGCTGCCACGTCGAGCACCCGGCTGCCCACTTGAACATTAGCGAGGTCAAGCATCTTTTCACTTGCAGCCCCATAGGCTTGCTGACGCAGCGCTTGCCCGCGGCTCCACCTATCGACAACCTCACCGAGCCGATATTTATCACCTGGAAGAGTCGTCATAGACTGTCCTCCTATTTTTTCGCGATTCTTCAAACATCCGCCGTTACTCACGGTCCTAAAAAAGCGTCCGGCGGGACGGAATAAAGGTCTGTTGTCACCTTGGTCACACCCGGTACATTTCTCACGAGCTTCGCGACTTCGTCTTCCAATCCTTGGTCTACTCTACCCTTAACGTGAATATGGCCACCCTCGGCGCGAACTTCGAGGGCCGATCCTTGTACATCGGGCGATGCAATTAACGTGGCATGGACCCGGGAACCAAGAGCGAGGTCGTTGAAAGCCTGGTTGGATGCGGGAGTGGGCTGATACTCTTCGAGCTTTGCCGCCTCGATAATCACGCGCTTCGCCCCCTCTCGTCTCATCTTGCTCATGTTCAGAATAAGGTCAAAACGATTCGGATCGCGCCAATCCGCGCCGAACATCGCCATGAGCCGGCGGCTGCGCGCCTTGTCGACTTCTTCTATATAATGGCGCACCGCCACGTCAGTGAGATTTTGCCGCGCCCGGACTTGTTCGATGCGAAATTCGATTGGCGCGGTCAAAAGTACTTTCAGCACATGCCCGATACCGGACAAAAGCTCATGACCTAAATGGCCGTGGTAAACCACCTTGCCGTCGTGAGCCAGTTCGCACAGCGTAGCTTGAAGTGCGATCCGGTAGGGCCGCAGATCTTGCAGCAGACGCTCCCACCAGTGTGGCCCTTTCTCGACGATCTCGTTGAGTTTTGCTTCGGGTATGCGATAACGCCGGCTCGCCTCAACGAGCACCTCGCGGCCAACACAACCGTAGCCGAGAGCCTGGGCCACAGTTTCGGCCAATTCCTGCCCTTCGCCAGAAGCGCCTTGATAGATTGTGATGATCGGCATGACAGCAACCTCCTTAGCATTATTCCAACTAAGCATCGCCGCATTGTTGACTGGTTCGACGTGCTGCGGGTTTCATAAACCCTGCGCCTTTCTTCCATGAGAGCTTATGCCTCGTGGGACATCGGTTCGGTCAAATCGTTCCTGAAATTTGCCAGGGGATCATAGATATATGTTCCTGCCAACTTATCCTCCCTGTTTTTCGCCTAGTGGTCTTGCTCCCGTCCAAGCTTGGTCGGTCACGTCGAAAAGCACGCCGTCCGGCCCCCTCCATTTATCCTCGGCATGGACCAAGCCCGCCAACTGCTCATCAATATGCACAGCGCCAACTTCTCGAAGGCGCCGCTGGATTTCTTCGACATCTTGAACCAAAAACCCGAAATGACTCATGCCCAAAGCGGCTGACCCTGAGTACTTCGCAAATTCTGACAAGGGCACCGTGGCCTGCAGAATGGTCACATTGAGCGTCCCATCGCTTAAGTATATTCCCTCGGAAGTAGCCGTCGTATTTCGGCCTACCTCTACCATTTCGAAAACTCGCTTATAAAAGTCCGCTGCCTTCTCTAGGTTGGCCGTATGGAACGCCAAGTGTCTTACCTTAGGCCCCCCTTCCCTCACCTCTTCCTCCCTTGGTGGTAGTGCTCCCGGCCAGCCCTTATCATTTATGTCGAAAGCGACCCCATCTGGTCCCCTCCACTTTTCCTCAACGAAAAGTGTGTTAGCGGCGGGATCATTCGTGTAAATGTTTTCCGATTCGACTTCTCTGAGCCGCCGTCTGGTTTCCTCAAGGTCCTCAACCCAAAAGCCAAAATGGTTCAACCCCAACTCGAGTGATCCTCCCATTTTCGCCGCAGTCTCCGGCATCTTGAAATGCAGAAGCGCCACCATGAGAGTGCCGTCACTTAGAAAGATGATTTCGTCAGCGAAGGCCGAGCGGTTTTGTCCAACCTCCTTCATGTCAAAGACTCGCTTGTAAAATTCGGCTGTCGCCTTGGGGTCAGCAGTATAAAACGCCAAGTGTCTCAACTTAGGCATATGCCCTCTCTTTCACTTGAAGTGAACACTTAATAGTCCCAGATTTTCGCATCCACTACTCCATCTGGCGAGCTGAAAAGGTTCCGGCCACCTTTTCTTTCCTCCAAAGTTAATCCTTGTTGATCTCGAAAATCGTGGTTGTGCTGCTTATTTCATGCGATACGACGAGAAGGGGTTTGCCAGTTGGACTGTCCTTTTCCTTGATGAACAGAAGCCCTTCTGGCGAGATGTCGTCGGGGCTGGTGTTCACGTACTGAACAAAAGTCGGGTGGAAGGGCTCGGAGATGTCGTAAACCATCACCCC
>Ga0209874_1000608_pt1 | contig 10696 bp, 6 predicted proteins | sample GWRWN1_20_30_FD_187216 | JGI IMG/M metagenome (GOLD analysis project Ga0209874, IMG submission 187216) | Riverbed sediment microbial communities from areas with no vegetation in Columbia River, Washington, USA - GW-RW N1_20_30 (SPAdes)... | ecosystem: Environmental > Aquatic > Freshwater > River... | reverse complement strand
ATGATGGCCGTCACCCTGTGGCCCGGCGGAACGCCGCTGCCCGTGGATCGGCTCAACCTGGTGCTGCTGGTGCCGGCCACGTTCGTCCAGCTCGTCCTGGGCCGGCGCTTCCTGGCCCGCACGCTCCGCGGTCTGCCCCACGGGGAGCTGACCATGGACACCCTGGTCGTCATGGGCACCGGAGCGGCGTATGCCTACTCGGTGGCCATCACCCTCTTCCCGGCCCAGGTGCAGGCGGCCGGCCTGCCGCTGGACACGTTCTACGAGACCGCGGCCGTCATCATCGGCTTCGTGCTCATCGGCCGCTGGCTCGAGGCCCGCGCCAAGGGCCAGGCGGCGGGTGCGGTGCGCGCCCTGCTGCGCCGCCGACCGGAGACGGCTCGCGTCATCCGGGACGGCGCCGAAATGGAGGTGCGCCTGGCCGAGGTGCAGGTCGGGGACCGGGTGCGGGTCCGGCCGGGTGAGCGAATCCCCGTCGACGGGGTGGTGGTCGAGGGGGCCAGCGCGGTGGACGAGTCCATGTTGACCGGGGAGTCGCTCCCGGTCGAAAAGGCCCCGGGGGACCGGGTGACGGGTGCCACCCTCAACGCACACGGCAGCTTCGTGCTGCGCGCCGACCGGGTGGGGGCCGACTCGACCCTGGCCCAGATCGCGCGCCTGGTGGAGCAGGCGCAGGGATCGAAGGCGCCGATCCAACGCCTCGTCGATCGGGTGGTGACCTGGTTCGTCCCGGCCGTGGCGCTGGTTGCCGTCCTGACGTTCGCTGCCTGGATGGCGTTCGGCCCCGAGCCACGCCTGCCGTTCGCTCTCTCCAGCGCGATCGGGGTCTTGATCATCGCCTGTCCATGTGCGATGGGCCTGGCCACCCCAACCGCCCTGATGGTGAGTGCCGGCAAGGGGGCCGAGGCTGGCATCCTGGTCCGCGACGGGGCGGCGCTGGAGCGGGCGGCAGGGGTTTCGGCGGTCGTCTTCGACAAGACCGGGACCCTCACCCGGGGCCGACCGGCGGTGACCGGTGTGCACCCGGTCGGGACCGATGGCCGGGAGCTGCTGCTGGTCGCCGCGGCCGCGGAACGGGGAAGTGAGCATCCCCTGGCCTCGGCCATCGTCCGCCGTGCAGGAGAGGAGGGCATCGAGGCGGACTCCCCCACCGTGACCGGCTTCGTCGCCGTCCCGGGAGGTGGCGTGCGCGCGACCGTGGAAGGACGTGCGGTCCTCATCGGCAGTGCGCGGCTGCTATCCGAGGCCGGAATCGCCGGCCAGCCGCCAGCGTCTTTGGGCCAGGAGGAGGCCTCTGCCGCGGCGCGCGGCGAGACCGCGGTCTGGGTTGCCGTCGACGGTGAGCTTCGCGGTCTGGTGACCGTTGCTGACCGCCTCAAGTCCGAGGCTCCGGCCGCGGTCGCGCAGCTGCGGGCGGCTGGCCTGGAGTCGTGGCTGCTGACCGGTGATCGTGCGTCAGCGGCGCGCGCGATTGGCGCCGCGGTGGGGATCGACCCGGATCGGATCGTGGCCGAGGTCCAGCCCGGCGAGAAAGCCGCCAGGATCGCGACCCTCCAGGCGATCGGGCGTCGGGTGGCGATGGTCGGCGACGGCATCAACGACGCGCCGGCCCTGGCCCAGGCCGACCTCGGAGTCGCCATCGGCACCGGCGCCGACGTGGCGGTCGAGGCCAGCGACGTGACCCTGGTCGGCGACGACTTGCGGGCGGTGCCGGCCAGCATCGGTTTGGCGCGGGCGACCCTGCGGATCATTCGCCAGAACCTGGTCTGGGCATTCGGCTACAACGTGCTGCTCATCCCCGTCGCGGCCGGCATCCTGTACCCGCTCACCGGCTGGACCCTGAACCCGGCCCTGGCGGCGGGCGCGATGGCCCTGTCCAGCGTGAGCGTGGTGACCAACTCACTCCGGCTGCGAGGATTCCGCTGATGGACTCGGAGGACTGACCGATGGAAACGACGATAAGCACCCTGCCGCACGACCCGGTGTGCGGGATGTCGGTGGAGCCGTCCCAGGCTGAGGCCAAGGGCCTGGTGTCAGAGCACGCAGGCATCAGGTACTACTTCTGCGGGCGCGGCTGCCTGCTCGACTTCCGCGACGACCCGGAGCATTACCTCGACCCCAATTATCGTTCCAGCATGTAGTGGTTTCCCGCAAATAGCTCGCGGCTCACAGTTAGGCACTCGGAGCGGGCAACTCGGGCCGGATGTACACCAGATGTACGCATCGGCCGATTCAGCGCTGACGGACGGACGCTGATCCCCGGTTTGGGGCTTTTTGGGCCGATTTATTCACCCAGTGTGCAGAACGGCCACATTTCGAGTCACGCGAGGGAAAACCTGGCCGATGTGAACGTGTGATGTACATCCGCCGGAGCAAGGCCCCATTCCGCCGGAGCAGGGCCCCGTCGCAGCAGTCCGCGGTAGGCTGGGTGCGTGGACGACGCGAGGCGGCTCGGCACGGGGTTGGGGCCACCGTGGGAGCACGACTGGAAAGGGACGCTCCACGAGCACGCCATTGACTCGGAAGCGCTCACCGGCAACCCGTTGGACGACCCGCACCTCCGCCCGGTCTGGGTCTACACGCCGCCCGGGTACGAGGACGACACCGCCCGGCGGTACCCGAGCATCTACCTGATCCAGGGCCTGACCGGCCAGGTTGACATGTGGCGCGCCCGCAAGCGGTTCCGCCGAAGCGTCCCCGAACTGCTGGACGAGCTCTTTGCCACGCCCGACCAGGCCCCCGCGCTCGTCGTGTACGTGGATTGCTGGACCAGCCTGGGCGGAAGCCAATACCTGGACTCCCCCGGCACCGGACGGTATCTGACGTACTTGTGCGACGAGATCATCCCGTGGGTGGATGCCACCTACCGGACGCTCCCCGATGCCGCGCACCGAGCGATCACCGGCAAATCGTCGGGCGGGTACGGGGCCATGGTCCTGCCAATGCTCCGCCCGGACCGATTCGGGGCACTGGCCACCCACGCGGGCGACGCGTTGTTCGAGGACTGTTACCTGCCCGAATTCCGCGAGGCGGCCCGCGCATTGCGCGACCGGTATGACGGCTCGTATGACCGCTTCTGGGCCGATTTCCGCGCCCGCCCCGGAGTTGAGCGTCCGGGCGACCTGATCCTCCTCAACGATTGGTGCATGGCCGCCTGCTACTCCACCGATGCGGACGGGACCGTCCGACTGCCGTTCGACTCTGCCACCGGGCGCCTCCTCCCCGACGTCTGGGAACGCTGGCTTGCCCACGACCCGGTTCGGATGGTGGCCGGCCACGCCGATGCCCTGCGTGCCTTGCGCGGGATCTGGATCGATGCGGGGCGCAACGACGAGTGGCACCTCGACCTGGGTGCGGAGGCCTTCCGCCTCGAGCTGGCCGCCATCGGGGTAACGGAACCGATCGTCCGATTCGAGCTGTTCGAGGGGACGCACGCGGACCTCGAGTATCGGTACCCGATGGCCATCGGCTGGTTGGCGGAGCGAATCTCCGGCTAGGTGGTCGCCGACTAGGCCGCGACCACCCGATCTCGGCCACCGCGCTTGGCCATCGACAGCGCCACGTCCGCGGTGCGGAGCAGGGCCTCGCTGGTGGGCTCCGCGTCGTCGAGCGCGGCACAGCCGGCAGACACGCTGAGGCGCAGCGGCGCGCCATCCTCGGCGGCAATCGTCCGCGACGCCAGTCGAGATCGGATCTCCTCGGCCACCGCCACCGCATGATCGCGGTCTGCCCCATCCAGGACCACCACGAACTCCTCGCCGCCGAAGCGGGCCACCATGTCGGTCTGGCGAAGCCGCGCGCGCATGACGTGCGCGAACACCCGCAGCGCCTGGTCGCCGACCTGCACCCCGTGGAGCTTGTTGAACGTCCCGAAATGGTCAAGGTCGAACAGGATGGCCGACACCGGGCGCCGCTCCGACTCAGGCATCGCGTCACGCGCGGTCAGGAGGCGGGCGACCGCATCGTCAAAGAAGCGGCGGTTGTGGAGTCCGGTCAGGCCGTCGCGCACCGCCAGGTCCGCGAGTGCCTGCCGGTCGCGAGCCAGGGCCAGGGCTGCCGCGATCTTGCCGGCCATGGTCGTGACCAGGTCGCGGTCGATGCGATCCAGTGGCTCGAGGGAGGCGGATTCGATGTTCAGCACGCCCAGCAGGTCCCCGTCCAGGAGCATCGGGGCCGCGATCTCACTGACCACGCGCGGATCGCCAGCGACGTAGTCCGGATCGGTCTTGACGTCCTGGACCAGCTGCACCGTGCCCAAACGCGCGGCGCGGCCCACGACTCCGGTCTGCGGGTCAAACCGCGACATATCCACTTCATACCCGCGTTGGGCGCCGAGCTTCAAGGTTCCATCCTCGACGATGAAGATCACCGCCAGCGCATAACCAAAACGCTGCACCATGACGTCGGCGACGCGCTCAAGGAGCTCGGGGGTGGCGCCGGAGGTGACCAGCAGCCGGCTGACCTGCTCCAGGCCGGCGATCTGCCGCGACCGGCGCCGCTCGGACATCGCGGTGGTCCGGAACTGGTTATTGACCTGCTCAAGCTGGGAAACGATGCGCCGGGTACCAATCGCCAGCACGGTCGACACCCCGACCAGTGCCACGCCGCGCGGCGTCACCTCGGCCAGGGCCAGCGGGTTGGCGGCATTCGCCGGGTTGGCCAGGCTGGCCAGCTCGGGAACGAGATAGATGACTGCGGCCGTGAAGCCGATCACGGCCGCCTGCCGCGATCCGAGGGCCGCGGCGGCCACCACGACCGGCAAATACAGGGGGAACAGGGGTCGCGCGGGTCCGCCGACCGTGTTCACGAGGGCCCACACGAAGAGCAGCGCGATGGTCAGACGCAGGAACGACCACCCGCTGGGCGTAAGGAACCGATGCCGGGCCGGGACCATCCCTGCAAGGGCCTGGAGTCCCAGAAAAACGGGGCTCAGGACCAGGACCATAACGGCGTCTGGGAAGGTGCTCACCGCTGCCACGGCGAGCGCCACGGGCGCCAGGAGAGCCGTGTACCAGAGGGGCGCGTCGCTAGCCATGCGGCGGACGCTCTTACGGCGCCCGGTTGCCAGGCGCGTGCTGGGGTGCCGGATACGGGTCAGCCGCCGGGCGTCGGGCATGCCGGCCACCGGCCGTTCGGCGACCCCCCGGTCAACCAACTCGGTCATCCGGCCAAACCGTACCCAACCCCCCACCAACACACCATGAGCCGGAAGTACCGATGAGGCCGCGTACACTCCGCCTCGATGCGGATCGCCCACGTTCGCGAGCGGAACGCCCCCATCGGGACCGGCTTGCGGCTGGCCGCCGCCCGCGATCCAGCGGGGACGCGGTGGCTGGACCTCGAGCGCGCGCGCGAGGTCCTGCTCGGTGAGGATCCGCGCAGGGCACACAACTCGGTGCTGTTTCGGCAGCCAGTGACCACCCTGGACGCGCACCTCGCGCGCGGCCTGCGGGTCGAGGCCCTGGCTGAGATCGTCGACGGATACGGGCCTGCGGCGGGCGGCGACGAGGGCACCTGGGACGCCACTGAGCTGGCGTTTGGGCCGCCCATCTTGCACCCGCCTTCGCTGCGCGATTTCTACGCCTTCGAGCAGCACGTGGGCACGATGTGGCAGCGTCGCGGACAAGAGATCCCGGAGGCGTGGTACCGGCTGCCAATCTTCTACTTCGGCAGCACATCCGAGATCCGCGGGCCGGGCGAGCCGGTGTGGGCCCCGTCCGGATCGGCGGAGCTCGACTATGAGCTGGAGGTGGGAGCGCTGGTCGACACGCCGGCGATCGACCTAGCGGCAGAGCGGGCCGATGAGGCCATCGGCGGATACGTGATCCTGAACGACTGGTCGGCGCGTGACCTTCAACGCGAGGAGACGACGGTCCGCCTGGGCCCGGCCAAGGGCAAGGACTTCGCCACCAGCATCGGTCCGTGGCTGGTCACGCCCGACGAGCTGACCGATGCCCGCACGGAAAAGGGATACAACCTGGTCATGACAGCCGAAATCAATGGGGTGGAGATCAGTCGCGGGACGTGGTCGGCGGCGCACTTTTCGTTTGGCGAGATGCTGGCCCGGGCCTCGGCCGACGTGCGGCTGCGGCGAGGCGACCTGCTCGGCAGCGGGACGGTGGGGAGTGGCTGCCTGCTGGAGGTGAAGGACGAGAGGTTCGGGCGCTGGCTCCAGGCGGGGGACGAGGTGGTCCTGCGAATCGAGCGGCTGGGGGAGCTGCGCACGCCGATCGTCGAGCGGCCTGAACAGAGGAGCGCATCGTGATGCAGCACATGGATCTGCTGGCTCGGATGGCGGTGGCCGAGGGTCGCCTGGCCGCGTTCGCGGAGCATCCACCGCCGGGCCTGACCGATGCCGACCCGGCCACGGGCGAGCGCTGGGATGCGGGCCAAGCCTGGGCCCACGTGGCGGAGTTCGTCCCCTACTGGCAGGGCGAGATCGAGCGGGTGCTGGCCAGCCGGGGCATCGAACCAGTGCCCTTCGGGCGGACGACGGAAGATCCGGGGCGAGTGGGCGCCATCGAGGCTGGCCGCCGCGAGCGGCCGACCGAGCAGATGGCGCGCCTCGCGGGCGCGCTGACGGGGCTGCGGACTTACCTGGCGCGTCTATCCGATGCGCAGTGGTCGGCGCGCGGGCGCCATTTGCGACGGGGCGAGATGACAGTGGCCGAGATCCTGGATCGGTTCGTCGTCAGCCACCTGGAAGAGCACGCCGACCAGCTCGAAAAGCTGGCCGCTTCGGATTGAGCACAAAGCTTGGCGCCCCGCCGAAGAACACGTGCACGATGAACTGTGCTAGCTGCGGGACTCCCGATGCGTCACGACCAGCACCCTACACCCCAGTCGGCGCCGCGGCGGATGGAATAGCCTCTGCCACGCCCGCCAGGCGGTCCAGGATCGGCCGCGCGCCAAGCCGTTCGAGCGTCCCGCGCGCCCACTCCACCGCCGTCTGAACGTCCGGGGCCGCCCGTTCGGTTGGGGGGAGCAGCGTGGCCATATCGGTCACGGCCAGCGCCTCGTCGAAGGCCAGGCCGAGCTGGCGCCAGCCCTTGAGGACCTCGCGATAGGCCGCCAACGCCTCTGCGCCGCGCCCTTCGAGCGCCGCGATCCCGGCACGGATGGTGGCCATGTCGAGCTCCACCGCCGCTCCCCGATACCCCGACTCCACCAGCGCATCGAGGGTCGCGCGCGCGTCGTCCGCCTGACCGGACCAGAGGGCCGCACGGGCAGCCAGCGGATCTGCCAGCGGATGGAAATAGTCGGTGATCTGGCTGGCGAGGTCCGCCTCACGTCGCGCGTCGGCGTAGGCGCCGGAGGCAAAGGATGCCCACGCGCGCGCCCAGTGCTCGTACGACTCGAACTGGGGATCGGTGATGTCCTGGCGCAGGCGCGCGGCGGTCGCGATGTCGACAGCGGCGTCCCCGCCACGCAGCACAGTCAGGATCGCCCGGTCGATGAAGAACTCGGCGTAGCCCGCCACCGACGCGTCAGGGGGAATCCACTCTTCGAGGAGGGCCGCCACCCAATCCCACTCGCCGACCCGAATGGCGCAGATGCTGCCGTTCCCGACCATCTGGAAGCCGTAGGCGCGGGAGCTGATCCGATGGGCGATGTCGAGCCCCTCGCGAGCCAGGGCCAATCCCTCGGCGGGTTCGTTCCACTGCCCGTAGAAGGTGAGGAGAGTTCGGCCCCCCCGCTCTTGGTCCCGGTGGTTCGTCGCGATCGCCAGTTGATGTCCCCCGCGCAGGAGGACGAACGCCTCGCGGGCGCGGTTGAGCCTGATCAGAACACTTCCCCGCAGGATGAGGCCCGTCACGATCGCCTCCATCAGGTCGAGGCGCTCGGCAATGGGCAAATAGCGGTCAACCCAGCCGAGCGCGGCCTCATCGTCGAGGCTCTGCGAGTGAGCCCACGCCAGGCCGGCCACCAACCGCACACCCTCGGGCGTTTGCTCGAGGTCGGAGTACTCCTCCCACGCTTGTTCCAGGATCTCGAGGGCGCGCTGCGGTGTGCGCAACCATTGCTGGAGCACGCGGGCGTGGTTGGCAATCGCCGTGGCGATCCGCGGGCGATCTCCGATCTCGCGGGCGGCTTCGAGCCGTCCGAGCGCATGCCGCTCGACGGTTGGCGGGTCGAGCCCGTGCTGGGCGGAGGCCTGCGCCCGTTCGTGCAGATCAGCACGGTCCTCCGCGTCCGTGGCGACCTCCAGGGCCTGCTCCAGGAATTTCACGGCCTGCTCGTGCGAGCCCAGCGCGGCCGCCCGCTCCGCGGCTCCCCGCAGCGCGATCCGGGCCTGCGCGGCCAGCGCATCGGCCTCCTGCTGGTCGCCGGCGAGGCGTTGGGCGGAGAGGTAGTGGCCGGCCAGGCCGCCGGCCAGCTCATCGGATCCAAGGCTCTCGAAGAATCGCGCCGCGGCCAGGTGCCGGAGCTTGCGGTCCATCTTCGCGAGGGTGTTGTACGCCACCTCGCGGATCAAGGACTGCACGAACGAGTACTGGCCCCGTTCCGGCGACCGCGCATCCGACTCCAGCACCAGCAGCTCGCGCCGGACGAAGTTGCGCAGCCGCGGCTCGAGGTCGGCCGATTCCACGCCGGACACGGCGGACAGGCCGGCAAGCGTGAAGCTCTGGCCCAGGACGGCGGCGTCTTCGAGGAGCGCCCGCTCGGATGGCTCCAGCCCGTCCAGGCGAGCGGCGATCAGGGCCGTCAGCGTCTCCGGAACCGCCAGGTCCCCGAGCTCCGCGGTAGGCCGGTACGCATCGCCCTCGAGCACCAGCTGACCCTGTGCCAGTAGCATCCGGACCGTCTCCACCGCGTAGAGGGGGATCCCGTCCGCCCGCGTCACGATGGCCTCCGCGGCCCGCGCCGGCAGGCCCGGGACCAGCCCAGCCAGGAGCCGCCGCATCTCCGCGGGCGGCAGCGGCTCCAGGTAGATGGACGCGAAGGTGCGCTTGCCGGCGCCCCAATCCGGACGCTTCTCGAGGAGCTCAGGGCGCGCCAGGGTGATGACCGTGATGGGGACGTTGCGACTCCACTCCATGAGGTGGTCGATGAAGTCGAGCTGGCCCGAATCCGCGTGGTGGAGGTCCTCGAAGACCATCACCACCGGTGAGACCGCCGACATCCGTTCGAAGAAGGTGCGCCATGCCGCGAAGAGCTGGTCAGAGCTGATATCGGCCTCGAATCCGAACAGCGCAACCAACGCGGACTCGATCCAGCGCCGCTCGTCGAGGTCCGGCACGTGCAGCTCAACCGCAGCGGCGATCTTCTCGCGGGTCGTGGCTTCGTCGTCCGTCTCGAGCAGGCCCGCCCGGCCCCGGATCATCTCGCCGAGCGCCCAGAACGTGATCCCGTCCCCGTAGGCGGGGCTCCGACCCGTGTGCCACCACACCTGGCCCGCCAGTCCATCCACGTACTTCAGAAACTCCCAGGAAAGGCGGGTCTTCCCGATGCCACCCGGACCGATGACGCTGATCAGCCGCGGTTTGCCCTCGCGCTCCGTTGCATGGAAAAGGTCCTTGATCTGGCGCAGCTCCTCGTCTCGGCCCACGAACGGCGCCTCCAGTGCCTCGGTCCGGTTGCGGCCGCCGCGCTCTGAGACCACGCGGACCGCCCGCCATGCGAGGATGGGCGCGACCTTGCCCTTGAGCGCTTGCTCCCCGGCCTCCTCGAAGACGATCGACTGGGCGGCCGCCCGCTGGGTCGTCTCGCCGACCAGGACCGTGCCTGGTGCAGCGGCGGACTGCAGGCGACTCGCGGTGTTCACGATGTCGCCAGCGACCATGCCCTGGTTGGAGGCGCCCAGCGTCACGGCGGCCTCGCCGGTGAGAACGCCACACCTCGCCTGGATGGCGGGCCCGAGGGTCCTGACGACGTCGACCAGTTCGAGGGCCGCGCGCACCGCGCGTTCCGCATCATCCTCGCGGGCCACCGGCGCCCCCCAGACGGCCATTACCGCATCACCAATGAACTTCTCCACCGTGCCGCCATAGCGATCGATGACCTCGCGCGACAGGTCGAAATAGCGGGTCAGCGTCTCCCGAACGTCCTCTGCATCGCGCTCCTCCGAGAACGGCGTGAAACCCACCAGATCGGCGAACAGGACCGATACCAAGCGACGCTCGGCGACGGGCTCCCCGTCGCCGTGGCCTGGCGGGGTCGGACCCCCTGTGGCCGCGGGCGGGGCGGCTGTAGCCAAGGGAGCTGCGCACTCGGAGCAGAACTTGGCGCCCGCCGGGTTCGGAAATCCGCATCGCGGGCATGGCGCGTCGAAGGGTGTGGCGCATTCATTGCAGAACTTGGCGCCGGCTCGGTTGTCGCTCCCGCAGCTTGGACAGATCAACCCGTTACGGTCTCCAGGCAGTGGTGGGTGGCGAGAGGATACCGACACTGAGTGTCCGCGAGGAGCCCTAGTACCCTCGCGCCCAATGCGGGCGGAGGGCAGATCGCTCATTGCGATGTTGTCTGTTGCTCATCGGGTGGCAGCTCGGGACCAGCGCCGACCGCGAACAGGCGCCAGCTTCCCTCGACACCCTTGAGGACGTGCTCGCCCCGATCCTCGAAGCTGAGCCCAGAACCGGCGACAAGGTCCTTGACCGTGCCCGAGACCAGGACCTCCCCGGGGCCGGCCAGCGACATGACGCGTGCGCCAATTGCCACTGCAATCCCCTCGACATCGTCCCCCTGAAGGGTCAGC
>Ga0209874_1000607_pt1 | contig 10696 bp, 10 predicted proteins | sample GWRWN1_20_30_FD_187216 | JGI IMG/M metagenome (GOLD analysis project Ga0209874, IMG submission 187216) | Riverbed sediment microbial communities from areas with no vegetation in Columbia River, Washington, USA - GW-RW N1_20_30 (SPAdes)... | ecosystem: Environmental > Aquatic > Freshwater > River... | reverse complement strand
CGAGACCGGAACTGGACCCCCGATTAAAACATTCGGGGGTGACGCCTTTGGGATAAATTCTCATCGCTATGTTCTGATACCCCGTCAGCTTGCTGCGGGTAGTTCATTCCCAACCCGTAACCTCAGGCAGGCCGGCGGGCGGAACCTCTACGTGCAGAAGTCCCATCTGCCTGATGCTTTAGAATTTTTTTTACTGAGTACCACGTAGGTTGGCACCCTGGCGAGTGAGCTCAGTCTGGACATCCGACACCGGCACAGCCCGCGGAGGTTTGCCCAGACGCGCCGCCAGCGCAGCGCACACACCTGCGGCCTGCCCCGTCGCCATGGATACCGGCATGACGCGGTACGACGAATGGGCCTCGTGCGTACCGGAAATACATCGGCCCGCAACGAGAACGTCTTCCACATCACGCGCCAGCAGGCAGCGCAACGGGATGTCGTAGGCCTCGCCCGGCGGCAAGCGCTTGAGCAGCGTGCCGCTGCCCTCGGGATTGTGAATGTCTACAGGGTAGGTGCTGCGGGCGATCACGTCGGGGAATTTTCTCGCCTGTAAGATGTCGTCCACCGTAATCTGGTAATCTCCCAGAATTCTTCTAGTCTCGCGCACGCCGATGTTTACGCCGCTCTGTACGACATAGGCTCTTTCAAAACCCGGCACATAACGCTTTAAAAAAGCGCCGATCTGCCGCATCTGGCGGCGGCTCGCCCATTCCGCATAGGATAAATCCCAGACATCGGTGCCCAGCACCCTTGTCACCCGCGTGCTGTTAACGCTGACTTCTCGTTCATGGGGAGTAGCGAAGAAGAGCATGTCTTCTCTCGGCAACTGTAGTTGCCCGTCCGCAGCGGCCTTCCGGATGAGGTCCCAAAGCCCGTGGACACCGCGCCACTGATCAGGATGCTGCTTTACATAAGCCGCGAACTCCGTATGGTCAAATTCGGTAAGCCGAAACATCAGAGTCATGGGCTGTACCAACCCGTCGTCTTCTCTGCCGATCTCGTACGGCGCCCCCGCACGCGCCGCCATGTCTCCGTCGCCGGTGCAATCAATGACGACTCTTGCCCGGATGACAATAGGACCGGACTTAGTCTCAAATACAACCTCTCTTACGCCATGGTCGCTGATGATATCGCTGGCAAATGCGTGGAATAGAAAGCGCACTCCCGCTTCGTCTAACAGATCCAGGGCCACCAGCTTGAACACCTCAGGGTCGAAAGGGACGACATAGCCGGTTTGCAGGGAAGGCGATAACGCTCCCCCTTCTCTGACCAGACGCTCGAGGAGCGTCGTCAATGCTCCTGCGACCACCGGCTCGCCGGGACCGTGGTCGGTAGGCAGTAACGTGGTTGCGCCTTTCTTTTCGCGGCGCAGACTCTGCGTGTGAAAAGACATCAACGGCATGACCAGCGCCGCCGTTGCGTTGCCGCCAAGAAAGCCGTAGCGCTCGGTCAAAATCACGCCCGCACCGGCGTTGGCGGCGCCTAAAGCGGCGCCGAGTCCCGCCGGCCCGCCGCCGACAACCAAAACATCCGTCTCGGCAGCAAGCTGCGCAGTGCGCGGCGGCAAGCTGATGAGACCGGGATTATCGGGACGAGTAAGTGGTGGCATAACCGTTTTCTCGCAGATCGATGTCTATGCATCGATCTGCTTCGGTTTCAGAGATTGCAATAGTTCACAGAGAATCTGATTGGTTTTCCTGGCGCGTTCCTGCAGCGGCGGAACTCTCACTTCGAGTTTTTTTCTGATGCGCTCCCTCAGGTCCCACGAGCGGTCAAGAAAGGCGCAGAGTTTTCCGACGTTAAGAGCGGTTATGGGAGCCATCGGCATTTCCAGGTCCGACAAAAGACCGGCAACTTTCGTCGCGTAAGGAAGCGGCACAAAAGGAATCTTTTGAATCCCCGCAAAAATCAGGAAATGGAGTCGCATCCCCACAGCAAACGACATGTGCTTCATCAATCCGAGCACCGCAGCCGACGAATATTCTCCCTTGAGAACGCTCGCCCGCTGGGCGTTCGTCATCTTCGAAATCACCGCATGAGAATGTTGCGGATCTTTGTTGTCCCCGACTTCCATTGGGATAAAGAGAATCTGAGCATCGAATCGCTCCACCATAAAGTCCGCCGCGTTGGCCAGAATCGCGTGGTATTGCTCGATATTGAGATCAGGCGCTGCGGGACCCGGCTCGCGCACAGAAAATCCCACCAGTGGAGTATCCGGATTGATGCCTTCCATCTTCAGCATCTCTTTGGTAAACGATTGCGGTTTGAGCAATAGCCCTGGATCGGCGGTAACCTCGATCTCCTGCTCTATCCCCAGATCGTGTAATATTCTTTTCGCTTCGTTCTCTCGGACGGTAATTTTGTCGACTTTGTTAAGCGCAGTAACCACGAGTTGCTTTGACTCGGGAGTTTTGAGAGGACCGACGCTAATCGCATAGACCATAACCGGAATCCCTAGCTCTCTGGCCCAGTTCACATCGCGGAGCATATCTTCGACGAGTCCGTCGAATAGGATACCGCCTCCTCCGAGAATGAAGAGATCGAGCTTGCGCAGCTCTTCGAGCACCTCGTCTTTATGCATTTCCCGAATCGGAACAGCGCGGACTTTGTGCCTCTGTTCTGTGTCTTTGGCATTGCGCGAGAACACCACCACATCGACATCGACTGAAGCGTGCAATTCCCTCAAGATAACTTCGAGAATAGCTTCATCGCCGAGGTTCATTCCGCCATAGGATCCCGAAATAGCCACGCGATATTTCATCAGTAAATTACCTCTTTCTCAAACGCGGGGCCTGGTTGACCCTGAGTTGGAAACTCAAACGCGCTGCGCAAAGCTACAGCCCTTGGCGAATCAACGTTGGTGGACTCCATGGACGGCAACTCGAGATTCTGGGCGCGCTTCGCGGTCGGCAAAGCGTCAGCCGGGCAAGTCAAGACAAACCCCGCACGCTTCCAAAGCGCGTTGAGAACTTAGCTTCACTCTATGGTTATCCTTTTGCCACTAATCTGTGCTCGACCATCAAGCAACGATCTTGCACCACCTTGATGCCCGCTTTGGCTAGTGTCTCGGCCGCAGCGTCACTACGGATGCCCGACTGAAACCAAACCGCCGTTGGCATTTTGGCTAAGATATCTTCGACGTGACCGTTGATATCCTGAGAGCGGCGAAAAACATCCACCAGATCAACATTACCGGGAATCTCCATCAGGCGACGATAGACTCGCTTACCGAGGATTTCTATAACTTCCGGATAGTAAACAGGCACAGGGATTACCTCGAATCCTGCCGCTGCGAGATATTTCGGCACGTAGAAGGCGGGCTGATCTGCCTGCGCTTCTGTCTTAATGCCGAGAACAGCAATGCGTTGGGTTTGCCGGATTAAGTCACGCATATCCGAATGACTGTCGATAAGATTTTCTTGCCAGTTCATGTCTTTAGTGTAGCAGCAGATCGCTCCTGAATCGACCAATGACTAAACGCAGATTCCTGGACAACCTCAACAGTGGCGTTTCTCGGATCAAGGTTTTTCAGACCGCTTGACGCCTTATACTCCGCCGTACTAAGTCGTTCAATGAACAAGCCTCGATTAACAAGCCTGTTCATGTTTTGATTCACTTTGCGCTTGGCCGATGATTGCATGCGCGACGCCTCAGCAGATCGTGGTGGAGATTGAAAATCGGAATCAACGATGTTCGCACTTTAAAGAACAACAACGCATCAAAGGGAGATAAAATGGCTGACTTCAAGGTAGTTGGTAGTTCTGTTCTACGTGCGGAAGGCCCAGACAAGGTTATCGGTCGCACTCTTTATGCGGCTGACGTCACTTTACCAGGCATACTCTGGGGGAAAATCCTGCGCAGTCCCTACCCCCACGCCCGCATTCTGCATCTGAATACCGCGAACGCTCGTAAAGTTCCCGGTGTAAAATCGATCGTCACCGGTGAAGACACGCGCGGACTTTACATCGGCAAACAGATTCGCGACATGCCTGTTCTGTGCTGGGACACCGTGCGCTTCGTCGGCGATCGTGTGGCCGCGGTGGCCGCGGAAACACTCGACGCCACCGAAGAGGCTGTGGGTCTCATCGATGTGGAATATGAGCAGCTAAGCGCGGTGTTCGATCCTCTGGAAGCGATGCAATCGAACGCGCCGCGGTTGCATGCGGACGTGACCGCCTATGAAGGCGGCCCTAAAGATCTGCTCGCCGCGGATGTGCATAACGGACTTACCCGGCTCGCCTGGCGCAAGGGCGACGTGGAGCAGGGCTTTCGCGCGGCGGACGTTGTGCTGGAACACACGTTTCATATCCCCGCCCGCCACCAGGGGTACCTCGAACCCCACGCGGCAGTCGTCGCCATCGATAACGCCGGCCGGATTCAAGTGTCAGTGTCGGCGAAAAATCCGTTTGGGATTCGCAGCCAGCTCGCCAAAGCGTTGCGTCTACCGGAGGACCGAATCCGCATCAATGTCGTCAATGTCGGCGGCGAGTTCGGCGGCAAAGGCGACGCGAGTGATCTACCCGTGGCCTATTTCCTCGCGCGGGAGTCGGGACGCCCCGTTAAAGTGGTTATGACTTACGCCGAGGAATTGACGGCAAGCAATCCCGCGCATCCGACGGTGATCACGATCCGCAGCGGTGTGAAACGCGATGGCCGCATCGTGGCGCGCTCGCTGCGCGCGATTCATGCCAGCGGCGCCTACGGCGCGCTCAAGTCCAATGCTTCTCTGGCCACGTGGCATTATGCCGGTGGGCAGTATCGCGTGGACAACGCCTTTTTCGAGTTTCTGCAGATTTATACGAACACCGTTCCCGGCGGGTACTATCGCAGTCCGGGCGCTGTAGCAACCGCCTTCGCCGTCGACTCCCATACCGACATGATCGCCAGGGAATTGAAAATGGACCCCGCCGAGTTTCGCCTGAAGAACTTTCTCGGTGAAGGAGAAGAAGACGCCATCGGCCACCAGCTGCGCCACGTGCGCTTCCGCGAGGTGCTTCAGGCCGCATTGGACAGCGCGGGCTGGAAAAAGCCCAAGCCGGGTCCTAACTACGGCCGGGGCATCGCGCTGTCCGGGCGCCACATCAGCGGCGGGGACACGGGTCTTATCCTCACGGCGGAAACTGACGGCAGTTTCACGATCCTTAGTCCAACCATCGATCAAGGCTCGGGCACGCACACGATCCTGCGGCAACTGGTGGCCGAAGAGATGCGCGTGCCGATCGAGCGGGTAAGCGTCGTGATCGGAGACACCGACGTGACGCCGCGGGACGGCGGCGTACGCGCTAGCCGCGTGACCTACGTTGCCGGTAATGCCGTGGTGCAGGCGAGTGAAAAATTGCGCCAGCAACTTTTGGAGCAGGCCGCCCGAATGTTGGAATGCCGCGCCGAAGAGGTCGAGTTCGGCGACTCAAAATTTTGGCTGCGCCAAGACCCCGGGCAGCAAATTACGTTGCGCCGCTTGGTCACTCAAGCGCCAAGCCCGCTTTCTGTCTCAGTTTATGAGGATTATCCTTATCCTGAAGACATCTCTTACGTCTGCGCCCAGGTGGCGGAGGTCGAAGTGGATCCGGAAACCGGCGCGGTACGCGTGCACCGCGTTGTCAGCGCCCATGACGTCGGTACCGTCATCAATCCTCTCACTCACCAAGGCCAAATTGACGGCGCTACGGTGATGGGAGTAGGCCAGGGAATCATGGAAGAGCTGGTCATGGAAAACGGCCGCGTAACTAACAACAATCTCGGCGACTACAAGATGCCGACTGTAAAAGACATTCCGGAGCTCAAGACCGTTCTCGTGAAATCTACGGGTGGCGTTGGGCCGTTGGACGCCAAGCCCATCGGCGAATTCGCCAACAACGGACCGCCGGCGGCCATCGCCAATGCGGTCGCCGATGCAGTCGGAGTACGCCTTTTTGAGCTGCCGGTTACCGCCGAAAAAATCTATCGCGCCCTTAAAACCTAGCCAAACATATTTGAAATTTGCCTTGTTTTTGAATTATGGAATCGGAAAAAGATGACTCGCGCAAAGACGCCCGCCTGCAAGGCTGCGGGCAGGCTAAGCGCGCCAAGTTCGGAGAATAAAAGATACTTTTCTTTGCAATCCAGAAGGAGGTTCGATTGTGCTTAAGGATAAAGTAGTCATCGTCACGGGTAGCGCGCAAGGCATCGGTAAGCATGCGGCGCGAACATTTGCTCAAGAGCAAGCTAAGGTTGTCATCGCGGATTTCAACCAAGAAAATGCCAGGAAAACCGCCGCCGAACTCGGCAAGCTGGCTGAAACCTTGGCGATCGTTGTCGACGTTCGCGATGAAGATAGCGTGAAACGGATGGTCGATCAGGTCATCAACAGATTTGGCCAAATCGATGTGCATATTAACAACGCGGCCATCGTGCCCCACTTTGCCTGGGGCATTCCGCGTTGGCCGCGCATCAGTGAGATGCCGATAGATTTCTGGAATCGCGTCGTGCAAACGAATCTCTATGGGACTTTTCTTGGCACAAAACATGTGCTGCCTCACATGGAAAAGAGAAAAACCGGGCACATTATCAATCTCTACGGTGGCGGCGGCGTGAAACCGCCCGGCGCTTGTACTTACATGGCGACCAAGGACGGAATTCGCACCTTTACGCGCTATGTTGCGGAGGAAGTCAGGGATTCAAATATTTGCGTGGTGACTTTTTCACCGCGCGTGCCGATCGTAACCGAAACCGCTCCTGAGGAGGCGCTCAAGCGTTTGCCGGGCCCAGACGTTCTTGGGAACGCGTTTGTGCTGGCGGCTCAGCTGCCCATGGAAAAGAGCGGCCAGTGTTTCGCGTACGAAGACGGCAAATTAGTAAATGAGCTGCCCAGGGAAGGATGAGGAGCGCTGCAGGTATGAAGGGGATGCAAGATAAGGGAGGAACCCGCGATGCCAATCATTGATGCCGATGCGCATGTGATCGAGAACGAGTCTGCCTGGGACTACATGCTCGAATCGGAGCGCCAGTTTCGACCAAGAATCGTCGGCGCGACCAACGGCGATCCCGCCGTGGATTATTGGTTCATCGACGGCAGACTTATGCCGCGCAGCAATGTGGAGAAGACCCTGCCGGAGGCGGCCCGGAACATGAGCGATCTCAGTATCCGGATCAAACATATGGACGAGCTGAGCATCGACATCCAAGTGATCTATCCGACGATCTTTATTTTTCCCACGGCGCGGCGGCCGGAGGCCGATCTTGCGCTCTGTCGCAGCTACAACCGCTGGATGGCCGACATCGTCAAGCAAGCCCCGGACCGCTTTCGCTGGGTGGTGGTGCCCCCCCTCCTCAATATGGATCGCGTGTTCGAAGAACTGAAGTTCGGTAAAGAGCATGGCGCCTGCGGCATCTATCTGCGAGGGCTGGAAGCCGACCGACGGCTGAGCGATTCCTATTTCTTCCCACTATACGACGCGGCGAGCAAACTCAATTTGCCAATCTGCGTTCATTCGGCGAACGGCAGCATTGCGTCCCACGATTTTTTCCTCGATGAGCCGGGCTTTTGCAAATTCAAGCTCGCGGTGGTGGGCGCGTTTCATTCGCTGGTTAATGACGGCATTCCGGAGCGGTTTCCCCAATTGCGCATCGGCATCATCGAAGTTAGCGCGCAATGGATTCCCTATGCGATTCATGATCTGGCGCGCCGCCACGCGCGCCGGGGCAAGCAGTTGAGTAAAAATGTTTTGAAGGACAAGCGGGTTTGGGTCACCTGCCAGACCGATGACGATCTCGAGTACATCCTCGGCTATGCCGGGGAAGATACCCTCGTCATCGGCACCGACTACGGCCATTCCGACAACGCCAGCGAGATCGAGGCCCTGCGCAAACTCAGACGTGAAGGCAATTTAGCTCCACAGGTCATCAACAAGATCCTCGATGACTACCCGCGGGCCCTCTATGCGCTGTAGACCTGCTCGTAGAATTTTGTTCTTGGAGGTTTGCAAATGTTATCGATAGATGCCGACGCCCATGTGATCGAGACGGAAAAAACCTGGGACTACTTAGAAGGCAGCGACCGCCGCTATCGGCCGGTGCCCATCACCGTCGACATGCCTTCCGGTAAGACGCAAAACTTTTGGATCATCGGCGGCCGTTTAATCGGCGGGCGCGACAACATCGGCCAGGACACCTCGAAGGAGTCCCGCGAAATGGCGAATATCGACTCCCGCCTCAAACACATGGACGAAATCGGCACGGGTGTTCAAGTCCTTTACCCGACGCTTTTTTTGCGTCCCGTCACGGATAATCCGAGAATCGAGCTTGCGCTTTGCCGTTCTTACAACCGCTGGATGGCCGACATCTGGTCGAAGGCTAAAGACCGTTTGCGCTGGGCCGTCCAACTGCCTTTGATGACCATGGACAAAGCGCTGGATGAGCTGCGTTGGGCCCATGGTAACGGCGCCTGCGCAGTATTCATGCGTGGAATCGAAACCAATCACACTCTGCACGATCCCTATTTCTTTCCCTTGTATGAAGAAGCCAGCAGGCTCAACCTGCCCATCGGAATTCATTCCGGTATCGGCAATTTCACAGTCAATGAGATACTCAACGGGGAACCCTTCCGCGTGGCAAAGCTCATGGTGATTGGGGGCTTTCACTCGATGATCTTAAACGGGGTCACGGAACGCTTCCCCAAGCTTCGCATCGGAGCCATCGAGGTCGCCGCGCAGTGGGTGCCTTATTTGGTCCACGATCTCAACCTCCGGTTTCCCAAGCTTGAGGGCAAACAGGCCAGGCCCGACGTGCTTAGCGGCAGCAACCAATTGTTCGTCGCCTGCCAGACTGACGATGATCTACCTTACGTACTCAAGTACGCCGGTGAGAACTGTCTCATGATCGGTTCGGATTACGGCCACGCCGATAATGCCAGCGAGCTGCTGGCATTGGCCCGGCTCAAAGAAAACGGCGAGATCGATCCGCAGATAATTGACAAAATTCTATTCACCAATCCGGCGCGCTTTTACGGCTTGGATTGACACTCGAAGACCGCGCTTGATACAACCAGCCAGAGAAAACATAAAGGAGAGCTTGCGGCCTCATGAAGGTAGCCCAATCATTGGATCATTTCGTCGTTCCTGTGGATGACCTGGTCATCGCCGAGGAATTTTACGTAAGAGTTTTCGGCGGCCGGATCACGCGTCGCAATGGTTTGAATGTGCGCCAGCGCAAGCGCGGGGCGGTGCCGCACACTTTTATTCAAATCGGCGGCAAGCGAATGGGCGTGTATCTGCAGAGTGAAGAGCGCCCGCAGCCAGCCGGCGCTCGGGGTTTACCCACTTATTCTTTCGCGACAACGGAGCGAGGGCTCGAAGAAATAATAAAAGACTTGACCGATTTGGGCGCGCGTTTCGACGGGCCGGTTCAAAACGACCACTCATTCGCCAAACAGACGCTCTTTTTAACCGATCCGGCCGGCAATCATTATGCGGTTTATGTTCCACAACCTTCCATCGGCGTTTCGTCCGCGCCCGGCAGCCGAATGACGGCGGTGGGTTACCTCGAGCTGGAAGCTCCCGAAATCAATGCCTCCATCGATTTCTACGAAAAGGTACTCGGCTTTGAGATGCAAACCCGCAGTGAAAATCCCAAAGGGTACCCCCTGCGGGCGACGCTAAAGATGGCGAGTGGACAAACTCTGATGCTTACGGAGGCGCCTTTTTCATCCAAGGGATTGGTGATGAGCCGTAAGGTGCCCGGCCCTCATATCGCGTTCTATGTCCCGGCCGCCAACTGGACCACCGCTCTCGCGCATCTCGACAGCCTCGGGATTTCCCACGGTGACCGTGGCGCAGCTAAAGAACGGCATGAAGGCCAGGGAGGGACCTACATGGACGATCCGGCTGGATACGTAATCCAATTTATCACCGACGGTATGGAATAGATCGACTTAAAGACCGAGTAGAATGACTGACCGGCAAAAGCGCGCGCGTCTGCGCGAGATCCTCGCCGACTCGAAGGGCGCCATCGCGCCCGCGGTTACCGATCCTATATTTGTCCGGTTGGCGCGGAGGCCAAATGCTACGTGAAGTCGCGCTGCCGCAAGCGTACCGAACGACACCCACGGGGCTCTATCTTATTTCTACGGCTTGGCAGGGAAAGCGCAATGTACAGTTCGCCTTCCGCGCGCTGGGAATCTCCGACGATCCGCCGCTGCTTGTCATCGGTATCCAGGACAAAAACTTCAGCCTCGAGTTGATTCGAAAAAGCAAAGAATTCGTCGTCAACGTCTGCTCGCAAAATCAGCTTCATGCGGTTGACCGAAGCCGGAATCTTTCCGGACGCAATGTCGAGGATAAATTCATCGCTCTCGGCTTAGACACCGTGCCGGCCAGACACGTGCAGCCACCGCTCGTCGCGAATTGCCACGCCAACGTGGAATGCCGCCTCATAAAAGAAGTCGCGTTGGATGGACTGTTTCTTTTCGTCGGCGAAGCCCTCGCATCCTATGTCGACGATCAGGTGCCGCCGGTGGGACGGCTGGCGGGAAAAACTTTTCGGCTCGATGGCCCAATCTAAAGAATTGCTATAAGTCGGGGGTGAAACATGTTGAAATGGATTCGACTTTGCTCATGGATGCTTACAGTCCCACCGTTTTTGGTTTGCCAAGCTGCAGATGTCGGAGCCGCCACGGCCGAAGAAACTCTGGCCAAGATTAACCGCCTACCGACCGCGGAGC
>Ga0209874_1000606_pt1 | contig 10699 bp, 9 predicted proteins | sample GWRWN1_20_30_FD_187216 | JGI IMG/M metagenome (GOLD analysis project Ga0209874, IMG submission 187216) | Riverbed sediment microbial communities from areas with no vegetation in Columbia River, Washington, USA - GW-RW N1_20_30 (SPAdes)... | ecosystem: Environmental > Aquatic > Freshwater > River... | reverse complement strand
CGCCGTTCGGATGGCAGATCGTCCCAGCGCCCGACAACTCCAAGCGCAAGATCGTTGTGCTCGATGAGGCCGAGACGACGACGATCCGCAAGGCCGTCGAACTGGTCGTGGACGAGGGGCTGTCCTGCTGGAAGTCTGCCCCCCGACTCAACGCGCTTGGACACTTCCCCCGCCACAGCGCCCGCTGGAACAACGTCAGCCTGCGCTGGATGCTCAAAGGCAAGCACTTCGCCGGAGAATGGGTGCTGCGCAAGGCCGGCCGCGTGATCCCTATCCGCGGCCCCGCGATCATCAGCGCTGAGCGGATGGCCCAACTCCAAATGGTACTGGACGGGACTGCAAAGGTGAGGTCGGGGAATCGGGTCTACCCGCTGACGGGCCGGATCTTCGGTGCCTGCGGCGTGCCGTTCAACGGGGTCTACCGCAACGACCGCGGCCACTGGAACCACCGCCGCTACGAGTGCCGGTACAACGACACGAAGTTCAACGGGACGGACAAGCGCTGCTACTGTCGAAGGGTCGACGCCGACTGGCTGGAAGCCACGGTGTGGGCCGAGGTGTCCAAGGTGCTCTCGGACCCTGAACGGCTGGTCGAGCTGGCACAGCAGTGCCTCGACCTGCGAAGCGGCGAGTTGCGCGCGGAAGCCAGCCAGATCGGCAGCCTCGACCGGCGCCTGGCCGAGGCCAAGCGCAAGCGCACCAACCTCGCACTGGCCGCCGCGGCTACCGGGCCCGATGCCGTCGCCGACGCCCTCGCCGAGGTCAACCGCGACATCGAGGCGCTCGAGCAGATGCGAGAGCAGGCCCGCGCGTGGGCGCAGGCCAACGCCGAGCGCTCCGCGCTGCTGCGGGACCTGTGGAAACTCGCCGACACGGCATCTGAGCGACTCGACAACCCGACGCCGGAGCAGATGAGGGAAGTGTTCGCCGCGCTCGACATCCGAGTGCAACTCCTGAGTGAAGGTGTGCGCCGCGGACGCCACCGGACTCCTCTGGACCTACAGGTCACCGGTGTACTGCCGATCGGCAAACCGAAAGAAGGGGCCAGTTCTACAGCCCGATGACGCCGATCACCCCGAATGGCTGGCACTTGACCGACGCGGCCTTGTAGGCGAGCAGCCGCCGCTTGCGTCCGTCGAAGCCCAGCCCGGCCCACCGGGCGGCCGCCGGGCGGGCCCGGCCAACGGCCGCCGCGACCTGCTCCGGCCCGTCGAGCGGGAAGCTGCCGACGACCTCCCCGGTGGCCGGGCTGGTGGAGTCGAAGGTCGGCGATCCGGTCGCGGGACCACGGTCCTCGGTGATCGCCATGCTGCCGCCTTTCCGAGCTTGCTCTGCTCGATCTTCCCGAAGCGGTCGCTCCGCTGGCCAGCGGACGCCGCGGCTTCATAGAGTACGGCCCCGCATCCCGCTCGGCAGCCGCGAGGGCCGTGACTCGCCCGCTCGCCGAGTTGTCAGGCGCGCGCAGGTGTCCGCCGCCCCGAGCGAGGAGAGGTTCGTGAACGCCGCAACGGACGTCGTCGTGGTCGGCGCCGGGCTCGCCGGCCTGGTCGCCGCCAGCCGGCTGGTCGCCGCCGGGACCGAGGTGGTGGTGCTGGAGGCACGCGAACGGGTCGGCGGCCGCACGCTCACCCTGCCGGCCGCCGACGGCACCCTGATCGACCATGGGGCGCAATGGATCGGGCCGACCCAGCACCGGATCGCGGCCCTTGCCGCCAGCGTCGGCGTCACCACCTATCCGAGCTGGGACCGCGGGCGCAACCTCCAGGTCCGGGACGGCCGAGCCGTCCGCTACGACGGCCCGCTGCCCGACGGTGACCCGGCCACCGCGGTCGCCATGGGCCAGGCGATCCGCGAGCTGGACGCGATGGCCGCCGAGGTGCCGCTGGAGCGGCCTTGGACCGCCGCGCAGGCGTTGGCCTGGGACTCGCAGACGGTGGAGAGCTGGCTGCGGGCCCGCGTCGCGGTCGAGGGCGCCGCCGCCTGGCTGCGCGCCGCCGTGCGCGGGACCTTCGCCGCCGAGCCGCGCGACCTGTCCCTGCTCCACGCCCTGTTCGTCATCGGCTCGGCGGACGGCCTCGCCCGGCTGCTCAGCACCGCCGGCGGCGCCCAGGAGCGCCGCTTCCACCAAGGCGCACAGGCGATCCCGGTCCGCCTCGCCGAGGCGCTCGGCGAGCGGGTGGTGCTCGGCGCTCCTGCCCTGGTCGTCCACCACGACCGCCACGGCGTCCGGGTCGAGGCGGGCGAGCGCCACACGGTGACCGCCAAGCGGGCGATCCTCGCCGTCCCGCCCGTGCTGGCCGGCCGCCTCGCGTACCGGCCGCCGCTGCCCGGATGGCGCAGCCAGCTCACCCAGCGGGTGCCGATGGGCAGCGTCATCAAGGTCCACGCCCTGTACGAGCGGCCGTTCTGGCGCGACCAGGGCCTGTCCGGCTTCGCCGTCGGCGACCGCGGGCCGGTCGGGTACGCCTTCGACAACTCCCCCGACAGCGGGTCGCCCGGCGTGCTGGTCGCCTTCATCGAAGGGGAGCAGGCTCGAGTCTGGGGGCGCCGCAGCCCGGCGGAACGCCGCGTGGCGGTGCTCGGCACGCTCGCCGGCTTCTTCGGGGAGCCGGCGCGGCAGCCTCGCGAGCTGCTGGAACGCTGCTGGGCCGACGAGGAGTACAGCGGTGGCTGCTACGGCGGCTACTTCCCGCCAGGGGTGTGGACCTCCTACGGGGAGGCCCTGCGGGCGCCCGTCGGCCGGCTGCACTGGGCGGGCACGGAGACCGCGACCGTCTGGGCCACCTACATGGACGGCGCCGTGCAGTCCGGCGAGCGGGCCGCCACGGAGGTCCTCCGGGCCCTTGGCTAGCCGGTACGGAAGTGGTCGAAGGCGAGGCCGGCCAGCGGGCGGGGGCCGGCGGGGGTCAGGCGGACGCGGCGGTGCGGTTCAGCGGTGAAGCGGCCGCAGTCGAGCACGCCGCCGAGGTCGGCGGTCGGGGGCAGGGCGGCGGCCAGCAGGTAGTCCTCGCCTCCGCCCAGGGCCAGCTCCGCCGGGTCGCGGCCGAGCAGCGCGGCCGCCTCGGCGACCCCTGGCGCGAGCGGCACGGCGGCGTCGTGGAGCTCGATCCCCACCCCGGACGCCTCGGCCAGGTGGAGGGCGTCGCCGGCCAGGCCGTCGGACAGGTCGATCATGGCGGTCGCTCCGGCGTGCGCCAGCCGCATCCCCGTCGCCAGCTCCGGGCGGGGGCGGCGGTGGGCGGCGGCAAGGCCGGGGAAGCGGCCGAGCAGCTCCCTGGCCGGCTGGTCGTCCCGTTCGAGCAGGGCCAGCCCGGCGGCGGCGGCGCCGAGCGGGCCGCTGACCACCAGCCGGTCCCCTGGCCTGGCGCCCGCCCTGGTGACCGCCCGGTCCGCCTCGCCGAGCGCGGTGACCGCCAGCGAGAGGGCCGGACCGCCCGAGGTGTCGCCGCCGACCAGGGTGACGGCGAACGCCTCGCAGGCCTCGCCGATCCCGGCGTAGAGGCGCTGGAGCAGGGTCGGCGAGGCCTGGTCGGGGACGGTCAGGGCGACCAGCAGCCAGCGGGCCGCGGCGCCCATGGCGGCCAGGTCGGAGAGGTTGACGGCGACCGCCTTCCAGCCCCAGTCCTCCGGTTCGGAGAAGGCGCTGCCGAAATGGCGTCCCTCCACCAGCACGTCGGTGGTGACCACCAGGCGGCGTCCGGGAGTGGGCCGCAGCACGGCGGCGTCGTCACCGACGCCGACCTCCACCCCCCCGTCGGGTGCGGTCGCGAGGCCTCCGGTGAGCCGGGCGATCAGCCCGAACTCGCCGAGCTCGGCCAGCTCCCTGCTGACCGGCGTCAGGTCACCGCCTTGACGATGGCGTCGTCGAGGCCGGGGAACCCCGCCAGGAAACGGGCCCGCTCGGCCTTGAGCCGCTCGACCCGGTGGCGGTACTCGTCGATGCGTCCCTGGCGCTCGTAGAGCCGGTGCGGCTGCAGCAGCTCGAGATCGTCGATGCCCGGGACCTCCGCGGCGACCTGGTAGCCGAAGTCGGCGTCCTCGTCCCAGGTGATGGTGCCCTCGGCGATCGCCCGCACGATCGCCGAGGAGTGCGGGATGCGGATCTTCTTGGAGCGGTCGTCGCCGTCGGGGCCGCCGACCCGACCGGTGTTGAGCAGGAACACCTCCAGCGGGTGGGCGTCGAGCAGCTCGGCCAGGCGGTTGCCCTGCTGCTCGTGCAGCAGCGGGAAGAAGGGGTTGGTGCCAGGCACCCGCAGGGCCTTGCCCTCCTCGTCCTTGCCGCCGGCCGAGGTTCCCCGGGTCTCGCCGAGCATGAAGTAGCCGGCCGCCTGCTCGATGTTGAGCTTGGCCACGCCGGGGATGAGGTTGTCGTTGCGGTTCAGGATCAGCAGGAAGGAGGCGGGCGGCACCCGGTCGGCCGGCCAGTTGTCGATCGAGCGCATGTTGAACACCGCCCGCCCGTTCTGGGTGTAGCTGGTGTCGAAGAAGTCGATCTGGTCGCCGTGCTGGGAGACGTTCTCCAGGTAGGCGTCCGGCTTGGTGACCGCCCCGTGGATGGTGGGCTCGTCGGTGGCGGAGAGGGCGAACGTCTTGGCGAAGCAGCCGTCCTCGGTGGAGACCACCTCGCCGCCGGGGAACAGGCCGATGAAGTCGTCCTGGACCGGTCGGGAGTGGTTCTGCTTGGTGAACGTGGTGGTCGTCTTGCCGGTCCCCGAGAGGCCGACGATCAGCATGGTCTTCTCGCCGCCCGGCGTCGGGATGACCTTGCAGCCGGCGTGCATCGCCAGCCCGCCGCCCTCGTAGACCCTGCGGTTCCACATCCGCAGGCCGCCCTTTTTCGACTCGCCGAAATAGTCGGAGTTGAGGACCCGGGTGACGCCGGCGTCCAGGTCGACCGCGACCACGCGGTCGTTGGGATAGCCGGGCATGGCCAGGGTGGGGGTGTAGACGATGGTGATCTCCGGCTCGTGGCGGGCGTCGCCGTCGACCGGGTCGTAGTACAGGAACCGCTGCATCCCTGCGATGTTGGCGTTGGCCCGCTCGATGATCAGGCGCGCCGGCGTCCGGTAGGGCCCGCCGTGGCCGATGAAGCCGTCCACCACGACCATGTCCTGGCCGCGGATGTACTCGTCCTGGACGGCGGCCAGGCGCGCCCCCTCCTCGCGGCCGATGGTCTGGTGGCTGTGCCGCTCCGGCCGGTCGGTCACCACGTAGGTCGAGCTGGTGGAGCGGGACACCACCCTGGTCTGCACGTTCACGTTGCCGTAGCGGGTCTGGCGCGCCTGCGGCATGGCGTCGGTGTACTCGCGCAGCTCCGCCTCGGTGGGGTGGAACGCGATCGATCTGGCGGCGACGCCCAGGTCAGGCGGTGGCGTGCTCGGCATCGTGGGCCCTCCAGCGTCAGCGCGTATGGCGGCGGAACCAGTCTAGCGGGGGGTCTCAGACCCGGGGGCTGTCGCCCTCGGCGACCCGCGCCAGCAGGCGCAGCACCTCGTCGTCGGTGACCTGCGGAAAGCGCAGGTAGGCCTGGCCGACCGCGAGGTAGGGATCGGGGGTCTGCAGCACCACCACCTGGTCGACCACCGTCCCCAGCCGCTCCTCGAGCTCGGCCGGTCCGACCGGCACGGCCAGCAGCACCCGCGCCGCCCCTGCCCGTCGGGTGAAGCGGGCGGCCGCCACGCAGGTCCAGCCGGTGGCCACCCCGTCGTCGACCAGCACAGCGGTGCGGCCGGCCAGGTCCAGCGGGGGCAGCCCCTGCCGGTAGGTGGCGGTCCGCCGCCCGACCTCGGCGGTCTGGCGGGCGACCTCGGCCCGCACGGCGGTCATGTCGAGGCCGAGCCGCCGGATGGCCGGCTCGTCGATCGCCTCGACGCCCTCGGCGACCGCGCCGACCGCCAGCTCCGGGTTGCCGGGAGCGCCGATCTTGCGGGGCACCACCACGTCGAGGGGGGCGTGCAACCGGGCCGCGACGCGGGCGGCCACCACCACCCCGCCACGGGGGATGGCGAGCACCACCAGGGGCGGCCGGACGCGTCTGGCCAGGACGTCGGCCAGCCGCTCGCCGGCCTCGACCCGGTCGGTGAATCGCCGTAGCCGTGCCGCGGTCCCGCTCCAGTTCGAGGTGCCATGGCGTCGGGTCACGGTTCAGGATAGCCTTCCCTTGCTCCTTCGTGAAAGCGTAGGCAATCCGTGCTAATTGATCCTTGGCATGCCTGGTAGCCGCGTGTACCATGCGCAGACCTTTCGACCCCCGGGACGGCCGTGGCCATCCGGGCGTCTCGTCAGATCGGCGGCTCGGGCACAGCCGGCATGCCGTACGCTGGCGGCGGCGGTATCGCGCAGCCGGCGCGGCATGCCTCAAGGAGGTCGGTGCTTGTGGTGACGGCATACATCCTGATCCAGACCGAGGTCGGCAAGGCGGCGCAGGTCGCCAAGGAGATCGCCGAGATCAAGGGCGTGCAGCAGGCTGAGGACGTCACCGGCCCCTACGACGTGATCGTCCGCGCCGAGGCGCGCAACGTCGACGACCTGGGCAAGCTGGTGGTCGCCAGGGTGCAGGCCGTGGACGGGATCACCAGGACGCTCACCTGCCCGGTGGTGCACCTCTAGGCGAGGGCGGCGACCACCCAGTCGATCGCGCGGGTGAGGGTGTCCAGGTCAGCGGGGTCGACGGCCGGGAACATCGCGATCCGGAGCTGGTTGCGGCCGAGCTTGCGGTACGGCTCGGTGTCGAGGATGCCGTTGGCGCGCAGCACCCTCGAGACCGCGGCCGCGTCCACCGCCGGGTCGAGGTCGACGGTGGCGACCGTGGGGCTGCGCTCGGCCGGGTCGGCCACGAACGGGGTCGCGTAGGCGCTGGCCTCCGCCCAGCCGTAGACGATCCCGGCCGACTCCTGGCAGCGTTTGGCCGCCCAGGCCAGCCCGCCCTGCCGGTTCAGCCAGTCGAGCTGGTGCAGCAGCAGGAACAGGGTGGCGAGCGCCGGGGTGTTGAGCGTCTGCTCGGCACGGGACTGCTCAAGGGCGACCGCCAGGCTGAGCGTCGCCGGCATCCAGCGGTCGGCGGCGACCGTCTCGGCCCGCCGGATCGCCGCCGGTGACAGCAGCGCCAGCCACAGGCCGCCGTCGGCGGCGAAGGACTTCTGCGGCGCGAAGTAGTAGACGTCGAACTCGCGCGGGTCGACCGGCAGGCCGCCGGCCGCCGAGGTGGCGTCCACGCAGACCAGGCCGCCGGCGCCCGCCGGCCGCCGCACCGGCATGGCCACCCCGGTGGAGGTCTCGTTGTGGGTGAGGGCGTACAGGTCGACCGCCGGGTCGGCGCGCGGCTCCGGGTGGGTGCCGTAGGGGCTGGCCAGCACCTGCGGCTCCGCCAGGTGGGGGGCGGCGGCCGCGGCGGCCGAGAACTTCGCGGAGAACTCGCCGAACACCAGGTGCTGGCTCTGCCGCTGGATGAGGGAGAAGGCCGCCAGGTCCCAGAAGAGGGTCGAGCCGCCGTTGCCCAACGCGACCTCGTACCCGTCCGGCAGGTCGAACAGCTCCGCCAGCCCGGCGCGGATCCGGGCCACCACCGAGCGGACGCCGTCCTGGCGGTGGCTGGTCCCAAGATAGGTGGGGGCCGCGGCGGCGAGGGCGGCCACCGCCTCCGGTCGCACCTTCGACGGGCCGCTGCCGAAGCGCCCGTCGCGGGGCCGCAGCTGGCTCGGCAGGATCGGGCTGGCGTTCCCTGCGGTCATGGGCCCACTCTATCCTCGCCAGCGAAGCCGAGAGGGCCAGGAGGCAAGCCGTGCCGAGGATCTCCCGCCGCGTCGCCGCGATCGCCGGGTCGGCCACCCTCGCGGTCGACACCAGGGCCAAGGCCCTCAAGGCGGCCGGCGAGGACGTCATCGGCTTCGGCGCCGGCGAGCCCGACTTCCCCACCCCCGACCACGTCGTCGAGGCGGCCGCGGCCGCCTGCCACCTGCCGCGGTTCCACCACTACACGCCCACCGCCGGGCTGCCGGAGCTGCGGGCGGCGATCGCGGCCAAGACCGCCAGGGACTCCGGGCTGCGGGTGGAGGCGAGCCAGGTGCTGGTCACCAACGGCGGCAAGCACGCCCTGTTCCAGGCGTTCGCGACCCTGCTCGACCCCGGCGACGAGGTGCTGCTGCCAGCCCCCTACTGGGTCTCCTACCCGGAGGCGATCGCGCTGGCCGGCGGCGTGCCGGTGGTGGTGCCGACCGGCGCCGCCAGCGGCTTCCGGGCCGGCGTCGAGCAGCTGGAGGCGGCCGCCACGACCCGGACCAAGCTGCTGGTGTTCGTCTCCCCCTCCAATCCGACCGGGGCGGTGTACCCGCCGGAGGAGGTGGCGGCGATCGGGCGGTGGGCGGCCGCGCGGGGACTGTGGGTGCTGACCGACGAGATCTACGAGCACCTGGTCTACGGGGAGGCGCGCTTCACCTCCCTGCCGGTGGTGGTCCCCGAGCTGGGCGACCGCTGGGTGGTGGTCAACGGGGTGGCCAAGACCTACGCGATGACGGGCTGGCGGGTCGGCTGGCTGCTCGGGCCCTCCGACGTGGTCGCCGCGGCCACCAATCTCCAGTCGCACGCCACCTCCAACGTCGGCAACGTGGCGCAGGCGGCGGCGCTGGCCGCCGTCTCCGGCGACCTGCTGGCGGCGGCCGAGATGCGGGCCGCCTTCGACCGCCGCCGGCGGCGCATGCTCGAACTGCTGCGGGCGATCCCAGGGGTGACCTGTGTCGAGCCGCAAGGCGCCTTCTACGCCTTCCCGTCCCTGCAGGGCGTGCTCGGCCGCGAGCTGCGCGGCCGGCGGCCGACGACCACCCTGGAGCTGGCCGAGCTGATCCTCGAGGAGGCCAAGGTCGCGATCGTGCCCGGCGAGGCGTTCGGCGCGCCCGGCTACGCCCGCCTCTCCTACGCCCTCGGCGACGACGACCTGGTCGAGGGCGTCACCCGCATCGCCAAGCTGCTCGCCGAGGCCCGCCCGGCCTCATGAGGCGCCGGCGAGCGGGACCTCGACGGCGGCGAGGTCGGCGCCGTCCTGGTCCTGGACGGTGATGGTGAGGGTGTTGGCATCGGACGGCGGGGCCGGCTGGAAGCTCAGGTGGTAGATGCGCAGCAGCGGGTCACCGGCGGAGCCCCCGCCGACCAGCTGGTAGGCCGTGTCGAGGTCGTCGCCGAGCCGCCAGCGGATGGGGAGGTCGACCAGCGGGGGTGCCTCCGCTGGCTCCGCCGGTAGCAGCGCGTAGCGGAGGTGGACCCAGCCCGACCACACCTCCAGCGAGATCAGCATCACCCGGTAGCCGCCACGCCGGACGAGCTCGCGGACCAGCGGGACCACCCGGACCAGCTCGGCCGGCTGCTGCGCCCTGAACGCGGGCCCGCCGGCGACGGCCGCCGGCATGTCCTGCAGGATGACGCGCTCCTGCGCCGGTGGCTCGCCGGCCTCGCCGGCCTCTCCGGACAGCTGCGTAAGCAGCCTGATCACCTGTCCGCGCACCCGTGCCAGGTCGGCCCCGAGCGTGACCAGCACCTGGGCGGCCACGCCCTCGCCCTCGCGGATCAGCCCGAGCAGGATGTGCTCGGTGCCGATGTAGCTGTGGCTCAGCTGCAGCGCCTCCCGCAGGGAGAGCTCGAGGACCTTCTTGGCCCGCGGGGTGAACGGGATGCGGCCGGCAGGCGGCTCGGAGCCACGGCCGATGATCTCCTCGACCTCCGCCCGCACGACCTCCAGCCTGATGCCGAGGCTCTCGAGGGCTCTGGCGGCGATCCCCTCGCCCTCGTGGATCAGGCCGAGCAGGAGGTGCTCGGTGCCGATGTAGTTGTGGTTGAGGCGCCCGGCCTCCTCCTGGGCGAGCACCACCACCCGCCTGGCCCGGTCGGTGAAGCGCTCGAACATCGGCCGGCTCAGCGCTTCCTCGCCCGGTGGCGCTCGACGGCCAGGTCGACCAGGCGGGCGACCAGGTCGGGGTAGGCGAGGCCGGAGGCGGCCCACAGCATCGGGAACATGCTCTTGGGCGTGAACCCGGGGATGGTGTTGACCTCGTTGACCAGGACCCGGCCGGTCGCCTCCTCGTAGAAGAAGTCGACCCTGGCAAGGCCCTCGCAGTCCAGCGCCTTGAAGGCGCGCAGCGACAGCTCGCGGACCCGCGCGTCGACCTGGTCGGGGACCGGGGCGGGGATCTCCAGCTTGAGCGACTCGTCCAGGTACTTGGCCTCGAAGTCGTAGAACTCGCGGCCGGGGACGACCTCGCCGACCACGCTCGCCTCCGGGTGGTCGTTGCCGAGCACGCCGCATTCCAGCTCGCGGGCGGGGATGCCCTGCTCGACCAGCGCCTTGCTGTCGTGGGCGAAGGCGGCGGCGAGGCCGCCGGCGAGCTCCCGCGGCGTCTTGACCTTGGTGATGCCGATCGAGGAGCCGAGCCGGGCCGGCTTGGTGAACACCGGCAGGGCGAGCCGCTCGGCCACCTCGGCGGCGACCCGTTCGGGCTCCTCGGCCCAGGTCCGCTCGGCCACCACCAGGTATGGCGCCTGGGGAAGCCCTGCCTGGGCCAGCACCACCTTGGCCATGGCCTTGTCCATGGCGAGGGCGGAGGCGAGCACGCCGCTGCCGACGTAGGGCAGGTCGGCCAGCTCGAACAGACCCTGGACGGTGCCGTCCTCGCCGTACGGGCCGTGCAGGATCGGGAAGACGACGTCCGCCTCC
>Ga0209874_1000605_pt1 | contig 10701 bp, 8 predicted proteins | sample GWRWN1_20_30_FD_187216 | JGI IMG/M metagenome (GOLD analysis project Ga0209874, IMG submission 187216) | Riverbed sediment microbial communities from areas with no vegetation in Columbia River, Washington, USA - GW-RW N1_20_30 (SPAdes)... | ecosystem: Environmental > Aquatic > Freshwater > River... | reverse complement strand
CTGGTCTTTGGCGTGGGCGACGTGGACGTCCAGGTGGGTGTCGACCCCGACGGTGACGCGCGGCGGCGCAGGGTGTGCCATGGTGGTGGCGGTCGCTCCTTGCACTCGGATTGGGGTGGCCTGTGGCACGCTGGCCGAGCGGGCGGACACGACTGCGACGGGACCTATGGCCAGGCTCCTATGAGGTCACTGCTCGCTCGGCTGGTGCGCCACCAGAGGACGAGGCCGACAGATCAACCCGAAGGCACCTGTGGCCGGTCGTTGGGGGGGTCAGGCCTCGTTCCCGGTGGTGCCGGCATCATCGCAGTCGTTGGCGCTGAAGGATGTGCGTCTTGCCTTGCAGGCCGCCGACGGCGACCGGTTGGCGGTCCTTGGGTGCCTGGCCGAGGAGTGGCAGCAGGCCGTGGATGCGGGGCTGGGCGGCCAGGACCTCACGGTGGTGACGCGCCTGCTCCAGCAGCAGGCAGGAACGCCCTGACCTGATCGGCTCCACGATGCTGGGCGAGCAGGCGGGTCCGAAGCAGCTGGTGCGAGATGTCGCCCTCGCCGAGGAAGCCGGCGGTCCGATCAGCTCGCGGAACGGGTGCGGCTCGGCCGTGCGCGGACCGCCGAAGAGGCGGTCCCAGGCCTGCGAGCCGATACCCGCGACGCAGCTCAGCCTGAGCTTCGGCACCCGGAACCCGACGGCCCCTGCAGTGCCGGCAGGTCGGCGAGCAGGTCCGCGTCCGCCGGCGGGACGAAGGGAGCCGCAAGAAGACTACCCTCCGTCGATGGGCGGCTGAGGTTCTGATAGGGCGCGGCCGAGGTTACGGTGCCGATCGCACGAAGGAGGGGAACGGTGAAGGTCGGTGTGGTCGGAGTCGGCGCCGTGGGGGCGGCCACGACGCTGTCGTTGATCGAGCGTGGCGGTATGTGCCGGGAGATCGTCGTCGTGGACCGCACGACGGAGCGGGCGAACGGGGTTGCCACCGATATGCGCTACGCCACACCGCTGTCCCCGACGGTGGACGTGCGCGCCGGCGAGTACGACGCGCTGACCGATGCGGCGCTGGTGATCATCACGGCCGGGGTGAACGAGAAGGCCGGCGGCGCCACCGACCGGTCCGATCCACAGGGACGGCGGCGGCTGCTGGACACCAACGCGAAGGTGTACGCCGACATCGTGCCCAAGGTCGTGGCGGCCGCCCCGCGGGCGGTGCTGATGGTGGTCACCGACCCGCCGGACCCGCTGGCGGACCTCACCCGCCGGCTGGCAGGCCATGACCGAGTGTTCTCAACCGGCACCCTGATCGACAGCCTGCGCTTCCGCGTGCACCTGGCCGCCCGGCTGCGGGTACGACCTCGCGACGTCCAGGCGATAGTGGTCGGCGAGCACGGCACCTCCGAGGTGCTCCTATGGTCCTCCGCATCGGTGGGCGGCATCCCGGTCCTGGATCTGCTCCGCCACAGCGGCCAACCCGTCGACAAGCTCAAGCAGGAGATCGAGAACGACATCCGGTACGCGAACATCACCATCATCGAAGGCACCGGGGCCAGCCAGTACGGCATCGGCGCGGTGTCGGCGCGCCTGGCCGAGGCGGTGCTGCGCGACGAGCGCGCCGTCCTGCCGGTGGCCGCCTACGCTCCACGCTACGACGTCACCCTGTCACTGGTCAGCGTGCTCGGCGCCGGCGGCGTCGAGCAAATGCACGAACCCGCCATGACCAGCGACGAGCGCGCCGCCCTGGAGGGCAGTGCTGCCGCCCTGCGCGAAGCGGCGCGCCGCGCCCTCGCCGTCAGGCCATGACCGCCGCATGGGCCATGACCTCGGCCCCGTACTTGTCCCAGAGCGAGGGGTGAATTCCTGACGCCGCTGGCAGAGCCAGGCCGCCAGACAGGTCTTGCTCACACTGCCCGGGTCAGCCTCAGTTCGAGGACGAGGAGGAGCTTTCGCATCCCGGTGCGCAAGCTCGAGCCACCGGCGGTGCCGGACCAGGCAGAGGCCCACCGGCGGTCGGTGACGACCCGGCCACCCTCGCGGTGCGGGTGGATGCTCCTATGCTGCGCAATTTTGGTGCTGGGCCTCGAGGAGCCGGGTAGAGCTGGCGGGCGACGTAGCGGACCAAGCAGCGTTTGATCTCGCGGTTGCTGTTGCCTTGGATGCGTCGCCGCTGGGCGGAGGTGCGGGTCGCCGGGTCGCAGCGCAACCTGATCAGGATCACGGCGTACAGCACCTGGTTGAGGTGGCGGTCCCCGGCCCGGTTGAGCAGGTGGCGCAGGGACAGATTGCAGGTTCGTCGTTGTGCGGGAGCGTCGACGGGTCGGCCGATCAGCGTGGCGCGGAGGTCACGGGTGGCTGGGCGCCACGCATCACGGCGCCTCGGCTGGCGGCGCGGAGCTGGCCGGCAAGCGCCTCTGCCTCAAGCGGCTGCGCAAAGTGATATCCCTGGGCGAGCGGGCAACTGAGTGCGCGCAGGTGGTCGGCCTGTGCGGGCGACTCGACGCCCTCGGCGACGACCTCCAGGCCGAGTGTCTGCGCGATCTGCAAGACGACCTTGACCATCGTGGACTCACCGACGCCAATCTGGCCGACGAAGGACCGGTCAATCTTCAGCTGGTTGATTGGGAAGCGCTGGAGGTGGCTGAGCGAGGAGAACCCGGTGCCGAAGTCGTCGAGGGCCAGGCCCACGCCGACCCGGCGCAGCGAATCGACCGTGCGAGAGACCGACTCTGAGTCCTGCATGACGGCGGACTCGACGAACTCCAGCATGAGCTGGCCCGGGTCGAGCCCGGCGTCGTCGAGCGCGGCGGCAACGTCGGCCACCAACGACTCGTCGGCGAGCTGCTTGGCGGCGACGTTCACGCCCACCCGGATCGGCCGGCCAGCCGCTTCGCTCAGCATCGGCGCCTGCCTGCAGGCGTGTCGGAGCACCAGGCGGCCGAGCGGCAAGATCAGCCCGGTGTCCTCGGCGACGGTGAGGAATTCGCCTGGCCCGAGTAGCCCGCGCGTGGGGTGTCGCCAGCGGATCAGCGCCTCGACCTCGACCACTTTGCCGTCGGCCAGTGCCACGACGGGCTGGTAGAGGACCGTGAGCTGGTTGGACTCGAGCGCCGCGCGTAGCTCGGACTCGACCTGCAGGCGGCTGCGGACGCGTTCGTGCATGGTTGGCTCGAAGAAGCTGAAGCGGCCTTTGCCGGCGGCTTTGGCGACATACATGGCCACGTCGGCGTCGCGCAGCAGGTCAGTGTCGCGGCGGTCGCTGCCGGTCGTGGCGATGCCGATGCTTGCCCGCACGAGCACGGTGGTTCCATCGAGGTCGAACGGCTGGGCCAGGTGGGTGAGGATCCGCTCGGCCACCAGCGCCGCGCTGTCGGCGTCCGCGCTCTCCAGTAGCACTGCGAACTCGTCGCCGCCGAGCCGGGCTGCGGTGTCTCCGGGACGCACGCAGGCGCGTAGACGCTCGGCCACTGTGATGAGCAGCGCATCGCCGATGGCATGCCCAAGACTGTCGTTGACCCGCTTGAAGTCGTCGAGGTCGACGAAGAGCACGGCTGGCCCGCCGCGTGCGGCGGCGCGGGTGACCCGCTCGCCGAACAGGGTCCGGTTGGGGAGGTTGGTGAGCGCGTCGTGCTGCGCTTGGTGCCTGATGACGGCCTGGCTCTGCTGGGCTTGGCGCAGCGCGTGCCGCTCCTGCTCGAGCAACTCGGCGCCGGCCCGCACGACCGCGCGGTGCGCCCGCTCGGAGCGCCGGAACAGCAGGCCGATCATGACCGCGGCGACGAGCAGGGCAACGCCGAGCGTCAGGTCGGCTACCTGTTTGGCCCGCCGCCCACGGGTGGTGGCCTCGGCGGCCTGCGCGGCGATGTCGCGGCTCAGGTCGCGGAAGGACGGATCCGTGGCGCGCCGCTCCAGTGCCAACGCGTCGGCGGTGCGGTTGACGGCCAGCATGCCCAATTCGCTGTCGAGCACCTGGTGGTAGCGGTCGACCTTCTCACCAAGCCGCTGGCGGACCAGGCCGGTCAGCCCGCGTGCGTCCAGGATTGCCCGCTCGCGCGTGCGTAGCATCCCGAGCTGCCGCGCGACCTGCACGGGGGCGCTACGGTCGGCCAGCGCACGCCACAGCAGGCTGCTTTCCTGGTGCAGCAGCAGGTCGAGCTGGCCGAGCAGCCGGTTGGTCTGGCTGGCGGCCGCGTCCCGGCGATGCAGCGTCAGGTTCGAGTAGGCCACCAGCCCGAGCAGCAGGGTGACCCCCACCAGCACGTGAGGCCAATGCCAGCCCTGGCGACCTGCCGATCTAACCAGTCTCTGCGATCGCCTGCTGGACATCGGTGGTGGCCCGGTTGAGCAGCGCTTCCAGCTCGCGACGAGTGAGCGGACTGCCGGTCGCCAGCACGCGATCCCACATCGTGCCGAACGCCTTGTGCAGCGCGACCTCGATCCCGTTCCAGGCAGCCACGGCCGGGTACTGCCGTCCGTTGGGGATCTGGGCCGTGAAGGCGCGGTAGGCGGGATCGGACCCAAACGGTGCCTTGGTGGTGGCCGACAGCCGCGCGGGCCACAGGCCGATGCCAGAGACGTAGCGGCGTTGGCTCTCCTCGCCGGTCAGGAACCTGATCCACTCCAGCGCGGCCGCTGGGTGCTGAGAAGCCTTCCACAGCGACAGGTTGCTGCCGCCAAGGAACGTGAAGCGTCCCTTGGGGCCAGTGGGCATCGGGGCGGTCGCCCAGCGCCCGCCGAGCTTGGCGGTGCCCCGGTAGGTCGCCACCGACTCGGGCGCGTCGGTGAGCACCGCCACCCGCCCGTCGACGAACGCCCGCCTGGCCTCGGTGTAGGTGCCACGCAGCACAAGGCGACTGTTGTACTTCGCCACGAGCTTCTGGTAGTAGTCGACGCCGTCCAGTGCGGCCGGCGTGGCGACGGTCGCACGCGTGCCGTCGGCCGAGAGAAAGTCGCCGCCCGCCTCCCACACGAATGGGGCGACGTTGTGCACGACGTTCCAGTCTGCCTTGCCCGGCTGCCCGAGGGCGGCGACCTTCCCACCGGCGGAGATCCGGTCCAGGGTGGCCGCGAAGGATCGCCAGTCGGTGAACGCCGTGGCCGGGTCGATGTCGAGGCTGCGGAGAATGTCGGTTCGGTAGAACACCGCACGGATGTCGACGAACCACGGCACCGCCGTTACCTCGGGGCGGCCCAGCAAGCGGGTGGAGGTCCAGCTTGCTGGGAGGTACGCCTCGCGCCCACCGAGCCAGGCCAGCTCGTCATCGCTGAAGGGACGCAGTCCTCCCAGCGATGAGATGCTGCCCACCCAGGTCGTTCCGAGCTGGCTCACGTCCGGTCCGCTGCCACTCGCCGCCGCCGTGGTCAGCCGGGTAAGGGCGTCAGGCCAGTCCAGCTTGGTCGCCCGCACGGTGATGTTGGGGTGCAGGGCATGGAAGCGGTCGACCTCGCGCCGGACCACCTTGTCCGGCGACGGCCCGTTGGGCATGTACCAGAAATCGATCGTGACGGGCGGCTCCTGCAGCCCGTACCCGGCCACGACCGGCGCCGCCTGCGGTGCACGGTCCTGCCTCCCGCAGCCCACCACCACCAGCATGGCGACCAGCAGCGCAACCACCCAGCTGCCGCCCTTGCGCCGCGTCAGCGCACCCATGTCCACCTCCGGTCCACGTGCTCGCGTGTCCGCCCGCCCCGACCGGCGGCGTCCGGGGATGCATCCCCTTCATCGGCAGGGAATCCCGTGTGTTTGAGGCACGCGCCAAGCTGGGAGCCGACCAGGGACGCTCCCGCTTGACGGCCTGGGGTGCCGCGATGTCGGAGGAGCGGCTGGCCGAACGCGGGATCAAGACCGACCGCGTCACATCACCGGTGGGTCCAGCCCATCGGGGGATCGCAGCGCTCGCGAAGCTCGCCGCTGGTGGCACCGTTGTCGGACAGGGCGACTTGGTTGCGGCCGGCCGACTTCGCGCAATAGAGGGCGGCGTCGGCTTGCTCCAGCAGCTCCTCGACCGTGATCTGTTGCCCGGGGTGGAAGGCCGCGATCCCGGCGCTGAGCGTCAGCACACCAGCGGGTCCGCCTGCGACATTCGGGATGGCCAGCCCCTCCACCGCCGCCCGGATGCGTTCGACGGCGACCCGCCCGGTCTGGAGGGTCTGCTCGGGCAGCACCAGCACGAACTCCTCCCCGCCGTAGCGGTAGACGCCGTCGCCCGCTCGGACCTCCGCGGCGAGCCTGGCGGCCACCGCCCGCAGCGCCTGGTCGCCGGCCTGGTGCCCGAGCGTGTCGTTGACGGCCTTGAAACAGTCGAGGTCGCAGATGGCCACGCAGTAGCCGCGGCCGTAGCGTTGGCTGCGAGCGTCCAAGACCCGCAGATCCTCCTCCAGCGACCGGCGGTTGCCCAGCTGGGTCAGGGCGTCGGTGCGGGCCAGCAGGATCAACTCAGCGCGGGAGCGGGCCAGCTCGGCGTGCAGGGCGGTCACCCGCTGCGCAGCGATCAGCCGTGACTGCAGGTCGAACAGGTCCACTGGTTTGATGAGGTAGTCGTCGGCGCCCACCTCCATGCCGCGCACGACGTCCTGGCGATCACCCAGCACCGTCGCCAGGATGATGTAGGTGTAGCCCGCTTGCGCGTCGGCCCGGACCCGCCGGCACAGCTCCAGGCCGTCCACGCGCGGCATCAGCAGGTCGGTGATGAGCACGTCGGGCCGGTCCTGGTCGAAGCGCTGCCACGCCCGCTCGCCGTCCTCGGCCGCCATCCACTGGTGTCCCAGCCGTGCCACGGCGGTCTGCACCAGCAGCCGGGACAGCGGGTCGTCGTCGACCACCAGGATCTTCATCTCATCGCCTCGGCACCACGGCGTCCGGGGCGGTTCCCACCGGGTCGGACTCCTCCTCCAAGCGCCGAACCAGGTCGGCCAAGAGCATCTGCAGGCCGCCGGGACCGTGGCGGGCGAGGGAGCATGCGTGCTGCCCTGTGGTGGTCGCCAGGCAGGATCGTGCACCTCCCTCTGGTTTGCTGGTACGGCTATCGACAGCCAAGCTCGCCCGCTTGACCGGGCCGCCTTCGCGGGGATGGTCTTGGCCCCGACAATGACCCCAGCGGGAGGCCGGCTAGGCCGTGGTGACGCTCACGGCGTTCAGATGGTCGATGATCTCCTCCACGACGCGGTCGGCGTCGGCGTGCGGTACCTGGCAGGTGCCGGCGTTGGCGTGGCCGCCGCCGCCGTAGGACAGCAGCAGCGCACCAATATTGGCTGCGGAGGTGCGGTTCAGGATCGACTTGCCCACCGCGACCACGGTGTTTTGCCGCTGCTTGCCCCACAGCACATGAACAGACACCGTGCACTGCGGGCACAGGGCGTACACCATGAAACGGTTTCCGGCGTGGATGACCGCCTCGGGACGCAGATCGACAACTGCGACGGTGCCGCGGACGGCCGTGCAGCGCCCCAGTTGCTGGACGAACAGTTCGGACTGCTGGTGGTAGAGGTCGACGCGTTCCTTGACGTCCGGCAGCCGCAGGATGTCCTGCACGGCAAGCTGCGAGCAGGCGTCGATCAGCCGCATCATGAGCTGGTAGTTGGAAATGCGGAAATCCCGGAAGCGGCCGAGCCCGGTGCGGCTGTCCATCAGGAAGTTGAGCAGCACCCAGCCCTTGGGGCGGAGGATGTCCTCCAGCGTGTACTGGGCCGAGTCGGCCTGGTCGACCGCATGCAACAGCGCCGGTGAGACATTCGGGAAGCGGTCGCGGCCGCCATAGTGGTCGTAGACGACCCTGGCCGCCGACGCGGCGTCCGGGTCGATGATGTGGTTGTCGGCGATGGTGGCGTTGCGCAGCGTCTCGCTGTGGTGGTGGTCGAAGACCAGGCGGGCGCGGGGCGAGTAGGGCAGGTTGGTGGTGATGTCACGGGGGCCGATCTCGACCAGCCCGTCCTGGACGTCCTTGGGGTGCACAAAGGCGATGTCCCCGACCAGGTCGAGCTGCTTCAGCAGCACCGCGCAGACCAGGCCGTCGAAGTCGCTCCTGGTCACCAGCCGGTACCGCTCTACAGCCATGCGCAGCCTCTCCTCGGCGATTGCGTTGCGGCGCTGGTCTTGTTGTCGGTTGCCCCTCGGGACGGCTTGACCCAAGGACCGCAGCGTCACGGCGCCGGGCGCCGGTGGCGGAATCGGTTGCGCGTAGGGTGCGAAAGGACTCCACCAGGATCAGGTCGACCACCGCGTCCAGCAGCTGCTTGAGCTGCCCGGAAGCGCCCTCGGTCACGGCCCCTTCGATCCTGCCCCGGACCCCGGCCAGGAGATGGTCAGTCGTCATCGTGGGGTGGTGTCGCACTCCGCCTCCAGGGCTGCTGCGCGTGCTTCCAACCCTTGCACCTCGTGGTCGAGCTCGGTGAGGCGGTGCGCGCAGGTCGACTCGCGCAGCCGTCCTGTCTCGAAGGCCCGCAGGCAGCGGTCAAGTGGCAGTACTCATGCGGATTCTCCAAGCTCTGCAGTCGAGATCGCCGTCGCGACGGTGCTCGTCCCGGTCGGCTGAAAGAATCTTGAAGCCGGATGTCGAAAGGAGGGCCTGCCGTACGACGCGTTGACGACACAGCCAACAGCGAAGGAGACACTGAGATGGGCAAGGTCACCACCGGCGGCACGATGTCGCTCGACGGCTACATCGCCGGACCAGAAGAAAGCGGCTTCGATCTGCTGTTCCAGTGGTACGGCAACGGCGACGTCGAGATCCCGTCGGCCAGTCCCGACGTGCCGCCGCCCCGCATCTCCGCGGCGAGCGCGGAGCTGATCAAGCCGGAGTGGGAGAACACCGGCGCGCTGGTCGTCGGCCGGCACCTCTACGACATGACGAACGCCTGGGGCGGGCGCCACCCGATGAACGTGACCACGGTCGTGCTCACCCACCGGCGCCCCGACGACCGTCCTGAGGACGACGAGAACTTCGTCTTCGTCACCGACGGCATCGAGGCGGCGGTGGCAAAGGCGAAGGAGCTGGCCGGGGACAAGAACGTCGCTGTCAACGGCGGGCAGATGGCCCGGCAGTGCCTGGAGGCCGGCCTGCTCGACGAGGTCGGCATCGAGCTGGTGCCGGTCGTGCTGGGCGGGGGGACGCCGCTGTTCGCCGAGCTCGGCGCCACGCCGGTGCAGTTCGAGGGGCCCGTCGCGGTGGTCGAGGGCACCGGCGTCACGCACCTGCGCTACCGGGTCAAGAAGTAGGCCTCCGGCGCCCCGGTTGTCGTATTGGCGGACCGGCGGGCAGCGGCGCCGCGCCCGCGGTAGGCCCCGTGACGGCGAGGCCTGCGAGCGCGGCGACCACGATGACCATGACGATCACGACCTGACGCGGCCGGCGAGCGAAGCGACCCGGCATGGTACCGAACCCCGAATTTGGCTCAGCCGACCGGCAACGTGATCGACTGGCCGTAGATGTTCTGGTCGAGGCCGTGCGCGTTCGGGCACCGATCCGGTTCCAGCGCCGTGGGCGTGCGGCACTGGAACACGTCGAAGCCGTCGACGTAGTCGGTCTCCCGGATGTCGACGCCCGGAAGGACATCCCGGTTGTCTGTCCAGCCCATGTAGCCGAACAGCGAGCTCGCGCCGTCGAAGGCGAGCGCGACCCAGTTGTAGTCGCCCTGGAACGGCACCGAGCGGTTACCGAACATCTCGTAGGACGGCTGGTGCGTCGCCGAGGAGACCATGCCCGACGGGGCAAACGAGGTGCCGTCGTCGGACACCGCGGCGTAGGTGCCGACCGCGTCGGTGCCAGATGAAACTGGTCGCCCCTGCCCGTCGAGCGCGTTACCGATCGGCAGCTGCACGCTGTAGGCGTCGTCAGTGCGGTTGTCCTGCCAGACCGCGACCAGCTTGCCGCCCAGCGCATCCACATCGGAGAAGTACTGGTGGCCGCGGCCGCCTGCCGGGTCCACAGGGACCGGCGCGGACCAGGACTGGCCGTCGTTCACCGAGCGGATGACGTAGACCACCGACCGGCCGACCCGGCCGGAGTTCGCCCCGGCCGAGCTGTACGACGTGGTGCTCGGCACCACGGTGGCCGGGTCGACCGCGTTGTAGGTAGCGTAGATGCCGGGCAGCTGGCCGCTCGGGTCGGCGGTGACCCGCGGCTCCAGCGGCACCCGGAAGAACACGAACCCGCTCGGGCAGGCGGCCGTGCCATCGCCGCAGTCACGCGGGCCGTCGGACGGGAAGTACCGGGTGAAGGTCGCGATCTGCCGGGCCGGCTGGAACGCTGCGCCGCCGTCGGCTGACCGAGCGATGGCCAGGCCCTGCGCGTCGATCGCCGATGGGGTGTTCCGCGTGCCCCAGGTCACATACACGTCGCCGTCATGCTCGATGGCGATGTCGCAGCCTTGCACGTCCTTGCCCTCGGACAGCAGTATCGGATGCGAGAACGTCTGCCCCGAGTCCGTCGACCGGCTGAACGAGATCCTGCACGCGCCGGCGACCCCGCCCGGCGACCCCGCTCCGACCGGCGCACCACGGACGAGAGCCCTGGCGCAGCTGTTCCTGCCGCTGATGAGGGACAAGAATTCTGGGAGGTCGCCGCGTTGCTCGATGGCCTACCGGTCCGCTGGTGGATCGCAGGAGGCCAGGCAATCGACCTGTTGGTGCACGCCGCGCCCTGGAGCGGCGCGCGGGCAGCCACCCGCCGGGCTGGCGGTGAGCACCTCACCGACGGGCCACTTGCAAGCTGGATGACACCCAA
>Ga0209874_1000603_pt1 | contig 10707 bp, 10 predicted proteins | sample GWRWN1_20_30_FD_187216 | JGI IMG/M metagenome (GOLD analysis project Ga0209874, IMG submission 187216) | Riverbed sediment microbial communities from areas with no vegetation in Columbia River, Washington, USA - GW-RW N1_20_30 (SPAdes)... | ecosystem: Environmental > Aquatic > Freshwater > River... | reverse complement strand
TACCCCTGGTTGACGAGGCCGTCTTCGAGCCCAGCGACGACTGACCATGCCCGATCCTCGTCATGAGCTGGGGCGCGCTGCGGAGCGCGCAGTCGCGAATTGGCTGACGGCTCACGAGTGGAGGATCCTCGCGGCCCGCCACCGATCCTCCGAGGGCGAGATCGATCTCGTTGCCCTCGACCCGGGCCGGTGCCTGGTCGCAGTCGAGGTCCGGCTCCGGAGCACGGGGCGGGCAGGGGAGGCCGTCGGGTCCGTCCGGCCCCGGCATCTGCGACGGGTGAGTGCCGCCCTGGTCGCGTTTGCGCGCACCGAGGCCATTCCGCACGACGGTCTGCGCGTCGACCTGGTGGCCGTCGGTCCCGGGCCGCGCTCCCGGACGTGGCGGCTGACCCGCCTGCCAGCGGTCGACGCCTGGTGGCCCGGCCTAGCGGCTGAAGATCTGCTCCAGGGCCAGGATGGACTCGATGTATGGAACGGAGGACACCAGGACCCCGATCTGCTCGACCGAGGTCAAGCCCTGGAAATAGGCGGCCAGGGTCTTCGCCGGGTCGCCCTCGTATCGGTCCAGGTAGTGGGCCAGGAGACGGACGCCGGCGCGCGCGTTCCAGCGCGGCTCGTCGATGGCGGGGGCCTCGTGGAGCATGGAGCTCGCCACCCAGTCAGCGGTGTCGGGCATGAGCTGCATGATCCCGACTGCGCCCGCGCCCGACACCGCACCCGGCTGCCAGCCGGACTCGTGCCAGGCCACGGCCAGGACGAAGGGGCCGGGCACTCCGAACTCGTTCGCGGCCTCGAGGAGGATTCCGCGCGCCTCGGTTCGCTGGGCGACCTTGGCGGCCATGTCGCTCGGCATGCTCGAGTTCGTGACGGCGACCGGGTTGGACGCCGATGCTGGCGCGTTGGGGATCACCAGGCGCTGACCGGTGCGGATGAATGACGGGTTGGCCAGCAGGTTCGCCTCTACCAGCGCTTCGACCGTGGTGCCGTACAGGCTCGAGATGGCCCACAGCGTCTCGCCCGCCTGCACCACGTGGTCCCGGGTAGGGGCGGGGGCAGGCAGTGCCGGAGCAACGGCCGGGGGCAGCTGCGAAGGCGCCAACTGGGGAATGGCCAGCGTCTGGCCGGTCCGAATCAGCGACGGGTTAGGAATCTGATTCGCCTCGACCAGGGCCGCCACCGTGGTTGCGTACTGGACGGCGATGGCCCACAGCGTTTCGTCGGGCTGGACGACGTGGATGATGGGCGCCGGCGGCGCCGGGGCGGCCGGAGGCGGCGACGAAGGTGCCGACGGAGGTTGCAGCACGATCCGCTGCCCGATCCGGATGAGCGACGGATCCGCAATCCCGTTCAATGCCACCAGGGCGTCGACCGTCGTCCCATGCTCAAGGGCGATGTCCCACAACGTGGCACCGCGCTCGACGATGAGGTCGTCTCCGGCGGCCGCTGGGGTCGCCACCGACGTCAGCAGGACCAGCGCCAGCACGCTGGGGGCGAGGGAACGTCGGGTAGGGGCGAATCGAAGCATTCATTCCTCCAGGGGCGTCAGCGAGGGGATGCTCGACGCTCGGCAGGAGGCGTTCAATGGGCGTTGTGGTGGGGTTTGGGGTACTTCGGTACCGTTGCGTGCGCCGCGTCCGCCGGCCCAGGGGACGGCGAGGGGCGTGCAATCCGCGACTGCTATACTCGCCCCAGATCCGGCCCGGGTGCACCGAGCCGGACGATCCATCTCACAGGCCTCCCGATTCGCAGGTCCACGGTGCCCACTCTCGAGCGGGTCGACCGATGCGAAGCTGACGGAGGCCGAGGACGACAACCGGAGGAATCTATGGCTGCCGCCAGCATGAAGCAGCTGCTCGAGGCGGGCGTCCACTTCGGACACCAGACCCGCCGCTGGAATCCCAAGATGCGCGAATTCATCTTCGCCGAGCGCAACGGGATCCACATCATCGACCTTGCCCAGACCGTATCGCGGCTCGACGCCGCGCTCGAGTTCGTGCGTGACACGACCCGGCGCAGCGAGTCGGTCCTGTTCGTGGGCACCAAGAAACAGGCCCAGGAAGCTGTGCGCGAAGAGGCCACCCGCGCAGGGCAGCACTACGTCGACACGCGCTGGCTGGGCGGCCTGCTGACAAACTTCACGACCATCAAACGCCGCATCCAGCGCCTCGAGGCACTCGAGGCCCGCCGCGAAGCCGGGGAGTTCGAACGGCTCACCAAGAAGGAAGCCGGCAAGCTCACCGAGGAGATCGAGAAACTCAACCTCGCCATGGGTGGCATCCGCCGCATGCGCCGGCTGCCGGGGGCGCTGTTCGTGATCGACCCCCATCGGGAGGCGATCGCGGTCCGTGAGGCACGCCGCCTCGAGATCCCGGTGGTTGCCATCACCGACACGAACTGCGACCCGGACCTCATCGACTGGGTGATCCCCGGCAACGACGACGCCATTCGATCGGTCCGTCTGCTGTGCACCCTGGTCGCCGATGCCTGTCTGGCCGGACAGGCCGAGCGCCAGGCGCGAATCGATGAAGAGATGGAACAGGTCGAGGCGTTGCCGCCCGTGGACGAGGCTGCCCTGGGCCCGGATGCGGATTACAGCGCCGCGCTGGCCTCGGGCGAGGCCCTGGTCTTCGAGCCTGAGCCCGAGGAGGACGAAGAGACCGAGCGTCGCGCCCGTGCCCGTCGGGCGGCCAGCATCGAGTTCGATGAAAGCCTGGATGGCGAGCCGGTCGAGGACGTCGTCGAGGAACCGGCGTGACCATGGATACCAAACCGATCGTCAGCCCGGCCGACGTCAAGACGCTGCGCGAGATGACCGGCGCCGGTGTGATGGACTGCAAGCGAGCGCTCGAAGCGTCGGGCGGCGATTTCGAGGCGGCGGTGGCCTTCCTGCGCCAGAAGGGGTTGGCCACGGCCCGTGAGAAGGCCGATCGCGTGGCCCGTGAAGGAGTGATCGCGAGCTATATCCATCACGGGTCGCGCCTGGGCGCGATGCTCGAGCTCAACTGTGAGACGGACTTCGTCGCCCGCACCGACGATTTCCAGAAGCTGGCACGAGAACTGGCGATGCAGGTCGCCGGCCTGTCCCCGCAGTGGGTCTCGCGAGACGAGGTGCCGCCCGAAGTCGTCGCGGCCGAACGCGAACGCCTCGCGGCCGAGGTGGCCGCCAGCAACGGCCCAGCGGACCGCGGCGAGGACATCGTCCAGGGCAAGCTCGACAAGTGGTTCGAATCTGTCTGCCTCCTGGAGATGTTGCACCGCGGCACGGATCGGCGAATCGGCGACTTGATCACTGACGCAAGCGCTCGTTTCGGGGAGAACATCCGCGTCGCGCGCTTCGCCCGGATGGCGGTGGGGGAGACCGCGCCGGACCCCGACCAGGAACCCCTCCGGCCCGGCGCATGACCCCGCAACCGGCGGCTGGCGCGGACGGGCCCCGACGGGCGCTGCTCAAGCTGTCGGGAGAGGCGCTCATGGGTGAGCGTCGGTACGGGATCGATCCCGAGGTCGCGCGCAGGATCGCCGGGGAGGCCGCCGAGGCCCACGCCGAGGGCATCCAGGTCGCGATCGTGGTCGGTGGCGGCAACATCTTCCGCGGCCTGGCGGCGGCCTCGGCCGGCATGGATCGGTCGACCGCCGACTACATGGGCATGCTGGCCACAGTGATGAACGGGCTGGCCCTGCAGGACGCACTCGAGCAGGCCGGGGCCCCAACCCGGGTCATGAGCGCCATCGCCATGAACGAGATCTGTGAGCCGTACATCCGCCGCCGAGCGATCCGGCACCTGGAGAAGCGCCGGCTCGTGATCCTGGTCGCGGGGACCGGCAATCCGTACTTCACGACCGATACCGCTGCGACCCTGCGGGCGGTGGAGATCGGGGCCCATGTGATCCTCAAGGCCACCCGTGTGGACGGCGTCTATGACGCCGATCCGGAGCACGAGCCAGACGCTCGGCTCTACACGCAGATCGGCTACACCGAGGTGCTGGCCGATCGGCTCCAGGCCCTGGACGCCACCGCGGTCAGCCTGGCCATGGACAATCGGATGCCGATCGTCGTGTTCAACATGACAGTGGACGGCAACATCCTGCGTGCCCTGCGCGGGGAGGCGATCGGGACCCTGATCAGCGAGGAGGTGCCGGCGTGAGCCACGAGGCGTTGCGCACGATCGAGCCCAAGATGCAACGCGCGGTGGAGGCCATGGAGCGCGACTTTGCCGGCATCCGCACCGGCCGAGCCTCGACGGCCCTGGTCGAGCGGATCGCGGTCGATTACTACGGAACGTCGACGCCGCTCAACCAGCTGGCGGGCATCTCGACTCCCGACGCCCATCTCATCGTCATCCAACCCTGGGACCGCGGAGCGCTGCCGGCGATCGAGAAGGCCATCACGCGCAGCGACACCGGCCTGGTGCCGAACGTCGATGGCACCGTCGTGCGGCTGCATGTGCCTCCGCTTTCCGAAGAGCGGCGCCACGAGATGGTGCGACAGGTTCGTCGTCGTCTCGAAGAGGCCCGGGTCGAGATCCGGAACTTTCGGCGCGAGGCCGCGGACGAGCTGAAGCAGGCCCTCCGGGACGGAAGCCTGGGCGAGGATGAGGAGCGCCGCGAGCTCGAGAATCTCCAGCGGCTCACCGACGGATTCGTCGAGATGGCGGACGCCCGCGGCGAACGCAAAGAAACGGAGATCATGGAGGTCTGACCGCCTGTCGGAATCCGAGGGCCCGCGTCACGTCGCGATCATCATGGACGGCAACCGCCGCTGGGCGGCGGCGCGTGGGCTGCCCGGCATCGCCGGTCATGTGCAGGGCGTGGAGGCGATTCGACCAGTGGTCAAGCACGCGCCGGATCGGGGGATCGAGGTCCTGAGCCTGTACGTGTTCAGCCGCGAGAACTGGACGCGGACCGAGGCGGAGGTCAACGGACTGTTCTCCCTGGTGGACAGTGCGGTGCGCCAGCACACCGATGAGCTCATCGATGAGGGGGTATCGGTCCAGGTCATCGGCCGTCTGCACGAGGCACCTTCGGATGTGCAGCGCTCCATCCGTGACGCGGAGGAGCGGACCCGGGGCGGAGCTCGGATGCGGTTGAACATCGCATTCAACTATTCGGGGCGGTCGGAGATCATCGATGCCGTCCGGGCGCTCGTGGCCGCCGGAGTGCCTGCCATCGAGATCGACGAGCCGGCACTGGCCGCGCAGCTGTACACCGCCGGGCAGCCGGACCCGGATCTCATCATCCGCACCGGCGGAGAGCACCGGACCAGCAACTTCCTGCTGTGGCAGGGCGCGTACGCCGAGCTGGTGGTGTCGGATCGCCTGTGGCCCGACTTCACCCCGGCCGACCTCGACGCCGCCCTGGAGGAGTACGCGGGGCGTCATCGGCGGTTCGGGGGCTGACGGCGTGCTTCGGACCCGCGTCCTGACCGCCATCGTCCTGGGCCCCACGGTCCTGGCCATCGCCTGGTTCCGCGAGCCGTGGCTCAGCGTCGGCGTACTGCTGGTCGTGGCTCTGGCCCTAGGCGAGGCCGTCGACCTGCTCAATGTGGGCGGCTGGGCTGTGCCCCGTGCCGCCACCTACGGCGCGGGTCTGCTGGTCGCCGGGTGCGCGCTCATCAGTCTGCAGGCAGCTGCGGCCTCGCTGTTCCTTGGCGCGTCGCTGCAGGTTCTGGCCTTTGGGCTGCCACTCGTGGCCTTCATGTTCGCCATGATCGGCCTTGCCGGCGTCGCCTTGCGCCAGGCGGACCCGCGGATCGGCCTCCAGTCATGGATGGGCTCGGTGTTCGCCGTGGCCTGGCTCAGTCTCCTCGGCCCCATGCTCGCCGCAGTTGGACACCTGTCACCCCTGGATGGCACAGCCGACAGTTCGCTTGGCTCCTTCGCGTGGGAAGCCGGGACCGGGTGGCTCTTCATCCTTTTCGGTCTGGTGTGGAGCTGCGACACGGGGGCCTACTTCGTCGGCCGCACCATCGGCCGCCGGAAACTCCACCCGCAGGTCAGCCCGGGCAAGACCGTCGAGGGGTACGTCGGCGGGATCGTGGTGGCGGCCCTTGTGACGGCCGCCCTGGGTTGGCTCCTGGTCGAGCTGCCAGCACCCGTCGGTCTGGTCGTTGGGGCTGCCACCGCGGCTATTGCCCAGGGCGGCGATTTGGCCAAGTCGCTCCTCAAGCGCGCCGCCAACCGAAAGGACTCAGGCAGCATCTTCCCGGGACATGGCGGGATGTTGGACCGGGTCGACTCGCTCCTGTTCGCGGCCCCGACTCTGACCGCTTTCGCCGTGGTGCTTGGAGGCATGAGGATCGCCCCGTGATCGGGATCGCGCTCCTCGGCTCCACCGGATCCATCGGGACTCAGACGATCGAGGTCATCAAGGCAGCCCCGGACCGATATCGGCTCGTTGCGCTGGCCGCCGGCCATGCCGGCGATGCGCTCGCGGAGCAGCTCAGTGACTGGCCTGACGCTGCGGTTTGGTCTTCCGAGGGGAGACCGGCAGACCTCGACCCGGCCCGCTGGGCGGAGGGCGGGCTGGAGGAGCTCGCGACCGCCGACGGAGTGGACATCGTGGTCGTGGCCACCACCGGCATGACCGCCCTTCCCGCAGTGCTCGCAGCCCTGAAAGCCGGGCGCCGGGTCGCGTTGGCGAACAAGGAGGCACTGGTGACCGGTGGCCACCTGGTCCGTCCGCTGTTCGCCGACAGGGACGACCCGCTCGAGTGGTTGCGGCCGATCGACAGCGAGCACTCGGCCATCTGGCAGTGCCTGCGTGGGGAACGCCTGGCGGACGTCGCGCGTCTCATTCTCACCGCCAGCGGCGGACCGTTTCGGGATCGCTCGGCGGCGGATCTGGCCAACGTGACGCCCGCCGAGGCGCTGGCGCACCCGACCTGGCAGATGGGGCCCAAGATCACGATCGACTCCGCGACCCTGGTCAACAAGGCCTTCGAGGCCATTGAGGCTCGATGGCTGTATGACCTGCCGTACCCTAGAATCGCCGCCGTGCTCCACCCCGGCAGCGTCGTGCACTCCCTGGTCGAGTTCGTCGACGGGTCGTACAAGGCCCAGCTCGGGCTGCCGGACATGCGCCTGCCCATCCAGTTCGCACTGTCGTATCCGGATCGGCACCCGAGCCCGGCCCGCAGCGCGCCGCCGGAGGCGTGGGAGCCACTCGTCTTCGCGCCGCTGGAACCATCCCGATACCCGGCCTATGCCGCGGTCCGCGCCGCCGCCGAAGCCGGCGGCAATCGCGGGACGGTGCTCAATGCGGCCGACGAAGTGGCGGTCGCGGCGTTCCTGGCCTGCGCCATCCCGTTTCCGGCCATCGCCTCGACACTCGAGCGAGCGGTCGACCGGTGGGGGACCGCCGTTGAGCCTTCGATGGCTGAGATCACTGCCCTGGACGCCGAAGTGCGTGGCACGTTGAGCGGCGAGTTGGGCCTGGGAGCAGGCCGGTAGTGGATTTCCTGCCCACCCTGCTCGCCTTCCTGGCGCTGATCGTGGTCCTGGTCCTGGTTCACGAGGTCGGCCACTTCGCGGTCGCCAAGTGGGCCGGAGTGGCGGTCCAGGAGTTCGGCGTCGGGTTCCCTCCCCGCATCGCCTCGGTGGTGTTCCGCGGCACTCGCTACTCGTTGAACTGGATCCCCCTCGGCGGCTTTGTCCGCCTACTCGGCGAAGATGGCGAGATCGAGGTTGAGCGGCTGCGGCAGCGCGGCCTGTCCGAGGCGGCCATCGAGAAGGTGATGGAAGGCGCGCTGAGTCGGAAGCGGATCCCGACCCGGCTGGCGGTCCTCCTGGCCGGTGTCCTGATGAACTTCGTGGCCGGAGCGGTGCTGTTCGCGTTGGCATTCAGCCAGCCGACCCCCGAATACTACGGACCGCTGACCGTAACCAGCGTCCAGCCGGGCAGCCCCGGAGACGGCGTGCTGGAGGAGGGGGACGTTATCACCGGCGTGGACGGGCGCACGTTCGAGCTGTCCACCGAGCTCACCGCGTACGTGCGCAGCCATGCCGGCGAGCCGGTCATCCTCGAAATCGCGCGAGGCACGGAGCTGATCGAGGTCGAGGTCACGCCACGCGTGCTGACCGAGGAGCAGCAACGGGCCGGGGAAGGCGCGGTTGGGTTCGCATGGGAGGCCGATGACGTCCGGATGGGCGCACCGGCCGCCGATGGGCCGATCGATGCCCTCACCCAGGGCACGACCACGGCGGGCCGCGTGGCGGCCGAGATACCGGGTGGATTGGCGCGGGCCATCGCCGGCATGCTCGGCCTCGCCCCGTCGACCGGCGACGTGGCCGGCCCGATCGGCATCGCCCAGCAGACCGGGCGGCTCCTGGATGCCCCGTTGGTCAGCCAGCTGTTCTTCATCGGCCTGCTGTCGGTCAACCTGGCCGTCCTGAACATCCTGCCCTTCCCGCCCCTGGATGGCGGGCGGGTGATGATCGTCGTGATCGAGGCCGTCCGCCGTCGCCGCCTGTCAGCCGAGCGGGAGGCGCTGATCTACTTCACCGGGTTCGTGGTGCTCATCGCCCTGGTCATCCTGATTTCGATCCAGGACATCTCCCGCCTCCCGGGGAGCTGACCCGAGCACGGGAATTGGATCTATCAGGGACCGGGTAGGCTTCGGGCGTGCCCACGACCACTGAGCTCCCGGCCACCTCGGTGCGCAGCGACCTGCGCAACGTCGCGATCATCGCCCACGTCGACCACGGCAAGACGACCCTGGTCGACGCTATGCTGCGCCAGACCGGGACGTTCCGCGCCAACCAGGCGCTCGTGGACCGGGTCATGGATTCGATGGATCTCGAGCGTGAGCGCGGGATCACGATCATGGCCAAGCAGACGACCGTGGACTACCAGGGAGTCCGCCTGAACATCGTGGATACTCCCGGCCACGCGGACTTCGGCGGCGAGGTCGAGCGTTCCCTCCTGATGGTGGACGCCGTCCTGCTCCTCGTCGACGCATCGGAGGGCCCGCTACCCCAGACCCGCTACGTGCTGCGCAAGGCGATGGAGCGCCACCTGCCGGTTATCGTGGACCTCAACAAGATCGACCGCGCCGATGCCCGCCCAGCGCAGGTGCTCGACGCCGTGTACGAGCTATTCATCGACCTGGGGGCCGATGAGCACCAGATCGAGTTCGCCGTGGTGTACACCAACGCCAAGGCTGGCACGGCCACGCGTGACCTGTCCCAACCTGGGACGGACCTGCGGCCGCTCCTTGACGTGCTGATCGAGGTCACCCCACCACCGATCTACACCGATGGGCATCCGCTCCAGCTCCTCGTGACCAACCTTTCGGCCAATGACTACGTCGGACGGATGGCTGTCGGTCGCATCCGCAACGGGACGATTCGAACCGGCCAGCGCATCGCCATCGTCCGCGAAGAGGCCGCCGATACCGCCGGCGCGGTCGAGCCCGGCCGGACCGTCACTCTCACCGGCTCGGTGACCGCCCTCCAGACGGCTCACGGGATCGACCGGGTTGACATCGCCCAGGCCGGACCGGGCGACATCGTTTCGGTGGCAGGCCTCCCGGAGGTCACCATCGGCGACACCCTGACCGATCCGGCCGACCCGCGGCCCCTCCCGCGGCTTGACGTGGACGCCCCGATGCTGCGAGTGACCTTTGGGGTGAATACCTCGCCGCTTGCAGGCCGTCACGGCAAGCTGCTGACCACGCGACACATCCGTTCCCGCCTCGAGAAGGAGGTGCTGGGCAACGTCTCGATCGAATTCGCGCCGACTGCCACCGAGGACGTGTTCGAGGTCCGAGGCCGCGGCGAGCTCCAGCTGGCGGTCCTGATCGAGCAGATGCGGCGCGAGGGCTATGAGCTGACCGTGAGCCGCCCAGAGGTCATTCTTCGCGAGGTCGACGGGGAGACCGAGGAGCCCTACGAGCGCATCACCGTCGACATCCCGCCGGACTACATCGGTGCGGTGCAGACCGCGCTGGCTGCCCGCCAGGCCCGCCTGGAGCAGATGACCACCGACGCGGATGGCCGCGTCCGCCTCGAGTACATCATCCCGACCCGCGGACTGATCGGGTATCGCGGACAGCTGCTGACCGAGACGCGGGGAACCGCGCTCCTGCACCAGATCGGGGAGGGCTACGGACCGTGGGCCGGAGAGGTGACCCACCGCACCAACGGCGTGCTGCTGGCCGACCGATCCGGCGCGTCGACCGCCTACGCGCTGTTCAACCTGCAAGAGCGCTCGGAGCTGGTGATCGGCGCGGGAGAGGAGGTCTACGAAGGGATGATCGTGGGCGAGAACGCTCGGAGCGGCGACATGGACGTCAACGCCACCAAGGAGAAGAAGCTCTCCAACGTCCGCTCCCACGGCCCCGAGGACTCTCTGCGGCTGACCCCTCCACGGCCAATGACCCTGGAGTCGGCCATCGAGTTCATCGCCGCGGACGAGCTGGTTGAGGTGACCCCCAACGCGATTCGGATGCGCAAGCGGGTCCTGGCGCGGGACGATCGTCCCCGCTGACATCGAGGTCCCTGCTTGGACATCTGCCGCCGTCCGGCGAGCTGATCTGAGTTCGAAAATGAGGGCCCCAGCGGACGCCCGAGGCCCTCTTCTCGAACAACCTCCCCGCTAATAGCAGCAGAACCCGCGAAGGTTGTATGCCGACAGCGGACCAGCCTTGATGTCAAAGCGCATCCAGCCGAAGCGCTTCCACCACGGGAACGCGTAGGCCGAAACCAAGAA
>Ga0209874_1000601_pt1 | contig 10723 bp, 9 predicted proteins | sample GWRWN1_20_30_FD_187216 | JGI IMG/M metagenome (GOLD analysis project Ga0209874, IMG submission 187216) | Riverbed sediment microbial communities from areas with no vegetation in Columbia River, Washington, USA - GW-RW N1_20_30 (SPAdes)... | ecosystem: Environmental > Aquatic > Freshwater > River... | reverse complement strand
GCGACTCGACCACGAACCGGACCTCCCGCCGGTCGGCCCTGGTCACGCGGATGAGGTCACCGGGGCGCAGCTCGCGTAGCCGGTAGAAGACCGCCGGGCCGGTGCGCGAGTCGACGTGCCCGGCGATCACCGCCGGGCCGAGCTGACCCGGCTGAGGTCCCTCGGCGAACCAGCCGGCGACCTGGAAGTCGGTTGGCACCTGCATGGTCCCGTCCCGGTTTCGCCCCAGCCGCACGAGCGGGGAGGACACGCCGATGCCGGGGATCTCGACCCGTACCGGAGGCGACGGAGGCAACCGTCGCCAGGACCGGATGGGGACGTCGATGACGGTGGTGGAGCCGGAAGGGCTCGTCCGGGTCGCGCTGGCCGCCGGCACCGTGCGCCCGGCGGCACCGCCGGCCTCGTTGCGGGAGGCCGGCGGTGCGGTGGTGGTGCTGGCGGACATGAGCAGCGCGACCAGTCCGACCACGGCCCCGGCCCAACCAAGCGTCCAGCTGGGACGGGGAGCGCGGTCCACTTATCCAGACGACCGGCGGCGCTGGAGCATGAAGCCGGCGCTGGCCAGCAGGGCCGCCGCAAGGGCGGCCGGCACGACCAGGGGTGGGATGCCCGACGGGGCGGTCCCGCCGGCGCCGGTGGCGACCCCGCTCGCCGGCGCCACGGCCGAAGCGGCCGAGTCAGGCACGTCGAGCAGCTCCAGCTGCTCGCCGATGCCGCCCACCAGGATCAGCGACGAGGTCGAGCCCGCCTTCAGGTTCACCTGGCGGGCCGGGACCAGCAGGTCGGTGCTGCCGGACTTGCGCACCTCGACCTCGACCCGGCCGGCCGGAACCTCCTGGTAGTCGCTTGCCGACGGGAAGCGGGCGCCCGAGAAGAGGACGTCGCCGCCCGCGGCCAGGTCGACCGCCTGGTCGCCGGGGATGGCCTGGATGAGCCGGACCTTGCTCTCGCCCGACCCTGGCCGTGACAGATCGTCGTTCAGCAGCACGGCCTTCAGCGAGGTGAGCTGGCCGAACACGGCCGCCGTGTAGGCGCGGCCGCTCTGCAGCTTCACCGTCACCGAGAGGGCGGCCGGCGAAGCGGCGGGCTCACCGGCAGCGCGGACCTCGATCCGGTACTGGCCGGGCTTGACCTTGAGGTAGTCGGAGACGGTCTTGAACGGCACGCCCTTGAACTGCAGGCGCCCGTTGAGATAGACGACATAGATGTCGCCCTTGGGCAGCTCCGGCACGAAGTGGGCCAGCCGGATGAGCGCCTCGGACTGGGCTGCGGAGCTTGGCAGGGTGAGCATGCCCAGCGCGGCCAGTGTGGCCACGGCCAGGACGGCCAATCGTCGACGGAGCATCGCGCCTCCCCCTCGTGAACCGTTTGGGCAGCGGGGAAAATGACAACGACGCCGAGCGTCACGCCCCCCGCAATCTCGACACGTACGCCGTCACGAGTCGATTCGGTCACCATTATCAGCCGTGGCGGTCGCGCCGACGCCGTCAGTTCTGCTGAGTTCTGCTCACAAGAGCAGGTGAACGCCCCGTGCGGTGCGCTGAGCACGCCTTGAGAATTTCGCGTACATAGCGTCGAACGAGGCGCTCGCAGATGCTGCACGAATTTCTCCCGGACAGTCCCGGTCCGGGCGCCCGACCGCGGCGGTCGCGAGCCGACCGGCGGCGAGGCCGGCTACGCTTGGGCCATGACGAACGTGGCCAGGCCGGCGGCGCACCGGTTGGACACCGAGGCGGTCGAGCACCTCCACCGCCTGATGGCGGGCTGGCAGCTGATCGCCGACCTGGCCTTCGCCGACCTGCTGCTGTTCCTGGCCGTGGACGCCACCGAGGACTTCCGCATCGTCGGCCAGCTGCGCCCCTACACCGCCCGCACCCTCTACCCGGCCGACCTGGTCGGCGAGGTGGTGGAGCCTGGCTGGCACCCGTACGTGGAGCGGGCCTGGCGGGAGGGCCGCCGGCTCCGTTCGCCCGAGCCGATCTTCATCGACGCCGAGCCGGTCCGGGTGGAGACGGTCCCCGTCCGCCACCGGGGCGAGGTGGTCGCGGTCCTGAGCGTCGAGTCGGCCGAGGCGCCCGCCCGACCGACCGGCCGGCTGGAGGCCGCCTACCTCGGCGCGGCCGACGCGCTGCTGGAGATGGTCGCCAGCGGGACCTTCCCGTTCAAGGACGCCTACGACCCGACCGCCTCGCCGAGGGTCGGCGACGGCCTGGTCGTGCTCGACGCCAGCGGCCGGGTCGAGTTCGCCAGCCCCAACGCCACCTCCGCCTTCCGGCGGATGGGCACCAACTCCCTGCCGCTCGGCCAGCCGCTGCCGCACCGGGCGGCGATCCTGGTCGCCGAGGCGATGGCAGGCCGCCGCCCGGTCGAGGCCGAGATCGACGCTGGCGGCGCGGTCACCGACGTCCGCATCGTGCCGCTGCTGCGGGGCACCGGCCGACGGGGCGCCCTGGTGCTGGTGCGCGAGGTGACCGAGCTGCGCCGGCGCGACCGGGTGATCTCCCGGCGCGAGGCGACCATCCGGGAGGTCCACCACCGGGTCAAGAACAACCTCCAGACGGTCGCCTCGCTGCTCCGGCTCCAGGCGCGCCGGCTCGGCGACCACCCGATGGCGGTGGCCGCCCTGGAGGACTCGGTTCGCCGCATCACCTCGATCGCGCTGGTCCACGAGACGCTGACCGAGGAATTCGAGGGCGCGGTCGACATGGCCGACGTGACCCGGCGGGTGGTGCGCATGCTGGAGGGCTCGCTCGGCCGCGAGGACGTGCGCATCCGGCTGCGGACGGCCTCGGTGCAGGTGGACGCGGCCGTCGCCACCCCGCTCGCGGTGGTGCTGAACGAGCTGATCCAGAACGCGGTCGAACACGGCCTCGGCGACGGCCCGGGCACGGTGACGGTCGAGCTGCACGGTGGCGGGCGGGAGCCGGTCGACCTGAAGGTCAGCGACGGCGGCCACGGGTCGCCGACCGGGCGGTCCAGTCGCCTCGGTGGCGGGCTCGGCCTCCGCCTGGTCCGGGCGCTGGTCGAGGAGGAGCTCGGCGGCCAGTTCAGCCTCACCCCAAGCCCTGGCGGGGGCAGCCTGGCCCGCGCGACCATCCCGCCCCCGAGCGGCGAGCCCGCGGCGCCGTGACCCGCGTGCCGGTGATGGTCGCCACGCCGCTCGAGGCCGAGCTGGCCGGGCGGATCGGCGCCGCCGACCCGCGGGTGGAGCTGCTGTTCGACCCGGCGCTGCTGCCGCCGGCCCGCTACCCCGGCGACCACCGCGGCGAGCCGGCGTTCCGGCGCGACCCGGAGGCCGAGGCGCGCTGGCGGGCGATGCTGCACCGGGCCGAGGTGCTGTTCGGCATCCCGGGCGACTCGGCGCAGGGCCTGGCCGAGGTGGTCGCGACCCTCCCGCGGCTCCGCTGGGTCCATGCCAACAGCGCCGGCGCCGGCGAGCAGGTCCGCCTGGCCGGCCTCGGCCCGGAGGCGATGGAGCGGGTGACGGTCACCACCTCCAGCGGGGTCCACGCGGTGCCGCTGGCGGAGTTCGCCATCCTCGGGCTGCTGGCCGTGGCCAAGGAGCTGCCGCGGCTGGCGGCCGACCAGCGCGCCCGCGTCTGGCCGGAGGTGCGCGGCCCGGTCCGGGAGCTGCACGGCGAGACCGTGTTCCTGCTCGGCCTCGGCGCCATCGGCCGCGAGGTCGCGCGGCTCGCCAAGGCCATGGGGATGCGCACGGTCGGCTTCCGGCGCAGCGGCGGCCCTCCCCCGCCGTTCACCGACGAGGTGCACGGCCCGGAGCGGCTGGCGGAGCTGGCCGACCGGGCCGACACGATGGTGGTGAGCCTGCCGCTGACCGGCGAGACGGCCGGCCTGATCGACCGGGCCACGATCGCCCGGCTGCCGTCGCACTGCATCTTCGTCAACGTCGGCCGCGGCGGGGTGGTCGACGAGCAGGCGCTGGTCGACGCCCTGCGCGAGCGGCGCATCGCCGGGGCGGTGCTCGACGTCTTCGCCACCGAGCCGCTGCCGCCTGACTCGCCGCTGTGGAGCCTTCCTGGCGTGCTGGTCAGCCCGCACGCCGCCGCCCTGTCGGCGCGGGAGAACCGGCGCATCGTCGAGCTGTTCGTCGCCAACCTGCGCCGCTTCCTGGACGGCGAGCCGCTGGAGAACGCGGTCGAGCCCGGCGTTTTCTACTAGCCGGGCTTCACTGCTTGAGTTGGAGGATTCCCAGCGCGTTCTTCCCCGGGTCGACGATCCACGCTGCCCAGGCGAACCCGAGGTCGGCGATGCCGTCCTCGGTCTTCAGGCCGGGCATGTCGTAGTCCTCCACCTTGACGCCGCGTGACCGCAGCTCTGCAACCTCTGCACGCACGTCCTTGACCATCCACGACGCCTGCGTCTGCGTATCGGCGGTCCCGGTGGTGCTCCTGGTCACGTCCAATTGGGTCCCGGCGCCACACCGGAGCACGATGGCGTCCTCGTTCTCGCTCAGGATCTCGAGGCCAAGCTTGGTGTGGTAGAAGTCCTTCGCCGCGGCAAGGTCGGTCGCCAGCAACACCGGATGGATCGGATGCTCTCCAAGCATGGGTCCTCCTCGACGACTTCCAGCGTTAGGGCAGGCTAGCAGCCCAGTGTCTGCGGAAGTCCGAAGCGGTGGAGGACGTTGTTGTCCAGGATGCGGGTGATGGCGGAGATCCGCTCGCCGTCGAGGGTCAGCACGATCAGCCCGACCGCCTGCCCGTCGAGGTAGCAGCCGAAGGCAGGCTGGGTGTTGGCGCGCGTGGGCACCAGCCGGAACCGGCGTCCGCCGCGCCAGTTGGCGCTGGTGCGCAGGAACGACGCGATCGCCGCCGCGCCCTGGTACTCGTGACGGGCCGGAGGCATCGTGAGCCAGGCGTCGTCGGTCAGCAGCCCGATGAGGCCGTCGATGTCGTCGGCCTCGAAGGCGTCGGCGAAGCGTCGGGTGAGCTCGCGTTCGCGCGCCGAGCGCGGCAGCGGGGTCCGCTGGAGGTCTGCGGCTGGACGGCGCTGGTCCAGGGTCGCGCGCGCACGCTGGAGGGCGCCCTTGACCGATGCCTCGCTGCTGTCGAGCATGGCCGCCACCTCCGCGGTGTGGAAGCCCAGCACCTCGCGCAGCACCAGCGCGGCCCGCTGCCGCGGCGGCAGCCGCTGCAGCCCGGCGACGAACGCCAGCTCGATCGCCTCCCTGGTCTGGTAGCGCGCCTCCGGCCCGGGCGAGCTGTCGGCGATCCCCTCCAGCAGCACGTCCGGGTAGGGCTGCAGCCAGGTCGGCTCGCCGTAGCGGGTGGGCTCGGGCGGCTCGAACGGTGGGACCGGTGGCGGTGGCGGCCGTCGCCCGGCGTCGCGCAGCGCGTTGAGGCAGCGGTTGGTCGCGATGCGGTACAGCCACGCGCGCACCGACGCCCGCCCCTCGAAGCGCGCCAGGCCGCGCCACGCCGCCACCAGCGTCTCCTGCAGCGTGTCCTCCGCGTCCTGCACCGAGCCGAGCATCCGGTAGCAGTGCAGCTGCAGCTCGCGCCGATACGGGTCGGTGAGCTCGCGAAACGCCTGCTGGTCTCCCGCCCGGGCGCGGGCCAGCGTGGGCTGGCTCATCGCCACATCCTGCCACACGAATCGGCCGGTCCGTTCCGGCCACCGGCGGTGTCGTAACGACCGCATGAGCCAGTCGCATCGAGGAGGGAGCACCGTGACCCAGGATCCCAGTCCCGCGCTGTCGGTGGCCTTGGCCTACTACCACGCCTGGACCGGCAAGGACGTGGACCGGGCGATGACCCACGTCGCCGACGACGTCGTCTGCGAAGCGCCGACCGGCCGCATCGACGGCGTGGAGCGGTTCCGGCAGTTCATGGCACCGTTCGCGCAGATGCTGACCGGCTCGGACCTGATCGCCGCCTTCGGGGACGACCGGACCGCCGTGCTGGTCTACAACCCCCACACCACGCTGGTCCAGGACGCCCCGAGCGCCGAGTGCTTCACGGTCAACGACGGCAGGATCGTCCACAGCCTGCTGGTCTTCGACCGGACCCCGTTCGACGCCGCCAGGCGCGCAGCCTCGTGAGCCGGCCGCTGCCCGCAGCTACACCTCGGGTTCGGCGACGCCGGGGACGTGGCGGGCGGCGAAGCGCAGCGCGACCTCCACCTGGCGGATGCGCTCCTCGACGACCAGGGCGCCGTGGCCGGCGTCGAAGCGGTCCAGCTCGTACTCCTTGCCCAGCTCGGCGAGGCGGCCGGCGTAGTTCAGCACCTGCTGCAGCGGGCAGCGGGTGTCGTTGTCGCCGACCATCACCAGCACCGGGGTCGCCACCCGGTGGACGTGGGTGATCGGGGACCGCTCGACGAACAGCTCCGGCTTGTCCTCCGGGCCGCCGCCGAACAGGCTGCGGTCGAACGCCTGCAGCGCCTCGGACTCGTCGGCGTAGGCCGACAGGTAGTCGGCCACCGGGACCACCGCCATCGCCGCCCGCCAGCCGTCAGGGACGGTGCCGATCGTCTGCAGGGTCACGTAGCCGCCCCAGGAGGCGCCGGTGATGACCACCCGCTCGGGGTCGGCCACGCCGCGGGCGATCAGGTCGTCGCGGCCTGCCACCACGTCCTCGATCTCCGGGCGGCCCGGGTCGCCTTCCAGCACGTCCTGCCAGGCCTTGCCGTAGCCGGTCGAGCCGCGGTAGTTGACCAGCCCAACCGCGTAGCCGTGGTCGACGAACGCCTGCACCTGCGGGTCCCAGCCGTCGGCGTCGTGGTAGTGGGGGCCGCCGTGCACCAGCAGGACGGTCGGGTGGGGTCCGCTGCCCGGCGGCAGCGCCAGGAACCCGTGCACCCGGTCGCCCTGCGGGTTGGCGAAGGTCCAGCTCTGGTAGGCGACCCCGCCTGGTGCCCGGCTGCCTGGCGGGCGCAGCACGGCCTCGTCGCGGCCCAGCGCCCGCACCTGCGGAGCGGCGGCCCCGGAGGACCAGCGGTACCAGACCTCCCCGTCGGGACGGACCCCGGCGCTGGCGATCGAGCCTGCCGGGTGGTCCAGCCGCTGCAGGGCGCCGCCGCTCAGCTCGAGGCGGTACAGCTCGTTGCGGCCCATGAACGTGTGGACCAGCAGCAGCGCGGAGGCGTCCGGCCACCAGTCGGCCACCTCGACCTCGCCGGGCAGGTCGACCTCCAGGTCGACGCGCTCGCCGTCGCCAGGGTCCCAGATCGCGGGCCGCAGCCGCCCGCCGCGCTCGTGCAGCAGCGCGAGCCGGCCGTCGCCGGCGACCGGTGAGAAGCCGGCCGCGAACAGCCCGTAGCCCCGGCCGTCCCACAGGTCGGCGGCGGGGGCGTGCCCGTCGACGTCGAAGGCGCGCAGGGCCGGGTGGAGGTTGTCGCCGTGCTCGGCGTGGTGGACGACCAGCAGGTGGCCGTCGCGGCTGATGTCGGCCAGCTCGACCATCTCGTCGTGGCGGTACAGCTCGCTGGAGCCGCCGCCGGCCTCGCCGACCCGGACCGAGAAGCCGTCCCTGGTCGCCAGCCCGACCGCCACCCTGCCCTTGGGCCCGAGGGCGAGCCCGGCGGTCCAGGCCGGCAGGGCGTCGGTCAGCAGCGGCGCCGGGTCGCCGCCGGCGAACGGCTGCTGCAGCCAACGGCCGACCTCGTCGCCCCTGGTGTCCTCGAACCACACCACCGACGCGCCGTCGGGGGTGAGGGTGCCGGCGACCACCCCGGTGGGGTGCTCGGAGACCTGCCGGTGGCGGCCGGCGGCCCGGTCCCAGGCGTGGACCTGCCAGGAGCCGGACAGGTTGGAGGCGTAGACGAGATGGTCGGGGTCGTCGAGGGCCCAGCGCGGCAGGGTCAGGGACGGGGCACGGTAGCGCTGCTTCCAGCGTGGCTCTGACATGAAAGCATCGTACGCATGCCGCCAGCACGGGTCATCCTGATCACCGGCGCGACCTCGGGGATCGGCAGGGACGCGGCGCTGCGCCTGGCCCGCGCCGGCCACCGGGTGCTGGCCGGCGGCCGCCGCCCCGACGCCCTGGCCACCCTGGCCGCCGCTGCGCCCGGCGGCCGGCTGGAGCCGCTGCGGCTGGACGTGGCCGACGCCGCCTCGGTCGCGGCGGCCAGCCGCGAGGTCGACCGGCGCACCGCCGGCGCCGGCCTCGACGTGCTGGTCAACAACGCCGGCTACGCGCTGCCCGGCCCGCTCGAGGCGCTCGCCGAGGGGGACCTCCGAACCCTGTTCGACGTCAACCTGTTCGGGCTGCTGGCGGTCACCAGGGCGTTCCTGCCCGCGATGCGGGCGCGCGGCGCCGGCCGGGTGGTCAACGTCGGCAGCGTCATGGGCCGGGTGACCATGCCGCTGCTCGGTGCCTACAACGCGAGCAAGCACGCGGTCGCGGCGGCCAGCGACGCCCTGCGCATGGAGCTGGCACCCTTCGGCGTGCGGGTGGTGCTGATCGAGCCGGGGGCGGTCCGCAGCGGCTTCGCGGCCACGGCGCTCGCCAACCTGGCCCCCTACCGGGACCCCGCCTCTCCCTATGCGGCCGCGGTGGCCGCCGCGGACGCGGCCTGGGACCGGGCGTACCGCCTGGCGGCCGGCCCGGCGGCGGTCTCGCGAGCGATCGAGCGGGCGGCGACCTCCCCCCGGCCGGCGTCCCGCTACGTGGTTCCCACCCGCTACCGCCTGCTGCTGGCGACCCTGGCCGTGCTGCCGGTCCCGGCGGCCGACGCCGTGAAGCGCCGCACGATGGGCTGGCGCGGCTAGGCGTCCAGCGGGGTGGCCGCGATGGTGAACTCGATCGTCCAGGGGGCAGGCTCGCTGTCCGGCGCGGCCGGTTCGCCGTCGGGGGCGCCGTCCTGCCTGCCGCGATAGCTGTGCTCGCCGGCGCCCCAGTCGCCAAGGCCCAGGTACGACTCGCGCATCACCCCGGCGGGCCGGCCGCCCGCCCCCTCGCCGGCGACGGCCACCGCCAGCACCGAGTCGGGGTTGAGGACCAGGTCGAACCGCCGGTCGAGCTCGAAGGCCTTGCCGTCCTCGACGTCGACGCCACCGTCGTCCGGCCAGCCGCCGGCCAGGTCGCCGACCGCCAGGCGCAGCGCCAGCCGGCCGCCGAGCGCTCCGGCGTCCTCGACCACCACGCGGGTGAAGGTGACCGTGACCCGGGTGCGGCGCAGCGGCGGCACCACCGTGATCCCGACCTCGTCGACCGCCCCCGGCTCGCCCGGCGGGATCGGCAGCCAGCTGCCGCTCTCCGACAGGTAGCCGGCCGCCAGCGCGTAGCTGCCCGCCACCGTGCCGAAGCCGTCGCTGGCCTTGAACACCGCCCGCTCCTCGCCCGGCTCCAGCGGGGTGGCGTCGCCGTCGCCGCCGAGGAAGCGGTCCAGGTTCTCGCCGGAAGGGCCCCGGACCGCCAGGCGCAGCTCGGCCAGGTGGGCGCGGTAGTCGCCGTAGTTGCGGGCCGTGAACTGGGCCACGAAGTTGCCGCCGAGGGTGGGCGTCCAGGAGTTCACCCAGATGCCCTTGGCCGTGGCGATGTCGATGTAGGGCGGGCGCTCGGTCGTGTAGTCCTGCACGAACAGCCCGCGCCACGGCCCGTCGGGGGCGCTCGAGTCGACCTGCGCGGCGGCCGGCTCCACCACCAGGACGACCTCCTGGTCGGGGTGGCGGCTGTCGTAGACGTACAGCCGGACCGCGCCGGCGCCGTCGTCGTCGTAGCCGTAGGCGACCACCTGGCGGTTGCGCGCGACCTCGTCGAGGCGCCTGGAGGCGACCAGCCCGAGCACCGCCGGACGGCCGGCGTCGATGCTGCGCCGCAGCCGGGGCAGCTGTTCGGCCCTGGTCCAGTCGGCCACCCCGCGGTAGGACCAGGTGGGATGGTCGGCGGCGAGCGTCCAGGTGACGAACTGGCGCGCGCTCCAGGTGGCGAAGCTGTCGAACAGCCGCTTGTGGATGTAGTCGGCCAGCCGGGTGCCGTCCTCCGGCACCGCCTTGTCGGGGAAGTCGCCCGCCCGGTGGGAGGGGATCGGGAGGCCGGCGAACCAGTAGTCCAGCGCCGCGTAGGCCATGCCGCCGCAGCGGCCGTCGGTGGCCACCTCGCCGTGGCCGGGAATGGTGACGGCCTTGTCGACGAAGTCGTTGGCGAAATGGAATCCGTGGGCGCGCGGATCGAACCCGGTTCTCGGCACAGGCCCCCCCTGTCGAATTGCACCGGACGAACGGCGCGATCCTCGCTCCGGTGTGTGGGGCATGGCAATAGCCCGAATGCACCTAGTTCTTCCCGCCCGGGCAGCCTACCTGGCGAGCACCCATTCGACGGCCAGCCGGTACGCCTCGTCCTTGGGGTAGTCGGAGTGGCCCCTGGTCGGCGGGTACTGGGTGTCGCCGGGCAGCTGATACCAGCCGTCGCGGATCCGCTCTGGATAGGCGGCCGTCCCAGCCAGCGCGGAGTAGGAGGTGCCCGCGCATGCGCCCTGGGGCTGCGGATCGCTGAAGTCGAAGCCCGGGCCGTAGGCCCAGCCCCTGGTCGCGACTCCGGCGGAAGGCACCGTCCCGTTCGGGAACAGCTGCCCGTAGGACATCTCGTGGTAGAGGTTGAACGTCGAGCCCTCGACCCCGGGCGAGTTGATCACCTTCGCGAGGCGGTCGCCGGTGTGCGTGGACTCGTGCTTGCGCTCGAAGTAGTCGACGGGGACGACCGCGAAGGGTCGGTCGCCGTAACGGGCGGTGTCGTAGGTCTCCTTGGGCGGGATCACCTTC
>Ga0209874_1000599_pt1 | contig 10737 bp, 13 predicted proteins | sample GWRWN1_20_30_FD_187216 | JGI IMG/M metagenome (GOLD analysis project Ga0209874, IMG submission 187216) | Riverbed sediment microbial communities from areas with no vegetation in Columbia River, Washington, USA - GW-RW N1_20_30 (SPAdes)... | ecosystem: Environmental > Aquatic > Freshwater > River... | reverse complement strand
CTTCGCCGTCTTGAGATTGATCACCAGCTCAAACTTCGTCGGTTGCTCTACCGGCAGATCGCCGGGCTTGGCGCCCTTGAGGATTCTGTCTACGAAATAGGCGACGCGCCGGTAGCTGTCCGCGAGGTCCGCCCCGTAGTACATGAGCCCACCGGCATCTACACCTGCTCTGTTGCCGAATACTGACGGTAACCGGCTCTTTAACGCAAAGCCCGCGGTCCGTTTATGGTTAGGAACTATTACTTGGCCGGCGCCGACCACGTATAGTCCATCCGAGCGCTGCTTGCCCATCGCAGCAAAAACCCTATCGAAATCGTCCGCAGCTCGCACCTCCCAAGGTTGAATAGTCAACTTCAGCGCACGCGCCGCCACTGGGAGATCCTCTTTCACCTCGAGTGCCGGGCCCGGATTGGCCGGATTGTAAAGAACCGCGACACGGGCAAGTTTGGGAACGGCTTCTTTGAGCAGCTCCAGCCGTTTACCGCCTAGTTGTGCGGTAAGGTTTGTCAGGCCGGTGACGTTGCCGCCGGGACGGGCAAGACTTTCAACCAGGCCTGCCTCGACGGGATCGGCCCCACCGCCCGTCATAACGATGGGAATCGTCTTGGTCGCATTCTTGGCCGCCAAGACCCATCTGTCCGCTCCTGCTACGACGATGATATCGACCTTGAGACGCACCAGCTCAGCCAGAAGCTCCGGGGCCCGATCGACCTTCCCCTCCGCATATCGGTACTCGATGCCGATGTTCTGTCCTTCTATGTGACCAAGCTCGCGGAGTGCCAGCCGAATTGCCTCGGAACGGGCGGACTCAGTAGCTCGGTCGATCCCCGATAGATACCCTATCCGTGGGACTTTCTTCGGCTGCTGCGCCTCGGCTGGCACTGCAACGGTAAGCAGCGTTACTGCAACAAGGATTGATGGCACCGCAGCCTTCTTCATTGCGCACCTCGTTTCGAGCGTTATCTATCACGCGTATAGAGGTAAAGAAAAGTGTGATTTATACGGCGGAAGGCGACTGGGATTCGTCAATTAAGAAGGTCAGGGCCACCATGAGATTGCGCCAATACGGTGCAGCGGATTGGTTAGGCTGCGATCTACTTCCCGCTCACTGCTAAGACCCATTCGGCAATTATGCGGGATCGGTTTGGTGAATCTCTTGGCTGCCCTCATACAGCGCAAGTTCTTCATGCAGCCGAGCTATCATCTTCCGAATCCCGGCTTTCGTGAAACCCTTCTCGCCTAGCGGGTAGCTCTGCTGTAAGCGGTGGAGTCTGTCCTCTAACAGTTGTAACTCCTCTTGGGCTTTTTGGTACTGCTCAGCATTGGTAATCATAATGGCATCTCCACGAGTCCCTTACGACGTCTATCTGGTTCACGCGTTAGGCTAAAAAACGCCACCCACTCTGCCCAATCAGCCTCATCTTCTGCAGCAAAGATTTCTTCTGGGCGACGCGTCAACAACATCTCTTCCAATTCCAGCGCGGCCGGATGTTCTTGCTCAAGCTGCTGTGTGAAATTCTGCGGGAGCAGCATAACTGTGTCAATGTCTTGCGGCTCTTCTTTTGCCGTAACGAAACTGCCATCCACGAGCAATCGCTTGGCTCCCACTTGCCGTCCCAATTCAATCCACTGACGAAGCCTTAGTGCCAATCGACGACGGCGACGATTCGAAGAGCCGAACCGAAAAATCACGTCGGCTTCTGAGCATACATGCACGCCTTCCGGCAAGTAGCCGTCCGGGCGAAACGGTGGAATGAGAGAGGTAAGTGGGCCCTGTGCCATAAAAGATGGCTGATTATCGCAGAGACCGGAGGGAAACTCCATCCGCAAGTGAACATTGCTACCTAACGCTTCGCGGCCGAGCGCGGGCTTTTCTCAAACTTCGCTCCAGCTCTCTAGCTGCTTGTTTAGGACGCCCATCGTTCAGGAACCCGCACCAGACGAAGGTAACACGCCCAGCTGTTGCATGAGTCCGAGGGCGTCCATCAAAATTCGCGTCTCTTTGATCTTTCCGTTCTCCAGACGATCGATCACCATTCCCCAAACCGACACTTGGTGTCCCGTGGCGGGAACACCTAGAAACTCGGCCTTATGGGTTCCGGCCCAGATGAAGCGTGTGAGCACCTTGTCCGCTTCGGCAATTTGCTCCTCGATCGTCCAGTGCAGATCCGGGAAGGCAATACGCATCCCTCGAAGAACGTCCTTCAGGCCAGCCAGGCCCGGTCCCTGGCCAGGGAACGGCACGAGCTCCACTACATTATCGGCAACATAGTCTCCTGCAGCGTCCACGTTGCCTTTGTTGAGAGTCTCCTCAATAAACTCACGGACAACGAGCTTGTTCTCTTCTACGTTCATCGTTCGCTCCCTCCCCCATCGATTCGAGTTCTTGTCGGGCGGCACAGAACCTGTGCCACCCCATCAATCTTCCCGCCAGTGCTTAGAAGAATACGCGCGAATTCGTACGTCTGGAAATTGTCCCGGGTCGGCTCTATGTAACGTGTGGTGGTTCCCGCTGGTAGGCGATCCCGTGTGCTTCCAGAAATTCAATGGCAATCTCCTCTAACGCGGCGTCGCGAAACCGATACCACTCATCGGCAATCCCCAGCCTGTGCACGGCGTCTTTGAAGCGCCGAAAAGCTCCCCGCCCGTGAAGAGCAGCATCAAGTTCATCGCTCACGGCGGCATCTGTCAGTGACCGGGCAAAGCGCTCCATGATGGACCACTCGTGAATCTCGAACTTACCGGGCAAGGGAAGAAAGTCTTCCGACGCCAGGACCTCCCGCGCCTTGGGCAGGAGGTCTTTCTGCCACTGAGGGGCGTCTTCGGCCTCCTCAGGATCTTCGGCCAAGGCGAGCTCTTCGTGCGTCAGAGTGATGAGTTCGCCGGTCTTCCGGTTGATGTAGGCCGTCGCCTCATCACTAATCAGATCCATTTGCTCGATCACATCGCGAAGGGAAACAATCACAGCCATAGTGGTGTATTCTTAGATTAGAGAAGGTAAGAATTTATTTAATCCCAAGCTCCTTTTGAGCTTCTCTGAGAATCGAAAGGTCCGCAACTTCACTCGATGGGATCTCGCGGCTTATCTTGGCGGCTTTCTTTGCCTCATCAATCAACAGGCGGAGGCCATCTTCAGGCAGACTTCCGTCCTCATTAAATGCTTTCCCAACCGAATCATAGGTGGCCGTGGCCATCTCTTTATCGATCTTCATCCACTCCATCATCGCCTGAATCGTGCCGTCGCGATTCTGACGAATGTAGCGGTTGGCCTTAATACCCGCTTTGATAAGTCGCTTAATTTCATCGGGCTTTTCTTTGATCTTCTTGTCACTTGCTAAAACACCGGTCACAGGAAAACTGAAAAGTTCGTGGGCCCTCGCAAGCACGACAAAACCCATCTTCTTGCCAAGAAAATCCGTTGGCGGACCGCCCAGAGTGGCAGCGATCAACCCTTGCTTCATAGAAGAAAAACGGGCTTCCAGTGGGCCTGCGGCAAGAAACTTTATCTCCTTGTCCGGGTCTAAGCCAGAATGCTTGAATACGTTCCTTGCTATGATGCTGAGATTGCTGCCGAAGACATCGATCCCGATCGTCTTACCTCTAAGCTCGTGGACAGACTTAAACTCGGGCCGGGCAACGAGCGTAGCGGTGGGGCCGGGCACGTAACAGGCGACGATCTTGACCGGAACTCCCCGGATCGCCGCGGCGACCCCGCCGCCGAGCTGCGTATAATAATCGATTTCTCCGCTGATTAATGTCGCCAGCCCAACGGTGGCATTCATCCTAATGAACTCGGCTTGCAGTCCTTCTTCTTGAAAGAAGCCTCTCTTCTGTCCTACCGGGAGCGAGCTATACGAGGCGATGAGCGCCGAAAATCCAATCCTTATCTTATCTGCTGCCTGGACCGAGGAGTGGAGAATGGCAATAATGAATAAGCACCAAAGAATTCTTTTCATAGAGCACCTCCCTGCCGTTTTAGCACGATTCGAACTGGAGGCTTACGCTTCGACTATAATAGTTACGCCCTAAGCAACGGCTGAAGCGCTTCAGCTCGAGCATGGTACTTGAGTTTCCGCTCCCCATGGGGTGAGGGCAAAATCCACGCGCACCACCCTCACCTCTAATCCTCTCCCTCCAAAGGCTCCAAAGGAGGGCGAGAAGGTTATTTGGAGCCGCCCTAAGCATCACTAACGCAAAAAAGATTTTCGGGCCAGTCAGGGCTGTGTCAGCGTCATCGTTCAACGGTTGCGCGTTCTATCTCAAGTAGCTGCTCCAATCCGAGCGTGTCGTGGAGTGCTGCTTGTTCGGCCTTCCGGGTGGTTCCCGCGAGCACGGGGTTCGGCTGCCCGCTGGCGAGCGCGCGATAAGTCTGTTGCATGGCTCGATGAAAGGCCAGCGCCGGCGTCGTGATCGTCAGCACGCGATAGCCAAGCTGGCTCAACTCGTCAAGCGTCATGCCGAAACTCTTTACATCATCGCTATGCAGCGAGAACATTAAAGGCGGCGGCAGGCGCGCGGCAATGAAGCGGGCTTCTTCAGGGGTGCGCGGAATGATGAACCGCATGTCAGCTCCGGCCTCGTGGTACGCTTCTGCGCGCCGTAGGGCGTCGTCCATACTGCTCGACCGCACGCCATTGGTGCGGGCAATGATCACGAATTCCGGATTTTTCCGCGCGCGCACCGCTTCACGCACTTTGGCTGCCATCAGCTCCTGAGGAATCATATGCTCGATGCCGGCGTGGTGATGCGCGCGCTTGGGCAGAAGCTGGTCCTCGATCTCGATGGCGCAAAAACCGGTCGCTTCCGCCATCTTCACCGTGAATCCAACATGCATGGGATCGCCCCATCCGCAGATCCCATCCATGATAAGCGGCAGTTCGCACGTCGCCCTGATCTCGACTCCTGTGTGGATGACATCAGGCAGGCTCAGGTTGGCTTCCAGACAGCACTTGATATACCCAAGCGCCCCGCCGCTGAGATACAGCACCTGGAACCCGGCTTGCTCCGCCAGCTTCGCAGACAGCGGGTTAAAAACAGCGGGTGCTAAATAGGCTTGGTTGCGAGCCAACATCTCGCGGAATTTCATCGTCGATCCTCCCTCGCGTCCCGATCGCTATTGTTTAAAACAGTCACTACCACGAAGAGCACAGCGCGGCTACGCCGCAAACCAAAAGTCGGAATATCTCGCGCAAAGACGCAAAGGGCGCAAAGGGAAAAAATGACTCCGAACTTGGCGTTCTTGGCGTCTTGGCGCGAGCAAATCCCCGTCTTCATGTGTTACGGGCAGCCGGGAAAAATTCGCGCAAGGCGCGAAAACCTTCAACTATAGTAATACGACGGACACGAAGAAAGAATTAACGCTTCAAAGCTTCGTGCTCTTCGCATCCTTAGTAGTGAATACTCCTCTCGCTCACCACGCTCCGGGCGTGTCAACGGTCACCGATCTTAAAAAGTGCCGCTGCGTTTGCACCAAAGATCATCTCTTTCTGATCATCAGATAGATGGGGCAGCGAGGCGACGGTCTTGACGGGGTCCCGGTCGCCCATATCAAAAGGATAATCGGTCCCCATCATTACCCGTCGAGGACCCACTGTCTCGACCAGAAAGTTAAGGGCCGGCACGGAGTGGACCAGGGAATCAAAGCAGAGAAGTCTCAGGTAATCGCTGGGCGGCCGGTCAATATTTGCCCGTGCCTCGGGCCGCACTTGCCAGCCATGCTCCCAACGACCGCGCAGGTACGGGCACGAGCCACCGCCGTGGGCGAGATAGAATTTTAGGCGTGGAAACTCTTTAAGAACTCCGCCGAAGATGAGGCTCGCGGCGGCCACCGCAGTGTCGCTGGGGTTACCGATTAAGTTCTGCAGGTGGTACGGTCGTAGCCGGTCAGCTCCCAATACGTTTGAGGGGTGAATGAAGACCGGCACATCCAGTTGTTGCAACTTGGTATAGAAAGGGGCGAAGCCCTTGTCATCCAGATTCTTACCGTTGATGTTGCTGCAAATTTCTGCGCCGCGCAGGCCGAGCTCTCGAACCGAGCGTTCCAACTCTCGTGCAGCCATCTCCGGGTCTTGCATCGGAAGATTGGCAAGCGCCACAAAGCGATCAGGATACTTTTGCACCGTTTCGGCGAACGCATTGTTGATCTTCTGACACAGCTCGAGACTCTGAGCGGGATCGGTGGCATAAAAAAATAAGAAAGGAGGAACAGATAGGACCTGCATGTCTACCCATTGGATTGCCATGTCCTTTAGCCTGCGCTCGATGCTGTATATTTGCGGCGGATCCAAAGCGATGTTACGGGCGTTGTTGGTGTAGGCCACCTGGCGAGGACCCTCTTGAACGATGCGCAGGCCATGGATATGCCCGTCAGTTCCCGTCGCTTCCGCATCTAAGCATTTCTCAGGAACGTAGTGAGCGTGAACGTCGATCTTCAAGAGCTCTTCCTTTCCCCAAAAGAAGGAGGATAAAGCCCCCGACGGCCGCTATGCCGAACGCAGTAGAGATGTCCTCTTTCAGTGGTCACGTAAATCGTGCTCAGATCTTCGTCCCCAAACGCACATTTTGTCGGGCACTCGGAAATCGGACGCGTCTCGATGACCTGGCCTGATGGCGCAAAGATATAGATCATCGGTCCGGGACCGCTCTTTTCCGAGCCGGCGCAGGCGATGATATTGCCTTCGCTGTCCAGACACATCCCGCTAATTCCCCGGTGTGGGCCGCGATGGTCTGAGCCAAAGGTGTAAAGCACGATGTAAGATCCCAAAGTTTCATCCTCCTGAATGGGATACGCCCTTAGCTCTCTCTTATCTTGTCCCAAGCCGTTCTCAGCCACGTACAGAATCTTTTCGTCTTGGGATAGAGCAATGCCCATCGGAGAGCAGGTATCGTCAGTCATCCGCTTTATGTACCAGCTCCGATCAACGCGTCGATCCAAAAGCAAGACGGAGGCATGCTCCAGCGGTCCGTGAAGCTGAGGGCCGGGAGCGGGGATCGGATCGTAGGGATCGGTAAACCAGATGCGCCCGCTTCGGTCGATGGCCAAGTCGTGCGGATGGTTGTGAAAGTGGCCGTCTAAACTGTAGGCAAGGGGCGCTGTGGAACCATCCGGATTGAAGCGGACGACGCGACGCGAGCCGCTCTGGCAGCCGTAAAGCAAGCGATCCGGAGCGAACGCCAGCCCCTTGGTGCGGTTGGTGTACTTGCGAAAATCTGTGACAGCGCCGCCCTGCGGGTCATAGCGGAGGATGCGGTTTTCCGCAGGTACCGAAAAAAGAGCTGCCTTCCCATCCCACACCGGCCCCTCGGTAGTTCCTTTGAAGGGACCGGCAACTCGCTCAAATTTCCATTCCGTAGCCATGGCGTTAATTCTCCGCCTGCTTCAAAAACCGAGGATCGAAGATGGAAGATAGAAGATCGCGATTCTCTATCTTCTATCCTCTATTCTCGGCTGTATTCATTCACACCGGAACTCCAGGAATACCCAGCCTCAGCCTATAGACCGAATTGCGCGTCGTGATAAAAAGCCTCCTCCAATCCGAATCGCCCCAGTTAAAGTTAGTCGCGTGGCCTGGGATTTTGAGACGACCAAGGAGATTTCCTTTGGGATCGATCACGTGAATGCCGGCTGGCCCTGTGCAGTAGACGTTCCCCTCGATATCCACCTTCATCCCGTCGGGATTTCCCGGTTCGTCACCGCGAGCCTCATAGAACAGCCGTCCATTGCTTAGGGTCCCATCGGGGTTCACATCAAACACGCGAATGTGACGGCGGGTAGTGTCGTTGATATACAGGAGAGACTCGTCCGGCGAGAAGCACAGGCCATTGGGATTTACAAAGTCGTCGGCAACCGGCGTCAGTGTTTTTCCATCGGGAGACAAACGAAACACGCCGATGAAATCAAGATAGCGCTGCACATCGTCTCCAGCCATACCAGGGATATACATCGCATTGGGCGGATCGGTCCAGTAGATAGCGCCGTCGGATTTGACGACGATGTCATTAGGCGTGTTGATCTTTTTGCCCTGGTAATGGGACGCGAGGATTACGATGGAACCATCGTGCTCCACGCGCCACACGGTGCGCGAACCCCAACCGGCCACCACGAGCCTTCCCTGTTTGTCATAGGTCATGCCGTTCGCTTTCCCTGACGGTCGAAGAAAGATCGAGGTCCCGGTACCCGGCGTCCATTTCCAGATTGTATCGCCCACGATATCGACCCATGAGAGATAACCTTGACGAGCATTCCACACCGGCCCTTCGCCGAAGATAAGCTCACAGGCGATCCTATCCAGAGAGGCATTCCGCGGCACGATGCGCTCGAATCCCGGAGCCTCCTTATCGGTGTCCATTGGGCCTCCTTAACGATTCTGCGAAAAAACCTGTAAACGCTTCACCAGGTTCATACTTCCACAAGCTCATAGAACCGAAAATCTCCAGTGATTTTAACTTCTCCTCCGGACGTTCCTTCGTTAAATTCCGCGTGAACTCTGAGGCTCTGGAAGGATGAACGGAGGGTTTTTCACCAGAATCAAACCGTAGAGTCTGACCGTAGTCCTATTCGTTTTGCTGAGTACCACCGTGCGAACGGATCAGTGAATCGATCAGCGAGCGCTCTTTTTCGATCAGGGTGCGCAGCGATTCTCTAAATATCCGCTGCGACAAGAATGCATCGCGAAGAAGGAGACTACGAAAAGCCGCGGCGCTCCATTGCAAGACCACCGATTTCTCGCTCGCGCGCACTGAAGCCGATCGCGGGATGCCGCACAACACAGCCAATTCACCCAAGATCATACCCGGCGCTGCGTCGGTCAGCACCAGGTCGCGTCCCTGGCGTTCAACAAAGACCTGCAATTTACCGGTTAGAACGAGCAAGACAAATGTCGGGCTATCTCCCTCCTTGATAAGCACTTCTCCTGGAGAGAACTCCTTGACTTCGCCACAGTCGAGCAGCATTCGAGCGCCATCCAAAGTGAACCCCTGGAATAGCGGAAACTCGGTAATCATCACGGCGTATTGCTCATTCATATGCAAAGCACCTCTCCGCGATATTAAATGTCTTCATCGTCGTCATGAAGCGTCTCGTCTTCGAGACACGGAAGTGGATATCCGGCCACACGCGCGGCCTCCCAGATGTAATCGAGCGCTTCCAGCACGTCAGAGACGCTCGCCTCGATTTCCGCTTTCGAAAACCGCCCCGCATCGAGCTGAAGAGCCACAAGGAACTCCGCTCCCTCAAAGCACTGTGACAAGTGAAACGCGATCTCTCGTGCATCCCTCGCCCCATAGGTCTTGGCGAGAGCCTCCTCGATCGCTTTTTGCGCTGCGCGTTGGCGCTGCAGCAAAGCGCGCTTCGACAGTTCGAAATGCTCTCGGCCAAGCACTTCGGAGATCTTGGCACGCGCCGCGCGCCGAGCGGCTTGGAACCGCTCAAACTCGGCGCGGAAACTATCATCACGCCTGGTTTTCATGTTGCGAGATCTGCGGGTGTCATTTACTGGCTCACAGTTGGTCGGAATCGAAGCGGCCGCTGCAAACGCTGGTTCTATGCCCTCTCTCTCACGATTCGGTAATCAGAAACACTCTTATAGCCCTCGTGCCGTAATGACAGGGCAAAGTCGCGAGGGCTCCCTCCAGCGTCGGCCCCAGCGCGATTTGCAGCGGCTAAATGCTCCTCCGCCATGGCAGTTGCGCTGTCTTCATCCGCGAGTACGACATCCGGTTTCACCAGGCAGAAATGTTCTGTCCATGCGTTTGAGCCAGTTTCCTTGTAGCAAAGGATGGATGACATATACCCACGCTTCGGGCTACCATAACTGCCCGGCTCGTAACGAAAACGGCCCGATGGCAGCTCCCGCCGTTTCATTTCGGCTTCTTTCTTCTCACAACACCGCTTGTACTTCTCCCCACTGCCGCAAGGACACGGGGAATTACGTCCAATCTTGCCCATGGCTTCTAGTTTCGGTGTACCTTGTCCGCGAACGCGATGCCGCTGAGCCGCTATCAAGAAAAGACCCCTGCACAATCATACCTCGCCGTCGGCTCAAGCGGCAGGTTATAAGGCCGTTACCACGCCGGATCAGTCGAGAAGACAACATTAACTTTGCACGTCCGCTCAAGGTACTGAAATCTGGTTCCTTCACTGGGATCGCTCCATCGGCTCCGCAAGCTCGGCAGCTTCAAGCCAACCTTCTCTGTTTCGACACCAGTGAAAAAGAGTGCTAGAGAGTTGCTGCAGCCTCTCATGGCCCTTTGCGTTCCTTGCGAACAGCTGGATATCTCCAACAGGCGTGACGCCGGTAAGTTGGTGAAGTGCCACTTCGGTCTCCTCCCCCTCAGCGAGTGATCTGAAGGCGTTGATAACAGCCTTGGCGCCGGCAGACGGACAACCGCACAATAGGATTGCCGGACAATCGTGACTACGGTCTGGAAAAAATTCGATGCGCACCGCGATGTCCTTCTAACTATTCAGTGAGCCGTTTAGGCGGCGACGTTGCTGGGGACCTATTCCACATAGCGCTCTGTTTCGTTGAAACCAAATTTGCTCAGAATATCCCTCGTCTAGAGAAATTTTGTCAAGTGAACCGTACTGGCAAATGCCGCCGCTCTGGCGGTATATCCGGCTGCTGGCCCGCATCTCACTTTGATGAGGACTCCTAATGGATTACCGGCGAGGGAACTCTGGCGAAGAAAACGCGTTGTTACTGACCGCTTGAAAGTTTCTTAAAGAAACCTTCCTCT
>Ga0209874_1000598_pt1 | contig 10744 bp, 8 predicted proteins | sample GWRWN1_20_30_FD_187216 | JGI IMG/M metagenome (GOLD analysis project Ga0209874, IMG submission 187216) | Riverbed sediment microbial communities from areas with no vegetation in Columbia River, Washington, USA - GW-RW N1_20_30 (SPAdes)... | ecosystem: Environmental > Aquatic > Freshwater > River... | reverse complement strand
TGGAGGGGGTCGAGGGCGTTGGGGCGCTTTCCCTTGGCCTCTCCCGCGTCGGCCGGATGGTGCCCTCGGTCGCGGTGAGGTAGTGCGAGCAAGGAACTGCTCCTGCGATATCACCCTGCGTGGCGACCACGCCGTAGGCGGCGCGGACCGCAGGTCCGCCAAGAACGCGGCCGCGCCGCATGGATCAATCGCGCGAAGCGCTCCTTGCGGCGCGGCCGCTCCACTCCCCGAGGAGGACCAGTCGGCCGCTCGATCCGCGGCCGACTGGCCCCACGAGGGCACCGACCAACACAGATGGTCCGGTCACCGATGGAGCGGTACGCACTCCTCGGGCGCAGGGGTGACGGACGATAGCCGGCGCCGAGGGCCAAGCGAGCCAGCCCTGAGCTGCTCGGTCTGGAGCCATAATGGAACGCGCTAGCATGCCAGCGGCCATACCCCGCCGGCCGGCACCGCGCCCCAGGTCGGCTTGAAGCCCACCACCCCGCAGCAGGCGGCGGGGATGCGGATCGACCCGGCCGTGTCGCTGCCGACCGCTCCGGGCACCAGGCCGGCAGCCACCGCCGCGGCCGAGCCGCCACTGGACCCGCCGGCGATCCGCGTCTCGTCCCATGGGTTCACCGTGCCGGGGGTGAGGACGCCGTAGGCGAACTCGTGGGTGCGGGTCTTGCCGACCAGGACGGCGCCGGCCGCCCGGAGGCGGGCGACCACCTCGGCGTCCCGCACCGCCAGGTTGCCCGCCAGCTTCGGTGAGCCGGCGCCGGTCACCGCCCCTGCCACGTCGACCAGGTCCTTGACCGCCAGCGGCACGCCGTGCAGGGGCCCGAGCACCTCGTCCCGCCGCCGCTGTGCGTCCCTGGCCGCGGCCTCGGCCCTGGCCTCGCCGGCGAGCACCGTCACGAACGCCCCCAGCCGCCCGTCGAGCGCCTCGATGCGGGCCAGGGCTGCCTCCACCAGCTCCGCGCTGCTGGCCTCCCCGTCGCGCACCAGCCGCGCCGCCTCGACCATGCCGCCGGGCTCCCCCACCGGCCCCTGGCCATGCTGCCGGGGGCCCTCGGGCGGCCCGGCCGGCGCCGGCCGGGCCTGCCAGGGCGGCGCCGAACCCGGGCTGGTGAGGGGCGGGTCGGCAGGACCCAGGTCCGCGGCCGCGGCCAGCGCAGCAAGGCGCTCCAGGTGCAGGGCGAGGTCGCGCTCCAGCCGGCCGCCGTCGTCGGGCACCTCGATCCCGGCGGCGGCCAGCCGCGCCCGCAGCGCGGCCGCCAGCCCCACCCGCTCCCCGCCATCCATGACCAGGATGCTACGGTGCAGGCCGCGCCCATCACACCCACCGCAGGGCCGACGGCGGTGCCCGCGGGAGCTCCCCAGGCGGCTGCCATCGCCTGGGGAGCCGCGGACACATCACCGCCGCTCAGCCTGCTACTGGTCCACCGGCTTGAATGCGTGGCGCAGGGCGTACCGGGCGATGCGCTGGCCGACGGCTCGGCCGATGCGGTCGGAGGTGCGCCACGAAGCCGCAGCCAGATCATCCCGAGCCCACCGCGGCGGTAGGCTACGCGGCGTGATGGCGGCCTGGGATACGTTCGAGGAGCTCAACCGGGAGCTGATCACCTGCAGGCGCTGCCCGCGCCTGGTGGCCTGGCGGGAGGAGGTCGCCCGCACCAAGCGGGCGGCGTTCGCCGACCAGGAGTACTGGGGCCGGCCGGTGCCGGGGTTCGGGGACCCGCACGCCAGGCTGCTGATCCTCGGCCTGGCCCCCGCCGCCCACGGCGGCAACCGCACCGGGCGGGTCTTCACCGGCGACCGCTCCGGCGACTGGCTGTTCGGCAGCCTGCACCGCACCGGCTTCGCCAACCAGCCACGCTCGGTCTCCCGCGACGACGGGCTCGCCCTCACCGACTGCTACGTCACCGCCCCGGTCAAGTGCGCGCCGCCCGACAACAAGCCGCTGCCGCAGGAGCGCGACACCTGCGCGCCCTGGCTGAAGGCCGAGCTGGCCCTGCTCCCCCGGGTCGGCGTGGTGGTGGCGCTCGGCGCCTTCGCCTGGGACATCGCCCTCCGCCGCCTCGGCCCGGTGCGCCCAAAGCCCCGCTTCGGCCACCTCGCCGAGGCGGCGCTCCCCGGCGGCCGTACCCTGCTCGGCTCCTACCACGTCAGCCAGCAGAACACGAACACCGGCCGCCTCACCGCGGCGATGCTGGACAGGGTGTTCTGGCGTGCGCGAGAGCTGCTCGAGAAGCAGTGGGTGACGTGAGCCCGTCGGCGAGGGCGCAGGGTGGCGGGCAGGTCGCGGCGCGAGCGGATGCCGAGACGACCTTGCTCACCCCACCGATCACGGTCAGCGCCATCACTTGTACCTCTCTGCTCGTGCCCCTGCGGGCTATCGCTGCGGGTTCTTGACCGTCGGGTCGTTCAGCGTGGGTGAATTGCTGTTCAGTCGGAAGAGCCCTACCGTCGTGGCGCAGCGGCCATCGTTGCGCGCTTGCCTTGCCGAGACCGCTTGCCAATCGGCTCGACGCTGCCTATAGGGTGAACGCGTGGACCTGCTCATCGCCAGCCTGGCCGACCGCCCCGACCTGCCCAGCGCCTACGCCAGGGGCGAGGACTTGTGGCCGGAGTTCATGTACCAGGACCCGGTCGGTGAGCTGTACTTCGCCGACAACCACCAAGCGTTTCCCGAGTTCGTGGTGGTGGCGGTGGATCCGGCAGAGCCCGACCGGCTCGCGGCGCGGGCGCTGTCGGTGCCGTTCACCTGGGAGGGTGATCCGGACGCCGACTTGCCCGTGGACGGCTGGGACGGCGTGATCCGGCGGGCCGCCCTGGACCGGCAGCTCGGCCGCCGCGGTAACCTGGTCTCCGCGCTGGAGATCACGGTCCGCCCCGACCTGCAGGGCCGCGGCCTGTCCGGGATCATGCTGGAGGCGATGCGCGGCAACGCCGCCAAGCTCGGGTTCGACAACCTCGTCGCCCCGGTTCGACCCACCGCCAAGCACCGCTACCCACACATGCCGATCGCCGAGTACGCCGCCTGGTCCCGCGCCGATGGCCTGCCGCACGACCCGTGGCTGCGGGTGCATGTGCGTGCCGGCGGCCGCATCGTCGGCGTCTGCCACCGCGCGATGGTCGTTCCCGGCACGCTTGCCGAGTGGCGGTCCTGGACTGGCCTGCCGTTCGACACCTCGGGCCCGGTGGAGGTGCCCCACGCGCTGGTGCCGGTGCACTGCGACCCCGCCCACGGCCACGCCGTGTATGTCGAACCGGCCGTGTGGGTCCATCACCGCCTCACCTGAGCCCGAGCCCAGCGCGGGAGGCGATCCCATCCGGGCATGGGAAGGTCGCCTTACTTGGCCCCTACCACCCAGACCGCTTGGTTCTCGAGCCGCACACGGCCGTCGGCGGTGGTGTAGGGCGCCCACGCCTGGGTCACCTTGGCCCAGACGCGCTGCTGCACGTCGGGCGGCTGGCCGTCGACCAGCGAGCTGATCGGTGGTGCAACATCCCGCAGCCACCGGGTGGCGAGCTGGGGCGAGCCGGTCTGGTAGACCGCGGTCACGGTGCCGGTTTGCACGTCGGTGAAGCCGGCGGCTTCGACCAGTTCTGCCAACTGACCGGCGTCGGCGAGCGCGAAGGGCCCCGGAATGCCGGCGGGTGGTGGCGGGAGTCTGAGCTCGGCCCTGATGACGGGCACGGGTGCGGCAAACTGCACGGCTTCGGGTGGGCCCCATACGGCCGCGGCGAGCCGCCCATGTGGCCTGAGGAAGGAGTGCAACCGCGCCAGCACGCCGGCGACGTCGGGCAGGAACTGCAGCCCCTGCCGGCTCAGGACCGCGTCGAAGCTGGCCTGGTCGAACGCTAGCTCTTCGGCATCGCACTCGACGAACTGGACGTCGTCGAATCGCTCCACGGCCGCGCGTTCGCGGCCGAACGCCAGCATTTCCCCTGCGATGTCGGTGCACACCACGCGCCCGCCGGGTGCGACCGCCCGCGCGGCGGTCAGGCCGGGCTCCCCGTAGCCCGCGGCGACGTCCAGCACCGCATCCCCCGGGCCGATCCGGGCAAGCTCGACCAGGGTCCGGCTCACCGCTGCCCCGCCATCCTCGGCCTCCAGCACATCGAACCAGGCCCTCCAGCCGGCCGCGGCGGCACGCCACTCGGTATGGATGTTGGCCTTGTACCGGACCGGGTCGAAGGTACTGGTCCCCGTCATCGCTCCTCCCCCTCCAGTGGAGCTTGCCGGGATGACCGTACGAGGCCCGCTCCGCGCAGGCATCGCCTGGAGCAACCAACTTGCCGGGCGAGGTGGATGTGGTGCGTTCTGACCATCTGGTCACAGGAGCCCCTTGGTGTGGGCGTGGGAGGTGGCCGCGGCCCGGGAGGACACGCCCAGCTTCGCCAGGATGTTCTGCACGTGCCGGGCGACGGTGTGCTCGCTGATCTGCAGCGCACCGGCGATGTCCCGGTTGCTGTTCCCGGACGCGACCAACCGCAGCACCTGCACCTCGCGGTCGGTCAGCACCCGCGGCGACGCGCGCGGCCGCTGGAGCAGCGCGGCGGCGTGGCGCGCGTCGGCCGCGGCGCCGAGCCTGGCGAACCCAGCGCGGGCGGCGTCGATCTCGATCCGGCCGCCCTCCTCGTCGCCGAGCATCCGCTGCGTGGTGCCGATCAACAGCCGTGCCTTGGCTTCCTCATACGGCAGCTGGAGCTTCCGCCAGCCGCCCAGCCCGCGGCGGAGCTCCTCCAGCGCGGCCGCCGGCTCCCCCTGGGCGAGATGCAATGCGCCCTGCGCCGTCGACGCGGTCGCGCCCACCACAGCGCTGCTGAGCCCATCCGCGACCCGCGCCAGCTCGCGGGCGGCATCGCGCGCCTGGTCGAGTGCGCCGGCTGCGATCGATACCTCGACCTGGGCGGCCAGCAGACGCGCACGCGCGAAGCGATCCACCGTGGGCGATGCCAACGCCGCGCGCAGCGCGGCCGCGGCCACCTCCACGCGTCCCTGCGCCAGCCGCAGCAGCGCCATGCCCGGCTGCGGATCCCACCCCAGCTGCTGGGCCCGCACGAACGCCCGCTCCGCCCTGAGCAGATCGCCGCGGCGCCGCAGGACCTCCCCGACGCCGTAGGACGCCTCGGCCGCCCCCTGCGGCCTGTGCGGCAACAACTCCTGGTGGGCGCGGCGCAGCTCCGCCTCGGCTTCCGCCCACGCGCCGTGCAAGGCCAGCACCTCGCCGCGGTAGATGCGGCACAAGCCCTGACTGTAGGGCGTGGTCGCGGGAAGCGCCTGGCACCACACCTTTGCGGCCTGGGTCCACTCGCTCGCGCGCTGCAGATCCGCAAGGTCCTTGCACGCCAGGATCACCGAGCAATACACCCAGCCGGTGTACAGCGGGGCCAACTCGCCGGCCAGCACACAGGTCATGGCCTCATCCAGCAACGCCAGGCCCTCGTCGAGCTTTCCCTGCGCGATCAGGGCGCGTCCCTGAAGCTGCATCCCCACTGCCGCAAGGTCCGCGTCGCCGTGGTGTCGGGCCAGCCGGATGGCTTGCGCGGCGCCGTCCACGGCCTCCTCGAGCGGGCCCTGGTGCAGGTGCAGCTCCGCTTCGGCGAACTGCAGCCACCCCCACTCGACAACGCCGCGGTCCCGCTCGAGGTGCCGGGACCCGCGGCGCAGCCAGCCGACCGCGACCGCGCGCTCACCACGGTAGAAGTGATCGTGGAACAGCCGGGCCGCGGTCCGAGCCGCCCCCCGATCGTCCCCCGCCTCTCGGAAGGCGGCGTATGCCCGCTGGCGCGCGGCGATCGACTCGTCGGTCCTGCACAGCCACCAGGCGGCCTCGGCCAGCGCCTCCAGTTCCACTGCCAAAAGGGCGCCCGGGTCACGAGCGCCGAGATCCTCGTAGACGTGGAGCCAGGGGCCAGTTCGGGCGGTCTCCCGCACCTGTTCTGCGCCGGTTCCCTGCTCCACGGCCGACCTCCCGTGAAAGATCCTAACGCCAGCGGACCAGGGCCTGAACCACGGGCGCCTTCGGCGTAGAGAAGTTCAGTTGTGGCAGCGCCGGCGACCTGATGGCCTTCGGTCAGCGGGTGGCCGGCGTGGTCAACGCCGGTGCGCCCAGCTCGCCAGGCGCTCGGAGAGCTTCCTCAGCGGCATGTGACCGGCAGCCACCGCAACCACCAGCTCGACCGCCTCGTCGACCGGGGGTGGGTCGAGGTCAAGCCATTCAGGTCGAAGAACACCACCCGTGAGCGCGGCGCTGGGGAACGGCCGGTCAGCGTGGGAGCGCATCCGGATCACGCGGAGAACGGAAACTCGCTGGCGCTGTCACAGCCACGCGGGAAACTGGGTGGCGACAACGAGAGGGAAAGGGAGACCAAGGTGACGATCTCCGCGATCGAGGCTGAGGGCCTCGTCAAGACCTTCGGCAAGGTCCGAGCGCTGGACGGCATCGACATGGTGGCCCGCGAGGGCACCGTGTTCGGCCTGCTCGGTCCCAACGGCGCCGGCAAGACCACCGCCATCCGGGTGCTCTCGACCCTGCTGCGCCCGGACGCCGGACGCGCATCGGTGGGTGGCTACGACGTGGTTCGGCAGCCGAAGCAGGTGCGTCGGCTGATCGGGCTCACCGGCCAGTACGCGGCGGTCGACGAGCTGCTGTCGGGCCACGAGAACCTGTACATGATCGGGCGGCTGCTGGGCCTGCGCGCGCCCCAGGCGCGTGCCAGAGCCGCGGAGCTGCTGGAGGCGTTCGACCTCGCCGATGCCGCCAGCAAGCTGGCCAAGGCCTACTCGGGCGGGATGCGGCGGCGGCTGGATCTCGCGGCGAGCCTGGTGGGCCGTCCCCGGTTCCTCTACCTGGACGAGCCGACCACGGGACTGGATCCCAAGAGCCGACTGGCGTTGTGGGGCATGATCCGGGGGCTGGTAGCCGACGGCGCCACGGTGCTGCTGACGACCCAGTACCTGGAGGAGGCCGACCGGCTGGCCGACGAGATCGTCGTGATCGACCACGGCCGGGTGATCGCGGCCGGGACCCCGGAGCAGCTGAAGACCCGGGTCGGAGGCCAGGTCCTGCAGGCCCGTCCCGCAGACCCCAGCGACCTGGCGGCGACCGAGCGGATCCTGGCGGCGTTCGCCGGCGGCGAGGACGACATCTACACCGACGGGCAGCTGGTCACGGTCACGGTCGACGACCGATCGGCGCTGGGCCAGGTGGTCAGGCGCCTGGACGACGCCGGCATCGTCGTGGACGACCTCTCGCTCCGCCGGCCGAGCCTCGACGAGGTGTTCCTGGCCGTCACCGGCCACCTCACGCAGGACGAGTCAGAACCCGACCACGATCCGCAGAGGAGCCGGACGTGAGCACCGCCACCCTCGCTCCGGCCGGACGCGCCAACGTGGTTGCCAACACGCTGACGATCGCCCGGCGCAACCTGCTGCACATCCGGGCCAACCCGGAGCAGCTGGTGGAGATGACCGTCCAGCCGTTCATGTTCCTGGCGTTGTTCGTCTACGTCTTCGGCGGGGCGATCGCCGGCTCCAGCCGCGAGTACCTGCAGTACGCCCTCCCCGGGATCCTGGTGCAGGGCATCGCGTTCACCCCGTTCACCACCGCCATCGGGCTGAACGTGGATTTCCAGCGCGGCCTGATCGACCGGTTCCGCTCGCTGCCGATCGCCCGCTCTGCCGTGATCAGCGGGCGCATCGTCGCCGACGGGGTGCGCATCGTCTGGAGCATCCTGATCATCACCGGGTTCGGGGTCCTGCTGGGCTTCCGGTTCGGGGGCGGGGTGGCCGGCGCCCTCGGCGCCCTGGCGCTGGTGACCGCGTTCGGCCTGACGATGTGCTGGTTCATGGCCTTCATCGGCATCACCGCCCGCACCACCGAGTCGGTGAACACCTGGGGGTTCCTGATCATCCTGCCGCTCACCTTCGCCAGCTCCGCGTTCGCCCAGCCCGAGACCATGCCCGGATGGCTCGAGGCCTTCGTGAACGTGAACCCGCTGACCTCGGTGATCGACGCGACCAGGGGACTGATGCTCGGCGGTCCGGTGGCCGAGCCGGTGACCGAGTCGCTGATCTGGCTGGCCGTCATCACGGCGGTGTTCGCGCCGCTCGCGATCGCCCGCTACCGCCGCCGCATCTGAGCTAGCTCAGGGGACGGCCTTCGGCGCGGCTGGGCGGTGGGCTCGGCGGTGGCTCAGGATGCTGGACGCGCCGAGGATGGCGCCCACGATCTCCTGCCGGCTGGTGTCGGTCACCCGGTAGTCGCCCACGTTGCGGCCGAGCCGCAGGACGACCGCGCGGTCGGCGACGGCGCGGACGTCGGCCAGGTTGTGGCTGATCAGGACGACCGCGAGGCCCTGGTCGCGCAGGCGCTCGATCAGGTCGAGCACCTGCGCCGTCTGGGCGACCCCGAGCGCCGCGGTCGGCTCGTCGAGGATGACCAGCTTGGGATTGCCGAGCAGTGAGCGCGCGATCGCGACGGCCTGGCGCTGGCCGCCCGACAGGGAGGCGACCGGCACGCGGACGCTGGGGAGCTGGACCGACAGCGCGGCCAGCAGCTCACGAGCCCTGCGTTCCATGTCGATTTCATCCAGGAGTGGCACGCCGCCGAGCTCCTCGTGGCCCAGCCAGAGGTTGGCGATCACGTCCAGGTTGCTGCACAGGGCGAGGTCCTGGTAGACGGTGACGATCCCGAGCGCCTGGGCATCGTGGGGACGCTGGATGCTGACGCGGCGGCCTTCCCAGCGGATCTCCCCGGAGTCGGCGGCGTCCACCCCGGCGATCACCTTCACCAAGGTCGACTTGCCCGCGCCGTTGTCGCCGACGACGGCCACGACCTCGCCGGCGTACAACGCCAGGTCCACGTCGATCAGGGCCTGGACGGCACCGAACCGTTTCGAGATCGCGGACAGCGCAAGGACAGGCCCGCTCAGGTCGATCATCCCCTCCAGCTCCTGGCGTGACGACGATTGTCCCCGATTCGAGGCGGGCGTGAGAGGGGTGGTTCTGATCTTGACTTCAACGCTTGTAAGCTAGGCGCGAACGAACACGCCCGCACGGGTCGGGAGGTGACATGACCGACACTGCACCGATGCCCGGTTCGCAGTCAGCCTTACGGCGGGCCAACCAGCTGCGGGTGCTCCGTGCCGTGCGCACCGCCGGAGCGCTCACGCAGGCGGAGATCGCTCGCGCCACCGGGCTGTCGGCCGCCACCGTCTCCAACATCGTGCGTGAGCTGCGTGAGGCCGGAACGGTCGTCGTCAGCCCCACGTACTCCGGCGGCCGTCGCGCGCAGCGCGTCGAGCTGGCACGGCATGCCGGCATCGCGGTCGGCGTCGACTTCGGCGTGTCCCACCTGCGGGTGGCACTCAGCGATCTCGGCGACCGCATCGTCGCCGAGGAGACGATCGCCTACGACGTGGCGGCCAGCGCCGAGCGTGGCATGCGCCGGGCGGTCTGGCTGGTCGAGACCCTGCTCGCCCAGGCGCGGGTGGACCGCTCCGAGGTGATCGGCGTCGGCGTCGGCGTCCCTGGGCCGGTGGACGCCGCCTCCGGGGAGATCGACACGGCGACGATCATGACCGGCTGGGCGGGCGTCCGGCCCGCCGAGGAGCTGCGGGGTCGGCTCGGCATGCCGGTGCACGTCGACAACGACGCCAACCTCGGCGCCCTCGGCGAGATGGTCGGGGGCGCCGGCCGGGGCTGCGGGCACCTGGTCTACCTCAAGCTGTCCAACGGCGTCGGCGCCGGGATCGTGGCAGACGGGCGGTTGTACCGCGGCGCCGGGGGCATCGCGGGCGAGATCGGGCATATCACGGTGGACGCGCGCGGACCGGTGTGCCGCTGTGGCAACCGCGGCTGCCTGGAGACCCTGGTCGGCGGGCCATACCTGCTGCAGATGCTGCCGCGACCGGTCGGCCGCGACGAGCCGCCGCCGACGCTCCTCTCGGTGATCGCCAGCGCGATGGCGGGCGATCCCGGCTGCCGGCGGATCCTGTCGGACGCCGGCCGCGCGCTCGGTAGCGGGGTGGCGATCCTCGCCAACCTGTTCAACCCGCGGCTGGTGATCCTGGGCGATCTCTTCGACTTCTGGACATACCCTCCGAATCAGCGACCGCCGACGGTCGCCGACATCATCGCGTCGAATCCGAACATCTTCGGCCCGACGGGGAAGATGCGGGAGGTCGTCGAGGCGCTGGGCGGAAACGTCGTCTACCTTCGCGGCAACCACGACATCACCGTCACGCAGGCCGATCTCGACCTCATTCCGGCCGGCGCATACTCGATCACGCTCGTGGACGACGTCTACGTCGACGAGAACATCGTGTTCACCCACGGACACGTGTACACGATGTTCAACGCCCCAGATCCGCGCTATCCGGGCGAAGTGCCCGTCGGCCACTTCGTCACTCGCACGATCGCGTACTACCTCGACAACGCCCTCCCGGCGGGCCAAACCGCGGCCGATCTTCCGAATCAAGGATCGCCTTACGGCTTCAGGCTCGAGAGCCTCCTTCCAGAGCTCGCTGTGCAGTTGCGCAACCCGTCCATCACGACGGCGCTGCTCGACTACGTCGCTGCACGCTGCGGGATGCCGGAGACTCTTCCGATCGTCATGGCCGACGGGACCACGAGCTCACTCGCCGACGCGAAGGCGAAGTACGACGGACTGTGGACCGAGTGGGCGACCGCGTTCGGGGGCGGCGAACTCGGAGCGACGGTAGCCACGAAGGCTGCACAGGCCGACTA
>Ga0209874_1000597_pt1 | contig 10768 bp, 11 predicted proteins | sample GWRWN1_20_30_FD_187216 | JGI IMG/M metagenome (GOLD analysis project Ga0209874, IMG submission 187216) | Riverbed sediment microbial communities from areas with no vegetation in Columbia River, Washington, USA - GW-RW N1_20_30 (SPAdes)... | ecosystem: Environmental > Aquatic > Freshwater > River... | reverse complement strand
CTGCACGCTGCGCCATAACCGCCCCCAATCGTCGTCGATACACACGACGTTCGTGGCCAGCAGGCGGGTCCCTCCGAACTAGCGACTCAGGACACTAGGTGGCCCCGGGAGGAGTCGAACCTCCGCGCACGGATTCGAAGTCCGTCGCTCTATCCGCTGAGCTACGGGGCCGTGCGCGGGAGGGTACCGGGGCTCAAGGCGGGCGAAAGGGTGGCTGATGGGACTCGAACCCACGACCACCTGGACCACAACCAGGGGCTCTACCAACTGAGCTACAGCCACCGCGCTCGCGGACAGGATAGCCCTCTTGCTGCAGTCCTTCCCCCGCGGAAAGTGCGCAGCACTTTTCGCGGTTGAACCAGGGGCTCTACCAACTGAGCTACAGCCACCGCGCTCGCGAACAGGATAGCCCCATCAATTTGCCGCGGGAGTGCGCCTGGGAGGATTCGAACCTCCGACCCGCGGCTTAGAAGGCCGCCGCTCTGTCCACTGAGCTACAGGCGCAGGTGCGGAAAGGGTAACCCTGCGCCGCGCTAGCGGCGGATGCCGAAATCGGCGGTCACGATCGTGACCTCGCGGCCGGCAAAGGTTCCGGGCGCGGCAGTGACGTGCACCGCCGAAAGGCCGATCTCGCGCCACCTTGCCGTGAGCATGTTCTTCTTGTGCTCCGGGCTGTTGATCCACATATCGAGGGCCCGGTCCGCGTCCACGTCGGGCGACGACCAGAGCAGGTTCTCGCCCACCGACCAGTAGCGGCTCTTGCCCATTGGGTAGAAACGCGCGATCCGGCGGTCGAAGGACGAGCCGTTGGCTGAGGTGTGACTGAAGTAGCCGCGGGCCGCCATGTCCTTCGAATGTGCCGTGGCAGCCGACGAAAGGCGGGTCGAGAAGCGCAGCGGCGCGAGCCCGTGCTCGCTGCGGAGCGCGTTGATGTTGGAGAGCACGCTCTGCTCGAGCGTTCGCAGCGAGGACGCGGGCCGGTCCGCGGTCGCCCCGGCGGGGGATGCGGCAAACCAGACGCCACAGACTGCCGCTACGAGCGCAATGAGACGAACGGCGCGACTTGCCATGCACTTTGCATCGGCAGGCCCGAAGGCCCGTCGATCCCTCGATCGAGTTACAGAATCAGGGTCAGGTGGCGCCCGCGGGAGTCTGCCCCCGGCGGTGCCGCAGCCAGTCCAGGAAGATGACCTGGAGTGTGCCCGCCACAGGGATCGCGGCTAGCGCCCCGAGCACGCCGGCGAGCTCCGCCCCGATCAGCACGGAGATGAGTACCGCGAGGGGCGAGAGCTGCACCGTGCGTCCGTACACGACCGGCTGGATCAAGTGGTTCTCGATCTGCTGGTATGCGATGAAGAAGATGACCACGACGATTCCGGCCGTGATGGTGTGCAGGAATGCGATCGAGCCGACGATGATCGCAGCGATCGTCGCGCCCGCGAGCGGGATCAGATCGAGAATCGCGACGATCAGAGCCAGCGCCAGCGCGTAGGGCACGTCGGTGAGGTACAGCACGATCCAGGTGAGCGTCCCCGCAATGAGGCTGATCAGGAGGTTGCCGGTCACGTAGCCGCCCACCGTCCGGTAGATGTCGCCGCCGACGGTCTGCCAGCGCTGGCGCGAGGCCGGAGCGAGCAGCCGGTAGAAGCGGTCCAGCCACTTCGGCCCTTCGAGCAGCATGAAGAAGGTCATGAACGCGATTGTCAGGGTCGCGACGACGGTCGTGACGATGCCCCTGGCAAGCGCCAGAGCGGTGCCGGAGATCCCGAAGAGCCTTGACGCCCCGCCTTCGTCGAGCGCATCGCGCGCCCTGTCGACGAGGTGGTACCTGTCCTGGAGGAATCCGAGTCGGCCGCGTCCCTTGGTCAGGTCGTCGAGGTAGTCGGGAACCTTCCGGGCGAAATCGTTGACCTGGTCGACGAGTGTCGGGATGAAGAGAAGCCCGATGCCGACGACTGCGCCGAGCGCGGCAAGGTAGACGACTGCAGTCGCTAGGCCGCGACGTTTGAAACGACGCTCGAGGCGGTCGACCGCCGGGTTCAACGCCAGAGCGAGGAAGAGCGCGATGAAGATCCACGACAGGACGCTCCGTGCAATCCACACGACCTCGAGCACCACGGCGGTGGCGATGATGAGCCCCAGGACCATGAGGATGGTCTTGGGGCGGAATTGGACGATCCGCTCCGCCTGCTCCGGCACTGGTGCAGCATCGCGGGAGGGCCGGACGGTAGATTCCGGCCTTGATGAAGGCGACGCTGCAGACAAATCACGGGACGATCGAGGTCGAGCTCTACCCCGACGAGGCACCGAAGACCGTGGAGAACTTCGTCAAGCTCGCCCGCGACGGGTTCTACGAAGGCGTCATCTTCCACCGGGTCATCCCGGACTTCATGATCCAGGGCGGCGACCCGACGGGAACGGGGTCAGGCGGCCCGGGCTACTCGTTCGAGGACGAGTTCAACGAGCACAAGGTCGACCGGGGCGCGCTCGCGATGGCCAACGCCGGTCCGAACACGAACGGGAGTCAGTTCTTCATCGTCACCACCGACGCGGCGCCGTGGCTGGACGGCAAGCACACCGTTTTCGGCCGAGTCAAGAGCGGCATGGACGTCGCGGACAAGATTGCCGAGGTTGAGCGCGATGCGCGCGACAAGCCTCACGAGGATGTCGTCATCGAGACTGTCTCGATTTCTGACGATCCCGCATAGCCGACGCCAGCGGCAGCCCGTACCAGAATAGGAGAAAGAGCACGGCGACGATCGCTGTGAACGTCGACGCCCAAGCGCGGTCGAACACGAAATCGGTGATGACAAAGACCGTGGCCGTGATCGCCACCGCGAGCGCCGCCAGCCCGACGATCGTGAGGTAGTTCGAGATGATGAGCATGCGCTCCTTGTCCCCCTGCCGCCAGCGCAGCCGGTGGTATGAGCTCGGCGCGATCAGCAGGACGGTCGAGACCGCCGTCGCGATGAAAGCGACGAAGTAGATGTCGCGGTCGAACCCGCCGAGCTTCGGGAAGCCGTTCGTGAAGGGCAGAGTCAGCAGGAACGCGAACAGCACCTGCACCCCAGGAAGCGCGACGCGGAGCTCGTTGAGGAGCTCGATCAGTTCTCTGTCGTGACGCTCTTCATTGCTCTCGTCGTCGGCCATGCTTGGCTTTTACCAGACCACCATCCGCCTAACACTTCTTTCAGCCGGGCGCGTCGATCCAATCGTCGCGTTCGAAGCCGCCGTATTCCTGAATGGAGCCGTAGATGCTCTGTAAGACCCGCGTTCGCGACACGACGACCCGACACGTACCGAAGGGCAAACGGTTGACCCGCTTCTTTTTGCTGTATTTGGAGTAGACGTTTACGACCGACCTGCAGAGTGACGCAGCGGGAAGCCCGAGCGTGTCCAACCAGAATTGCTCGATCTCCCTCTGCTTGACAGCGTGGTCGGCAAAGAGGTTGCACCTGATCCGAATATCTTCGTCCCGAAGATTGAAGTACGTACGAAGGAAGGTGACAAAGAACCGAGTCATATCCGGATCCGAGTTCGTGAACTGGATCTGGTTCCGGCTCTTCCCACCCTCGGCCCAGTAGAGCATGCAGCCTGCGACATGCAGCGGTTCGCCTTGGCGCGCGAGAGCCCGGCCATCCTCTTGAGCGAGGAGCCGAGCCTCCCGACGAAGAGCGGAGTTGATCGAACTCCCTTTGGCCCCGCCGTTGTAGGCACGGGCCAGCAGAATTGCTCGTTGCTCTGCGGAGAGTTCGACGTCCTTGACCCAGCGACTCACCGACGAAGGCGACGCGCCTACGCACTCGGCGATTGCCTTCACCGAAAGACCTTCGTTCCGACGCAATGCCCGAGCCTGCTCACGCGCAGATGTTTTCATCTCAGACAACGTAGCGGCTGGAGCGGACGTGAAAGCGCCCGACCGGGCTCGAACCGGTGCCATGACCTTGGAAGGGTCAGGTGCTACCACTACACCACGGGCGCGTCGCTACTAGCGTAGCGGCGTGGATCCCTATTCGTGGTCCTTGCACTGGAACATCCTCGCCACCGTTGGCCTTCTCGTAGGGGCATACATTTGGGCCCAGCACAAGTGGCCCGCGGACACCAGACGCAGGGCGGCCTTCGACGTCGCGGTCATCCTGCTCCTGGCCGTCTACGTCACGCCGTTGCACACGATCGCGCTGCACTACCTACTGTCGGCGCATCTGCTGCAGAACGTGGTCACGGCGGAGTGGGCGCCGGGGCTCGTAGTCTTCGGCATCGCGCCTTCGCTCGCGCACGAACTCGAGCGCTTCCGCGTCCTGCGCGCGCTAACGCATCCACTCGTCGCTCTCCCGCTCTGGCTCGCGACGTACTTCGTCTGGCACGCGCCGTCGATTTACGACGCTGCGCTGCGCCGGCCCGATTCGCTGCTGCACATCGAGCACGCGACCTACTTCGTCGCCGGTCTCCTGTTGTGGTGGCCGGTCGTGCACGGCCGATACTCCGACGGCGTGAAGGCGCTCTACCTCTTCGCTGGATTCGTCCTCGCGTCTCCGCTCGGGCTGCTGCTCGCGCTGCTTCCCCGTCCGGTCTATGACTTCTACAAGGATGCTCCCCAGCTCTGGGGCCTCTCGGACCTGACGGATCAGCAGATCGCCGGCGTCACGATGGCGGTCGAGCAGGCGATCGTCTTCTTTGCCGTGTTCGCGTGGTTCTTCCTGCGCTTCCTGCGCACGGAGCACATCGAGGGCGTGTTCAGCGGAAGCACGAGATGAGGGCGCCGCCGCTGACCACGAGGGCGGCGGCGAGCAGCAGGCGCGGGCCGATCAGCGCCGAACGACGCAGCACCACCAACGAGATCAGCACTGCGAACAGAGCGTCGGTCGCAGCGAGAGGAGCAACGACGGTCACGCGGCCTCGGTCGAGCGCCGAATAGGGACAGGCGTAACTCACGCCACGCGACGGCCCGATCACCCCGACCGCTCGCGTGAAGAGCATCTGGCTGAGCGCCGCGCCCACAGCGAGCAGAACGACCAAAGTCGGGGCGGCCGGATTCGAACCGGCGACTTCTGCGTCCCAAACGCAGCACTCTAACCAGGCTGAGCTACGCCCCGCCGTCTCTCAAAAGAGCGTACCGCATGGCAGTTCGCGCATACCAATTCGCACTTCTGGATCTCTCGCAAAAGGGTCTTGCGAGAGTGACGAGTCAACATTGAGGCCACATCATCGACCTTCTCGAAGCCAGGTAGGTGATCCCAGTTCATTGCAGCCGGGTGGAAGATCCCACCGCAATCCGAGCAGGGCGAATTCGCCTTCAGTTCGCGGTACCAGGCCGCAAGCTTGAGGTGACGTTCACGGGCCTGACGTATCCGGGTCGTGCGGGTCCGGGCGTGGTACGCGTGGTCATACTCGCGCTGGCAGGATCGACACCACGCCTGCCGTCCTCCGTCACCACGGCGGTGGAACTCCTCGACTGGCTTTGTCTTGCTGCATCGTCCGCACGTCTTCATGTCTACAGAATAGGCAACGTGCCGGACGTTGCTTGTGAATGGCGTCCGAACGTGATCCGTTAGGTTCGCGCGATGGTCGAGCCGATCCTGCACGTCCCCGGCGAGCCGCACGAGCCGCGGCCCGGCCTCGGGTACGCGATGGTCGCGATCGCCGCAACGCTCTTCGCCGTCAACGGCACGGTCTCCAAGGTCATGCTCAAGTCGGGGATCACCGCCCAGGAGCTGACGGAGGTGCGCTGTGCCGGAGGCCTTGCCGGACTGGTCCTCTTAGCCGCGGCGACGCGGCCCAGGTCGCTGCGGGTGCGCCTCAAGGACCTGCCGCTGCTGATCGCGCTCGGCATCGGCGGGCTCGCCCTGGTGCAGTGGTCGTACTTCTACGCGATCGCGCGGCTCGAGATCGGGATCGCGCTCCTGATCCAGTTCGTCGGCCCGATCCTGGTCGCACTCTGGGCCCGGTTCATCTTCGGCGAGCACGTCCGCCAGCGCATCTGGCTCGCGCTCTGTCTCGCGCTCGGCGGGCTGACGCTCATCGTCGAGGTCTGGCGCGGCGGCAAGCTCAGCAGCGCGGGCATCATGGCGGCCGTCGTCGCGGCGATCACCTACGCCGCGTACATCCTGCTCGCCGAGCGCGGCGTGCGGCGCCGCGATCCGATCTCCCTCTCGGCGTGGGGATTCCTGTTCGCGACGTTGTTCTGGTCGGTGCTCGCGCCCTGGTGGGACTTCCCCGGCGACCGCGTGAGCGACAGCGTCTCGCTGCTCGGCAACCTGGACTCGAGCGAGCTCCCGGTCTGGCTGCTGATGCTCTGGATGATCGTCCTCGGAACGATCGTCCCGTTCCTCCTTGTCGTCGGGGCGCTCCGCCACATCACGGCCACTCGCGCCGGGATCACGGGGATGCTGGAGCCCGTGATCGCCATCCTCGTAGCCTGGGGGTGGCTCGGTGAGTCCCTGGAACCGGTCCAGCTCGGAGGGGCCGCGCTCACGCTCGCCGGGATCTGCCTCGCTCAGACAGCCCGCTGAGAAAAAGCCGCTGAGAGCGCGCTCGATCTACCGCTGCTGGGGTTGACACCTCAGTTTTACGACTTCACACTCCCGCGAATGTTGATCAAAACCAAGATTCTTGTAACTTTCGTGGCAGCTTTCGGCCTCCTCTGGACGGCCGCGGTGGCTCAGGCCGGCTCGCTCTCGAGTTCCGAGGCCTCACTCCTCCAGACCATGAACGCAACCCGGACGGGTCGCGGCCTTGCTCCCCTGCAGGTGGACATCCGCCTCGTTCAAGCCGCTCGGGGGCATTCGGCCGACATGATGCGCCGCCAGTACTTCGCCCATGGCTCGCTCGCCCGAAGGGCGCTCGCGGCAGGGGCCCGGGGGCCCGTCTTCGGTGAGGATCTCGCGTGGGGCACGGGCGTCACGGCCCAGTGGGTCGTGAATCGGTGGCTTGCGAGCCCAGGCCATCGCGCCGTCATGCTCCGTCCGAGCTTCCGCCGGGTGGGGATCGGAATCAGCTTCGGCACGTTCGCCGGCCGCGGGAATGCGGCCGTCGTCACCGCTGATTTCGCAGGACGCTAGGCGTCGTCGGGGAATGAAGCAGGGGCCCCACTGGGGAGAGGGGCCTCTTGCTCTATTCGGATTCCATCAGCGCGCGCAGTTCTGTCAGCTTCTCCGCGCGCAGGTCATCACGCTCGCCGCGATCGATGCGGTCGAGCAGGCCCTGCACGAGCGGCGCTAGCTCGAGCGGGTTGAACGGCTTCGTGACGTAGTCGACGCCCCCGATGTCCAGGCCGCGTGCGCGATCGCGGAACTCGGCGCGCGCAGTGAGGAAGATGATCGGGATCCCGACGGTGCGGTTGTCCTCGAGCAGCTGCTCGGCGACCCGCCAGCCGTCGAGCCCCGGCATCATCACGTCGAGGAGGATCACATCCGGAATCTGGTCCCGCGCCTTCTCGACGCCGGAGGGCCCGTCCGCCGCTTCGATCACGGACATGCCCTCCGCCTCGAGGTTGACTCGGCAGAGCAGGCGGATTGGTGCCTCGTCGTCGATTACGAGAACTTTGGTCATCGCTGGATCGTCCCGACCGTCACGCGGCTATACCCAAACCTTTTCCCGGCTACTCCCGCGCAACCGGCAGCTCGAACGCGAAGCTCGACCCCTTGCCCTCGGTCGAGTCGACCCAGATCCGGCCACCCATCGCGGTCACGAGCTCCCTGGCGATGAACAGCCCCAGCCCGGTTCCCGCCGCGCCGTCCCGAGCAGCCGACTCGGCGCGATAGAACTTTCTGAAGATCCGCTCGCGCTCGGTCGCCGGTATCCCCATCCCCTGGTCCGCCACCCGAACCTCGACCCGGTCGGCGTTGAGGCGCGCGCCGACCGTCACCGTGCCGCCGTCGGGCGAATACCGCAGGGCGTTCTCGACCAGGATGTTGAAGATCTGGCGCACCTTGTCTGCATCCGCCTCCGCGGCGAGCGGCTCCTCGGGCAGATCGACTTCGAAGCGGTGGCCGTTCATCATGCCGCTCTCCTCCACGGTCCCCACCACTTCCGAAACGACGGAGCCGACGTCGATGCGGCCTAGCTCGACCTGGAGGTCGCCCGCGTCGAGGCGCGCGACGTTCAGTAGCTGGTCGACGATCTCGGTGAGTCGCTCCGACTCCGATGCGATGTAACCGAGGAACGTGCGCCGCTCCTCCTCTCCGAACGGAATGTCCTGACGCAACAACGTCTCGGCAAAGCCGTAGATCGAGGTCAGCGGCGTGCGCAGCTCGTGCGAGACGGCCGCGACGAACTCGGACTTGACCTGCTCCACCATGCGGTCGGCTGAGATGTCGCGGAAGGCGAAGATGCGGCCCGCAACTGCACCCAGGGGATCGCGCATGACCGCCTCGGTCAGCGAGAGCCACGTCTCCTCGCCGCCTCGCATGATCGAGACAAGCCGCTGGCCCGGATGGGTCTCGTCGTCGTCGGACTCGAGCTGGCGCTGGAGAACCTGGACCGTGGTCCGCCCGATCGCCTCCTCCTGTGGCACGCCGGTGATCTCCTCCGCCGCCGCGTTCCAGAGGACGACATCGCCGTCCCGGTCGAGGGCGACGATCCCGTCGGCGATGTTCGCGAGGATCGCCACGCTGCGCTCCTTCTCGATCGAGACGCGGGAGTACAGCTCGGCGTTCGCGAGTGCGGCAGAGGTGTTTGCCGCCAACGCCAGCAGCGCTTCGATCTCCTCGGGCCGCCACGTGCGCGGCCGGCGGGAGTAGACGGCGAGCACACCGGCGAGCTCGCCTTCGGACCCCGACAGCGGGACGCCGAGATACGCCGCGTAGCCGGCGGCCAGGATCGGGTCGGCCGCCGCAAGCCGGTCGTCCGTCGACGCATCTTCGATTGCGAGCGGCGAGCGCGACTGGAAGACGTCCCCCGACAGCCATCCGGTCGCGGAGCTCCGCGTTCCGACCGCCTGCTCGGCACCGTGCCCGGATGCGGCGCTGACCACGAGCTCGTCCTCCTCGAGTGTCCGCACGGCGCCGGCGTCCGCGTCGAAAAGGGCCGCCGCCTGGTTTACGACCTCGTCGAGCACCGCTGCAGGGTCGAGTTCGGTCGCTAGTGCTCCACCAGTCCGCGCCAGCTGCTGCGACAGCGCGCGGGACGTGCGCTCGGCATCGAACAGCTCGCTGCGATCCAGCGCTCCGCGCGCCGCGTCGCCGAGATAGCGCGCGAGCTCGAGATCCTCGTCCACGAAGACCCGTTCGTTCGCGACGAAGACGACGAGCACGCCGGAGCGCTCCGCTCTCGTGCTGGCGACCGGAACAGCGAGCAACGCGCGATAGTCGGCAGCTCGCGCAACGTCGTGCCAGCGCCTTTCGAATCGGTCGTCGCGCGTGACGTCGGGCGAGGCGAGGATCCGACCTTCCTCGACGGCAGAGCGCAGACACCCGGCCGACTCCGGCACGCCGTCTTCGAGGGCTGCTGCGAGGGCAGTTGGGAGAGCCGCGCCGGCGACGAGCTCGAGCCTCGTGCCGTGCGGCATGAGCACAGCGGTGAACGCTCCGCCGAGGGCCTCGTTCGCCGCCTGCGCGAGGGCCTTCGCCGTTTCGGACAGCGACAGAGACTTGCCGAGCAGCTCCGCCACCCGGAAGAACGCGGTCTGTTGTGCGATGCGCCGCTCGTTCTCGCGCAGGAGGCTCGCGACTCGTACCGCGAGCCCGATCTCGCGTGCGACGGCCTCGGTGAGCGTGATCTCCCCGGCTGACCAGGGCCCGGGGCTGGTGCGGTGGAGCGCCAGGACGCCGAGCAGCTCGTCGAAGACGATGATCGGCACAGCGAGGACCGCACGGGAGCCGAGCACACGTAACGCATCACGGCCGCCGAATGCCAGCTCGTCCAGCTCCGGCGCGTTCTCGAGGTCCTCGACGGCGACGGTCTGACGCGTACGAATCGCGAGGTTCGAGACAGTGAGCCGATCCCCCGGGCCGACCGGCTGCAGCGCGGGTACGTGCCACTGCGACGTGACCTCGTCCTCGACGCCGCCGAGCCTGATCAGGGAGCGGTCGGCCCCGAGCGCCGCGCCGGTCTGCTTCACGGCGACGCGCAGCAACTCGTCGATGTCGAGCTCTGAACGGACACGGGCCGAGATGCGCGCCACGAACCGTTCGCGCTCCAGGGCCTCCTCGAGCGCAACCGTGGACGGCACCTCGACCTCTCGCGCCGGCAGCGCCCTCGGCCGGAGGATTGCCCGCCGCCCGCGCCACCCGATGAGTGCCAGGATGGCCGGGAGCCCCGCCATGAGCGCAGCGGCGAGCGTGAGCCAGACGCCGCCGGCGAGCGGCTCGCGGTCGACCAGGATGACGACGCCGTAGGCCCCAGCGACCAGCCCGAAAGCCGGAAAAACGAGGAAAGCCGCCAGACCGAGGAGGGTGGGTTGGCGCCGCTCGGCCCACCACGCCGGCCCCAGCAAGGCGGTCGCCCCGAGGTACGCGGCGGCAACGACGAGCAGCGGCACCGCGTTGAACCACAGAGCTTGGTTGGCTTGTGACACTGGGGCACCTGATTGTAGGGAGAGGGCGCGAAGCAGTCGAGCCGCAAAACCCCTGGCTGAGCCGTTTTTCCCCTGTGTGAGCCGTTGTTCTCTGGCTTCCAAAGATAGGCCGTTCGGCCTATTGGAAAGCGCAATGAGACCCGTTAGTTTCACTGGCACTGGGCGATGCGAACCGCGGTGCGTTCCTGGCCTTGCAGTCCGCGGTGAGCACTAGGAGGAGGCCCGTCGCCACCGACCCCCCCGAGCGACGGGCTT
>Ga0209874_1000596_pt1 | contig 10776 bp, 8 predicted proteins | sample GWRWN1_20_30_FD_187216 | JGI IMG/M metagenome (GOLD analysis project Ga0209874, IMG submission 187216) | Riverbed sediment microbial communities from areas with no vegetation in Columbia River, Washington, USA - GW-RW N1_20_30 (SPAdes)... | ecosystem: Environmental > Aquatic > Freshwater > River... | reverse complement strand
CGGTCTGCACGCGACCCGCCGTGAACCGGCTCGGCGCGTACACGATCACGAGCGCACGACGGCAGGCGGTCGTGATCATCGTCCGCGCCGAGTCCGACGTGGGGTTGCCGAAGGGACCGCGCGCGTCGACGAGGACGGGACGGCCCTCCACGTGGACCTCGCCCTTGCGGATGCCCTCGTAGCTCTCGCCGGGGCCGCCGCGGCGCAAGCGACACGTCCGGCACCTGTGCCGAGCCGAGCGTGAAGCGCAGGAAGCTTCGGACCGCGGCAAGCTTCCGCGCGATCGTCGCCGGAGCAAGCTTGCGCGGACGCGCGCGGCCCAGCTCGGCGGCGTACTCCGTGAGCGCCCGCACGTCCACGTCTCGAACCCGAAGCCGCCGGGCCGCGAGCCAGCGTCCGAACTCCTCGACGTCCCAGCGATAGGACCGCCGGGTCGACTCGCCGAGCCCCGGCGAGCTGAGGAAGCGCTCGATTGCGCGTGCAATGTCCACGCGGAGCCTTTCGCGGCCCAAGTAGCATCGCCTGCCTATGGGGCAGCAACTCGAACGCCTAGCCGACCTGATCGTCAATTTCGGCGCGAACGTCCAGAAGGACCAGATCGTCGACATCGGCTCCGCCCTCGGGAAGGAGGAGCTGACCCGGGCGCTGACCGCTAGTGCTTACAGGCGCGGCGCAAAGTTCGTCGACGTCTACTACTGGGATCCGCACCTCAAGCTCGCGCGCGTCCGGCACGCGGCCGAGGAGGTGCTGGACTTCGTCCCGTCCTGGTACGGGGAGCGCACGCTCGAGCTCGGCGAGCAGCGCGGCGCGACGATCTCTCTGAGCGGGCCGACGGAACCGCACCTCTTCGACGACTTGGATCCCGAGCGGCTCGGGCGCGACGTCTTCCCGCGGGTCAAGGAGTGGACGACCGTCATCAACGAGCGCACCGTCAACTGGTGCGTCGCGCCCTGCCCCACCCAGAAGTGGGCCAGCCTCGTCCATCCGGATCTCGACGAGGAGGCTGCGCTCGCCAAGCTCTGGGAGGAGATCACCTACATCTGCCGGCTCGACGAAGACGATCCCGAGTCGGTGTGGGAGGAGCGCAACCAGTCGTTGAAAGGCGCGGCACAGCGGCTCACCGAGCGGCGCTTCGACGCCCTCCACCTCGAGGGACCGGGTACCGACCTGACGATCGGCCTCCTGCCTACCTCGAGGTGGATCGGCGGCGGTGAAGAGACGATCGACGGGATCGCGCACATGGCGAACCTGCCAACGGAGGAAGTCTTCACCTCACCCGACCCCGAGCGCGTCGAGGGAGTCGTCCGCGCGACGAAGCCGCTCTACTCGCAGGGCCGCATCATCAACGGCCTGACGGTGCGCTTCGAGAGTGGCCGCGCCGTCCAGCTCGATGCGGAGTCTGGAGCCGAGACGCTACGCACGCTCCTGAAGCAGGACGAGGGAGCGTCGCGCCTCGGCGAGCTGGCGGTCGTCGACAGCGAGAGCCGGATCGGACAACTCGACACGGTCTTCTACGACACGCTCCTGGACGAGAACGCCACCACGCACATGGCGCTTGGCTCCGCCTACGACGCGGCCACCGAGGAGAAGGACCACGACCGGCTCAACCGCTCCTCGATCCATATCGACTTCATGGTCGGCGGGATTGATGTCGACGTCACGGGCATCACGGCCGACGGCGAGCGTGTGCCGGTGCTACGCGACTCAACCTGGCAGGTCTGAGAGCTCTCCCGACAGTAGGGAGTACATGACGAAGTCGACGCGGCGGTTCTCGCGGGCGCTGAACTGCTGCGAACGGAGAAGTCCTTCGCGCCGAAACCCGGCCTTTTCGGCTACCCGCTGAGACGGCACATTCAGCTCGTCTGCGCGGAGCTGAAGGCGTTCGCACTCGAGCGTCTCCAGGGCCCACGTCGAGAGGAGTCGAACCGCGCGCGTCGTGAGCCCGCGACCGCGAGCCTCGCGACGGAGCCAGTAACCGACCTCGCCGATCGCGTGCGTGAGATCAACCCAGCGGAACCCGACGCCGCCGACCACGTCACCGCCGTCGGCGTCGGTTACAGCGAACGGCGCGGCCGTTCCCTCATGCCAATACGACGCAGCCTGACGCACCCATGTCCTCGCCTCCGACTCGTCGTAGGGCTGGGGGACGAGCTCGAGCCAGCGCGTGACCTCCGGGTCGCCGTCGAGGCACTCGACGAGTGCCGGGACGTCCCCCGGCTCCCATTGCCGCAACATGACGACACCGTCCGAGAGCGGCGGGTCCGGCGCGGGGATCATCCCGCGAGGCTAGTACTAACTCAGGGTAGGAGGAGCGGCGGCGCGGGCGGCAGCTGCGGCAGTTCCGGTGTCGAAGGCAGCGTGACCGGCGGCAGCGTGACCGGTGGCACCGTCACCTCCGGCATGGGAATCGTGACCTCGAGCAGCGATGCCACCGACTGCGTCGGCGCCGAGGAAGTTGGGCTCGCCGGCGAGGCGGCAGGCTGAGCAGGCGCCGGCTTCGGCTGCCCAGGAGCGGGCACCGCACCCTCTGGCCGTTCTGGCAGGGCGGCGGGCACCGCCGTGAGGTTCCCTGTAGCCACAGGCCGAGCCTTGCGTGAACGTTGCCGGTCCGGTCCCGGCGAGGCCTGCGGCAGCCTCAGCGCGGGACCGGACGCGGCCGAGCCGTGCGGGACGTGCACGACCGGAGTGCGCAAGTCGTCATTCAGGTCGAGTGCCGAGGGGGTGGCAGGCCCGACGCCGAAGAGGATGACCACGCCGTAGAGCGCCGCGGCCGCAGCGGTCGCCGAGAGGCTGAGCCTCATCTCGCCGCATGACTCTTGGGCTGCGGTACCCATATCTGCCCTTATCGGGGTAGGTCGTTGGGCCTACGACCCTCGGACGAGTGATCTGTTACCCAAAGTCAGCTGACGGCGGCAACGATCTCGGCGGAGAGGCTCGGGAATCCCCTGAGGAATTCCGCCCGCTCGGCCTTCAACCGCGCGACGTGTGCCTGATACTCGTCCAGGCGACCCGTCCGCTCGTAGAGCTTGCGCGGCTGCAGCACCTCGTCGTCGTCGATGCCCGGAACTGCGCCGGCAACGAGGTAGTGAAAGTCAGGATCGATCACCCACTCGATCGTCTCTTCGGCAATGCCTTTGACGATCGCGGACGAGTGCTTGATGCGCACCTTCTTGGAGCGCTCGTCCTCTTCGGCTCCGCCGACTCGGCCGGTGTTCATCAAGTACACCTCGAGCGGGTGCTCCTCGAGGAGCTCGAGGAAGCGGTTCCCCTGTAGGTCGTGCAGCATCGGGAAGAACGGGTTCGTTCCCGGCACCCGCAGCGACTTACCCGCCTCATCCGCGCCGCCGGCGGCCGTGCCCTTCGTCTCCCCAAGCATGAAATAGGCCGCTGCCTGCGGCCCTTCGAGCTTCGCGATGGCAGGAATGACGTTCTCGTTGCGGTTGAGGATGAGGAGGAAGTGTGCATCCTCGATCTGACGATCGGCGGCGGACTCGATCACGCCGAACGGGAACGTGGCCCGCCCGTTCTGCGTGTAGCTCTCGTCGTAGAAGTCGACGTCGTCGCCGTGCTGCGAGACGTTCTCGAGGTACGAGTCAGGCTGCGTGACCGCGCCGTAGATGGTCGGCTCGTCGTCGGGATTGAGCCCATACGTCTTCGCGAAGCAGCCGTTCTCGGTGACGTAGATGCGGCCGTCCGCCATCCAGGCGACGAAGTCGTCCTGCACGGGCAGCGAGCCATTCTGCTTGGTGAACGTCGTCGTCGTCTTCCCGGTCCCGGACAGGCCGACGGCGAGGCCGATCTTGTCGCCGTCGTGAGTCGGAATGATCTTGCAGCCCGCGTGCAGGGGAAGCCCGCCCTGGTCGTAGACGAGCTTGTTCCACATCCGCAGGCCGCCCTTCTTCGACTCGCCGAAGTAGTCCGAGTTGAACACGCGCGTCACGCCCTGCTCGAGGTCGACCATGATCAGCCGGTCGTCGGGAAATCCCTCCGCCTTCAAATTCGGGGTGTAGATGACGGTGAGCTCGGGCTCGAAGTCGTCCTCGGCCGGGCCAAAGTAGAGCTGCTGCTGCATCCCGGCGATGTTCGCGTTCGCCGCTTCGACGTAGAGGCGCGCCGGCGTGCGGAAGTCCGGGTCGTTCCCGATGTAGCCGTCGATCACGACCATCTCCTGGCCGGCTATGTACTCGTCCTGCCGCTCGGCAAGCTTCGCGGCGTCCTCCGTCGAGACAGCCTGGTTCTGTCCGTCCGGCTCGTCGGTGACGAGGAACGTCGAGCGCTTCGACCGTGCGAGTACCTCCGTCTGCACATTGAGGTTCCCGTACTTCGTCGGGCGCGCGGTCGGCATCTTCGCGGCGAGCTCCTTGACTTCTGCGGGACCCGGGTTCTCGTGCACCCGCTTCGCCTCCGGAAGTCGGAACAGCATCTTCGCCACGTCTCGTCAGCTCCTTTCGGGGGCCAGGACTCGCGGATCTTACCCGTGAGCGGAACTCATTAGTCGCCCGTTGGCGGCGCAGTAGGTCGCCGTGAGTGACCCCCCGGACGCTCGAGCCGAATGCGCAACGGCTCAAGCGAAGGGAGGTGACTCAGATGTCGAAGACGAAGAAGCTGATCGCGGCGGCGCTGGCAGTCCTGGCCCTGGCGGCCATCCCGTCGACGAGCGTCGCCCTTGGCGGCGGCTCCCAAGGTGCACGCGTCGCTTGCGGTGCAGGCCCCACGGGCGGATGCAGTTAGGCAAGCAGAATGAGCAAGAGCCCTCGAGAGGGCTCTTGCTCGTTACTCGGTGAGGGCGGCGTCGGGCAGCAATGCCCGCGCGCGGCCTGCAGAGACGACGTTGCCCTTCTCTTCATAGAGATGAATCGCACCGCTGACCGCCTCCGCCGTCTCTTCGAGCCGCTCAGCCAGGCGAAGGGCCTCCGCCAGCGCGAGCAGCGCGTCGGCAGTGCGGTTCACGGCATCAGTACGAGCGGCGAGCTTCAAAGTCTCACGCGCCAGGCGTTCCGACTCGTCGATCGCTCCGCGCCTCGCCAAGATCCTGACCTGCACGGGCTGCCACGTGAGAGCGGCATCGACGTCGTCTCTGCTGGTGCAATCCCTTGCCAGCCGCGTCCATTCCTCTGCTTCGTCGTAGCGCCCCTGCTCGTAGATCGCGCTTGCGAGCTCGCCCGCCTGCGTCGCAAGCACCGCGGTCTGGTGCGACTGCTGCAAGAGCTCGCAACTCTCTCGAAAGGCTCGCTCAGCCTCGTTCGGAAGACCGGCCAGCATGTCGATCGCACCGGAGGCTCGGCCACACGTCTCGACCACTGCGGCTGCCAATCCAAAATCTTGAAAGATGTCCTTCGCTGTGGCCACATGGGCGCGCGCGTCGTCGAATCTCCCGCACATCCCCTCGAGCCACCCCAACCACACAAGGATGTTGGCTTCGCTCGCGCGGTCGCCCTCGTGCTCGCGGAGAAGCAAGACGCACTGGGCGATTGCGTCCTCCACAGGCTTCGGTCCGAAGCAGAGGGCAGTTCCGAGGTACTGCAGAGCGGTGGACGGCGACCAGCCTGCGCGCCGGTAGTGAGTCGCGGCACGGGACGCGGCGTCTTCCTGAGCCGCGAACTCGCAGTGATACCCGCCCCTGACGTGTCCGATACCGAGCCACGCTCTTCCTAGTGCGCGATCGTCGCCGGCCGCCTCCAACGTCGGAATCGAGGCGGTCGCCACCTCGAGGAGCTCGTCGGCTTGATTCGGTCCCAGCATCGACCGGAGAAATCCCAGCTCGATGCGAGCGCGAAGCTCGACGCGTTTCTCGTCTGCACCGAGGGCCCGTACAAAGAGCTCTTCGGCGCGCTCCAACTCGTTCCGAGTGCGTAACGCTGCGCCGAGCTCACAAGCGAACTCGTGGGCATCGGGCACCAGGTCGACTGCGCGTGAGAGCAGATTCACAGCTGCAGGCGCGTCCGCGCGTTTCCAGGCCCGAATCCCGGCGCGTCCGAGTCGTTGTCCTCCCTCCACCGCGAGTACGAGGGAGGCTTCGTCGGTCGGCGCTAGCTGAGTCAGGTACTGGAACGCCTGCTCGTAGTGATAGCCAACGAGCTCGTCCGGGCCGTCGCGTCGGTCGAGCCCCCTCGCGGCCCGCTCGTGAAGATCCGCACGGTCGGCTTTGGGAATGCCGCGGTACGCGACGTCGCGGACGAGGACGTGGTGGAAGCGGAAGACGTCTCCATCCGGATGAACCAGAGCTCGTCCTGCGAGGTCGACGAGGTTACTTTGCGTCCGTTCCCTTTCCTCCTCCGGCGTGAGATCGTCGAGCTCGTCGCGTGAGAAGCGGCGCCCGACGACGGCTGCGCGCCTCACAGTTGCGAGCTCGCCGCCGCCGAGCCGATCGAGACGGCTCGCCAGGAGTGCCTCGACAGTCGGCGGTGGATCGTCGAGCGAAACATCCGGCGCCTCGGCCACAAGCGCGAGCAACTGCTCGGCGAACAGCGGATTGCCTCCGGCGTGCTCGACGATTCGCTCCTCTACCCCCGGGCCAAGTGACTCGCCCGCGAGGCGCGCGACGAGCGCGGAGACCTCCTGAGGCGGAAGGGGTTCCAGTTCGACCAGGAAGCCCGTCGACGTCGGCCCACCCCACGCGGGCCTGGTCTCGAGCAGCTCACCCCTCGCCGCGCAGAGGAGGAGCAGCGGTGCCTCACACCATTCGCCGAGGTACTCGACGAGGTCGAGCAACGTGGGCTCGGCCCAATGGATGTCGTCGATGACGACCACGGCCGGCACCTCGTCCGCAATCGACTCGAACAAGCGGCGGACTGCCCAGAAGGCTTCGCCGGGCGCCGACGGTCCCTCCGCGACGCCGGAGATTTCCGCCACGCGTTGTGCAACCTGCTCGCCGTCGGGGGTGCCGGACATCAGGGAGGCGATTCCCGCCACGGACGTAACGGGCGCAGCTTGGCCGACGATCTCTGCGATCGGCAGGTAGGTGGCGCCCTCGCCGTACGAGACGCACCGTCCGACGAGCGCACGGGCGTTCTCTCCGATCCGCGTCATGAGTTCGCGGATCAGGCGCGTCTTGCCAATCCCTGCCTCGCCTACGACGGTGACGACCTGGCACCGCTTGGCGTCACGTGCGTTGGCGAATGCCACTCCCAGGCGCCGCAGTTGTTCTTCGCGGCCGACGAGTGGCGCGTCCAGGCGCCGCTCGTAACCCGACGCGCCCGCGATGAGCTCGTCGAGACGCCAGGCGTCGTCCTCGACAGCTTCCGCTTGCACCGCATCCCGGACCAGCCGGTGTGTCTCGGCGCCGATCAGGATCCCACCGGCTGGAGCCTTTTTCTCCAGCCGCGACGCCATGCTCGCGGCGGCGCCCGAGACGTGCAGTTCTTTGCCCGGCGCGGACAGCACGTGTACCTCTCCCGTGGTCACAGCGATGCGTGCTGCGAGAGTGACGTCCCACTCGGCCTTCGCTTCCTCTCCGAGCTCCAGTAGTCGATCGCGAATGTCGACCGCGGCACGCGTGGCCCGCAGTGCATCGTCTTCATGCAACTCCGGTACGCCGAAGACCGCCATCACCGCGTCGCCGATGAACTTCTCGACCGTGCCACCGTGGCCCTCGATCGGCTTTCGGACGACCTCGAAGTAACGAGAGATCAGGCGCCGGTACACCTCCGGGTCGAGCGACGCGACGAGCTCGGTCGAATCGATGAGGTCGCAGAAGAGCACCGAGACGGTTCGCCGATCCGCTGCGCGTTCCACCAGATCCTTGGCGCGGGCCTCGAGCGCTGCGTCCTGTCGCAGGATCGCTCCTTGCAGTTCGCGTAGCTCTTCACTCAGCTCGAGACCGAGCTCGTCCATCAGCACTCGTCGGGCGTCCTGGTAGGCGGTCAGGGCGTCGGCCTGACGCCCGGCTCGGTAGAGCGCGCGCATCAGCTGCGCGCGAAAGCGCTCGCGCAGCGGGTGTTGCTCGACGAGCACCTCGAGCTCACCGACGAGGTCGTCGCCCGTGCCGAGCTCCAGCTCGGCCGCGATCCGTTCCTCGAGCGCCGTCAAACGTGCTTCTTCGAGCCGGCCGACCTCGTCGCGAACGAACGGCTCGAACGCCAGATCGTCGAGCGCCGGTCCTCTCCAGAGCGCCAGCGCTGCGCGCAATTTCTCTACTCGTTCGCCGAGCGGGGCGCCGCGCGCCTCTGCCGTCAGACGTTCGAAGCGAGCGAGATCGAAGCGCTCGGGGTCGACGCGGAGGACGTAACCCGGCGGCTGCGAGAGGATCAGCTCGCTGCCGAGCGCCTTGCGGAGTCGCGAGACGTAGTTCTGCAGCGACGCCCCCGCCGTCTTCGGCGGCGATGGCCCCCAGACCTCGTCGATCAGGCGGTCACTCGAGACGAGCTCGTTCGCGTGGAGCAGCAGGAAGGCCAGGAGCGCGCGCAGCCGCCGCCGGTCGAGCGGGATTGCGCGGCCGTCCTCGACGACCGCCAGAGGTCCGAGAACGCGGAATTCGACGGGAATGTGGCTTTTGTAGCACCTGTTGCGTCCTTCAAACAGACCAGGCGGAAAACACGGGTTAGCACGCGGTTAGAGCCGCGGCACACCCTGGTCGCACCCCCGTCAAGACAGGAGGTGGCAGAAATGGGTACAGGCACCAAGTTCCGGCGGTCGGCTGTGATTGCGACAGTCCTGGCCGCCTCCGTCATGGTGCTCGCCGGAGCGGCGGGCGCGGGAGGACGCTACGCGGACAAGACCGGCGACAATGGGGCCGCCCCGGACCTCGCCAGCGTCGACCTGACGAGCGATTCGACCGGTCAGCTGGTCTTCCGGATCAGCGTCGCGAATTTCGCGGGTGACGTGAGCCTCGGTCTCTTCATCGATGCCGACGCCAACGTCGCAACGGGAAGCGTCGACGCACGAGGCGCCGATCACGCATTCATCATCAACCAGGCCAGCCATTCGTTCGAGTTCGCGAGTTGGAATGGGTTGGACTGGGTCCTTGCCTCGAACTTGACGGTCCGCGTGTCCGGTGGCTCAACCGGGATCATGATCTCCGTCAACCGCTCCGAGATCGGCAACACGAGCCAGCTGAACTTCTGGGCCGTGACGATTGCCGGTGACGGGGCCGCGGGCAAGTTCGATCTCGCGCCCGACGCAGGGCTCTGGAACTACGACGTCGCTGCAGCGGGCCCAGACATTCGCGAGGTCGTCCTGCAGACGGTTCCTTCTGCGGGCCCGAGAGTCGGCAAGCAGTTCTCGCTCACCGTGACGGGAATCAAGCTTCCGCAGACCGACTCTGTAGACGCGATCCTGCCGGAGAGCTCGACCTGCACCGCGACGCTCGCCGGGAAAAAGCTGGCCGGAATCGGCACGAACGGCTGCACGTTCCGGATCCCGAAGAAGAAGTCGAAGGGCAAGACGCTGCTGGTGACCGTGAAGGTCGTGTACCAGGGCGCCACGAAGTCCGTCCAAGTCCCCTTCCGGGTGAGGAAGTAGGGAGGTTCGGGGGAGACTCGCCGCGGCCGGCGGGTCTCCCCCGAGTCATGCGCGCCATGCGACTGACGACGTGTCTGGCGGGCGCAGTGCTTGCTATAGCGCTCGTTGCCCCGTCGAGCGGGATGACGAGGGCTGCTGCAGAAGAAGAAGTTCCGGCCTTCGCAGCATTCGACGCGGGCGGACCGACCCTGCGCGGGACCGCGCGGCTCGACCGTGACGGAGCGCGAACGCTGCAGGCCGTCGAGTGGACGGGAGGCTCGTACGTCGTTTCGGGCGGCGAGCGTGTCACCGTCTACGTCTCGCCTGCCTACGGTGACGATCCGACGATGGGCCGACGGTGGGCCGACTTCCTCGGCTCCCTCGTTCACGGCTCCGAGCTCGCACTCCTGACCGCCTATGTGGCGCCTATCGCCGAGGTCGAGGAGATCTGCGGCGGCCGTCAGAACGTCTTCGGCTGTTACTTCGGCCAGAGGCTCGTGACCGTGGGCGACTCATCGGCAGGAGTGTCGCCGGAGTCGGTGGCCGCGCATGAATACGGTCACCACGTCGCCGCGAACCGGATCAATGCTCCCTGGATCGCGCTCGACTGGGGCACGAAGCGCTGGGCGAGCAAGACGGGAATCTGTTCGCGCGTGCAAGCAGGCACGGTGTTTCCCGGGGACGAGGGCGTCAACTACTCGTTCAACCCAGGTGAGGCCTTCGCGGAGTCCTACCGCGTCCTGATCGAGACGAAGGGCTCCGCGGTCGGCTACGACTGGCCGATCGTGGATCCCAGCTTCCGGCCGGATCCGCGCAGCCTCGACGCAGTGCGCGAAGACGTGCTGCATCCGTGGGCCGGTTCGACTACGAAGACGATTGCAGGAAAGTTCCTCCGCCGAAGCCGCACCTGGACCACGCGGGTAGCGACGCCGCTCGACGGGGATCTCCGCATCCGGGTGACGGTCCCGGGCGGCGGAGCCAACGACGTGGCCCTGCTCTCGAGCGACGGGCGGACCGGGCTCGCGAAGAGCTCCTGGGACAGCTCGGGAGCCAAGTCGATCGAGTACCGCGTCTGCGGGGTGCGCTCGGTGAGGGTTCGCGTCATCCGCGGCGGTCGGCCCGCGCGGTTCTCCCTCCGTGTGACGGCTCCCTAGGCGGAGGCAGGCGGCGGGCGCTCGCGGCCGAGCGCCCGCCGCAATGGCGAACCGCTCCGGATTAGTGCGCGGTTGGCGGCCTACTCCAGGGTGGCTGCGAAAGGAGGACCAGAAATGCGCAGACTGTTTATTACGGCCGGCGTCATCGCCTTGAGTCTTGCGATCGTTACGGGCGTGTGGGCCC
>Ga0209874_1000592_pt1 | contig 10805 bp, 8 predicted proteins | sample GWRWN1_20_30_FD_187216 | JGI IMG/M metagenome (GOLD analysis project Ga0209874, IMG submission 187216) | Riverbed sediment microbial communities from areas with no vegetation in Columbia River, Washington, USA - GW-RW N1_20_30 (SPAdes)... | ecosystem: Environmental > Aquatic > Freshwater > River... | reverse complement strand
AACAGATTATATTCACTGCGCGCAATCCCCGGATCCAAAAGCTCTAGTCCGACGAGTTTGCGCCGGATCCCTTCTTGTTTCTGCTTGAGCAAGACTTCACGCCCCACAAATGGCCCTTTGGCCAACTTCGTCACCCACTCCAAACCCGCTTCCAGCGGTGTTGTTGTATCGTCCAGCTCGTGGCCGTACAAAGGGTAAGCCTTTTCCAGCCGCAGCGTGTCACGGGCACCAAGCCCCGCGGGTTCAAGCCCCATCGGCACCCCACTCGCAAGTAATGTCTTCCACAATCTCTCGGCCTCAACCGAGTCGCAATAGAGCTCAAAGCCATCTTCCCCCGTGTAGCCCGTGCGCGCCACTAGGCAACGGATCGACGACACTTCTCCGAAGGAGAAAAAAAAGGGCGCAATCTCGTTGAGCCGGACTGAGGTCAATGGCTGCAAAATCTTTTCAGCCAGTGGACCTTGCAGGGCCAATTGAGCATAGCGGGAGCTGGCGTTTTCTAACTCGACATTCCCTTCTGCATGTTCCTCAATCCAAGCGAAATCTTTGTCACTGTTCGACGCATTGACACAGATTAAAAAATGGTTGGGCTCAATCTGGTAAAAGATAACGTCATCTACGATCCCGCCCTTTTCGTTCATCAGGAGATTGTACTGGGCCTGCTGCAGTTTCATCCGCGAGACGTCATTGGCTGATATTTTTTGACATAACTCTAACGCACCGGGACCACGAATCACGATTTCGCCCATGTGGCTCACGTCAAAAAGCCCCGCGCGCGTGCGAACCGCCACGTGCTCGTCGATGACACCGCTGTATTGAACCGGCATCTCCCAGCCGGCGAACTCCACCATTTTTGCGCCCGCGCGTCGATGCGCGCCGTAGAGTGGAGTCCTTTTCATTTCTTGCGCCACGCCGTTCTCAAATCCCGACGACCGGTCGATTTACCTTTCGCGCTGGAGAGAGTCCTTGGCTGCTTTTAACGTATTGTAGAGCAGCATGCAGATCGTCATCGGACCGACGCCGCCGGGAACCGGCGTGATCCACGCGGCTCGCTCCTTGGCAGTTTCAAACTCAACATCGCCGGCTAACTTTCCGCTCGGCAACCGATTCACTCCGACGTCGATCACCACGGCACCCGGCTTGACCCAGTCGCCCCGAACCAAACCCGCCTTGCCGATGGCAACCACGAGGATATCGGCACGCGCCACCTCGTCCCGCAGGCTTGCCGTCCGGGAGTGACAAATCGTTACCGTTGCGTGACGTTCGAGCAGCATTAACGCCACCGGTTTGCCTACGATATTGCTACGGCCGACGACCACGGCGTTTTTAGCTTTGGGATCGCAAGCGATTGATTCCAAGAGTTTCATGATTCCCATCGGAGTGCACGGCCTGAAGCCGTCACCACCCAGCACCAGCATACCCTGGCTGACGGGGTGGAAACCATCCACGTCTTTGTGCGGCGAAACCGCTTCGAGAATCTTTTCTGAACGGATATGCGCGGGCAAAGGAAGCTGGACCAGGATGCCATGGACGTTTTTGTCCTTATTGAGACTGTGAACCAGCGTTAGCAGCTCCCGCTCGGATACCGTCGCGGGAAGTAAATGCTCGTAAGATTTGATCCCTACTTCTTTGCACGCTTTTTCCTTGTTCTTCACGTAAATGTGAGACCCTGGGTCATCGCCAACCAGCACCACTCCGAGTCCGGGTACCAACCCCCAACGTCGCTCAAGCCCCTCCACCTCTTCTTTGATTTGCTTCTGCACTTCTTTGGCGACAGCTTTACCGTCTATGATCGATGCCATGATTTACTCCGTACCAAGACTGAAAAACCTATACCGAAAAAAAAATTTCTAAAGACGGGACGTTTCTATTTGTACTGGCATGACATGGAGCCATCCAAAGGTCAACCCCCAAAAGTTTGTTTAGCAGCGTCGTTAAATCAATGACCGCAATCAACAAATTCCTCCAACTAAGACTTTAGAATCTTGCGATAAAAAAACAAGTTCGCAGCCGTGTTGACATGAATTATTCACAACCAGGCTTGGCTCGTAAATGACCGAGCCTGGGATGTATCTTTCTCCGCTGGGTTTTGATAAGAAAATGGCAAATTTCAATAGCCACGGATGGAACAGAAAGCGCATGGACAAGCCACGAACACTGGAACAAATCAAAAACGATATTCGTAGCCGAGTGGGCCATCGAGCACCGTTCAATCATGCCGACAAACAAGAAGCCGAGGAAGTTCTTGCCAAGTTGAACAGCGTGGACGGTGAGGCTTGGGCCGCGGTATGGAACGAGTTGGGAGCGCGTTGGGAAGAAAAGGCCCGCAAAGCAGAAGCCGGCGGCAAGCGCGATGAAGCGAAGCAAGCTTACCTCAAATCATACGGCTATTATGGCATAGGCCGACACCCGTTTCCCAGCACCCCCGGTAAACAGCACGCCTATCTCAAAGCCCGCGAGATGCATCTCGCTGCATCGCGCTATTTCGATATCCCACTCGAGCGCATTGCCATTCCCTTCCATGGCAAAGAGATCGTCGGCCATCTGCGCCCGCCGAAGAAAACTCCCGCGCCGCTCGTCATGCACTGGGGGGGCATCGATAATTGGAAAGAAGAGCGCCATACCTTCGCGGAACGGTTCGTCAAAGAAGGATGGGGTTGTCTGGTGCTCGACAGTCCTGGGACGGGTGAGTGCCCCAGCCTCGCATCCCCCGATGCCCATCAGGTCCATGTTGCCGCTCTCGACTATATGATGAAGCGGCGCGAAATCGATCCGGACCGAATCGCGGTGGTCGGCGCCAGCTTCGGCGGCTATTGGGCCACCAAGTTGGCCCATGTTGAACCAAAACGTCTGCGCGCCGTGGTGAATTGGGGCGGCGGCATTCACTTTTTCTTTCAACCCGAGTGGCAAGAGCGCTCGCGCAACGCTGATTCTTACTTGTTTGATCTCATTGAGGCGCGGGCCAACCTATTCGGCAAGAAGACCATGGACGAATTGAATCAAGTGATGCCGGCGCTTTCTTTGTTGACTCAAGGCTGGTTGGATAAACCCAGTGCGCCCATGCTATTGGTCAACGGCAAAGAGGACCAACAAGTGCCCCTGGAGGATTTCTATCTGCTACTGGAACATGGCCATCCCAAGACGATCCGCCTCTTCCCGGGTGGCCACATGGGAAATATTCCTTTCGTGTTTGAAACGGTCATCCCTTGGTTGCATCAAAAACTGGATAGGTGACTATGAGTCTTTATCAATTGCAAAAACTCATTTACCACGTCAACCGCGATCCGTCTCATCGTGAACGCTTCCGGCAGGAACCCGCCGCGTTCGTCCAAGGTTATGAACTCAGTGAAGAGGAAAAACGCGCGGTCCTTAACGTCGACGTGCGGAAACTTTACACTCTCGGTGTTCATTCTCTCCTGCTTCGACCCTTCACTTTGACGCACAAAGTTTCCAACGAGGACTACGCCAAAGCCCTGGCAGGATTGGAGTAAAACTATGCCCGTCGTTTTTGCCTGCGCCGCGAGCCATGCTCCGGGCATGACCGCATGGACTGAAGCCGCTCCCAAGGAACAATCCGACAAATTTCTTAGCCGTTACCGAAGGCTGGGCGAGATGCTTGCCGCCTCTAAACCCGATGCCCTGGTCGTGATCACCGTGGAGCACTGGGCGAATTTCTTTCTTAACCATATGCCGGCCTTCTGCATCGGGCGCGCCGACCACTATGAGGGTCCAGTAGAAGAGTGGCTAAGAATTCCCAAAGCGCGCGTTCCCGGCGATGCAAAGTTGAGCGCCGAATTACTCGATGCTTGTCTCGATGGCGGCTTTGACCCAACGTTCTCCGACGAACTCCTCTTCGATCACGCCACTATGTTACCGTTGCATTTTCTCAATCCCAACATGGCTGTTCCAGTGGTACCCGTCATCATCAACACCCTGACGACACCGATGCCGACGCCCAAACGATGCTTTGCCTTTGGGCAGTTTATTGGAAGAGAGCTGGAGGGATCTGAAAAACGCGTCGCGGTTGTTGCCACCGGCGGCCTGTCCCATTGGCCGGGAGAGGCCAAGCATGGAAAGATCAACATTCCCTTCGACAGGAAATTTCTCGAAACGTTGATCTCCGGCGACCGAGCCAAGTTGACTGCGTACTCCCATGAAGAGATCAGTGTTGAAGCCGGTTCTGGAGGCCACGAGATTAGAACATGGATGGCTCTCGCGGGTGCGCTACCCCAATGGAGAGCGGAACTGCTCGCCTACGAGCCGGTCGTGCCCTGGGCGACGGGTTGCGCCCTGGTTGCCTTCCACCGTTCATAAGACGAAGCCGCGTCCCCAGGCAGAAGTCCTGGAGTCTAGCACGACACCGTCGAGGCGTTTGCGACGAAGGTGATGCCACACTTCAGGAGTTGAAAGTACGGCGACACCGTAACTTCGCGGCACATGCCTACCAGGGCTCTCGAACTCAACAAAGCAAAAAGGCCGCTGGCGTCTACGTCAGCGGCCTTTTTGCTTTTCACTGATTTTCGAAGGTGCGATTTACGACGTTACTTCCCACCAATTCTTACTGACATCGCTGAAGATAAAAAACGCCCGCCCGTTCTCCTCTTCCAGCTCCCATAATTCGTTGATCCCGATTTGCTTGCCGTTGGTCGAGAACTCTTTGTGCGCGTCCTCGACTTCCTCGGGGGTTGCTACTTTCAGCGTGAAACGATTCGCCGCCGACAAGTAATCCCGGTGCGTCGTCGGCAACACGACGATATACCAAGGTGTGTCGGGATGTTTAATGTAGGTGGACATGCGTCCACCGCCGACGATCTTGAGTCCCAGTACTTCTTCCAGGAAGCGGTCGTTGATCGCTTTATCATCACAGTTCAGCGTGCCGTGAGTCATCGCTTGCGGAATATAACCCCGACCCGGAAATTGCTCTTCACTGAGCGGTTCTTTCCAGTGCGGGGCGGCGATGGATCTGCCGTGTTTTATGGCGGCGGGATTGTAATATTCAATTTCGAGGTCATTGCCTCCCGGTTCTTTAAAATAAACCGAGTAAGCAAAGTGGGCTTCGTGGGGCTTGGTGACACTCTTAATCTTATACTGGGCTTTGTGATCGGAAAGATATTCGTACGCTTTCGGGATCTCTTTAGAGCTCCCGACCCGGAAGCCATAGTGGTTGGTGTGCGGCTTGTTCGCTGCGCTCGGCCCCCCTTCGTGTACAATCAGGCGCCACTCCGTGTTCGGATGCTTCAACACCGCTTCTTTCTCTTTCCGCTCGACAATTTCCAGCGCCAGCAAATCGGTAAAGATCGGCAGAGTTTCGTCAAGCGTACGGCACTCATAATGCCCGTTGATAAGTCCTACCGGCTTAAGCATCGTTTGCCCCCCAAATGCTATGATATTCACACGTTCCAATCTCATTATTAAGAAAAAGCCTCATTCATGTCAATCACCCATTAGCGGACCTTGGGCGTCTTGTGCACTTTGCGCCCTCGTGCGAGACGGCGGCTTGCGCCCGTGCCTTTAGCGGCTTATCATAAAGCACTTGATGCGTTGTTACGTCATTGGAGATATCCATGGATGCCTTGACGAGCTGCGTTACCTGGTCGAGGGTCTTCCTCTTGAATCCGGCGACCGACTGGTTTTCTTGGGCGATTATGTCGACCGGGGCCCGAATTCGAAAGGTGTATTGACCTATATTCTGGAACTGCAGAAAAATGAAGATCTGGAACTAATCTGCTTAAAAGGTAATCACGAGGATATGTTTTTGGCTTACCTAGGCTTGCCTGGCCAGCACGGTGACATGTTTTTGTATAATGGCGGGTACGCAACGTTACTCAGTTATGGAATTAGCTCAAAACAGTCATTCTTAGATGAGATCACCTCGCAGATATCTTTAGAGCATATCAATTTTCTTAAGAACTTGAGAACGTATTTCGTCATGGCGCCATTTCTCTGTGTCCATGCCGGCATTAACCCCTCTAAATCACTGGCGAAGCAATCTGATACCGATCTTCTCTGGATTCGCGATGAGTTTATTCACAATCCTCACCGGCTCCCCTACACCATACTTTTCGGCCACACTCCCCGGAGTTCCGTGCTGTTTGATCTGCCCTATAAGATCGGCCTCGACACCGGCCTTGTTTATGGCAACAAGCTCAGTTGTTTGGAGATCGTTGAGAAAGTGCTTTATCAGATCGCCCGCGGCCAAAAGGACGTCAAGCGAATTGCGGCTGTGGACCAGTGGAATTAGTTTCATCCATTCCCGAAGCTTGATCTTTTTTCCAACCCGTCATACTTTACATTGCCACGTGGCGGTGTAGCTCAGTTGGTCAGAGCACGCGGCTCATATCCGCGGCGTCGACAGTTCGAATCTGTCCACCGCCACCAAATTTCCCCGCGAAATCCCGCTGGTTTATCAGTAGTTTTGACAGCTCTGCCATTTTCCGACTAATGTCAGTATCGGCAAGAAGGTGAGAACCGCGATCGTGATTGCAAAAAAGACTACGAGGACCTTGGGGAGTCGCATGGCCTCAAGATTTTCTTTCCCGCGCGACAGGTGCGCACTGGCATAAAAGTGTTGGTGAGGGCGGACAGAGTGGCCAACTAAGGAAGCACAATGACAGAACAGAAAACAATACCGATATCCGCGGCTGACTCTACTATTAACTATTTTTTGACCTCAAGATGATTGACGACCGCCTGAACGCCAGCCACTCGCCATGCAAGTTTGATCACATGTTCTCTAGCCTCCAGTGAGGGCACGGTACCACTCAGATCGACTGAATCCGTCAGTGGTTCTCACGTTTACAACTGTCAAATCTACAGCCTTGTCTTTAAGAAAGTTTTCTTTTACCGCTTTGCAAATGGCTGCATCTTTGGCATTCTCCCGGCGCATCATTGCAGTAATCGTTTTGCAACCTAGTACGAGTGGAAAGATTACCAATAGCTTTGCCGCAATCCGGAGCTCAGTCGAACGATTCCAAGTAGCGCGCGGATATACACGACCGGTCGGCGATTCAAATCTGAAATCGCAGATTTGCAACGTGACTTCCGGGTTCCCGCCTATTCTTTCCCGCGACGAAGGATATGATTTAAATCACCGACACGATACCAGCGGTAGCCGTACGCCTCCAGCGCTATCCTGTGGATGCCATTTTGATCCGCCTCACTCGTATCTTGAGCGAGGAGACTGACCAGCTTTTGTCCTCCCTCCACCTCCGGCTTTACTCGGACCTCTTGCGACTTCTCGTCGAAATTGTGAACCACGACGAGCGAATTGCCTCTCCAGTCGTAGCGGATCGCGAGCACGCTTGGCGATCGGGTCGGCAGAATTTTCCAATCACCCCATCCTATTTCGGGACATTCCTTTCTCAGCCGGATCATGTGCGCCGTCCAGCTCAATAAGGATCCGGAATCACGCCGCTGCTTCTCGACATTGAGTTGGTCGTAGCGGTAAGGCCCCTTCGCTATCACCGGATGAATGATTTTTGCAGATGTCGAGAATCCCGATTGCGGCGCGTCCGTCCATTGCATCGGCGTGCGGACAGCCTGGCGCTCGGGAAGGGCCAGATCGTCTCCCATGCCGATTTCGTCGCCGTACCGGATCACCGGCGTGCCTGGAAGCGAAAACATCACGCTGTAAGCCAACTCCAATTGCGGCTGGTTGCCTAACATCGGAGCAAGACGGCGGCGGATCCCGCGGTCGTACAGTTGCATCTCAGGTTGCGGTCCGAATCTTTCAAACACCTTGGCCCTTTGTTCTCCGGTCAGCCTGCCTAAGTCAAGCTCGTCATGATTGCGCAGAAACTGCGCCCATTGCGCCCCGGCCGGGAGCTTCTTTGTAGCGCGCAGAGCGCCAATCAGTGGAGCTACGTCGGCCGTCGCCAGCGCATAAAACAGATGCTGGTTGACAAAAAAATTGAACATCATTTGAATCCTCTCGCCGCCCTTTCCGAAATAGTTCAGGGTTTCGTCCGGAAGGACATTGGCTTCGCCCAGAAGGATTCCGTCGCCGCGCCGGCATTGAAGGAATTCGCGCATCTCGACGAGATATTCAAAATTCAACTTGGTTTTTTTCCCGCCCGGATAGGGCGTCTCAATAATGAATGGTACGGCATCCACCCGAACCCCGCTACGCCCAGTTCAAGCCAGTAGCCCATGATGCGACGAATCTCAGTGCGCACCGCCGGATTGTGCATGTTGAGATCCGGTTGAAATTCGTAAAAGCGGTGAAAGTAATACTCCCGTGCTTCTTTATCGTATGTCCAAGTCGACTTTTGCACACCTGGAAAGACCATGCCGGTTTTCCAATTCGCAGGACGTTTCTTCGACCACACGTACCAATCGCGATACTGAGAATGCTTGTCTGTGCGCGATGCCTGGAACCATCGATGCTGATCGGACGAGTGGTTGACGACGAGATCCATGATGACTTCGATGCCGCGTTTGTTTGCGTGCTGCATAAACTCGACAAAATCACCGCTCGAGCCGTGACGCGGATCGACGCCGTAAAAGTCGGAGATGTCGTAGCCGTTGTCGCGGTTCGGCGTAGGCTGGAAAGGCGAAAGCCAAATGGTGCTGATACCCAGCGCTTGAAGATATTCCAAACGGCGGGTGAGCCCCTCAAAGTCCCCGACGCCGTCGCCGTTGGCGTCCATAAATGTTTCCAGATCGAGGCTATAAATAACAGTGTTCTTGTACCATAGGTCCTCTATCATCGTTGCTCCTCATATCCCCGAAGCGAGCTGCGCCATATAAGTTTATAGCAGCTTATTCGCCGGTAGAAATTTGGTCTAAGGATCAGCAGCGTCAGAACATGGGATTTTCGTCCACACTCGCGCCCGCCTTCGATGCATCATTGGCGTTCATCCTCCTTGGACTTCCCCAATGCGGTCCAGCCTTGGGACAGGAGCGTGGAAAATACTTAGCCACGGGACTATTGAATCACATCAGAGATGTCAATCTCGGCATCCATGACTTCGCGGAGTTTCCGACGTGGTTTCGTTTTAGAAACTCAAGAACGTGGTCGTACACGTTGCGCGGCACTCTGATCGAGGCGAAATATTTTCGTCGGGACATTGTACCGCGAGACCTATGATAGACGTTTCCCATAGAGACAGATCAACCAGCACACTGTCCGCGATAGGCGGATGGGGGTCCATAGTACCGAGAGGGGTTGACCAACGCTCAGACCATTCTGTGACGTGTTTGATCCATTTCCTCCGGCGGATAAGGTTTCAAGACAGAGCGGACTTTTTATAGTAGGGCGCTCCAGAAACCTCAAGCGATTGTTCTTCATCTTCATGGCGCAAAATCACAGGCATATGGACTGCACGATGGTCGTAGCGGCTCCCGTGCTTCCTGTGGGATATGTTGTCAGTGCGAGGCGCATTGCTAATAGGAGGATAATGCTGGCGGGATACCACTTGGCGGATTTTTTAACGCGGGTCGTGGGCAACTAGGCAAGTCGCGGTCCCGTCTCGCGGAAACTGCTGTACAGAAACAAAAAGAATCCGACATTTCTCCCCGTTTCCCTGGGGAGAAAAAGTTTGACTGTGCTTAGTTACTTCGATAGGACCTGGAGCAACTTCTTCGCACCGGCCGGCGGCTGTACCTTGCCCGAGAGAATGTCTTTCGCCTCGACCGGTTTACCATAATATTCCGCGTTGGCCTCGTCTCGGGTGGCGATGACCGTACCTTCCAAGGAAACACCGGCGAAAAGTCCCTGGCTGCGGCTGTATGTATATATAGCCGCGCCCAAGGTCAGGCTGGCCTCGGCGTCGCGCCCGATGGGACCAGCCGCTACACTCAGGGCGCCCCCGAGGGTGACGTTGCCTCCTTTCGAGAACGCGTTAACAGCTTCCGGAGTGTTGAGTACAATTACAAGCTCAGAGACCTGAGCCCCAACCTGAAAGCCAAATCCTATTCCTCCCGTACCGATTGCCGAAGGACCGCTCCAGCCCTTTTCGATTCGCGCAACGACAATCCCGGTTCCACCTCTGCCACTGATGATGAATCCAGCTTTGGTGACGGTGAGGATCGCCAAGCCTTTTGCTTCGCGCATAACTGCCGTCGGAATTGCCGTCTCCGGAATCTCTTGGAAGCGTTCAATGATCACCACGGCCTGGTCAACGTCGTCCTGCATGGCAGCATGGGCGGCAGCAGTAGGCAGGTACGCGCTGAGTAGAATTGCAACAATTGAGAAAATACTTGCTCTCATCCTGGCACCCTCCTCTCTTGTGGTTGCAATTTGCTAAAAGCTAACTTGAGTCATCTTTATCAAGCTATGCCCTAGAGTCAATCAACCCGCTGGTGGAGGAGCTAAAGGGGACAAGTCCGAGATCTTTGCGGGGCCCCTAATGTCAGGATAATAGATGTCGCGTGAAGCAAGAGCGGAAAAGTGGGGCGGGAGAGAAGAAAAAGGAAGTGAGTCAACAAAGGAGCGAGGAGTTTAGAAGAGCGGCCGTGGAAAAGTTTCAGAATCGAGGATCGCGGTCGGTGGAAGAAGTGGGGCGAGTGCTGCCGAACCGGCCTTTGCAGCCGATCCAGTCGACGGTGCAGGCCCGAGCCACTGACCTGCTGAAACAAAACCTGCGTCTGACATCGCTACTACTGTGGCTGATCTGGTTCGCTCTTCCGCTCGGCTACTACGGCACCTTCACCTGGCTGCCCAGCTTCCTGGGAGTGAAAATGGGCACGCTGGATTGTACCAGAACGCCTTTATTCTGGCACTGGCAGACTCGGTGTCAGCAATCGGGAGGAAGGGCACATGGGCAGACCCTCGCCAAGCAAGCTAGTGGCAGTCCGTGCTGGCG
>Ga0209874_1000590_pt1 | contig 10814 bp, 10 predicted proteins | sample GWRWN1_20_30_FD_187216 | JGI IMG/M metagenome (GOLD analysis project Ga0209874, IMG submission 187216) | Riverbed sediment microbial communities from areas with no vegetation in Columbia River, Washington, USA - GW-RW N1_20_30 (SPAdes)... | ecosystem: Environmental > Aquatic > Freshwater > River... | reverse complement strand
CGGGGTGAGTTCGTCAGGGCGGCCGCGTGGTCCGGCAAGGCCGGGGCGGACCTGTTGGAGCTGGACGCGGCCCAAGGGTACCTGCTGTGTTCGTTCCTATCGCCGCTCTCGAACCACAGGACCGACGCGTACGGCGGCTCGCTGGAAGGACGCATGCGCTTCCCGCTCGAGGTCGTCGCGTCGATCCGCGCTGCCTGGCCGAACGGTCGACCGCTCACGGTGCGCATTCCCGCCACCGAGTGGGCGCCGGGCGGGTTCGACGTCGAGGAGGCGGTCGCGTTCGCCGCCGCAGTCTCGGAGCGGGGGTGCGATCTCGTGCATGTGGCGGCGGCCGGCCCGGCTACGGGGGCGAACCCCGAGTACGGCCCCGGCTACCTGGTCGCGTTCGCCGACCGGATACGCAACGAGGCCGGCGTGAGCGTGATCGTGGAGGGGCGGATCTGGACGCTCGACCAGGCGAACACGATCCTGGCTGCCGGCCGCGCCGATCTTGTCGTCCTCGACTACGCGCCGACGGCGTAGAGCTGGCCGGGCTCCATGTCGAGCCCGTTCGCCACCTGCCAGAGCGCTGCGAACGCTTTCGTCGCGTTCCGCCTGGCGAACGGCGGAAGATCCTCGCCCTGCTCGAGGAGCGTCGTCGCGAGCCGTTCATAGCACTCGACGAGGCTCGCCTCGGCCGGTGTGAGCTCCACGCCCATCGTGTTCTTCACGGCTGCCTCCGCTCTCCCTCGGTCCCGATCACTGTCCGCTCGTCGACCAACCGCTTGGCCTTCAGCTCGAAGTGCGGAAGCGAGCCCGTCTCCGCCTGCCGAACGCCGAACCGCAGACCCTCGTGCGCCCCGGTGAGCTCCTTGCCGAGCGCCTCGAGGATCGACCCGCCATCGACCGAGGGGTCCGGGATCTCGACGAGCACCTCGATCTCGTCGCGGATCCCCTCCTCGGTGAACAGCCGGATCTGGAACTCGTCGATCTCCGGGTGGTCGCGGACGATCGCCTCGACGGCGCGCGGGTAGACGTTCGTGCCTCGGACGAGCTTCATGTCGTCCACGCGTCCGCGCAGGCCGCCGTCGTAGATGTCGAACGTGCGGCCGCAGGGGCACCGATCGTGCGGGACCTTCACCACGAAGTCGCGCGTCCGGTACCGCAGGACCGGGATGAACCCGCGTCCGAAGGACGTGACCACGCGCTCGCCCATCTCGCCGTAGGGCACCGGTTCGTCGGTCGCCGGATCGACGACCTCCTCGATGTAGTGATCCTCGATGATGTGCATCCCCCCGGGCTGGCGATCGCATTCGAAGACCATGATCGTGCCGAGCTCGGTCATACCGGCGGTATCGGCGGCCTTGGCCCCCCACTGCTCCTCGATCAGTGCCTTGGTGGCGGGGATCGAGCCCGCGGGCTCGCCCGACAGGATCAGCCGCTGCACCGGGCCTGCAGCGAGGTCGATGCCGAGCATCTTGGCCTCCTGCGCCATGCGAAGCGCGTACGTGGGCGTCGAGGCCACGACCGTGGCCCCCATGTCCATGATGGTCTTGACCCGGACGTCGGTGGTCATGGCGCCGCCGGGGAGGACGAGGGCGCCGAGCTTCTCGCACGCGTAGTGCAGCCCCCAGAACCCGATGAACGTGCTGTAGCCGAACGCGATGAAGGCCACATCCGCGGGCCGCACTCCGAACCCCCACAGCCCGTAGCACCACATCTCGGCGATCCACTCCCAGTCCTTCATGGAGTCGAGCACCCGGATGGGCGTCTTGCCGGTGGTCCCCGAGGTCGTGTGGTAGCGGATCGCGCCCTCGGGCTGGGCCGCGAGGATCGCGCCGTACGGCGGGGCCTCGAGCTGGCTCTGCATCCACTCGTCCCGCGTCATGAACGGGATGCGCCGCAGGTCCTCCAGTGAGCCGAGCGAGTCGGCGGTCACGCCGGCGTCACGGAGGCGTTTCGAGTGGAAGGAGACCTTCGCGTCGGCCCACTCGACCAGGTTCCGGAGCTTCCGGAGCTGGAGGGCCTCGAGCTGATCCCGAGGCATCGTCTCGTGGGCTGGGTTCCAGTACGGGGACTCGGCCATCGCTCCTCCCTCGGACGTCGCCTCATCATGGGCGAGCACGGGCTCGGCGAGCAAGCGGCGAGCGGGTGGGCGCCTCGGCACTAGAGTTGACAAGCGATGGAGGGGTCCCCGCGCTTCCAGTTGTCGGCCGCGGAGCGGGATCTCCTGCGCGAGACGCGGCGGGTGGCGGAAGAGACGCTCGAGCCGATCGCACGGGCGGGGGTCGAAGGCAGGGTGAACCGCGAGCTCGTCCACGCCCTTGAGGCGAACGGGCTCCTGGGACGGTTGTTCCCTCCCGAGGGCGGCCTCCCGTCGGCGTTCGAGCTCTGTCTCCTTCGCGAGGGGCTCGCCGGCGCCTGCACCGATGCCGAGAACGCGCTCGCCCTCCAGGGGCTCGGCGCGTACCCGATCATTCGATTCGGCTCGTCCGACCTCGTGTCCCGCTACGTCACGCCGGTCGCCCGTGGTGAGGCGGTGGCCGGGTTCGCGCTGACCGAGCCGACGGCCGGCACCGACGCGGCGGCGATCGAGCTCGAGGCGGCGCGCGACGACGACGGCGGGTTCCGGCTGACTGGCGAGAAGGCGTGGATCTCGAACGCCCCCGACGCCGACGTCTACACGGTCTTCGCCCGCACGACCCGGAACGCCGGCGGGAAGGGGATCACCGCGTTCGTCGTCCCGGGCGATGCTCCCGGGCTCTCGGGCGAGCCGGTCGAACTTCTCGGGCAGCACCCGATCGGAAAGCTGCAGTTCGACGGGGTTCCCGTGCCGGCCCAGCATGTCTTGGGGGAGCTCGGCCAGGGCTTGCGCGTCGCGTTCCAGACGCTCGACCTGTTCCGGCCCAGCGTAGGGGCCGCTTGCGTGGGGATGGCCCAGGCCGCGCTCGATGCGGCGATCGGCTACGCGGCCGAGCGCCGGGCGTTCGGCCGGCCGATCCATGAGTTCCAGGCCATCTCCCACCGCATCGCCGAGACGGTCACGCGGGTCGAGGCAGCGCGGATGCTCGTGTACCGGGCGGCCGCCCTCCTGGACGCCGGTGAGCGCGCCACGAAGGAGGCCGCGATGGCCAAGCTGCACGCGACCGAGACCGCGCAGCAGGCGATCGACGCGGCGATCCAAGTCCACGGCGCGGTGGCGCTTGAGCGGGGACACCTGCTCGAACGCCTCTACCGCGAGGTCCGCGCCACCCGGATCTACGAGGGCACCAGCGAGATCCAGCGCGAGATCGTCGCGCGCGAGCTCTTTCGCAAGCCTTGAGCGCTCCTCAAGACTGCCTACTCAGGGACAACCGCGATCCCGACGAGCTCCACCTTGGCCGCCGGGTCGAACAGGCCCGCGACCTCGAACAGCGCCATCGCGGGGAATCGGCGTCCGATGCGCTCGCGCCAGACGTGACCGATCTGTTTCAGCGACGACCGGTACTCGTGGGCGTCGGTCACAAAGATCTGGAGCGAGACGAGATCCTGGGGGGTGGCGCCCGCTGCCTCGAGCGCGACGACGAGGTTGGCCACCGCCGCATCGAATTGCTCGGCCATCGTCTCGCCCCGGAGCGCGCCGTCCGGCCCATGCGCGGTCTGCCCTCCCAGGTACACCGTGCGCCCCGGCGCGGCGATCACCGCGTGCGAGAAGCCCCGAGGCGGCGGCAGGCCCTCGGGGTTCAGGATCTCGTGCGCCACGAGGTCACCGGCCCGTCCAGGTGGCGTCCCGGCCTTCTTTGAACGCCGCGTAGAACTCGGCATGGTCCGCGCTTTTCAGCAGAAGCGCCTGCGCAACGGCCTCGAGCTCGAGCGCGCCCGACAGCCCCATGTCCTGCTCCCGCGCGAGCAGCAGCTTCGTGACCGAGTACGCGAGGGCGGGCCCGCCCGCGAGCGTGGTCGCCAGCGTCCGCGCCGCGTCACCCAGCGCCTCGTCGTCCACGACGTCGTTCGCCAGGCCGATCTCCAGAGCGCGCTCGGCCGGAACGTCCTGGCCGAGCATCAGCACTTCGGTTGCCCGGCCGAGCCCGATCATGCGCGGCAGTAGGTAGGCCGAGCCCATGTCGGCGCCGGCGAGGCCCACCTTCGTGAACAAGAACGCGAATCGCGCCGAGCGGGCGAGCACGCGGAGGTCGGCGGCCAGCGCGATGACCGCGCCCGCCCCCGCGGCGACGCCGTTCACGGCCGCCACGATTGGGAGCGGGCACTCGCGCATCTCGCGCACGACAGCGCCGGTCATGCGGGTGAACTCGAGCAGCATGCGCTGGTCGGCGCCCTGAAGGGCGCCGATGATCTCGTGCACGTCGCCGCCGGAGCAGAAGCCACGGCCAGCCCCGGTGATCACGAGCGCCCGGACGTCGTCGCGGTGGGGCAGCTCCCCGAGCACGTCGCGGAGGTCGGCGTACGCGTCGAACGTGAGCGCGTTCAGCTTCTCGGGCCGGTCGAACGTGACGGTGGCGATCCCGTCGGCGATCTCGACGCGCAGGTGCTTCCACGCCTCGGTGAACCCGGCGGAGGCTCGGAAGGGCGTCACGTCAGTCGTACTCGTAGAAGCCGCGGCCGCTCTTGCGTCCGAGCCGCCCGGCCGTCACCATGCGCCGGAGCACGGGCGGCGCCTTGTAGCGCTCGTCCCCGAACTCGGCGTACAGCACGTCGGCGACGTGGACGCACGTGTCGATCCCCACGAGGTCCATGAGCGCGAGCGGTCCCATCGGGTGCCCGAGTCCGAGCGAGATCGCGGCGTCGATGTCCTCGCGGGTGGTGAACCCCTGGTCGTACAGGCGCGCCGCGTCGTTCAGGTAGGGCACTAGGAGGCGGTTCACGATGAACCCCGCGTGGTCCTTGGCCACGACGGTGGTCTTGCCCAGGCGCTCGCCGAACGCGCGGGCGAACGCCAGCGTCTCCTCCGAGGTCGTGAGCGCCGGGATAAGCTCCACGAGCTTCATCACCGGCGCTGGGTTGAAGAAGTGCGTGCCCACCACCTTGTCCGGACGCCCGGTGGCGAGCGCGAGCTCGACGATCGGGATCGAGGAGGTGTTCGAGGCGAGCACCACTTCGGGCCTCGTCAGGCCGTCGAGCTTGCGGAACAGGTCGAGCTTGGTCTCGAGGTCCTCGACCACGGCCTCAATCACGAGGTGCGATCCGGCGAGCGCGCCGAGGTCGGTGGCCCCGGCGATCCGGCCGAGGGTATGTTCGGCATCGGCGGCCTCGAGCTTCCGGCGCTCCACCGCCCTGCTGACCGAGCGCTCGATCCTGGCCCGCCCCCCAGCGACCAGCTCCTCTGTGGGCTCCACGTAGGTCACGCCACACCCGGCCCGAGCGCAGACCTCGACGATGCCCGAGCCCATGAGCCCGCAGCCCACGACCCCTACCGACCGCACGTCCTCCGCTCGCACGAGCCTCCTCCGGTTCGACCGACGCTCGGCCGAAGCCTAGCGCGCCCCTGTCTCCCGCGGCTCCGTGGCAAGATGAGCCCCGCAACCAGGGCCTGGCTGCACTTCACGTCGGAGCACCTGATCTCCGAGCCAGTCATCCAGCGCATCGGCACAGAGTTTCGGACCGAGAACGGCCGTGAGGAACGGAGCGGTTCCGAGCTAAGTCCGCGTGACCTCGTTAGGGGGCTGCCGGTGCTCAATGTCGGTCATTCTGGGTCAGCGCTACTTCCACCAGGGATCGATGCCGAGATCCTGAGCGATAACGGTTGCGGCATTGTAGCCGCACGCGCCCCCGATGGAGCCGCCCGGGTGTGTCGACGCTCCGCACAGGTAGACGTTGTCGAACCCCGTCCGGTAGGGCGGATACTCGTGGAAAGGCCGGAAGCGCCCCAGTTGATCCTGGGACATCTCCCCGTGGTTCCAGTCACCGTGCTTCATCGACGGCATCACGCGCTCGATGTCGATCGGGCTCGAGACATACCTTCCGACGATGGCTTCGGGTTCAAGACCGTTCTCGAGGTACGGCCGCCATCGGTCCAGCACCACCGCTGCGTAGTCCTCCTTTACGCCCTCCCATGCTTCGACTCCGCCGTCCCTGAGCTCGTACGGGGCGATCTGCTCGCAGAAGCAGGACTCCTTGCCCTCCGGGGCGAGGCTCGGCTCGAAGATCGAGGGGTGCACCGTGAACAACCCCGGCTGCCTCGGGGTCACGCCGAGCCGGCAGTCTGAGGCGTTGTCCTCCAGCACGTCGAGCGACTCGCAAATGGATACGGCGAAGCACCGCTGCACGGCGGGCTCGAATTCCGCGGCCTTCCACCGAACCGGGACAGCTAGCGCCAGGTACACGCAGAACATCGACATCACGTCGTAGCGCCAGCGCTTCACGGCGCGCTCCATCGTCTCGTCGAGGTTCTGCTCGCCGACGAGCTCGAGGAACGTGTGCTTGGGATCGAGGTTGGAGACGAGGATCCCGTCGACGGGGATCACGGTGCCGTCCTCGAGCTTCACCGACCGCGCGCCGTCCGCGTCGATCTCGATCCTTGCGACCGGCGAGTCGACGCGGATCTCGCCGCCCTGGTCGATAAGGAATCGAGCCATCGCCTGGGCGAGCTGGTTGGAGCCGCCCTTGCAGATCGCCCACCCAAACGGCTCGAGCGACCCGGCGATCATCACCGGATAGTTCGCGCCGAGGCCGAACACGTCGCCGGTTCCCGCGAGCTGGGCGACCCAGAACCCGACCCACGTCTGCACCTCCGGCGACTGGAACAGTTCTCGGGCCACGTGATTCGGCGAGGACAGGAACTGTCGGATGAGCCCAAGCCCATCGGTGCCCATGCCCTCGAGCGGGATCAGGTCCTGCGAAGGCGCTCCGGGCGGCGAGAACATCGCCTGGATCATCCCCTCCTCGAGCACCCGCCGGTACACGTGCGCGAGCTCGCGGAAGGTCTCGGCGTCTCGGCGGGAGAAGCGCCGGACCCGCTCGACGGTCGTCTCCAGATCCCGCGAGCAGACGAGCGCTCGGCCATCAGGGAAGACGTGTCCGAACTGGTTCTCCGGCCAGAGGTAGCGTGCGCCGTAGCGCTGGAGCTCCAGGTCCCGATAGACCGGCCCCATATGGATGATCCCGTGGAAATTCGAGTGGAAGTTGTGCCGGAACGCGGGCGCAGCGACCTCCTTCGTGGCGCACCCCCCGCCGACCACGTCTCGAGCCTCCAGCACGAGTACACGCTGGCCGGCCTTCGCGAGATACGCGCCGCAGGTGAGACCGTTGTGGCCGCCGCCGACAATGACGACGTCGTAGCCGCCGCCCTCACGCATCCGGCGGTTCCTCCCAGATGACGTTCTCCCGGTACACTTCGCCGACCTCCCCGTGTGAGGCGATTCCCACTCCGGTCACGGATCGTGCCATGGCCTCGATCCTGCCGCGAGACCTAGTGCAGCCTGTGGCCGCCGTCGATGTTGATCGTCTGGCCGGTGATGTAGCCAGAGTTGGGACTCACGAGGTACGCGATGCACTCGACGATGTCCTCGGGCTGGCCGCGCCGTCTGATTGCCTGGCCCGCGACGATCTCGTCGAACAGCTCGCCGGTCGGATCCTCGACCTGTGTGCCCTCGGTGGCGATGAACCCTGGTGTGATGCAGTTCACAGTGATCCCGTGGACCCCCGCTTCATAGGCCAGTCCTCGGGTGAACCCGACCACGCCGCCTTTACTCGCGATGTAGGCGGCAAGCTCCGGGTAGCCGATCAGGAAGGTCGCCGAGCCGATGTTCACGATACGCCCGTAGCCGCGCTCGACCATCGTCGGCCATACGGCATTTGTCACGAGGAACATCCCGTCGAGGTTCGTGGCGAACACTCGTCGCCACTCGTCGAAGGCGAGCTCAGCGAACGGCGTGTGTGGGTAGATGCCGGCGTTGTTCACGAGGACGTCGATACGACCGTGGGCGGCGAGAACCGCCTCGACCGAGAGCCTCACGCCGGCCGGATCCGTGACGTCCACCTGAAACACAGTGGCGCGCTCCCCGAGGGACCCGGCGACAGCCTCCGCGGCGTCGCCGTCCTTGTCGAAGAAGGCGACGTGAGCCCCGTCGGCGGCGAGCCGCTCGGAGGTCGCGCGCCCGATACCGCGAGCGGCCCCCGTTACGATCGCGACCTGACCTGCCAGGAGCCCATCCATCGCAAGGATGCTACCGGGGGGTTGGGCCGCTGGGGCTAGCGGTGCTCGGGCCGACTCTGCAGGCTCGGCGCTACACCGCCTGAGTGAGGGGGTCCGATGCCGGAGCGAACGCGGTTCGATTTGCCTGAGGGTGACCTTCCCACTGCGTGGTCCAACATCATGTCTCGGGCCGTTGATGAGAAGTTGACCGAATGGCGAGACGCACTTCCGCTCCGTCGGCCTGGACAGAAACCAGGAGACGGCGCGTGGACTGATGTCGGGTCGACGCGTGGCCCTGACCAGGTGCTGACATGAGCGCCGAGTCGTTTGCCAAGGCCAGGCTCGAGGGTGATCGGTCGCGAGGCGGCGGAAGAAGTGAGGGGCAACACTCGTGGCAGCGAGCTGATGGACGGGATGACGCTGTGGAGATACACCAAGTTTGATGGACGTGGCCCAGTCACGGCGGGGGAGTGTATCCACCCCCGATGCGCGGGCTACTTCGCGCGCACTCGCCACGCTCGATGTGGCACGGGATATTTGCGGGATATTCGGCGTTTGAGTCGCGGTTCAACTAACCGATCGATTCAGGACTAGTCGTCCTGCCTGGGGCTTCGCGCTTGTAGTCCCAACGGGATTTGAACCCGTGTCTCCACCTTGAGAGGGTGGTGTCCTCGGCCACTAGACGATGGGACCTCGCGACGCCGGCAGACGAGTCTAACAAGCGGCCTCCGCTGATCTTCACCGTTGGGCATGGGACGAGGCCTATCGAGGAGTTCCTGGCCATCCTCGGCGCGGCTGGGATCCGGCGCCTGGTGGACGTCCGTGCCGCGCCGGGCTCGCGCCGCCACCCGCAGTTCGGCTAGGATGCCCTGGCCGCCTCGCTCGAGTCACGGGCGGTCGAGTATGTGTGGCGGAAGGATCTCGGCGGCTTCCGCACGCCCCGACCCGACTCACCGCACGTCGCGCTCCGCAATGAGGCGTTCCGCGGCTACGCCGATTACATGGAGACCGAGGAGTTCCGCTCCGCCCTCTCCTGGTTGATCGACACGTCGCGCGATACGCCCACGGTGATCATGTGCGCCGAGTCACTATGGTGGCGATGCCACCGCCGGATGATCTCGGATGCCCTCACGATGGCCGGATTCGACGTTGTCCATATCCTCGATGAGGGTCGGCGCGAACCCCACCGGCTGAACCCGAGCGCCAGGGTCGAGGGATCCCGGCTGATCTACGACGTCGGCGCGCAACAGGCGCTCGCGCCCTGATCCGGGTCCCGTCGAGTCCCTACCCGAACTGGGGTCGGCTTGATATCGTTCCTCGTTCCCATGACCGACCGGATCCCGTCGCGCCTGCGTCGCTCCAGCTTGCCAGCCATGCTGCTGGTCCTGGCACTCCTAGCCGCGGCCTGCACCCGCTCGGACGCCGCGACTGGGAGCTCGCTCGACTCCTCATCGCCGTCGGCGAGCGGGTCGTCCTCCCTTCAGGGGCTCGACAACATCCAGCACCTCATCTTCGTCGTGCAGGAGAACCGGTCCTTCGATCACTACTTCGGGACATTTCCCGGAGCGAATGGCATCCCGATGAGGAATGGCAAGCCGACCCTGTGCATCCCGGACCCCGTGCTCGGCAGATGCGTTCGGCCGTTCCACGAGACCGCCCTGGTCAACCAAGGCGGACCCCACGCCCTATCCCATTCCAAGATCGATGTGAACGGCGGAGCGATGGATGGCTTCGTCCGCGCGGTCGCTCAGCACTCGCCGAACCCATGTGCGCGCACTCGATTGGACCGGTACTGCGAGGGGACGCTCGGCCCCCAGGGCCAGCCCGACGTGATGGGGTGGCACGACGCACGAGAGATCCCCAACTACTGGACGTATGCGGAGAACTTCGTGCTCCAGGACCGGATGTTCGCCCCGACTGACTCGTGGACGCTCCCGGCTCATCTGTTCCTGGTGTCCGGATGGTCGGCCCGATGCGCCAGCCCGTGGAAGCCGATGAGCTGCACGACCGACCTGCTCCAGAAGGGCGTCGTGGACCGCCAGCGCCACGGGGAGCACCCACCGATCAACGCGTGGACCGACATCACCTGGCTCCTGCATCGGGACGGGATCAGCTGGGGGTACTACGCGGGCAAGAACCTGTGCGGGCCCGAGGTCCCGGCGAAGATGTGCGCGTCGCAGGGCGCGACGCCTGCCCAGAACCCGCTGCCGTCGTTCACCGACGTGCACCAGACCAAGCAGCTCGACCGGGTACAGACCCATGACGACTTCTTCGCCGCGGTCGCCGGCGGGACGCTCCCGCAGGTCTCGTGGGTGGTGCCGGGACGGGGCGGCATCAGCGAGCACCCGGGCACCGGCGCGCCGCTCACGGGGGGCCAGACCTGGGTCACCAGGGTGGTGAACGCCGTGATGCAGAGCGAGCTGTGGAACACGAGCGCGATCTTCGTCACGTGGGACGACTGGGGTGGGTTCTACGATCACGTGGTGCCGCCGAGGGTGGACGGGAGCGGGTACGGCATCAGGGTCCCGGGCCTGTTGATCAGCCCGTGGGCCAAAGCAGGCACGATCGATCATCAGACGCTGTCCTTCGACGCGTACCTCAAGTTCATCGAGGACCTGTTCCTAGGGAGCAAGCGCCTGGACCCCAAGACTGACGGGCGGCCCGACTCCCGGCCAACCGTGCGCGAGAACGTGAATCAGCTGGG
>Ga0209874_1000589_pt1 | contig 10815 bp, 10 predicted proteins | sample GWRWN1_20_30_FD_187216 | JGI IMG/M metagenome (GOLD analysis project Ga0209874, IMG submission 187216) | Riverbed sediment microbial communities from areas with no vegetation in Columbia River, Washington, USA - GW-RW N1_20_30 (SPAdes)... | ecosystem: Environmental > Aquatic > Freshwater > River... | reverse complement strand
GGCCGCGTTCGCCGACTGGGAACGGTGGTGCGCGGACGTGTTCGACAGCCACACCGCCTACCCGATGCTGGCGCTGTTCCGCTCCCGCCAGCCCGGCCAGCACTGGCTGACCGCGCTCGGGATCGTCACCGACGCCGCCGCCATCAGCCTCGCGACCATCCAGGGAACCCAGAACGGACCGGGACTGCGGCTGTACCGGCGGGCCACCGGGCTGCTGCATGGCATGGAGGGGTTGCCGCCGGTCGGGCAGCGCGTCGCCGAGCGTGACAGCCAGCCGCTCGGGGACGAGCCCGCGTTCCGGGCCATGTACGCACGCCTGGCCGAGCGCGGCCTACCCCTGCGTCCCTACCAGCGGGCCTGGACCGACCTGCTCCGGCTGCGCGGGGCGTATGTGCCGCACCTGCTGGCCGTGACCGAGCTGTTGCTGGTCCCGCGCGAGTTCCGCAACCACGGCCTGCCCGTGCCCGCCCCGGAGGACCAGCAGACCACGCCCTGACCCGTGGCGCGTCACGACCCCGCCGACCCGGGCGGCTCGTCCGGCATGTCGGGCAGCCGCCGCACCTCGACCAGCTCGAGTCCGAGGGCCTGGATGCGGTCCAGCAGGCCATACAGTGCCGCCTGGTCCTGGACCGGGCCGTGGAGCACCGTCTCCACCGGCTCCACCGGCTCGACGCTCGCGGTCAGCCCCTCGAAGACCGCCAGGAGAGAGTCGCTCAGGCGCCCCTTGATCCTGATCTCATAGCTTCCTCCCCCCAATGGCACGAGACCCCTCCCAGCGCGCATCGGTTGGTCACGTCTGCTCCGATCCTGAGGCTGAGGAGGGTGACTCGGCGTCACCCGATGCGGGTGATTCGTCGGGCGGGTGGTAGTGCCAGTCGTAGACCACGACGCTGCCCACGATGAGGTCCTGGACGGAGGCGTTGTGGCGGCTGACGAGGATCCAGAGCAACCCCGCCGGGAAGAGCACGTACAGCACCGCCCGCAGCAGCGCGCGGCCAACGGGCAGCCTGCGGCCGGAGCGGTCGGTCACCCGCAGGCCGGCCACCTGCTTGCCCGCCGTGCGTCCCGTCGACGCCCAGCCGGAGGTGAGGTAGGCGACGGCGATCACGGCACCCCCGGCGGGCAGCTGCCAGCTTGGCAGCACGGGAAGCTGGAACGGCCGGGCGGCAAGCAGGTAGCGGACCACCCCGGCGAACAGCAGCACCGACAGCCCGATCACCCAGACCACCCCGAGGTCGAGCGCGTCGGCGACCAGGCGCGAGATGAAGCCGGCACGGTGGCCCTGGAGCGCCATCGCCTGCGCTCGGCGGATCGGCCGCGTCACGACCCCACCGTCCCCGGACCGGTGTCGCGCTCTTGCTTCCTGAGCAGGACGCGGTCGACCAGCCGGCTGAGGAGATGGTCGGCGCGCATGCCCTGCACCCGCAGCGCGTCGACCGTCTCGGTGGCCATGGTGCCGCTCGACTCGCGGATGATCTCGCCGAGGTCGACCTCGTCGATGACCTGCTCGGTGAGGCCGGCCAGGTCGAGGCGGGAGACGATCGCGTTGAGGTCGATCCGGGCGGCGATCGCGTCGAGGTCGATCCGGGCGGCGATCGCGTCCAGGTCCACCCTGGCCACCACCCCGTCGAGGTCCACCTCGTCCAGCACCGCGGCGACGATCGCGCCCACCAGTTGGCTGGCGGCCTCGGCGGCGGCCTGCTGGTTGCGCCGCTGCTCGGCCAGCCCACGCGCGGCCCAGCCGTCGAGGTCGAGACGCCGCCAGGCGACCGCCAGCGGCCTTCCCGCGAGCGCGGCCGCCGGGCGGGCCGCGGCCGACAGCGGTGGCGCGATCCGGGCGCCGAGCGCCACGGCGGCGTCGAGCGAGCGCCGCTGCGCCTCCAGGCCGAGGCCGAGCGCGGCGGCGGGGAGCAGGCGCAGCATCCCCGCCGGCCTCGGAACCGCGGTGACGGTGGCACCGGCGACGCGGACCTGTTGGCCTGCTGGTTGGGGCCGCTCCAGCAGCGCCCGCAGGACCGCCAAGGCGAGGCCGGCGGCCCCGAGGGCGATCCGTGTGGCGCGGTCGAGCGCCTCGGCCGGCTCCAGCCGCCCGCCGCCGTCCACCCCACGCGGCAGCGGCACCAGCGCACGGCCATCCTCACCCACCGACCCCATCCCTCCCGGCGTCGCGAAGCTGCTCCACGCCAGTATCGCCCGCGGCCTCCACCACGGGAATCACCCTCTTGGGGTGAAGACCGGCCACCCCTGCGGCGGGCAAGATCGGTCCGTTGAGCAAGGTGGCGACCGGCGGGCGCCGGTCGCGAAAGGGGGACGGCACGATGGCCACGGCCACGAAAGGACGGCCGGCGCTCTCCGACGAGGACCTGGCGCGGTTGCTCGAGCTCGCCAAGGGCGCCGACAGCATCGAGCTGAAGCTCACCGTGCCGGAGTCCGACCAGCAGTCCGCGGTCGCCGCGCTCGGGATGGACCCGCTGAACGCGCAGCTCCGCCAGGTGTTCTTCTTCGACACGCCGGACCTCGCCCTCAACAAGGCCGGGGTGGTCGCGCGCGCCCGCAGGATCCAGGGCAAGGGCGGCGACTCGGTGGTGAAGCTGCGGCCGGTGGTCCCTGACGAGCTGTCAACGCATCTGCGGCGGTCCCCGAGCCTGGTCGTCGAGGTCGACGCCATGCCGGGCGGCTACGTCTGCTCGGCGTCGCTGAAGGCGCCAAGGGGGATCGACGACGCCAGGGAGGCCGCGGCGGGCGACCGGCCGATCCGCAAGCTCTTCTCCAAGGAGCAGCGGGCGTTCTTCGCCAGGCACGCACCGGCGGGCATGGCGCTCGACGACCTCTCGGTCCTGGGGCCGATCAACGTGCTCAAGCTCAAGTTCGCCCCGAAAGGCTACGGCCGCACCCTGGTGGCCGAGATGTGGATGTACCCCGACTACTCACGGATCCTGGAGCTGTCCACCAAGTGCGCGACCGGCCAGGGGTTCCAGGTCGCCGCCGAGACCAAGGCCTACCTGGCCGCACAGGGCATCGACCTGTCCGGGGAGCAGCAGACCAAGACCCTCAAGGCGCTGCAGTTCTTCGCCCGAGCGCGATCCTCCGCCCCGCCAGGTAGGCCGAGACGTTGATGGCGGCGTGCGCCAGGACGGGTGCGAGCAGGCTGCGCGACCGCAGCCGCAGCCACGCGAACGCGGCCCCGGCCGCGGTCGTCGACATGGTGGTCGCCAGCACCGCCAGCCGCCGGCCCCGAGCGGCGTCGTCGATGAGCGCGCTCGCCGGGTTGCCCTGGTAGTGGTCGAGGGTGGGGAGCACGTGCGACGCCCCGAACAGCAGCGAGGTGCACAGCACCGCGGTGGTGCGGGACCGCCGCCGGCGGAACAGCGCCAGCAGGGCGCCGCGGAACAGCAGCTCCTCGGCGAGCGCGGTGGCGAGCGGGATCCGCACGGCGAGGTGATAGGCCGCCCGGCCCCGGCCGACGTCGCTGAGCCGCTGGTCGTGGAAGAACCGCCGGGTGCCCGGGACCGCGGCGCCAAGCGCCACCGCGCCGGCGGCGACCGCGGCGGCGGCCAGCCCGGTCCACAGGCCGCTGGCGGCGTCCTCTGCCCGGATCCCGAGGTCACGGTCGCTGCACCCGACCCGCCGTGCGAAGCCGGTGAGTCCGGCAGCGGTCACCAGGTTCATGGCCGCGTCGGCCGGCGCGGGCAGCAGCCGGTGGACGGCCAGGTTGTGGAGCGCCAGCACCGCGACGCCGGTGAGCTCCGGCGGGATCCGGGCCGGTTCGGCTCGATGGTCCGTGGCTCCTCCTCGAGTGGGGACCGGAATCATCCCGCTTGGATGATGACCCTTCGTCCTCTGGCAGACCACGATTGCGCCGGGCGGAGTTGCCCGTGACCCAACGGGGAGGCTGCGGCGATGCGGCGATTGACCACGGCGATCGGTGAGGTTGGCTGGTCGGACCAGGTGAAGAGGGCGGCGTGGTGGCTGAACCCGGCGGTGGCGTCACCGGCGGCGCCGCTGGAGACGTTCGCGGCGTTCGACGCCCTCGGACCGTCACTGATGCCGCGGACCTCCAGGTTGCAGGGCGTGGCGATGGGCCTGTCGCTGCTGGGGGCGCGTGCGACCACCGGCGCCGCGGAGCGGCTCACCAGGGCGACGGTGCCGGCCGATGCGCCGCTCGGAAGGCGGCTGGCGACCCGCGCGGTGATCGGCGGTGCCGGGACGGCGCTGGTCGCGCTGCCGCAGCGGGAGGGCGAGCGCCTGTGGGTGGCCTCGGTGCGCTCGACCGGCCGGCTGCTGCGCGCCGGCGCCGTCGGCGGGGCCGTCCACGACCTCAGCCGCGCCGTGCAGGAACGCTACCCGGCGCAGCGGGCGGTCCGGCCGCTGGCGGTCAGCGCCGCGCTGACCGGCGGGCTGCTGTGGTGGGGAGCCCGCCGGCTGACCGCCAGGGAGGCCACCGTCCAGCGGTGGCCGCTGCCGCAGACGACCACCCTGCCGGCGACCATCGCCACCTCCTACGCGATCACCGCGGTGGGGACGGGCCTGACCAAGGGCTTCGTCTTCACCCGCGGCATGATGGAGTCCTATTTCGGGCCGGGGCCGTCCAAGCGCCTGCTGGCGCGGCTGGTCAACGCCGGCCTCTGGGCCGCGGGGGGGACCGCCCTCTACAACGCCGGCATCGCCTACGTCGGCCGCGCCAACGAGAAGATCGAGCCGGCCTACGCCACCCCGCCTCCGAGCCCTCTGGTGTCCGGCAGCCCCCAGAGCCTGCTGCCGTTCAGCGACCTCGGCCAGCAGGGACGCCGCTTCGTCACCGACGTCGTCACCCCCGAGCTGATCGCCCAGGTGATGGACGAACCCGCGGTCGCCCACCCGATCCGCGCCTATGTCGGCTTCAACAGCCAGCCGCTGTACCCGACCGGCCGGGCCGAGCTGGCCCTGGCCGAGCTGGACCGCACCGGCGCCTTCGACCGGTCCTACCTGCTGCTGGTCTCCCCCACCGGCACCGGCTGGGTCGACCACACCCTGATCGAGACCGCCGAGTTCCTGACCCGCGGTGACATCGCCACCTGCTGCATCCAGTACGGCCGCTACCCCTCCTTCCTGTCGGTGCAGAAGGTCGCCCTCGGCCGCAGCCAGTTCCGGCTGCTGCTGTGGGGCATCAAGCAGCGGCTGGCGGAACGCCCGCCGGAGCGACGTCCGCGGGTGCTGGTGTTCGGGGAGAGCCTGGGCGCCTGGACCAGCTCCGACGTCGTCATGTTCCAGGGCATCGACGGCTTCGACCACTACGGCATCGACCGCTCCCTGTGGGTGGGGCTGCCGTGGCTGGCCAGATGGTCCCGCAGCGGCATGGCACGAGGCGCCGGCACCCAGGTGCCGGAGGGCACCGTAGGGGTCTTCGACCGCCACGAGCAGCTCCAGGAGTTGACCGACGAGCAACGGGGGCGGCTGCGGGCGGTCATCCTCTCCCATGACAACGACCCCATCGCCGTGTTCGGCCCCGACCTGATCGTGCAGCCCCCTCCCTGGCTGGCCGATGAGCAGCGGGGCCGCGGGGTGCCAGCGACGATGCGCTGGCGGCCGCTGATCACCTTCGTCCAGACCGCGATGGACGCGGCCAACGCGATGGTGTCGGTGCCTGGCCAGTTCGGCTCCTTCGGGCACGACTACCGCGCCGACATGGTCCGCTTCGTCCACGACGCCTACCAGCTCCCCGCCGCCACCGAGGAGCAGATCGGCCGCATCGAGCAGACCCTGCGGTCCCTCGAACTGGAACGTGCCGAACGGATCAAGGCCGAGCACGCCCACGCCGCCCCCAGCCCGCCTGCGCACCGCAGCGCCGGCGAGGACGCCCTGGCGGGCGTGCCCCTGCGCAGCCGGCGCACCCGCGGGGCCCGCTGGCTCGCGCGGCGACCCGCTCGTCACCCCGACCAGCCCCAGACAATCACCCGAACCGGGTGATGACCGATCACCCGCGGCCGGAGACAGTGACGCCATGGACGAGCGACCAGACCTGACCGACGACGAGCGGGCGGAGCTGGAGCGGCTGCGTGCCGAGGTGTCCACCCTGCGCTCCCAGACGCGGCGAGGAGGCGTTATGACCGAGCGAGCGGCGCGGCAGCGGTGGCGCGCGATCGTGGCCACCCTGCTGATCGTGCTCGGCTGCGCGCTGGCGCCGCTGGCTGGGGTGGCGGTGTGGGCCCGCAACCAGGTCACCAACACCGACCGCTACGTCGCCACGGTCGCGCCGCTGGCCAGCGACCCTGCGATCCAGAAAGCTATAACCGACCAGATCACCGCCCAGATCTTCACCTACATCGACGTCCAGGAGCTGACCACCGAGGCGGTGGACGCGCTGGCCGCCCGCGGGCTGCCCCCCCAGCTCGCCGGGCGCCTGCAGGCGCTCGCCATCCCGCTCGCCAGCGGCGTGCAGAGCTTCACCCGCACCCAGGTCGAGAAGGTCGTCCAGAGTCAGGCGTTCGCCGACGCGTGGGTGCAGGCCAACCGGCTGGCCCACCAGGCGCTGGTGGCGGCCCTGACCGGCGAGGGCGGCGGCGCCATCACCGTGGAGAACGACACCGTCACCCTCAACCTGGCGCCGTTCATCCAGACCGTCAAACAGCAGCTGGTCGCCAGCGGGTTCACCCTCGCCGAGCGGATCCCGCAGGTCAACGCCTCCTTCGTGCTGTTCAACGTCAAGAACCTCACCCGCGCCCGCAGCGCCTTTGACCTGCTCAACACCCTGGGCAACTGGCTTCCAGTGATCGCGCTGCTCCTGCTTGGGATCGGCGTCTACGTCGCCAAGGACCACCGGCGCGCTCTGGTCGGCGCCGGCCTCGGGGTGGCGACCGGGATGCTGCTGCTGGCGCTCTCGCTGGCCATCTTCCGGTCGATCTACCTGGACGCCGTCCCGGTAGCGGTGCTGCCTCATGACGCCGCCGCGGTGCTGTACGACACGATCGTGCGGTTCCTGCGCGCCGGGCTGCGCACCATCCTGGTGCTGGGGCTGGTGGTGGCCGCCGGGGCGTTCCTGACCGGCCAGTCGACCACCGCGGTGCGGACGCGCCAGAGCCTGGCAGGGGCGATGGGGTGGCTGCGGGGCAGCGCCGAGGGGGCCGGGTTGCGCACCGGCCCGGTCGGCGGCTGGGTCCACGGCCACCGGCGGGCCCTGCGCATCGGCGCCGTCGTCCTGGCCGCCCTGGCGCTGGTGTTCTGGAGCCGACCCACCGGCAAGGTCGTCATCGGCCTGGCCGTGGCGCTGCTGGTCGTCCTGGCCATCATCGAGTTCCTCGCACGGCCGCCCCAGCACCCCGCCGAGGCCACCACCACCCAGCCGTGAAGCGGGGAGACGCCCATGGCCGCGATGCGAACCGAGCGTCAGCAGCCGACGGCGGCACCGGGGCCACCGCCGCACAAGGACATGGCCTGGGTGCCTGGCGGCACGTTCCTGATGGGATCGGAGGACTTCTACCCGGAGGAGCGGCCGGTCCACCGGGCCGCCGTGGACGGCTTCTGGGTCGACCGGCACCCGGTGACCAACGCCGAGTTCCGGCGGTTTGTCAAGGCGACCGGCTACCTGACCGTGGCCGAGCGGCCGCTGGAGCCGGCCGACTACCCCGACGCCGACCCTGCGCTGCTGATCCCGGGCGCGCTGGTCTTCCGCCGCAGTCGCGGCCCGGTCGACCTGCGCGACTTCCGCAACTGGTGGGCGTGGGTGCCGGGGGCCTGCTGGCGCCACCCGGAGGGGCCTGGCAGCACCCTGCACGGCCGGGAGCGCCACCCGGCCGTGCAGGTCGCCTACGAGGACGCGGCGGCGTATGCCGCCTGGGCCGGCAAGGCGTTGCCCACCGAGACGGAATGGGAGTTCGCCGCCCGCGGCGGGCTGGACGGCAAGGTGTTCTGCTGGGGGGACGAGTTCGCCCCCAAGGGACGGATGATGGCCAACACCTGGCAGGGCGAGTTCCCCTGGCAGAACCTGCTGCTCGACAGGTACGAGGGCACCTCGCCGGTGGGGACGTTCCCGCCCAACGGCTACAGCTTGGACGACATGGCCGGCAACGTCTGGGAGTGGACCACCGACTACTTCGCGCCGAGCCACCCGGACGAGGCGGCCAGGCCCTGCTGCGTGCCGCGCAACCCCCAGGTGACCTCTCCCGTCCTGCAGGAGCGCATCCCGCGCCGGGTGATCAAGGGCGGCTCGCACCTGTGTGCGCCCAGCTACTGCCTGCGCTACCGGCCGGCGGCCCGCCAGGGCGAGGCGGTCGACACCGCCACCGGCCACCTGGGCTTCCGCTGCATCGTCCGGGCTTCCTCCGTGGCATGAAGGGGGAACGACCTTGGGCGGCGTGATCGGGGACATCCTGCCGATGGCCCTCGGCGTGGCGATCAGCCCGGTGCCGATCATCGCGGTCATCCTCATGCTGTTCTCGGCGCGGGCGCGCAGCAACGGCCCCGCGTTCCTGGCCGGATGGGTCCTCGGCCTCGCCGTCGTCGGCGTCGTGGTGCTCGCGCTCGCCGGCGCAGCCGGCGCCGAGGACGACGCCGAACCCTCCACCGTCGCGTCCGTGGTCAAGCTGCTGCTCGGCCTGCTGCTGCTCCTGCTGGCGGTGCGGCAGTGGCGCAGCCGGCCCGAGCCCGGCCAGGAGGCGGAGCTGCCCAAGTGGATGCGAGCCGTCGACTCGTTCACGGCCGGCAGGGCGTTCGGGCTCGGAGGGCTGCTGTCGGCCGTCAACCCCAAGAACCTCGCGCTGGCCATCGCGGCGGCGGCGACGATCGCGCAGGCCGGGCTGTCTGGCGGCGGCTCGGCCGCCGCGCTGGCCGTCTTCGTCGTCCTCGCCAGCGCCAGCATCGCCGTCCCGGTGGTCTTCTACCTGCTCGGAGGCTCCGGCGCGAAGGCGACCCTCGACGGCTGGAAGGCGTGGCTGGGCGCCAACAACCCCACGGTCATGACGGTGCTGCTGGCGGTGCTCGGCACGGTGCTGCTCGGCAAGGGGATCGGCGGGCTGTTCGCCTGACCAAATCACCCCGCTCGGGTGAGGACCAGACCCTCCGAACCGCGCATAATCCGGGCACGAGTTAGCAAACGACCGGGCGGGCGAGCCGCCCCGGTCCGGCAGGGAAGGCGGGATCTCCGTGAGCGACATACCGATGCCCGAGACCAGAGCCGGCGTCCCCTCCCGAGACGCCGTTCGCGGCCTCACCCGCAGCTGGTGGCTGTTCCTGGTCCTCGGGATCCTGTGGATCCTGTTCGGCATGTTCGTGCTGTCCTACAACGCCGGCAGCCTGCTGGTCCTGGCCATCTTCGCCGGGATCACCTTCATCTTCACCGGCGTCACCCAGGTGATGGCCGCCGGCAGAGCGATGAGCTGGCGCTGGCTGTACTACGTCGGCGGCGCCCTGTCGATCCTGGCCGGGATCATCGCCTTCGTCTGGCCGGGACGGACGCTGCTGGTCATCTCGGTGATCCTCGCCTGGTTCCTGGTGTTCAAGGGCATCATCGACGTGGTCGGGGCGCTGGGCTCGATCGGCCGCGCCTGGTGGTGGGTGACGCTGATCCTGGGGATCCTGGAGCTGCTGTTGGGCATCTGGGCGGTGGGCTACCCGGGCAGGTCGCTGTTCGTGTTCATCAACGTCGTCGGCATCTACGCCGTCTTCTACGGCTTCACCGAGATTTTCGCCGCCTTCGAGATCCGCCACCTCGGCCACGCCCTGGACCGGCGCACCGCGCGACCCGCGATGTGAGGGCCGCGGTCCGCGGCGCACGTCAGAGCAGATCGAGCTGGCGTGCGCGGCGGACGGCGTCCCAGCGCCGGTTGGCGTCGAGCTTGCGGTAGATGCTCTTGATGTGGGTCTTCACCGTGTTGACGGAGACGAACAGCTCGGCGGCGATCTCCCCGGCCGACAGCATGCTCGGCAGGTAGCGCAGCACCACCTGCTCCCGCTCGCTGAGGGACTCGACCGGCGCCGGCAGGGCGGGCGCCGCGCCCACCAGGGCGGCCGGCGCTGGCACCTGGGTCAGCAGCCCTGCCAGCAGCTCCTTGACCAGCGGCCCGTGCGCGGCGTCGCGGTGCAGATGGTCGGCGAGCAGCGCCCGCACGGGCGGTCCGCCCTCGAAGAACGGCCGCCGGTGGCCCTCGGTGACGGCCAGGTCGAGGGCCCGCTCCAGCGAGCGGGCGGCCGCCTCGTGATCGGCCAGCTTCCGGCGGGCGACCGCGTCCAGCAGCCATGCCTCGACCGGCGTCGCCGGCCACGCCGCCGGCGCCTGGCGGCCGAGCAGCGGCGCCACGGTCGCGGCGGCGACGGCCGGGTCGCCACGAACCAGCTGCACCCTTGCCAGGAGCAGGGTCCCGGCGGCCGCGTGCCCGGCGGCGCCGGACAGGGCCTCCGCGGCCTCCACGTCGTCGCCGCGAAGGAGGGCCGCCGCCCCGGCCTCGTCACCGGCGGCGAGCAGCAACCTCGCCTCGATGGGCCTCCTGGCGGCGGCGAGCAGCCGGGGAGGCCGCCGGCCGCCGGCCGCCCCCAGAGCGGCGCGCAGCTGCGCCAGCCCGCGGACGGCGCCCTGGCGTCCGCCACTCGCCGCCAGCCACGCCTGCACCAGCGCCGCTGCCGGCACGACCGGCAGATCGCCCCCACCGCTGGCCGCTCGCGTCGCCCGCTCCACCGCGTCGAACGCGCCGGCCAGGTCGTCGCGATGGCAGGCGACCACGGCGAGCGCCAGCTCGGCGTACGCCAGCTGCGGGCTGGACCCGCCGCGACGCCTGGCCACCTCGGCGCCCGCGCGGCCCAGCTCCGCGGCACGACCAAGGCGCCCACGAACGGCCTCGAGCAACG